>Ga0187781_10002286_pt1 | contig 14622 bp, 11 predicted proteins | sample 0715_SJ02_MP02_2_FD_132447 | JGI IMG/M metagenome (GOLD analysis project Ga0187781, IMG submission 132447) | Tropical peat soil microbial communities from peatlands in Department of Meta, Colombia - 0715_SJ02_MP02_20_MG | ecosystem: Environmental > Terrestrial > Soil > Wetlands > Peat | place...
CGACCGCTGTATTGCTGCACGAAGACCGCAAAGGCAATTTAGAGCGGGAGGTCCATCATGAGTTTGGTGACACGGCGGCGGGTTTTGCCGCAGCCGATCTCGTTCGAGAGGAAACCTTCCATGCCTCCGAAGTCACCCACGCACATATGGAACCACACGCCACTTTGGCAAGCTACGACCCGGAGCGTGACCGCCTGACCGTGCATTCGGTGACGCAGGTCCCCTATTACGTGCATCTGATGCTGGCCCAGTGCCTGCAAATGGACGCCTCCCGGATTCGGGTCATCAAGCCGTTTATCGGGGGAGGCTTTGGAGCGCGCACCGAAACGCTCAACTTTGAAATTATTTGCGGCTTGCTGGCTCGCGCGGTGGGCGGCACCGTGAAGATGAAACTCTCGCGCGAGGAGACGTTTTTGACCCACCGTGGCCGTCCTGAAAGCGATGTGCGCGTGAAGATCGGCATTAAGCGCGACGGACGACTGACCGCGTGCCAACTCGAAATGATCATGCGCGGCGGTGCCTACGGCGGTTATGGAATTGTCACCATTTTGTACGCGGGCGCGCTGCTCAATGGGCTGTACGACATTCCTGCGGTCAAGTACGACGGCTACCGCGTCTACACCAACACTCCTCCTTGCGGCGCCATGCGCGGCCACGGATCCGTAAATACTCGTTACGCCTTTGAGTGCCTGCTGGACCGTATGGCTCGGGAACTGGGCCTGGATGCCGTCGAGGTGCGGCGCAGGAACCTGTTGCGCGCGCCAACGGAGACGATCAATGGCTTAAAGGTGCTGTCGTACGGCTTGCCCGAATGCATCGACAAGGTGGAGCAGGCCAGTGGTTGGCGCGATCGCAAAGCGAGTATGCCGCCGGGACGCGGGCTGGGGATTGCGTGTTCGCACTACGTTAGTGGAGCCGCCAAGCCGGTGCATTGGACCGGGGAGCCGCACGCAACCGTCATTTTGAAGCTCGATTTTGACGCAGGGGTCACGATCCTTACCGGTGCGGCGGACATCGGCCAGGGTTCCTCAACCATCATGACACAGGCCGTGGTGGAGGTACTTGGCATCGACTACCGCCGCGTTCGTGTCGTGGCAAACGACTCGGCCATTACGCCCAAGGACAATGGGTCGTACTCCTCGCGGGTGACGTTCATGTGCGGCAACGCCGCGATCCAGGCGGCGGAGAACCTCAAGCTGATTTTGGTAAAGGCCGCTGCCCGACGCCTCAACGTCGCACCCGAGCAAGTCGAATGTCTCGGCGAGATATACCGCGTAATGGGTGATGATGATCGCCAGATCCCGTTCAACGACGTGGTCGCCGAAGCACTCGTGGATACGGGAACGCTGATGACCAAGGGAACTTTCACTTGCCCCGTCGAATTCCAAGGTGGCAAGCATCGTGGCGGTGCGGTCGGATCGACAATGGGATTTTCCTATGCGGCCGTTGCCGTGGAGGTCGACGTCGATCCGGAACTCGGTACGGTGAAAGTCGAAAAAGTCTGGGCCGCAATGGATTGTGGCTTCGCGATCAACCCGCTGTCGCTCGAAGGCCAGGTGCAGGGTGCGGTCTGGATGGGGATGGCGCAAGCACTGTGCGAGCAAACTCAGTACAACCGTGACGGCAAGCACACTGCGGCCAATTTTCTCGACTACCGCATTCCAACTAGCCTTGATTCGCCCGATATCGAGGTCGCCATTGTTGAGAGCATGGACCCGAACGGGCCGTTCGGCGCCAAGGAGGGTAGTGAAGGTCCGCTGGCGGGAATGGTCGCGGCCGTGGCCATTGCCGTGCAAAACGCAACGGGCGTTACGCTCAATGCGCTGCCCCTGACGCCCGACCGGGTGCTCGACGCAATTGCCGGGCGCAAGCGTCCCGTGCGCACACGGGCCACGCCGAAGGCTCTGGAAGGAGTGCCCAGCTAATGGAACCGATGCCGGTTTTTCAACTGCTTCGCCCGACCCGCATTGCGGAGGCCGTCGCCGCGCGCGCGGCTGCCAAGGATGCACGTTTTCTGGCAGGCGGCACCGATCTGCTCGCCAACATGCGCCATGGCCTGGTTGGGTGCGACACCCTGATCGATCTGACGGCTATTGCCGAGCTGCGCCGCATCGACACCGACCGCGACGGTTTGCGCATCGGCTCCGCAGTGACCCTCGAAGCGCTGGCGGCGCACCCGGTTGTGCGGCTCAACTACCCCGCCTTGGTGCAGGCAGCACTTTCGATCGCTGGTCCTACCCATCGGGCCTCTGGCACGGTGGGGGGCAATCTGTGCCTCGATACCCGCTGCCGCTATTACAACCAGAGTGAACCGTGGCGGCATGCCAATGCGTACTGCATGAAGATCGAGGGCGACGTCTGTCGCGTCGCACCGAAAGCCGATCGCTGCTACGCGGCCTACAGTGGTGACCTGGCACCGGCCTTGATGGTGCTAGATGCGGTCGCTGAAATCGCCGGGCCAGCGGCAACGCGCCGCGTGCCGTTGGCGCAAGTTTATGCAGATGACGGGATCGCTCATCTCATGCTCGCAGCCGACGAACTTCTGGTGGCCGTGCATGTGCCTTCGCAACAAGGTTTGCAATCGGGCTACGAAAAACTGCGAATTCGAGGCGCAATCGATTTTGGCCTGGCCGGCGTTGCCGTTGCGTTGCGGGTGGATGATGAGCAGATTCATGATCTACGAATTGCAACGACCGGAACCGATTCTCGACCCATGATGATCGCCGATCTGCAAGGCGTTTGGAGCACGACTGCGGAGGACGACGCGCGGCTTGCCAAATCGCTGCGCCAGCAGATCGGGCCCATGGAGACGACGCTCACGGCGGCAGCCTATCGGCGCCGCGTCGTACCGGTGCTTGCACGACGCTTGATGCGGCGACTTGTCGGCGCGTCGATGCGCCCGCTGGAATAACAAAAAACAGCTGTGGGAGCAGCGATCATGCCCGAACTGAGCTTCGCCGATCACTCGGTAAGTCCACCCAACGTTAAAATTCCACGCGATTACAACGCGGCCCACGACCTGATCGAACGCAACCTCAGGGCAGGTCGGGCGAACAAGATCGCCTACTACGACGAGGCGGGCAGCCATACGTACCGCGAGCTCTCCGAATGCGTGAACCGCTTCGCCAATGCGCTGACCGGCCTTGGTCTGCAGATGGAACAGCGCGTACTGCTGTGCTTAAACGATACGATCGACTTTCCGGTCGCGTTTCTCGGCAGTATCAAAGCAGGCATCGTCCCGGTCGCCTGTAATACCTTGCTGTCGACAGAAAACTACGAACACTTGTTGCGCGACAGCCGTGCTCGGGCACTGGTTGTTTCGGCGGGCCTTTTGCCAAAGTTTTCGGCGATTCTGGGCCGAATGCCGTTACTAAAGCACGTCATCGTTTCGCATAGCGACGACACGCGGTATCTTTCCTTTGGCAAGCTGCTGGCAGCTGCGAGCCCAGCTTTTGTGGCGGCTCCAACGACGTCGGACGATGTCTGCTTTTGGCTTTACTCCTCCGGTTCCACGGGAGCCCCGAAAGGCACATTGCATGTGCACTCCAGCCTGATCCAGACCGCCGAACATTACGCGCGGCCCGTATTGGGCATCGAGGAAAGTGATGTGGTCTATTCGGTCGCCAAGCTATTTTTTGCATACGGCCTTGGCAACTCACTGACCTTTCCACTGGCCGTGGGTGCAACTGCCGTTCTCGTTTCGTCGTGGGCAAAACCCGCCGACGTGTTTGCAACGATGCGCCGGCACCGGCCCACCATTTTTTACGGCGTTCCCACCCTGTACGCGGCGATGCTGGCAAGCGCAGAACTGCCGCGCCGCGAGCAGCTGAATCTGCGCCGTTGCGTCTCTGCGGGGGAAGCCTTGCCCCAACACGTTGGACAACGATGGAGCGCGCACTTCGGGGTCGATATCCTGGATGGATTGGGTTCGACGGAAATGCTTCAGATGTATCTTTCCAATCGTCCCGGCGAGGTTCGCTACGGATCGGCAGGCAAAGCGGTACCTGGATACAAACTTCGCATCGTCGACGATCAAGGCGCCGCAGTTGCACAAGGCGAGATCGGGGAATTGCAGGTTTGCGGCCCATCGGCCGCGTTGGGTTATTGGAACAACTGCGAGAAGACGCGAGCGACGTTCGTTGGGCCGTGGGTGCGCAGCGGAGACAAATTCTCGGTCGACGTGGATGGGTATTACGTTTACGCTGGGCGCAGCGATGACATGCTCAAAGTCAGCGGCATCTACGTTTCGCCTATCGAAGTCGAATCGGCGCTAATTTCCCACTTGGCGGTGCTGGAGGCGGCCGTTGTGGGTTGTGAAGATGCCGAAGGGCTGACCAAACCCGCGGCGATGATTGTGCTGAAACCGGGCATTGCCGCAAGTGAGGCGCTGGCCGAGGAGTTAAAAAAGCATGTGAAGAACGTGATTGCGCCCTACAAGTACCCTCGCTGGATCTATTTTGTCGACGAGTTGCCCAAGACCGCCACAGGCAAGATCCAGCGATTTAAACTGCGGGCCCAATGTGCACAAAGTGCACAGTTTCGTCAGCAGGCGACGCCGCTTGTATCCGCATAAGGGCGCGCCCGAGCGTTCGCCGTAAAGCACGCTGTGGCAGCACCAAGCTCCGGTGCGAACAGCGCAACGATACAAAACAGATCACAAGGAGACAAAAGATGAGTGGAATAGCGCGCTGCACTGCCGGCGTCGTTGCTTTGGTACTGAGCATGGTCTGCAGCCTGGCATCGGCGGCTGGCGACACGATCAAAGTCGGCGTACTGGTCGAGATGTCCGGTACCTTTGCTTCCTTCGGTCAGCAGATCACGACCGGGGCCAAGGCGTTCATGAAGCGCAACGGCGACACTGTCGCTGGCAAGAAGGTCGAATTGATCGTTCGCGATACGACGGGCCCCGCTCCCGACGTCGCCAAGCGCCTGGCGCAAGAACTCATCGTTCAGGACAACGTGGATTTCATCGTCGGTTTTGGCCTCACACCCAATGCATTGGCGGTGGCGCCGATTGTGACCGAAGCCAAAAAGCCGATGATCATCATGAATGCGGCCACGTCGATCATCACCACCAAATCACCGTATATCGCTCGCGTCTCGTTCACCCTGGCACAGGTTACGGAACCGATGGCGCAATGGGCCTACAAGAATGGCCTGCGCAAGGTCTATACGGCGGTGGCCGACTACGGTCCTGGCAATGACGCGGAGGCGACCTTTAAGAACGCCTTTACCAAGCTCGGCGGGGAGATCGTTGGTTCGGTGCGTATCCCGCTGAAGAATCCGGAGTTTGGCCCGTTCGTGCAGCGGATCAAAGATGCCAAGCCCCAGGCGCTGTTTGTCTTTGTGCCCGCGGGTGAGCTGGCAATTGGTTTTATGAAGGCATACACGGAAAGGGGTCTGGCCAACGCCGGGATCAAATTGATCACTACCGGCGACGTCGTGGAGGATGGCGTGATCGAGGCTCTGGGCGACGATGTTTTGGGGGTCACCTCGACGCACCACTACTCGGTGGCGCATGACTCGCCGGAAAACACCGCATTTTTGTCCTCGTATGCACAGCTTAATTCGACCCAGCGGCCCAATTTCATGGCCGTCGGCGGTTATGACGGCATGGCAGCGGTTTACGAGGTTGCCCGCAAACTCAACGGCGATATCGATGGCGACAAGGCGATGCAGATCCTACGAGGGATGAAATGGACCAGTCCACGTGGCCCCATCCAAATCGATGCCGACACGCGCGACATCGTGCAAAACGTGTACGTGCGAGAGGCAAAAAAGGTCGGAGGGAAGATCTACAACGTCGAGTTTGAGACCTTCCCTGCAGTCAAGGATCCTGGAAAATAGCGTGCGCAGGGATGCCTCCGCTGGCCGGCCCCGGTCGCTCGGAATGGGGCCGCGCCGGCTGGATCGGCGCCTTGCGAAGACCATGCCGTGTTGAGTCTGCTGGGTGTTTTGTTCGACGGTCTGGCATACGGAGCTTTGCTGTTTCTGATCTCCGTCGGCTTGTCGGTGACGCTGGGCTTGATGGGCTTTATCAACCTATCACACGGCGTGTTCGCGATGCTGGGCGGTTACCTGCTGGTGACGCTGATGCAGCACGCCGGGTTGAACTTTTTGGCATGCCTGCCACTGGCGTTTGTCGCAAGCGCAGTGGTGAGTTTGGCGCTGGAGCGCACGCTCTACCGGCCCTTGTATCGGAGCTCGCACCTAAAGCAGGTGCTGCTTACGGTGGGCGTCATATTTGTCGCCGTGGCCTGTACGACGTATTTCTGGGGACCGGGCCAACAGCGGGTCACGCTTCCCGATGCGCTTCGTGGACAGCTTTCCATCGGCGGCGTCGATCTGTCCTGGTACCGGCTGTTTCTTGTCGCCGCGGGAGCGGTCATCACGCTGGCACTGGTCTTTGGACTGGAGCGCACGCGGCTCGGTGCCCGCATCCGCGCCTCAGTCGATGCACATCGGACCGCTGAAGCGATGGGTATACACGTTGACCGGGTGTTTCAGATCACCTTTGCTATTGGTAGTGGACTGGCGGGCCTGGGCGGCGCGCTGGGCGTAAACGTGCTGGGGCTTGACCCGTATTTTGCCCTGAAGTATCTAGCGTACTTTCTGCTGGTTGTCGTCGTTGGCGGACCGGGATCGGTTACGGGCACGTTGCTGGCAGCTTTGCTGTTGGGCGTTTCCGACACGACCGCAAAGTACTACGTGCCTGAGGTCGGACCTTTTGTGATTTACTTCGCAATGGTCATACTGCTGCTCGCGTTTCCACACGGCCTGCTGGGCCGCGGTAAGGCGCTATGAGCGCTTTCGCGGCGCTGCCTCCAACAGCCTCGGTAGTACCGCATTGGCAGACATTGCGTAGACGCGAGCGGTGGCGTGTCGCGGAAATCGCCTTTTGGCTCGGATTGGCCGCCGTGTACTTTGCCTTTCCCAAGCACCTCGTATTTGCCTCGCAAATTCTGATCACAGGCCTTTTCGCGTTGTCTCTGGACCTGATTCTCGGATACGCAGGCATTGTCACCTTGGGCCATGCGGCCTTTTTTGGCTTGGGCGCTTACTCGGCCGGATTGCTCGCAAAGTATGGTGTTCACGACCCATTGGTTGGTCTTGCGGCGGCCGCTGCGGTTGCCGGGTTGGCCGGCTTTCTGTCGAGTTTCCTGGTTTTGCGCGGCGCGGATCTTTCGCGGCTGATGATCACGCTGGGTATTGGGCTGCTTCTTTATGAATTGGCTAACCAGGCCACTGCACTGACCGGTGGGGTCGATGGTCTTCAGGGCATTGAGATCGGGCCGCTGCTTGGGCTATTTCGCTTCGATTTTCTCGGCAAGGTTGCATATGTCTACGTTCTCGCCGTGACCTTCCTATTGTTTGTCTTGGTGCGCGCGTTGATGATGTCGCCCTACGGCCTTTCGTTGCGCGGAATTCGCGACAACCCGCGGCGCGCGGTAGCCATTGGCGTGCCGATCCGGGCGCGGCTCACCAATATCTATACCTTTGCCGCCATGATCGCTGGGATCGCGGGCGCTTTGCTGGCGCAGACGACGCAGTTCGTGGCGCTGGATGTGCTTAGCTTTCAGCGTTCCGCGGACCTGCTGATCATCGTGATTATCGGGGGGACGGCGACGCTGTACGGTGGCTTCATCGGTGCCGCGCTATTTTTAATCGCCCAAGACCGCCTTGCGCATCTGAATCCTGAATACTGGCTCTTCTGGCTTGGCATCTTGTTGATTTTGACCACGCTGTTTCTCGAGACGGGCGTCATGGGAGGATTGCTGCGCATCGAGACGCTGATCCGCCGGCGACTTGGAATCAGGGGATGAGTGCGGTTTTACAAACCAGGGATCTTTGCAAATCCTTTGGCGGGTTAATGGTGACGCACAACGTCAATTTGCAACTTCGATCGGGCGATCGCCACGCACTCATCGGCCCTAACGGGGCAGGCAAGACGACTCTGATCAATCAGCTGGCCGGTGTCCTGGCCCCCTCGAGCGGATCAATCTGGCTCGATGGCATCGAGGTCACTGAATTGCCGGCGTACGAGCGAGTGCGGCGCGGTCTGGCGCGTACCTTTCAGATCAACACCTTGTTTGCGCATCTTTCGCCACTGGAGGCGGTGACCAACGTCATCATCGAGCGCCAGCGCCGCGAACTCAGTGTCCTGCAGCGACGCTTTTTTCCTCTGACGCGCCGGCGCACCGAAATCGACGAGGCGCACGAACTGCTGACGCGCTTGAATCTTGCGCAAGACTGCATGAAGGCGACGCGCGAACTAGCTTACGGCAAGCAGCGGCTGCTGGAGATGGCACTGGCTTTGGCGTGTCGGCCGAAGGTGCTTTTGCTCGATGAACCCGCGGCGGGCGTGCCCGAAGCGGAAAGTGAGGAGCTTTTTAGTGTTCTTGGCGAATTGCCGGCGGATATCAGCGTGCTGTTGATCGAGCACGACATGCCGTTGGTGTTTCGCTTCGCAAAGCGCATCACGGTGCTGGTGGACGGCACCGAGCTGGTCTCGGGGACGCCGGAACAAATTGCCGAGGACCCGCAGGTGCGGGAAGTGTATTTAGGGAAACGGCGTGGCTGAGCTTCTGACAATCGAACGAGTATCGGCCGGCTACGGCGACGCGGTGGTGCTCGACGACTGTTCCTTGGGTCTGGATGACGGTCAGAGCCTGGCGGTGCTCGGGCGCAACGGTGTGGGCAAGACAACACTGCTGAGCACTGTGATGGGACAAACGCGCGTGTACCGAGGCAGTATTCGGTGGCGCGATCAAGATTTGGTCAAAGTGCCACGGTATCGACGAGCGGCGCTAGGGCTGGGCTGGGTGCCGCAGGAGCGCGAGATTTTTCCTTCCTTGACCGTCGAGGAGAACCTGACGGTCGCGTCGCGACCCGGGAAATGGGATTTGCCACGCGTTTTTGATCTATTTCCGCGGCTTCGCGAGCGACGCCGCAATTGGGGCAACGCGCTTTCAGGCGGGGAGCAGCAAATGCTCGCGATCGGTCGCGCGCTGATGCTGAACCCTCGGCTGTTGCTGCTGGACGAACCGCTGGAGGGGCTTGCACCGGTGATCGTCGACGAGCTTTGCTCTGCAATTCGACGCATGGTTGCGCAGGATGGTCAATCGTTGATTCTGGTCGAGCAGCACCTCGAACAGGCACTTGAGCTTACGCAGCGCTGCGTTGTGCTCGAGCGCGGCCGCGTCGTGCACTTTGCCGATAGCCGCCAGCAGTGCGAGGATTTGCAGTACCTGGATCGTTGGATCGGGGTTCGCTTGCGCGATGATGCGCTGGTGCGCACGCAAAGCCCTACCGGGCCGGATCGCGGACTGTAGGAGTCGCTGCGCGTGGACACCAAAATGAAACGCAAGAAGCCAGACATTGATCTGGATTTGTTGCCGGCCTTGGTCGGGTATCAGCTGCGCCTAGCGCAAATCGCTATCTTTCGGGACTTCAGTTCGACCTTGGGCGAATTGAACATGACGCCAGGACTTTTTGGCGTGCTGGTCATCATTGACGCCAATTCGGGACTGACGCAAAACGCATTGGCGAAGGCAACGCACCTGGATCGATCGACCGTTGTTACCGTAATCGACAAGCTCGAGCAGCGCGGCCTGGTCGAGCGCCGCGCGGCCGTGCCCGATCGTCGCGCCTACGCATTAGTGCTAACCGAGGCCGGCTCGAAGCTACTAAAGCGGCTCAAAATGCTGGTGCTAGAGCATGAGCAACGACTTTGCAAGAATCTGACCAACACGGAACGAGGCCAACTCGTGCGTCTGTTGCAGCGGATCTTTCCGGAACTGCGTTAATTGGGCGCGCTAGTGGTCCAACTCGATGTGCTCGCGGTGGCCGAATCCACGACTATTGTCGATGAAATACACCCGCTTAGGAAGCAGCGCGTACCAGTGTATCCGCGCTAAGGCACTGACGAAGGCCGCCGGCGCATCAGCTAGATGTCCGACGGTTGGAAACTTCTGCGCGTACAGTCGGCGCGCGCGGCTTTGTTCCTCACCTCGTAGTTCGATTACATAGCCTTCGAGCTGAATACCCTTGATCTGGTGCCAGTCATCGTAGTTCTCTTGAATCGTCGCCGAGCAGCGCGAATCCTGAACTAGGTTGCGGCAATGGCGGCTCGTCGGGGAGGACAGAAATAACAGGCGATTACCATCATTAGCGTAAAAGACTGCCGCAGCCCACGGTCCATCGGCCCCCTGCGTCGCGAGGGTCATCACATGATGGCCGACCAGATAATCGATGATGGACTGGCGAAGGATCGACGCCATCAAGACGCGGTGGTTTGCACAGCGTTGCGGGTGGCAGCTTCGAGCTGATTGGCGTCGGTTTCGTGCAAGCGCTTTAAACGATAGGCAAGTTGGGGGCGAGTCAGGCCAAGCATGCGGGCGGCGGAAGATAAATTACCTCGCGCCTTATCGACGGCAGTCTCGAGCAGCATCGCTTCGACTTGATCGAGAGTCAGGATGCCGTTAAATACGGTCTCGCACAGATTTGCACCGGCTTCCCAGTTATTGGCGTTGATGTCTCCGTTGCGATCCAGCGCGAACTCGCCCGACTGATCTGCGGGGCAGGAAGAAAACAGGTGGTTGACCTCGATTCGCGTACCGTTAGGTGCCAGGATCACGCCGCGCTCGACCATGTTTTGCAGTTCGCGAATATTGCCGGGCCACGGGTAGGTGAGAAGCGCGCGCTTGGCCTTGTCCGTGAAGCCGCGCAACTTCTTGCCATGAATGGCCGAGTACTTCTCCAGAAAGTACTTCGCGAGCAGACTGATATCCTCTTTACGTTCGCGCAGCGGCGGAATCGTGATCTGATATGCGTTGAGCCGATAGTACAAATCGGAACGGAATTTTCCGGCCGCAATCAGCTCTCGCAAATTGCCATTGGTTGCTGCCACGACGCGCACGTTGATCGCACGCGTACGCTGATCGCCAAGTCGCTCCAATTCACCTTCTTGTAGCACGCGCAGCAGCTTGCACTGCGCCGAGGGCGGTAAATCGCCAATTTCGTCGAGAAACAGCGTGCCGCCATCGGCGCGTTCGAAGCGGCCCGGTCGTGAAGCCTGAGCCCCGGTGTAGGCGCCTTTTTCCACACCGAAGAGTTCGGATTCGATTAAATCATGTGGAATCGCGGCGCAGTTGACCGCGACGAAGGGGCGATCGCGGCGCGGTCCGGATTCGTGCAGTGCGCGGGCGAACATTTCCTTGCCCACACCCGTTTCGCCAAGAAGCAGGACGGTGATTCGATTGTTTGCAGCCTTTTTGAGCAGGTCGTATGCGGCGCGAAAACCCGGTGAATTGCCTGTTAGGTCCGATGGCAGACGCGCCTGTGCGCCCATGTTGGAGCGCAACTGGACGAGCTGCGTCTGCAGATCCAGCAGCTGGTCCGCAATAGATTCGGGAGTGAAAAGGTGTCGGTACTGGTCGGCGTCGTCCCATTCGGCGATTGGTTTGCCGATGATGCGGCAGTTATCCCTACCCATGCCGATGCACTCGACTTCCTTGTAAAGAATCGGTCGACCCATGAATGCCGACGTGTAACCGCAGGCGTAGCCGATTTGCGTCCAGCATACGGGCTCGTTGTGGATGCCAAAGAAATGCCGGTGCCACTGACCTTCCCAGGAGTTCTCCCAAACGAACTCGCCGTAAAACGCCCCAGCTTTGCGATCGAGTTCGACTTTGACCGGAGTGACGCGGACGATGCCCTCGAGAGTGTGCAATTGGGGTCCGGTCATGAATGAATCAAGATCGGAATCCTCGCAATTGGGTGAACGCGCCAATTCAGCGTCGCGCACACCCGAGGCATATCCCATGCGAGTTAGAAGTCCTTGCGCACGCCGCATGCCTAGCGTGTCGATCAACTCCTTGCGAAGCGCGGCCTGTGCCTCGGCATGCACAAGCAGCATGCGATGCTCGTGCAGCCATATCTGGCCGGTCTCCGCGCAAAAGTGCAGCTTGGCCCGCAGATCGTTGTTCTCCAGCAAATTGACGGTGCGGCGTCTGCTTATCTGAGTCAAATCCGTCTCCTATCCCTCGTTTAGTTTAGACGTTTTTGCACACGACGGACGTCGCCTTCGCCCTCAGAAAAATCGCGCGCGGACGGTCCCAATGGCGTACCTAAAAGCAGGCCGGGGCGATCGCGCATCGCCGCGATGGGCCCTGGGGGATTGATCAAAAGATCAAATCCGGGCGGATGCGACCTAAGAAAGTTGCGGAATGATCAAGCGCTGCAAAGGCGCCCGAACCTGCCGCCCGTGGGGTCCGGTGAGCTTGTGCAAATGCAGCATTTTCTCCGCCCCTCTGGGGCGCGACATTTGGCAAGCTGCGCAGCCGCCCGCTCAGTAATTCAGAGTGTTGTGGCACGGCAATTGCATTTAGTAGCTGAGTGCCGCCGTCGGGATCCTTTCAGGTCCGGCGCCTTATGACGGCATTAACGACGACAAGGAGGCATCCAATGAAGTTTCCGGTTCCGCATGACGTCAAGGCGAAAACGATCCCGGGTACCGAAGGTTGGGAGCGGATGTACCCGTACCAGTACCAGTTTGTCCAGGATGACCCGGAGCGCCAGCAATATGAAAAAGAAACGTTCTGGTTCTATGACGGGTTGCATTATCCCGAGCCTCTGTACCCATTTGACACGATCTGGGACGAGGCCTGGTATCTGGCGCTTTCGCAATACAACAATCGCATCTTCATGGTGCCGCCGGTGCGCGGCGTTGATCACCGGATCATCAACGGCTACGTCTACATCTCACCAGTGCCGGTCAAGGATCCGGAAGAGATCAAGCGACGCGTTCCCAACTTCATGGAGCGCGCCGGCTACTACTACAAGAACTGGGACGCTCTGGAGGCCAAGTGGAAAGTCAAGATGGAGTCGACGATCCGCGAACTGGAAGCCGTGCGCATTCCGCGCCTTGCGGAAATGGAAGATATGTCGGTGGTCACCGACGCGTTGGGAGAGTCTAAGGGCTACCAGCTGCTCAAAAGCTATGACGATCTCATTAATCTGGGTATCAAGTGCTGGCAGTACCACTTCGAATTTCTCAACCTCGGCTACGCGGCCTACGTGTTTTTCCTCGATTTCGCGCAAAAGCTCTTCCCCAACATTCCGGCCCAGCGCGTGACCCAGATGATCTCGGGCATCGACGTCATCATGTACCAGCCCGACGAGGAGCTAAAGAAGTTGGCACGAAAGGCGATCGAGCTGCGCGTGGACGGCGCCGTCACATCCAGCACGGAATGGACCAAGGTGGAAGCGGCACTTAAGACCATGGCCGAGGGCATAGAGTGGCTTGCCGCGCTGGATCTGGCCCGCGAACCCTGGTTCAACGTCTCGACGGGCACCGGGTGGTTCCACCATGATCGCTCGTGGAACGACCAGATGAATGTGCCGTTGTCGGGGATCGCCACGTACATCGGCAAAATTCGAAAAGGCGAAAACATCGAACGGCCGACCGAAAAGGTGCGCGCAGAACGCGACCGCATTACTGCCGAATATCGCGGACTGATCGAGAAGGAGGAGGACCGCAAACAGTTTGATGAGTTGCTCGGTTGCGCCAAGACCGTCTTCCCATACGTCGAAAATCACTTGTTTTACGTCGAACACTGGTTTCACTCGGTCTTCTGGAACAAGATCCGTGAAGTCGCGGCGATATTGCATGAACACGGTGTGATCGCGGAAGCTGACGACGTTTGGCTGTTGCGCCGCGATGAAATTAAATCAGCGCTGTGGGATGTCGTGACGGCGTGGGCGACGGGTGTGAAACCGCGCGGCTGCAAGACCTGGCCGCCGGAAATTGCTTGGCGCAAAGGCGTAATGAAGAAGTTCAGCGAATGGAGCCCGCCCCCGGCGATCGGCACCGCGCCGGAGGTTATCCAGGAGCCCTTCACCATCGTCCTTTGGGGGATCACAAACAAATCGCTGGCCGACTGGGCGGCAGTGCAGGAATCGGCGAGCTCAAGCGCAATTACGCAGCTCAAAGGTTTTGCCGGCAGTCCCGGTGTTGTCGAGGGCAAGGCGCGTGTATGCCGTACGGTGAACGAAGTTGGTCAATTGCAGCAAGGCGAGATCCTTGTCGCGCCAACAACGTCTCCCTCGTGGGCGCCCGCGTTTGCCAAGATCGGCGCCTGCATTACGGATGTCGGTGGAGTGATGAGTCACGCCGCGATCGTGTGCCGCGAGTACGGCATGCCAGCCGTTGTGGGTACCGGGCATGCAACCAAGGTCATCAAGACCGGCATGGTGGTCAGGGTGGACGGTTCCACTGGGGCGGTAACGATAGCGCGCTAAGGGGCCATGATGAGGAGCGCGGCGGTAGCAATGGGTGCGACCGCGGACGACACGACGCGCACGGGTTTGCCGCTGATTTGCTGGTTCGAGGCCTGTCGAAAGGACTCGGTGCCACTGGTCGGCGGTAAGTGCGCGTCGCTGGGCGAGCTGATCAATGCCGGAGTACGTGTGCCCCCGGGTTTTGCTCTGACCACGGAGGGCTATCGGCGTTTCATTGCCCAGAGGCAGATCGATCGCGAAGTACAAGCGATGTTGGCAAGCATCGACAAACAGGATATCGACGCGCTGGAGCGTGCCAGCAGCCAGATTCGTGCCGCAATC
>Ga0187781_10002287_pt1 | contig 14618 bp, 18 predicted proteins | sample 0715_SJ02_MP02_2_FD_132447 | JGI IMG/M metagenome (GOLD analysis project Ga0187781, IMG submission 132447) | Tropical peat soil microbial communities from peatlands in Department of Meta, Colombia - 0715_SJ02_MP02_20_MG | ecosystem: Environmental > Terrestrial > Soil > Wetlands > Peat | place...
GACCAGCACCTCGTCGAGGTCAACAGGGCGGTCAAATCCCGCGGGGCGTTCCTGCACAACATCATGCCGCTGATCTCAGCGCCCGAGCACGGCACGGTGTTCGGCTTAAACGGTCAGCGCGGCCCGACGGCGCAGGAGCTCAAGGCGCTGCAGGACAGCTGCGAAGGCGAGATGAACATGATGCGGCACTGCCGCCAGTGCCGCGCCGACGCCGTGGGTCTCTTGGGCGAGGATCGCTCGGCGGAGTTTACGACCGAGAAGATCATGGCGATGGACGTCGAATACGACTTCGCGTCGCGCCAGGAATACCAGAACGCGGTCGAGCACCAGCGTCAGGCGAAGGTCGCGGCGAAACAGGCCGAGCTTGAGACGCTCAAGGACGAAGAGGCGAGCGACATCAAGGTGCTCGTCGCCGTCGCGACCAAGGGTCAAGGGCTTATCAACGAACACTTCGGCCACGCCAAGGAGTTTCAGATTTACGAGCTCAGCACCTTGGGCGCAAAATTCGTCGGCCACCGTCGCGTCGATCTCTACTGCCAGGGCGGCTATGGCGACGAGGACAGTCTCGAAACGGTCATCCGCGCGATCAACGACTGCGTGGCGGTGTTCGTGGCCAAGATCGGCGGCTGCCCGAAGAACGACCTCATCAAGGCGGGCATCGAGCCGGTCGATCAATACGCCTTCGAGTTCATCGAGCAGTCGGCGATCATCTACTTCAAGGACTATCTCGATCGCGTGAAGCGCGGCGAGATGGCGCATGTCGAGCGCGGCGACGCCGAGATCCGTCAGGGCGCCCTGATCGAGGCGTGAGTGAATCCCTTCTCCCGCTTGCGGGAGAAGGTGGCCTCGCCATAGGGCGTCCGAGAGGACGCCCGTCCAAAAGGACGGGCTATGGCGAGGTCGGATGAGGGACGCTGGGCGTAGAGGGGAACCTCTCGATGGGATTGGGGCGGAACCAGCCCTCATCCGGCCTTCGGCCACCTTCTCCCGCGGAGCGGGAGAAGGGGAGAACCTCCCAGCAGTGCACAAAACAAGGAGCAAACACATGGCCTATAAAATCGTCGCCTCGCAGTGCACGTCGTGCTCGGCTTGCGAAGCGGAATGTCCGAACGTGGCGATCTCCGAGAAAAACGGCACCTTCGTCATCAACCCGAAGAAGTGCACTGAGTGCATCGGCTATTTCGACATCCCGCAATGTGTCGCAGTCTGCCCGGTCGACAATACCTGCATCATCGACACGTCCTATCCGCGCTACCAGGCCGCGGGGGCGTGACATGAACATCGCCTTCACCCCGGCGGCGGAGAAGTTCATCCGCCGACTGCTCCGGTTCGACGGCAAGCCGGGCTATGGCCTGCGCCTGCTCGTTTCGCCCGGCGGCTGCTCGGGCATGTCGTCGGAGTTTTCCGTCGAGCCGACGCCGCGTGAGGGCGAGGCCGCGTTCAGGCACGGCGACATCACGCTGTTCCTGCCGGCGCAGAGCCGGCTGCTGCTCGACGGCGTCACGATCGACTTCAAGGAGACGCCGACCTCGAGCGGCTTCAGCTTCATCGACCCCAAGGCGAAGAGCTGCGCCTGCTCCAGCACGGAGCTTGCAGCCCCCGAGATCGCGGGCGCCTGAGATGCTGGCGCCGTCCTTGCTGGAACGACGCTGGTGCAAAGGGGCTAAAAGCCATGACGCTCGCGGCCATCGACGAACTGACGGATGTGCTGGCCTCGCCGGTCTTCGGCGGCGGCCTGCCGCCGGAGGCCGAACGGCTGCTGAAGGAGGCCGGCGCGAGCTACGTCGATTCGGACCGGGCCTTGGCGGCGCTGCGCGAGGCGCGCCGTCTCGCGCCCGACCACGCCGCCGTGCTGATCGGGCTCTACCGCTTCTTTTTTTACAAGGGCCGCCTCAAGGAGGCGCGCGACATAGCCGAAACCTGCCTGCTGCGGGCCGCGATCGACAATTCCCTGCCGCTCGATTGGCGTCTCGTGCAGCGGGGCCAGGCGGAGTTCGCGTCTTTCGATGCCCCGCTCGCACGATTCTTCATGTTCGTGCTCAAGGGCTACGCCTATCTCAACACGCGTCTGGGCGATCTTGACGAGGGCCGCGCGGCGGTCGAGAAACTCCTGGATCTCGATCCGTCCGATCGCGTAGGCGCCCGCCTGCTGCTCGGCGTGCTGAAAAATAGAGAGCTCGATGACGACGACTGACATCATCGAAGCCATCGATTGGCGGGGGGCTCCCGTCGATTGCGCCGCCTGTCCACACGGGAACCTGCTCGCGACACAAAAATGTCTGCCGCTGCGCGCCTGCGTGCAAGACCGCTACGCCCGCCGCATCGACCGGTTCTTCGACTGGAATCCCGAGCTCGGCTCCGCCTATCTCGATCATCCCTATTTCGAGGTGCGCGCCTGCGCGGCGAAAACGGCGGATATCTTCCGTCTGCCGGCGCTGCTCAGCGATTCGGAAGAGGCGGTGCGCTGGAGCGCGGCGCGCCGCCTGCCGACGCGTTATCTGGTCAAGCTGCGTACGGATCTGCACAGGGAAGTTCGAATTCGCGTGGCGCAGCGTTTAGATCCAGCCGACTTGCGGCCGATGATCGGCGACGAGGATTATGCTGTGCGTCAGGTCGTCGCCAGGCGTATTGCGCCAGATCTTCTGTTCTTCATGACGGAAGATCCGGACGTCGAAGTTCGCCGCGTCGTCGCGCGGCGCATCCCGCCGCCCGGCCTCTTGCGCCTCATGTTCGACCCCGACGCGAGGGTCCGCATCGAGGCGGCGCAGCGCCTGGAGCCAGACGATCTGGCGCAGCTCGCAGCCGACGAAGACTGGCGCGTGCGCTACGAGGTCGCTTTCCGCGCGCCGCGCCCAGTGTCGGCGCAGCTTGCCGAGGACGAGGATCCGATCGTGCGCGAGACTGCGCAGGAGCGCCTCCGCCCTCCGCTTAAAACCGTCAATCAGCCCCCCATAGAGGAGGAGCCATGACCAACATCAGCCGCGACAGCGACGTCGTCGAGCTCAACGATCCGCCCGCGTTCGCCTTCGGCGAAAAGGTTCGCGCCAAGCGCACCGTGCGCAACGACGGCACTTACGCTGGCAAGGAAATCGGCGACATCCTCGTCAAGAAGGGCGAGGAAGGCTACGTCGTCTCGATCGGCACCTTTCTCCAGCAGTTCTATATCTATGGCGTCGAATTCATGTCCACCGGCAACCGCGTCGGCATGAAGCGCAAGGAGCTGGAGCCGATCGACGCCTTCGCGGAGCAGGCAAGATGAGCGACGCCATACCGAAGTTCGGCTGGGGCCGGCGAGTCAAGGCCGCTGCCGATCTCTTCAACGACGGCAGCTACCCGGACATGGAGGAAGGCGCGCTGCTCGCTCCTCATGGCGAGGAAGGCGAGGTTGTGCAAATCGGCGCGCATGTCGAGAGCGAGACGACGATCTATCTCGTCGAGTTCAACAACAAGCGGGTCGTCGGCTGCTTCGAGGAAGAGATCGAGGCGGCGTGATACGCCCCCTCCCTCACCCTCCCCCGCTTCGCGGGAGAGGGGGCGGCGGGCGTCACGCATAACGTCGATAAAGCATGGAATCTGCTCCCTCTCCCGCGAAGCGGGGGAGGGCTGGGGAGGAGGCCTGACGCCCACAAATCCCAACCATCCAACCAGAGAGGTCCGTTTTGAAAGTCATGATCCGCAAGAGCGCCGAGGGCGTGTTGTCCGCATACGTGCCGAAGAAGGATCTCGAGGAGCCGATCGTCGAGCAGGAAAAGTCCGACCTCTGGGGCGGTCAGGTGACCCTCGCCAACGGCTGGGTGCTACAATTGCCCGAGATGGCGGCGGGAACGAGCCTGCCGATCACCGTCGAGGCTAGACGGCTCAGCGGAGACTAACCATGCCTGTGACGCCGTCTCAGCTCGCGCAAATCGACGGGGTGCTGGAGCAAGGCTCCGCAGAGGGCGCGACGCTCACCGCGCTGCGGCAAATCGGCGGTGGGTTGACGGCGACGCGCTGCGACGCCTCGGACCTCGCGGACGAAGCGCCGTTCAGGAGCTATGCGCGCTGCATGCTGTATCTGCTCGACGGGCGCGGTCACTGCATGAGGATCACGAGCGATCCCGAGGACGCCACGGGGCTCGTGGTCGTCGCGAAAGGATGAGTGCATGGAGGCGACCTTTCTGCCCTTGAGCGATCCCGATCTGTTGCAGGCCGATCTGGAAGCCGTCTGCGAGGTGTTGAACTCGCAGACGCTCTCCAGCGGACCGATCGTCGAGACGCTCGAGAGGGAGTTCGCCGCCTACCTTGGCCGCAAGCATGTGATCGCTACGGCGAGCGGGACGATCGCGCTGCTGCTCGTGCTGCGGGCCAAGGGCATAGGCGAAGGCAGCGAGGTCGTAGCCTCCGCGCATTCCTACCGCGAGATCGCCCATGCGATTGCGCTTTCCGGGGCGCGGGCGGTATTCGCCGACATCGACTATTGGGCGGGGACGCTCGCGCCTGAGAAGGCCAGGGTCAAAGTCACCGAACGCACGCGGGCAATTCTTGCGGGCAACACTAACGGCCATCCGGCGCCCTGGGAGCCGCTGCGCAAGCTTGCGGACGAGGCCGGCGTCATGCTGATCGAGGATTCGAGCGAGGCGATCGGCTCGATCTACAAAGGCAAGCTCGTCGGCTCCTTCGGCGACTGCTCGATCTTCGACTTCTCCCAGCCCGGCGCGCTCGTTTGCGGCGAGGGCGGCATGATCGTCACCGACGACGACGAGCTCGCGACGAGCGTCCGGCGGCTGCGCAGCCATCGCGTCGAGGAGCGCGCCTCCGTCGTGCTCGGCGCCTTTCCGCCGTTTCAGGCGAACATGAGCGACATCGCGGCCATGCTGGCCCTGTCGCAATTGCGACGCATCGAGCTGCTGCTGGCGCGGCGCCGGCGCGTGGAGCGCTGGTACTATGACTATGTGAAGTCCTTCGAGGGCATCAAGGACCCCTATATCGCGCCCGAGGTCGACCAGGTCTACTGGTTCGCTTACGTCGTGCATCTCGGCACGCGCTTCGCCCGCTCCTCGCGCGACCAGATCCTCGACGATTTGCACACCGAGAAGATCGGCGCCTGCGCCTATTCCCAGCCGCTGCATCTGCAGCGCTATTATTTCGATCAAGGCTGGCGCAAGGGTGACCTGTTCGTGACCGAGAAGGTCGCCGAGCGCGCCGTCGCGCTGCCGCTGCACGCGCATCTGACGGAAGAGCAGGTCGCCTTCATCGTCGGCACGATGAAGGACTCCTCGGTCAACGTTGGCGCCGGGACCGCCATCTATCTTTGAGATTCTGGCCTGGATTTTGCCCTTAGCCTTTGCAGGGCGACCCAATGCAAAGGAGCACTGACACATGCCGACGCTGACCATTCTTCCCTCCGGCAAGACGTTCGACGCCGAGCCGGGAACGCGCTTGCTCGACGCCATTCTCGCCGCCGGCGAGGCGATCGTCAGCAAGTGCGGCGGCGAAGCCAAATGCGGCGCATGTCACTTGTTCGTGCAGGAAGGCCGCAAGAGCCTGTCGAAGATGACGAGAGCCGAGAACGAAAAGCTCGATACGATCGTCGGCGTCGGCTCCAAGTCGCGCCTCGCCTGTCAAGCGCTGTTTGGAACCGACAACGTCACCGTGGAGCTGCTCGGCTTCGGCTCCGGTTTGTAAGAACTCAAACAAACAAAAGAGGGATGTCATGAGCAGCACGACGACCGTGATTCATGTGCGTTTCGCGCCGGACGGCTCCGTGTTCGAAATTGGCGAGCGTCCGCAAGCGCTCTCCGCGCAACAATGGTTCAACCGCTTGAGCGACAAGTGCGGCACGCAGTTCCAAGCGCTTTCCGGCGGGCGTGGGGTCTTCCGTCTCACGCCCGATGTCGTGGAAGCGTTGAAAAGCGACGCCGCGCACTGACGACCGGCGCCAACGAAACGAGGAGGAGCCGATGCTGGGAGATATAACCGCCGCCTTCGAACGCGGCGAGGTCATTCCTTATCTTGGTCCCGGCGTCCTAAGCTTGACGCAAAACGAGCTTCCGGCCTCGCCGGAAGCTCTCGTCGCCTACCTGACGAGCACGGCGACGGTCCCGCACAAAATCCGCAACAATCTTACGGCGGCGGCACAGTACATCGAAAATTTCAAGCACCGCAAAACGGTCGTGGCTGCGATGAACAGGGCGTTCGCGACGAGCGCAGATCCGACGCCGCTCCATGAGTGGATCGCCTCGCGCGAAAAGTTGCCGCTCGTCGTCAACGCCTGGTACGACGACCTGCCGCAGAAGGCGCTTACGAAGCGACGAAACTGGGGGCTCGTGCAGGGCGTGAGCCAAGCCGAACATTTCGGCGAATGGGCGCATTGGTTTGCGGCGGACGGCGCGCGCATCCCCGGCAAGCCGTTCGAGCGCGACGGCTCCGGCGCCAAGGCGCCGGCGGAAGCGCCGGAAGCGACGCTCGGCTGGAGCACTCTGCTCTACGAGCCGCTCGGCTCGGTCGCACCAGCGGCGAACTACATCATCTCGGACTCCGATTATGTCGAGGTTCTGACCGAAATCGACATTCAGACGCCGATCCCCGACACTGTGCAGACCCTGCGCAAGGGGCGCAGCTTCCTGTTCCTCGGCTGTCGCTTTGCGACGCAAATCGAGCGCAGCTACGCGCGTCAGGTCATGAAGCGCTCGTCGGACCGGCACTGGGCTGTCATCGACGGCCCCGTGACCAGGAACGAGCAAAAACTCTTCGCCGAACAGAACATCGCGCGCGTCGACGCTCCGCTCGCCGATTTCGTGGCCGAGCTGACCGGCGCCAAGCTTCTTGCCGAAGCAGTATAAGTTTTCGTCCGCCCGAGGAGACAAAATGAGCGAGGAACTGCCGGTCGTCTTCAAATACCACGTTTTCGCCTGCTTCCAGCAGCGTCCACCCGGACATCCGCGGGGCAGCTGCATGGGTTCGGGCGGCAAGCCCTTATGGGACCGGCTACAGGCCAGGCTGGGCGCCCAGCCCATGCCCGAGGTGGCGGTCACGGCGACGGGATGTCTCGGGTTCTGCCGCGCCGGCCCGCTCATGGTGGTCTATCCGCAAGGCGTCTGGTACACGCCGCGCACGGAAGCCGACATCGACGAGATCATCCAGAAGCATTTTGTCGAGGGCGAGTTGGTGGAGCGGCTCGCGATCGTGCCGAGTCTATAGACAGGCAATCGTAGGGCGTCATTGCGAGCGAAGCGAAGCACTCCAGGGCCACAAGCAGCCATGTGGACGCGACCCTGGATTGCTTCGCTTCGCTCGCAATGACGGCGGCGTGTCACATCCGCCCCAACAATAGGTCGGCCTTCCTCCGCACTAGTTCGATCCGCAGCGGCTTGATCGCAACGCTGTCCGCGCCTTTCTCCAGGCACTCCTTCGCGAAATCGACCTGCCCCGGCTCGAGGATCGCCATGACTTTCGTTCCCGCCAGTTTCTCGCGCACCTCGCCATAAAGCGCATGGCCGTGGCGGCGCACCAGCGCCTCCGACAGGATCACGAGGTCCGGCGGCCAGTCGACGCCTTTCTCATACGCCCATTCGAGCGAAGGCGCTTCATGCGTCTCGTTTTCGTCGTGCAGCATGAACTGCACGGCGGCGCGGATAATCTCGTCCTCGTCGACGACGAAGATTCGCTTGTTATCCACCGCCTTGGATGCCTCGACGCCGACCTGCATCTCGCCCTCGCTGTTAGTCCCTTAAAAATCGCAAGCAAGCGCCATGCCTCAACCTGAAGAAAGGCAGGGTCCCTCGTTCGATTCCGCGCAAGCTTTGTCGGCTTTAAAACAGATGCACGATACGATGCGATCGTCAATAATACCAATGTATTGCGCGGCTTTTTTCGCGTGGCACGCCCTTTGCTCGAACCTTCCCGCAAGGCGAAAGGCCCATCGCTTTCTTCTTTGAGAAACGAGGGCGCCGACGCCGGGCTTGGTCGAACGGACAAGCGACTTCGGCCTGCGTGTCGCGCGCGCCGATCGGGACAACGGCATCCTTCAAGGAGCAAACAATGGCTTCGCTAAGACAAATCGCCTTTTACGGGAAGGGCGGCATCGGTAAGTCCACCACCTCCCAGAACACGCTCGCAGCGCTCGCCGAGATGGGCCAGAAGATCCTCATCGTCGGCTGCGATCCCAAGGCGGACTCGACCCGTCTGATCCTCCACGCCAAGGCGCAGGACACGATCCTTTCGCTCGCGGCCGAGGCCGGCAGCGTGGAGGACCTCGAGATCGAGGACGTGATGAAGATCGGTTACAACGACATTCGCTGCGTCGAGTCCGGCGGACCGGAGCCGGGCGTGGGCTGCGCGGGTCGCGGCGTCATCACCTCGATCAACTTCCTCGAGGAGAACGGCGCCTATGACGGCGTGGATTACGTCTCCTACGACGTGCTCGGCGACGTGGTCTGCGGCGGCTTCGCGATGCCGATCCGCGAGAACAAGGCGCAGGAAATCTACATCGTCATGTCCGGCGAGATGATGGCCATGTATGCGGCCAACAACATCTCCAAGGGCATTCTGAAATACGCCAACTCCGGCGGCGTGCGCCTGGGCGGGCTGGTCTGCAACGAGCGCCAGACCGACAAGGAGCTGGAGCTCGCCGAAAGCCTCGCCAAGAAGCTCGGCACGCAGCTCATCTATTTCGTGCCGCGCGACAATATCGTCCAGCACGCCGAGCTGCGCCGCATGACGGTCATCGAGTTCGCGCCCGAGTCCAAGCAGGCCGGGCATTACCGGAATCTGGCCAACAAGGTTCACGCCAACGTCGGCCAGGGCAAGATTCCGACGCCGATCACGATGGACGAGCTCGAGGACCTGCTCATGGAGCACGGCATCATGAAGGCGATCGACGAATCCGAGGTCGGCAAGACGGCCGCCGAGCTCGCGGTCGCCTAAATCGAGTCAACCCTTCGCCCGGCGCTGCGATCAGCCGCCGGGCGGCAAATGGAACCCAATAGAGAGCCAGCGACATGAGCGTGGCAGCCGCAGAATCCATCGCCGAGATCAAGGCGAGAAACAAGGAGCTCGTGCAAGAGGTCCTTAAAGTCTATCCGGAAAAGACCGCAAAGCGCCGCGCCAAGCATCTTGGCCTCTTCGAGGACGGCAAGCCGGACTGCGGCGTCAAGTCCAACATCAAATCGATCCCCGGCGTCATGACCATCCGCGGCTGCGCCTACGCGGGCTCGAAAGGCGTCGTGTGGGGGCCGATCAAGGACATGATCCACATCAGCCACGGTCCCGTCGGCTGCGGCCAGTATTCCTGGGCGTCGCGCCGCAACTATTACATCGGCACCACCGGCGTCGACACCTTCGGCACGATGCAATTCACCTCCGACTTCCAGGAGAAGGACATCGTCTTCGGCGGCGACAAGAAGCTCATGAAGCTCATCGACGAGATTCAGGTGCTGTTTCCGCTCAACAAGGGCATCTCGGTGCAGTCCGAATGTCCGATCGGCCTCATCGGCGACGACATCGAAGCCGTCTCCAAGGCGAAATCCAAGGAGTACGAAGGCAAGACCATCGTCCCGGTGCGCTGCGAGGGTTTCCGCGGCGTGTCGCAGTCGCTCGGCCACCATATCGCCAACGACGCGATCCGCGACTGGGTGTTCGACAAGCAGGAGGGCAAGCCCGCACGCTTCGAGGCGACGCCCTATGACGTGGCGATCATCGGCGACTACAACATCGGCGGTGACGCGTGGTCCTCGCGCATCCTGTTGGAGGAGATCGGCCTGCGCGTCGTGGCGCAGTGGTCGGGCGACGGCACAATCGCCGAGCTCGAGGCGACGCCGCGCGCCAAGCTCAACGTGCTGCACTGCTACCGCTCGATGAACTACATCTCGCGGCACATGGAAGAGAAATACGGCACGCCGTGGGTAGAGTACAACTTCTTCGGTCCCTCCAAGATCGTCGAATCGCTGCGCAAGATCGCCAGCCATTTCGACGACACGATCAAGGCCAACGCCGAGAAGGTCATCGCGAAATACCAGACCCTTTGCGACGCGGTGATCGCGAAATATCGCCCGCGTCTCGAGGGCAAGAAGGTCATGCTCTACGTCGGCGGCCTGCGTCCGCGCCACGTCATCGGCGCTTACGAGGACCTCGGCATGGAGATCGTCGGCACGGGCTATGAGTTCGGGCACAACGACGACTATCAGCGCACGACCCACTACGTGAAGGACGGCACGCTGATCTACGACGACGTGACCGGCTACGAGTTCGAGAAGTTCGTCGAGAAGATCCAGCCCGATCTCGTCGGCTCCGGCATCAAGGAGAAGTACGTCTTCCAGAAGATGGGCGTGCCGTTCCGCCAGATGCATAGCTGGGACTATTCCGGTCCGTATCACGGCTATGACGGTTTCGCGATCTTCGCGCGCGACATGGACATGGCGATCAACGCGCCGGTCTGGAAGATGGCCAAGGCGCCCTGGGCCGCCTGACGGTGTTCCCTCTCCCCGCTTGCGGGGAGAGGGTTAGGGCCGAGGGGGCGCCGGGCGCTTCCCAAACCTCGAGCTTAACAACGGCCTCGTCGATGAGGGAGTCTGCGCAGATAAGCCAGACAGCCCCTCACCCCAGCCCTCTCCCCACGAGCGGGGAGAGGGGGCAGATCCGGGCCTTCGATCAAGGTGACGTCTCCCGCGCCACGCGGAGCCACGCAGAGTTACAAGGGGAACGACATGCCGCAGAACGCCGATAACGTCCTCGACCACTTCAACCTGTTCCGCCAGCCGGAATACAAGGAGATGTTCGAGAACAAGAAGAAGAACTTCGAGAACCCCGTTCCGGACAATGAGCTGGAGCGCGTGCGCGAGTGGACCAAGACCGACGACTATCGCGAAAAGAACTTCGCCCGCGAGGCGCTGACCGTCAATCCGGCCAAGGCCTGCCAGCCGCTCGGCGCCGTGTTCGCTTCGCTAGGCTTCGAGAGCACGATTCCCTTCGTGCACGGCTCGCAGGGCTGCGTGGCCTACTACCGCTCACACTTCTCGCGTCACTTCAAGGAGCCGACGTCCTGCGTCTCCTCCTCGATGACCGAAGACGCGGCGGTGTTTGGCGGCCTCAACAACATGATCGACGGCCTGGCCAACACATATAATATGTACAAGCCGAAGATGATCTCGGTATCGACGACCTGCATGGCGGAAGTCATCGGCGACGACCTCAACGCCTTCATCAAGACCTCGAAGGAGAAGGGTTCGGTTCCGGCCGACTTCGACGTTCCCTTCGCGCACACGCCCGCTTTTGTGGGCAGCCACATCACCGGCTACGACAATGTCATGAAGGGCATCGTCGAGCACTTCTGGGACGGCAAGGCCGGCACGACCGAAAAGCTCGAGCGCGTTCCGAACGAGAAGATCAACTTCATCGGCGGCTTCGACGGCTACACGGTCGGCAATATCCGCGAGATCAAGCGCATCTTCAACTCGATGGGCGTTGACTACACGATCTTCGGCGACAACAGCGACGTCTGGGACACTCCGACCGACGGCGAGTTTCGCATGTATGACGGCGGCACGACGTTGGAGGACGCGGCGAACGCCATCCACGCCAAGGCGACCATCTCGATGCAGGAGTTCTGCACCGAGAAGACGCTGCCGGTCATTGGCGCGCATGGTCAGGAAGTCTTAGCCTTCAACCATCCGATCGGCGTCAAGGGCACCGACGAGTTTCTGATGGCTGTCTCGCGTATCACAGGCAAGCCGATCTCGAAGGAGCTGACGAAGGAGCGCGGCCGGCTCGTCGACGCCATCGCCGACTCTTCCGCGCACATCCACGGCAAGAAATTTGCGATCTACGGCGATCCCGATCTTTGCCTCGGCCTGACCGGCTTCCTGCTCGAGCTTGGCGCCGAGCCCGTGCATGTTCTCGCGACCAACGGCAGCAAGGCCTGGGCGCAGAAGGTGGAGGGGCTGCTCGTAAGCTCGCCCTTCGGCAAGGACGGCAAGGCCTATGCCGGCAAGGACCTCTGGCACATGCGCTCGCTGCTGTTCACGGAGCCGGTCGATTTCCTGATCGGCAACACCTACGGCAAGTATCTCGATCGCGACACCGGCACGCCGCTCATCCGCATCGGCTTCCCGATTTTCGATCGCCATCACTGGCACCGCTATCCAGTATGGGGTTATCAAGGCGCGATGAACGTTCTCGTGTGGATCCTCGACAAGATCTTCGACGAGATCGACCGCAACACCAATTCCGTGGCGAAGACGGACTACAGCTTCGACATCATCCGGTGACGCTGACTCCTTCTCCCACGAAGTGGGAGAAGGAGCAACCTCCCAGCACTGTTGGAGGCCGTAATGAGCAGTCTGGCCAGCAAAATCCAGGACGTCTTCAACGAGCCGGGCTGCGGCAAGAATCAGGGCAAATCGGAAAAGGAGCGCAAGAAGGGCTGCACCAAACAGCTCTCCCCCGGGGCCGCCGCCGGCGGCTGCGCCTTCGACGGCGCGAAGATCGCGCTGCAGCCGATCACCGACGTCGCCCATCTCGTGCACGGCCCCATCGCCTGCGAAGGCAACAGTTGGGACAATCGCGGCGCCAAATCTTCCGGCTCCCGCCTCTATCGCACCGGTTTCACGACCGCCATCAACGAGCAGGATGTGATCTTTGGCGGCGAAAAGCGCCTCTACAGGTCGATCAAGGAAATCATCGACAAATACAATCCGCCGGCAGTCTTCGTCTATCAGACCTGCGTGCCGGCGATGACCGGGGACGACATAGAAGCCGTGTGCAAGGCGGCTGCGGCGAAATTTAACAAGCCGGTCATTCCGGTGATCTCACCCGGTTTCGTCGGCCCGAAGAACCTCGGCAACAAGCTCGCGGGCGAGGCGATCCTCGATCACGTCATCGGCACGGTCGAGCCCGAATACACGACGCCTTACGACATCAACATCATCGGCGAATACAACCTCGCCGGCGAGCTGTGGCAGGTGAAGCCCCTGCTCGACGAGCTGGGCATACGCATCCTGGCCTGCATCTCGGGCGACGCGAAATACAACGAGGTCGCCTCCTCGCATCGCGCCAGGGCGGCGATGATGGTCTGCTCCAAGGCCATGATTAACGTCGCCCGCAAGATGGAGGAGCGCTACGGCATCCCCTTCTTCGAGGGATCGTTTTACGGCATCGGCGACATGAGCGACTCGCTTCGCGAAATCGCGCGCCTCCTGATCGAGCGTGGCGCGCCGGCGGAGCTCATGGAGCGCACGGAAGCTGTCACTGCGAGAGAGGAAGCGCGGGCCTGGGCGCGCATCGAGTCCTACAAACAGCGCCTCACGGGCAAGCGCGTGCTGCTTATTACCGGCGGCGTCAAATCCTGGTCCGTCGTCGCCGCTCTACAAGAAGCCGGCATGGAGATCGTCGGCACGAGCGTCAAGAAGTCGACGAAGGAAGACAAGGAAAAGATCAAGCAAATCATGGGCGAAGACGCCCATATGATCGACGACATGACGCCGCGCGAGATGTACAAGATGCTCAGAGAGGCCCGCGCCGACATCATGCTCTCGGGCGGGCGCTCGCAATTCATCGCGCTCAAGGCCAAAATGCCCTGGCTCGACATCAACCAGGAGCGTCACCACGCCTATGCCGGCTACGAGGGCATGGTCGAACTCGTCGTCGAAATCGACAAGGCGCTGAGCAATCCGGTCTGGGAGCAAGTCCGCCTGCCCGCGCCCTGGGAGGAGACGAGCTGGGAGGAGCGCGCGACGAAGGCGATCGAGGCCGAGGCCGCGGCGCTGGCCGCCGATCCGGCGCGGGCCGAAGAAGCCCGCCGCGCCAAACGGATTTGTAACTGCAACAACGTCAGCCTCGGGCAGATCGAGGACGCGCTGAGGGATGGCGGGCTCGATCACGTCGCAGCGACCACGCGGGCCGGAACCGGCTGCGGCGGCTGTCAAGAAAAAATTGCGGCCCTGGCCGCCGCTGGCACCGTTCCTGCTAATCAGGCGGCGTGAGGCGACAATGGCGATCGTAACCACGCCCAAAAAAGCCTGCGCGGTCAACCCGCTGAAGATGAGCCAGCCGATCGGCGGGGCGCTCGCTTTCATGGGCGTTTCCGGCTGTATGCCGGTACTGCATGGATCGCAGGGCTGCACCTCTTTTGGGCTGGTGCTGTTCGTTCGACATTTTCGGGAGGCGATCCCGCTGCAAACGACGGCGATGAACGAGGTCGCGACAATTTTGGGCGGGCTCGAGAACATCGAGAGCGCGATCCTCAACATCGTCAAACGGGCGAATCCGCAAGTCATCGGCATTTGCTCGACCGGCGTCACCGAGACGAAAGGCGACGACGTCGAAGGCTTCCTGAAAGCGATGCGCAAGCGCCGGCCCGAGCTCGCCGAACTCGGCATCGTCTATGTCTCGACGCCGGACTTCAAGGACGCCTTTCAGGACGGCTTCGCCAAGACGGTGACGAAGATCGTCGAAGCTTTTGTGCCTGAATATGAGAAATCGCCGCGCCGCGCGCCGCAGCGCGTCAACGTGCTCGCCGGCTGCCATTTGACCCCCGGCGACATCGACGAGCTGCGCGACATTGTCGAGAGCTTCGGGCTGGAGCCGACTTTTCTGCCCGACCTCTCTGGCTCGCTCGACGGTCATATTCCGCAGGACTTCACGCC
>Ga0187781_10002288_pt1 | contig 14616 bp, 11 predicted proteins | sample 0715_SJ02_MP02_2_FD_132447 | JGI IMG/M metagenome (GOLD analysis project Ga0187781, IMG submission 132447) | Tropical peat soil microbial communities from peatlands in Department of Meta, Colombia - 0715_SJ02_MP02_20_MG | ecosystem: Environmental > Terrestrial > Soil > Wetlands > Peat | place...
CAGGCGCGGCTCGAGATACCGAAGGGTGTCAGTGAGATTGCAGCAAAAACTCCAGCCGGAATCTTCATTCAGGGACAAGAGTGCGCTGATTTCGTCATAGCGGAACCCGTCGACGTGGAATTCCTGAATGTAGTAACTGGCGCTATTGATGATGAATTGGCGAACGTCGTTGTTCCAGAGGGCGAAGGCCAGTCCGCCCGCATAGCCCATGTTGGTAAAGTAAAGACTCTGGTTGTTATCGCTCGTGTTGGCGGCGCGATCGTAGAAGTAGAGGCTTTGATCGTCGCCCTCGAACCCGCCGGCGTGATTGTACACCACGTCAAAGGCTACTGCGATGCCGTAAAGGTGGCACAAGTCCACGAGGGCTTTCAGTTGCGCCGGCCCGGGGGTGATGTCCTGGATTCCCAGGGGGGAAAAGCCCTTTTGGGCGAGCAGGCTGTTAATGGTGGCGAGATAGCCGGCCAGAGCGGTCTGGTCAGACACTACGTAGGGGAAGTCTGGGGAGAAGTAGTCGGCCCCGTTGTAACCCATCGAGGGATCGGTTTCCACCTCATCGATCGGCAGCGGCTGGAGCACGTTCGCGCCCAGCGCCACCAGGTACGGAATCTTTCCGATAACATCCAGGAATGTGCACGTCACGCCGGGGGTAGGGGGAGCGTAGGTCCCGACATGTAGTTGGTAGATGATCATGTCGGAAAAATCCGGGGTCACAAAGGCCGAGTCGTGCCAGGGATAGGCGGTCCCCGAACGGATCAGGCAACTGCACGTCGGGAAAGGCGAATCCGTCGCCAATTCGCGCGCATAGGGATCGCGCTTATAGCCGCTCGACCCGGCACCCACCACCCAGAAGTGATAGGTGTCGCCCTCCTGGGCGGCGGCAATGAAGCCCGTCCAGTAGCCGTTGGAGTCCATGGCCATCAGCAAGTCGTCGGTTTGGCCGGTCTGCGCCGTGCCTCCGAAAGTGCCGTTAACGTAGACGGAAGTGGCCCGTGGCGCCCAGACCCGAAACGTCGCTCCGCCTCCAGGTACGAGGTTCGCCCCCATGGGAGTCGTAGGCAGGATGTTGGCTTGCGAAATCATGAAAAGCCCCGCGAAAATCAGCGGTGATTTTGAGGGCGCCAAGGGTTCGACCGACGGAGTGTACCACATTTACCGTTGGCATGCTCTTGCGCAACAGAAGACGCGCATCTCACGCGGGAGCGCGGTCATCACCGCACGATGTCCCGATAGGGTTCTCAAATCAGCGAATGACACCACTACTCGCTGCCGTCCTGGCTTCGGGCCTCTGTGGGAGATTGTGAAACTTTCTTGACAGCTTCAGCGACCTTGGCCCCTTACGTCCGCACAAGTGTTCATGCTTATTCCCTCCAGAGCAAGGGCGAACTGCGGCCTGCTACGCAAACGTCGCTGATCGCAAGGCCGGGCGCTTTTCAAAAGCGCAGCGCTAGGGAACCGCTGCGGTCTGACCCCGGCCCGGCCCTGCAGACACTTGGATGTGGCGTCGTCAGTGTTGGGCGTCGAGGTATGTCTCGATGGCCTTCACATCGTCCATCGTGAATTGGAAGTGCGGCATGCGGCCCGCGTCCATTTTGGCGGTGGGGTGATTGAACAGATCGAGCAGCTTGTCGGGAGGGTATTTCTGCCCGATTCCGGAAATCTTCGGCGCCAGCGGCGTGCCGGCCCCGCCTTCGCCATGGCAGGCGCTGCAGGCGTGCGACGTGAAGATCTGCTGGCCTTGCTGAACTTGCGGATTGGGAGCCGGAGCTGCGGCGGCAGTGGCATTATTCGATCCGGCCTCGGCTACAGATCCGATCGTTTCAGGCTTGAAGGGTTCCTTCATAAAGTCTTCTGCCTGCTTGTCCTGCAATGCAAGTTGCTGCGCGATGGCGGGATCGTGAGCGTCGTCGCGGTAGCTCTGGATTTCCAGCACCACGATACCAATAAGGATGAAAGCGAAGATGCCCACCGACATCGGGCGCCGCCAGGGCCGCCGCTCCGGCTTTCGATCGAGGAACGGTATCAGGACGAAGAGCAGTGCCACGATCGCCGGGATCACGCCGATTCCAATCACTACCGCGTTGCCGCGCCAGTACTTGAGCCACTGGAAGAGCGAGCGGTAATACCACTCGGGACGCGGCAGGAATTGCGTATCGGCAGGATTCGCCTGCGGGCCGAGCGCGGCCGGATAGAAGTAGGCGAGGCCGCCCAGCACGATGATCAGCAGCAGGCACAGCGTGAGGTCCTTGATCACCTGGCGGGGATAGAAGAGCTCCGTGGGCAGCTTCGGATTGAACGGATCTTCGCTGACCGGCCCCGCCGGACGCGCCCTGCGCATCAGCATCAGGTGCGCCCCGATGAACAGGAACATGAGGCCGGGAATGAAGAAGACGTGCGCCACAAAGAATCGCGAAATCGTCAGCGTGCCCAGCTCCGGCCCGCCCCGGAGCACTTCTTTGATCGCATTGCCGAAGACCGGCAGTTCGCTCGGCACGTTGGTGCCGACGGCGGTCGCGAAGTAGGCCTTCATGTCCCAGGGCAGCAGGTACCCGGTGAACGCCATCCCCAGCACGAGGGCCAGCAGGACGCAACCTGACAGCCACAGCAGCTCGCGGCGTCCCTTGAACGATCCGTAGAGAAAGGTCTGGCAAATGTGCAGCAGCGCGATGATCACCATGGCGCTGGCGCCGTAAACGTGCAGGCTGCGCAGGAATGACCCGGCTGCCACTTCCTTGGTGATGTAGGCGACCGTGGTGTGAGCGTGATCGGCCGACGGGACGTAATAGAGCGCCAGGAACGTTCCCGTGATGATCTGGGATAAAAAAACGAAGAGCAGGCCCGACCCGAAGATATAAGCGTAGCGCGCCCCGCCCGGAATGGGCTCATCGAGCGCCTCGTGCATCAGCGCGTCGATGCCGGTGCGGTCGTCGATCCACTTCCAGAGTCCGGATCGGCCTGGTTGGCCTTCGTGGACCGCTTCATCCGCGCGGACCGCCGCGCCTGCCGCGGCGTTCACGATCGGATCATCTTTGCCGGAATCTGGCTTGACCTTGGGGGAATCGGGTTCGATCGGCTCCGCCATCCGTCAGCCCTCCGAGGCTATTTCCAGGGTGTAGCGGCGCTCTATGAGCGCCGGTCGTTCATCGCTGAACAGCCGGCGGTCCCTTACAGGGCAGGCTCAGACCGCCGCCACAGCGACGTTCAGTCCGTGACTTCCTTGTTCGGAAGCAGTTGCCGGAAGTACTGGTAGCGCACCTTCAACTGGCCGTCCTGGACGGTGGTGGCCAGCGAGTCCATGCCGCGCGGCGTCGGCCCTGAAATCCGCGTTCCGTCCGGCGCGAACAGACTGCCGTGGCACGGGCAGAAGAACTCCTGCTTGTCGCCGCTCCAGGTCACCTGGCATCCCAGATGCGGACAAATCGCGGAAAGCACCACCACCTGTCCCTGCTTGTCCTTGGTGACGTAGACCGGCCGTTGCGCGATGCTCTCGCGCCAGCCATCGCGCTGCTCGACCGCGACCAGCTTCTGGACGGGTTCCGAGAGCGACGCGAACGAGTCAGCGGGCCCGGCGTCCGACCATCCCACTTCGGAGGCCTTGGCATACAAGGGGTAAAGCGCGAAACGAACCAGCGGAATCGATGCCAGCACTGCGAAAATCGCCATGCCCGCGCCGATCATGATTCCCAGGAACGTCCGCCGATCCGGAGCCTCCACCGCCTCAGCCGATCCGCCCGCTTTCCCGGCTCCGCCCGCCGTTTGGCGAGTCTCGTCACTCATGACAAACCTCCGAGCCGACTATCATATCCGAAGTGGCGCGAAGTTCATCTGCGGACATTGTCACTTTTCAGTCATAAGTTTTGCGCGGGATTGTCTGACGGGGGCGGCGGTGGTCAGTTGTCAGTCCTCAGCCTTCGGACCGATTCAGGCCGGCGGCGATCGGTGGTTTGTCTGGCGGATCTTGACGAACGGTGGCGACAGCCAGCAACCGACGGCCGGATCACCGTCATTCCCGCGCATGCGGGAATCCATTGGGAGGTAACACGGAACCGGGATGCCGCCGGAAGGCCGGAAAGACAGGACGGCAGGCGGACGAGCCGATCACACGGGACGGGTTAGCAACCCTTGGCTCACCCACTCCGCCGACTGCAGATAAGATTCGTTCACAAACTCAGTGGCTAGCTTGAGGGAATCAGCCAGGGTGGTCACGGCCGGCCAATCGGCTCGCTCGAACGCAGAGACGCACTGGAAGACGCGTCCGTGCAGGTTGTTTCCGCCGAGCAGACCGTCTTTGATTTCCGGAGCCAGGGGCAGGCCAGCCGCCACCTTTTCCATGGGTTGATTCAAGCAAGCGTCAATTACCGAGAACAGGCCCAGAAGGAAGAAGTCACCTTGCTGCTCCCGGGACACCAGCTGCGAAGACAGCAGTTCGCAGAACCGGGCTCGCAGAAGCGCTACTCTGAGCAGTTCCGCCGGCTTGTCACTGGCGATTGAGGCCAAAACTACCATGGCCACCCAGCGTTTGATCAGGACTTCGCCCAGCATCGAAAGGGCATGCCGGATGGAGCGAACCTCACTGCGCAGCCCGAAGAGCGCGCAGTTGATATACCTCAGCAGCCGATAAGAGAAGGAGAGATCGTGGTTCAGGACGCGCTCAACTTCGTCAAAGTCCATCTCGTTGCCCTGCAGCACCTTGAGCAGCTGGAGCTGATTCAACTTGAACGCGGGGATGTCGCGCGCGGCGATAATTTGCGGGTAGCAAAAGAAGAAGCCTTGAAAATAGTCGTAGCCCCAGGCGACTGCCCGATCGAACTCCTCGCGTTTTTCCACCTTCTCCGCGACCAGCTTGATACCCCGGCCGCACAGCTGGCGCGGGATCTCGGCCTTCTGGTCCTCGCTGGCCAGGGAAAAATCAACCTTGACGATGTCGGCGAGGCTGAGCAGAGGGTTGTGGTCGAGGAAAGCGACGTCGTCGAGAGCCAGTTGATACCGCAGCTGCTTGAGACGCCGGCAAGCGGCCACCACCTCCTCGTCCGGCTCGACAGTTTCGAGCACTTCGACCGTCAGGCGCCCGGCGGGGAAGAGCCTTGCCAGCTCTTTCATCAGAATTTCGCGCGTGAAGTTGATGAAGGCAGGTCGGCCGCCCAGCAGCCGGTCCAAACCCAAGGAAAGGACCGAATCCATGACGCGGCTGGTCGCCTGGTCGCCGTCGGGAAAGGCGCAAAAATTCTCCAGGCTGGATCGAAACAGCAACTCGTAGGCGAAGACGTGGAGCTGCGAGTCGAAAATCGGCTGGCGGGCCGCGACCGGCTTGGCATCTGGACAATCCAACAAAGGCGCGCAAGGCATGGTGAGTCACTCTCCAACAGAGTTTCATCGACAGGTAATGCATTGGGCTTGAGTCGGATTCTGGCAGCCGAATGTGGGCAGGGCAGCCGAAGATAGGCACCGGCACGGGCAAGCGACAACGGGATCATCGCCACTCCCGCGCACAGCGTCATTCCCGCGCACAGCGTCATTCCGTGCACAGCGTCATTCCGCTGGACACCGTCATGCCCGCGAAAGCGGGAATCCATTGGAACGACCGTCGGCATTTCGTTTGAGGAGCGTAGGGGCAGGCCTCCGTGCCTGCCCTGTTTTGGCTTCGCGGCCGGCTTTGCAAATCGGGCGGGCGCAGGGGCCCGCCGAGCGCCCGACACCGCTTCTTCTCGTTGACTTAGTCTGTGACTTAGTCCACAATCGCCGATATGGAAGTGAATATCCATCAGGCTAAGACCCATCTTTCCCGGCTGCTGCAGCGGGTGGCGGGCGGCGAGGAGATCACGATTGCGCGCGCCGGCGTGCCCGTGGCGCGGCTCGTCGCAATTGACAAAGGCCGGACGCCCCGGCCACTCGGTATGGACCGCGGCCGCTTTCGAGTACCCGAGGACTTCGACGGTCCGCTGCCTGATGAAGTGCTCGCTCTCTTCGAAGGAAGAGCGTCCGTGCCCGATAAGCACAGGCTCCAGCGAAAGAAGCGGCCGGCACGGCCCGGATCCGCCCGCCGCCCACCGCGCTCGTCATGAAGTATCTTCTGGACACGGCCGTTTGGTTGTGGAGCCTGGCGGAGCCGGAACGGCTCAACAGCCAGGCCCGCCGGCTCGTTGCCGAAGGCCGGGAGGATCTGTACCTCTCCGCCGCCAGTTCGTGGGAGATCGGCATCAAGTGGGCGCTCGGCAAGCTACCCCTGCCCGAGCCGCCTGCCCGCTACGTGCCCAAGCGCCTCGCGGCCCAGGGCATTCGGCCACTAACCATTTCTCACGCTCATGCCCTGGCTGCCGCGGAGCTTCCTCCGCACCATCGAGACCCTTTCGATCGACTCTTGATCGCGCAGGCACTGATTGAGCAAATGACAGTCCTGACGGCTGATCGAGCCTTCGAGAAGTACGAGGTCAGGGTGCTGCGGGCAGGGGAATGAAGCGCCGGGGAGAGCCGTCTCTGGTATCAGATCTTGAGGTGAAAGGGGCTTTGGGGGCGCAGACATTATGGCGATTCCGGTCAAGTTGAAAATCACACAACAACGTCTGCGCGCCGGCCGGTCCTGACCTCGTCATTCCCGCCCAGATCGTCATTCCCGCGCACGCGGGAATCCACTCAAAGAGAACGCCGCGGCCGCGCTGCTCTCATGCTTATCGCGGCACCGGCACGACAGGAACCTTGATCTGCTTCCAACCGGCTTCCAGGCTCCACATTCGGACTATCTGGGGCTGCGTGCGTTCAGGACACTGCTCGACCGTGTGGTGAATCTTGCCTTCGACTTCGAATTCGTGATGCTCGGTCCAGAAGTGGTCGCTGATCCAGACGGATTGGGGCACGAAATCTTCTGACAGGGGGCTGGCGCAGACCTTGTGGCGATCCGCGCGTGATCGAAAAATCACGCGAGAAGGTCTGCGCCAGCCGGCCCGTGAACTTGCGCGATTCGGCCAGCGTTCGCCTCAGTCGCTCACTGTGCGCCAGCCAGCGACGACCCATTCAGCTAGATTGGAATCCACAGAAGGCGATTCGTCCACTCACCGGTTTCGCTAGCTGCCCAGAGGAGTAACAGTTGCTCGATGGCCGTCGCAATTGAGATCCCTTCACGCAACAGGACCACTCCCGGACTGCGCACACCCGACCTCACAAAGCGATGAAAATGGCCCGGCATCGTGCGGCGATCCTGACTGATGAGGACTCGTCCGTCGGACGCTGCCAACCGTAACACCTGAATGTCATCTAAAGCCGCCAGACCCGCATCGGCGGCGCTGCGGATATCGATTTCGGGAGCGGCGCGCCGGAGTCCACGGAACACTCTGCCGTCGAGATCGGCGTCAGCTTGGAATCTGAGTTTCATGCCGGGCGCGGCGGATCTTAGCGATGAACTCGGCGTTCGCCTGCCGCGACTCCGCATGCTGCGCCGCAGCGATGCGTTGCCCCTCGGAGAGGTATCGATCCACCTCGTCCTGGTTGGCGAGATAAAAGGCGAGAGCTCCATGAACCTGTTCCAGGGTCAGCGCGGGATAGCTTTCCACCATGCCCTCCGCCGACACTCCCTCTCGGAACAAGTACACCAGGGAGTCCAAAGAGACCCGGCTGTCTCCAACCAGGTACACTTCATCGACTTTCCTTACATATTCCCTCTTCATGATCGCTATTGTATCCCAGGTGCGAGCAGGGAGGCGGCGCGCCGCTCGATCTCGACCGATGCTGAGCCTCCTGGCCACGAGGCTCGTCGCTTGCGTTTGCCACCCCTCGTAACTGGTAGCCTACAATCAGGGCCTCGGAACTACTTGACAACTTCACTATCTTGTGGTAGGCTCATACTTGCCTAAAGGAGCGGGGGGCGTGCCATGTTCGTGCGCGTACTCCTGCCAGTTCGGCCCACCTTCGACGCCGTCCATTCTTCCCTGACACAGATTCGCGGTCGCATTCGATTGCTGTTGGACAGGAGTCGACAGTTGACAGTCAACAGTTTACAGTGCAGAGCATTTCGTGACGCGCCGGATTGCCGGCGCGCCCGTCGTCTGCCCGCCCAGGACGTGACGCACGAAAAATGCCTGAATCAAGGAACGAACCCACCATCTCGTTTAGAATCAGCAAAGCGTATAAATATTATACAGGCGAAAGCCTCGGAAAAGGTCTCAAATCAGGCATTTTTCAGGCTGTCTTGGCCTCATCTGTGGACTGTCGACTGGTGTCGACTCGCAACTCTCGCCTCTTTAGGAGGCCCGTGTGCTCAGGTTCGACCACCCCCTTACCCCCTCCTGATCCCAGGAGGGGGGCGGCCGTGGACTGTCAACCTTCGACCCTCGACTTTCGACGTTCGACTGTCGACTCTCAACTTTCGACCACTTCCGGCGGTGGGCACACCGCCGCTACAGGACTGTCGACTGTGAACTGTTGGCTGCTATACTGCGATCATGAAGTACGTCAAATACGGCCGCTACGTCCCGGACGCCCTCGACGCCTTGAGCGCCGAGGACCTGATGAAGCTGCTCGAGAATTACCTGCTCGACAGCGGCTTCTACAACCAGTTCTATGACTTCCGCGAGATGGACGGCGAGCAGACGCTGGAAAATCTGCGCCAGGCGCTGCTCGACGCCATCCGCCAGAGCCAGGCGGTCCCCGAAGACGTGCTTCAGGAACTGATGAAGCGCATGGCCGAAGGCGAACAAGACGGCGAATCGGAGCTCGATCGCGCGCTGAACCGCCTGATCCAGCGCATGGCCGACGAAGGCTACATCACGGTTGACGCGCCGCCGGAGACCGGGCGCCTCACCGACCCGCAGGCGGGCTCCGCGTCGGGTCCTGAGGGTCGCGTGAAGTTCGAAGTCACCGACAAGGCGCTCGATTTTCTGGGCTTCAAGGCGCTCAAGGACCTGCTCGGATCGCTTGGCAAGTCGAGTTTCGGCCGCCACGACACGCGCGAGCTGGCCACCGGCGTGGAAGCGTCGGGCTCAACGCGGCGCTACGAGTTCGGCGACACCATGAATCTCGACGTCAATGCCACGCTGCTCTCCGCCATCGAGCGCAACGGGCTGAAAGTGCCGCTCGACCTCGATTACCCGGACCTGCAGGTGCGCCAGACCGAGTATCAAAGCTCCTGCGCCACGGTCCTGATGCTCGACTGCAGCCACAGCATGATCCTCTATGGCGAAGATCGGTTCACGCCGGCCAAGCGCGTCGCCCTGGCGCTTTCGCACCTGATCCGCAGCCAGTATCCCGGCGATTCGCTGCACATGGTGCTGTTCCACGACTCGGCGGAGGAAATTCCGATCGGGCAACTGGCGCGCGTCAAGGTGGGGCCGTATTACACCAACACGCGCGAGGGTCTGAAGCTGGCCGAGCGGGTGCTGTCCCGGCAGAAGAAGGACATGCGCCAGATCATCATGATCACCGACGGGAAGCCGTCGGCGCTGACGCTCGAAGACGGGCGCATCTACAAGAACGCCTTCGGGCTGGACCCGCTGGTGGTGACCGAAACGTTGCGCGAGGTGGGACGCTGCCGGCGCAACGGCATCCTGATCAATACTTTCATGCTGGCGTCGGATTACGGTCTGGTGAATTTCGTCCAGAAAGTGACCGAGATCTGCCGCGGCAAAGCCTATTTCACCACTCCCTACACGCTCGGGCAATACTTGCTGATGGACTACATGGAAAAGAAGGTCCGCAAGGTCCATTAACCAGAGCCTACTTGTATAGCCTCTAGCATATCGCCTGACAGGGCGGGCATCTTGCCCGCTTGAGACATCCATAGGCGGTTTGCGAACCGCCCTGCACCGGAGCCCGACGCTGTACCGGGGGTGCGGGTATCTTGCCCGCCGGCTCACCCTGACCTGCCGTTTCACATTTTTCTAAAGTCCAGTTGCGTCCTGCCGAAAGATAGTCTGTGGAGCCCGGATGGGGGCCAGGTAAACACATGCGATTCAGCTGGTGGAAGAAGTGGAAGAAGGAGAAGTCCCAGGACCTTGTTGGTGTGGACATCGGGTCGAGTTCGTTGAAAGTGGTCGAGTTGCGCCGTAAAGGCAAGGCGTTGGAGCTTCTCGCGGCGGGCGTGGCCGAACTCGAGTCGGCCTGGATCCGCGACGGCGAAATCCGCAACGTTCCGGCGGTATCGGGGGCGCTGTCGCGCCTGCTGGAAGAGCGCGGGGTGATGGCCCGCGACGTGGCCACGTCAGTGGCGGGTAACGCGGTGATGGTCCGGCGAGTTGCCGTGCCGGAAGCCGAGGGTGAAAAGCTCGGGGAATTGATCGTGGCGGAGGCCCAGCGGCAATTCTCGTCCGATGTTTCGGAGTTGAACATCGATTACCAGGTGCTGGGTCCGGGGCTGGCTCCCAAGACGCTGGACGTGATGTTGGTAGCCGCGCGCCGGGAGATGATCGCGCATCGCGCCGAGGTGGTGACGGCTGCGGGCAGGAATCCGGCAGTCGTTGATCTCGACTCCTTTGCGGTCGAAAGGGCGTTCGAAACCGCCTATCAACCGGCGCCCGGCCAGACAGTGGCGCTGGTCAACCTGGGCGCCAATCAGATGAATGTGAATATCGTCCGCGACGGCGCTTCGGTGTTTACGCGCGACACCTCGTCCGCCGCGCAGTACACCGCGGCCCTGCAGAAGTCGCTCGACGTGAGCGCCAGCGAAGCGGAAGCATTGAAGAGCGGCAGAGACGGTACCGCCGTGGCGGAGACCTTTCTCGGCGCGGGCGGCCCTGCGCGCGACGCATTTCTCGACAGTCTTGCGGGCGACGTGCAGCGCACTGTGGCCTATTTTCGCCAGATGGCCGGCCCGACCGGTCACGCCGAAATCAACCTGGCTTATGTTTCCGGCGGCGCGGCGGCTTTGCCGGGGTTGTGCGAGCGGCTGCAACAGGAACTGGGCACCCGGGTTGAAGTTCTCGATCCGCTGCGCGGCATGCGCGTGTCGGAATCGGGCCTGGACTCGGGCCGCCTTTCTGAGATCTCACCGCGTCTGGCGGTCGCAGTCGGCCTGGCGCTGAGGAGTTTTGACGTCCCATGATGCGCATCAACCTGCTCGCGCAGCCCGTTGCGGAGGAGACGCAGCCCCAGGTTGCGGAATCGCCGTCAGCCTTTCAGGCGAGGGTGTTCGCTTTGGCCTTCGTCGGTGTAGCCGCCGTGTTGTCATTCGCCTGGTGGGTGGTCGGCGCATGGCACGGCAGGCTCGATACCCAGATGGCCGTCGAGAAGGCGGAGGTGAACCGGCTGGCCGGCATCGCGGCGGAGAACAACCGGTACGAGTCTGAGTTGCAGGAGCTCAACCGCCGGATCGCGGCGGTCCAGGCGCTTGAAGTCAATCGCCATGGCCCGGTCGCCTTTCTGGTATCTCTGCAGGAAGCCGTCAACCACACGCCCGCGCTGAATCTCCTGTCCGTCGGCTCGAAAGATGGACGCATCGTCGTGAGTGGCGAGGCCCCGGCTGAAACTGCTCTAGCCGATCTGGTGACGGCCCTGCAGGCGTCGAACGGATATCGCGACGTGCTGCTGCGGGAGTATCACGAAGACGATGGAAATGGGGGCCGCGTGAGTTTCAAGTTCAGCCTGGATTTTATCTTCGAACCACCGGAAGAGGGAACGGCGGCAGCGACACCGGTGAACGCTTCGAAACCGGCAGCCTCGGCTCCGGCAGAGCGCCCGCAAAGCAGCCGGGAGACGCATCATGGCTAAAGGTCTCGAAGAGTATCCGCGTTCGGCTCAAGCCGGAATTCTTGTAGGCATTGCCGCGATGCTGGGCGCGTTCACAGCATATTACTTCGTCTGGCCGCGGGCGCAGGGCTGCCTCGCAGAACGTGCTTCGATTCGCGCCCAGCACGCCAAGAATGTCGCCAGCCAGTCCTTCGCGGCGCAGCGTCCGCTCTACCTCAAGCGCCTGCAGGATGCTGAGGCGCAGCTTAATGAGATGCGCTCCAAGGTTCCCGACGACGCCGACCCCGCGGGGCTTGTCCGCATGATTTACGATGCGGAGAGCAGCTCACGCGTCCATGTGCGATCTTTGGCGGTACAGCCGCCGGTCAATTCCGACGTCTACGTCGAGTTCCCGGTGAAGGTGCATGTCGACGGCGAATATAACGCGCTGGTCACTTTCTTCGATCAATTGGGGTGGTCCGCCCGCATCACCAGTGTCAGTGGTCTGACCTTGGGTACCCCCACAACCGCCGGTCCAGGCAAGTTTACGCTGGCGCCGAGCGAAACGGTCGCCGCGGACTTCGTGCTCTCCACATATTGTAATCGCGCGGCTTCAGCGTCGGTTGCTCCGACGCCCGCTGCAGCGAAGAAGTAGATGCTTGTGAAGATGGCTTCCGGAAAGCAACGGTTGATTTCGCGCTGCCTGGCGTGGCTGCTGCCGGCAACTTGCTCGATGGCTGCGAGCGCGGCCTTCGGAGCAAAGCCGGAGCCGGTTGCTGCTGTCGTTCGACCGAGCGCCACGGTGACAAAGCCGGCCAGCTCCAATGCTCCCAGTGTCCAGGTGCCTGTCGCGGCTCCGGCGCCACGGGAGAACGCGCCGCCAACGCGTCCTGCGCCGGGAAAATTTGCCGATATGGCATTGCATTTACGCGACCCATTTCTTGCGCCCGAGGATGAAAAGCCAGACGCACGATCCGCAAAACCGGTGGCGGCCAAGCCACGGCCGCCGGGGATCCGCGGCTTGCTGGTGGAGCAGATACGATTGCAGGGAATCGTCCGCGAAGCAGTCAGTCATAGCATGATCGCCATGGTCGCGAGCCAGAGCAATTTGTCGTACTTCCTTCATGAGGGCGACCAGCTTTACGACGGCCAAGTGAGCCGGATCACGCCGGACACGCTTTATCTCCGGCGGACCGGCGCTGTGCCGGCCGCGGTCCCGAATGAAATCACGCTGCGGCTTGGACCGGCTGCGGGAGGCCAGGAATGATTCAGTACTTTCACCATCGGAATCGCTCAGGCGGGTTTGCCGTCCTGCTGTCGCTGGCCGCGACGTTCTTGCTGGGTCTTCCCGGTATCGCGCGCAGCCAAGTTGCCACTGGAGCCGCTACCACCGCTTCGCCCGTGGCCGCGCCGAAGTACACCGGCGAGAAGATCTCGCTCAACCTCAAGGATGTTGACCTCAAGGACTTCTTCCGGCTGATCCATCAGATCAGCGGGTTAAATATTGTGGTGGATTCCAACGTCAACGGGACCGTGACCGTTGCCCTTGACGACGTGCCCTGGGATCAGGCGCTCGACGTAGTCCTGATGAATAACGGACTGGACAAGACGCTTGAGGGCAACGTGCTCCGCGTGGCGCGGCTCGAGACCCTGTCCGCTCAGGCGGAAAGCCGCGCCAAGCTGGCGCTGGCCCAGGCTGCGTCGTCCAAACTTGTCACGGTGGTGCGCTATCTGAACTTCGCCAGCGCCGCAGACATGACCCTGAACAACACCAGCGGCAGCGGCGGAGGTTCCGGCAGTGGCGGCATGCAGACACAAGGCGGCGTCGCCGGCCTGACGCTGATTCCCGGCGTCGCGACCATCCTCAAGACGATGGCACCTTCGATCCTCAGCCGCCGCGGGACTGTGGTGGCGGATCCCCGCAACAATGCAGTGGTCGTTTCAGATGTAGCCAGCCAGATTCCCGTCATCGAGGAGGTGATCGACAAGCTCGATCACAAGGCGCGCCAAGTTTCAATCGAAGCGCGTATTGTGCTGACCACAAGCGACGTAATCCACCAGCTTCAAGGGTCGCTGATGAATTTCATGCGTAACCCTTCCGGATCGCTCTCCGGCGGAGGCGTGACCTCGAGCGGAGCGTCCGCTCAGGGGACACCGCCGGCGTCGCAGTCCGCCGCCCCGACGTCGAGTTTCCCCTCGTCCCTGGGCACGATTCTGCCGACAATCACGCAGGCTGCGCCCACCGGGTTCGGCGCTTACGCCATCTCCGCGCAGAGCGGCAAGTATCTCATCAGCGCCGCCCTCGCCGCGGCAGAGACGAATAACAAAGCCAAGACCATCTCCGCGCCGACCATCGTGACGCAGAACAATATCCCCGGTTCGGTGCTGCAAGGCACGCAGATTCCCGTACAGACGACCGTCAACAACACCGTGACGACCGTTTACATCAATGCCACGCTCACCCTGCTGGTCACGCCGCAGGTGACAGATGACGGCCACATCTTCCTGAACATTCTGGTTCAGAACAATTCGCCGGGGCCCGTTCTAAGCGGCACGAGCAGCCCGGAGATCAACACGCAGGCGGCCACCACACAAGTGCTGGTCCCCGATGGCGGCGTCGTGGTGTTTGGCGGGATCAAGGTGACTTCCAATACGAAGTCCGTGACGCAGGTGCCCGGGCTCGGAAGCATCCCTCTGATCGGCAATCTGTTCAAACAGAGTGACCGCGAGGCGCAGCAGGACGAACTGCTTTTCATCGTTACCCCGAAGATTCTCCCAAGCTAGTTTGGGGCAGGTAGCGCCGGGCTTCAGCCCGGCAACGCCGCCTTGAAGGGCGGCGCTACATGACGCCGGGTCACGGCGTGTCAACTCGCACCGGAGCGGGGGCTTGCTTCGCAGCACTGGCCCGCGCCGCCCAGGCCTTCCACAGGAAATAGGCAGGAACCCCAGTGGCTGTCAGGCCGATGCACC
>Ga0187781_10002289_pt1 | contig 14612 bp, 9 predicted proteins | sample 0715_SJ02_MP02_2_FD_132447 | JGI IMG/M metagenome (GOLD analysis project Ga0187781, IMG submission 132447) | Tropical peat soil microbial communities from peatlands in Department of Meta, Colombia - 0715_SJ02_MP02_20_MG | ecosystem: Environmental > Terrestrial > Soil > Wetlands > Peat | place...
GTCGCGCACGGCGTTGCTGGCGAGCGTGAATTTCGCCGCGCTGCCGGTGGTGAGGCTGTCGACATTGTCCTTGTCGTTGGCGAGCGGCAGAAGCTTGATGATGCGCCCGATCGGCTGGTTGGCGCCGGTCGCCAGATAGTAGCCCCAGAGCACGTCGATCAGCTCCGGGTTCGGCTCGAGCACGATGGGTTTTTCCGGCACGACGCCGAAGCTGAAAGCGACTTTGATCTTGTCGAGCATTCCCGGCTTGGCATTCTGATAGGAAATCTGATCGAGCGTCGGCAATTTGCCGCCGACATATTTGTCGATCATGCCGCTGCGCGTGCCCATGCGGTCGGCATATTTGAGGAGCAGCACCTTCCAGTTCGGCAGACCGGAATAGGCGATCGCGCGCACCAGAGCCCAATGATCGGCCGGCTGGATGGCGAGCATCTTCTCGATCAGCGCAGTGGCGCGCTCCGGGTTGGAGCCGAGCACGCCGGCGATGAAGCCGATATAGGCGCCGCAGCTTTCCGGATCCTTGAACGCTTGCATCTCGCTCAAGCCGCGCACCAGCACCGGCAGCGCGTCAGGCTCCGGCTTGCCGCGATAGGCGTTGATCCATTTGAGCATCGTGTCGGTCGAGTTGAGCGCGCCGCCGGGCGGCGTCGCGGCAGCGGCCGGCGCGGCGAAGGCGTTGGCGAGCGCGGCAAGGACGAGAAAAGCGCCGGCGGCGCGCCGCCAGAATTGTGGCTGAGCGAATGGAATGCCGGCCGATCTGTCGCCGGCGCGCGAGTTCTCGGCCATCAAGTCCTCGGCCATCAAGTCCTCGGCCATGATATTGCCCTCCCGCAGAACTGCCGCGATGCGAACCCGGCGCAGGGCTGCCGTCCCCGAAACCGCGGGCAGGAAAACAGCATCCTCCGGCGTTTTGCTGGCTGCTCCCGCGCGAAATCGCGGCCGCGCTGTGGCAAGCGGGAAGCGGTTAATATTCGCATTTCTCGGCGCAGCGCCGATTTCAAACATGTGTTTGATGCGCGGCCGGCGCGCTTCGCGTCAAACTGCGGCCGCATTTGCCTTGACCGGCTTTGCCACAATGCTTATAAGGAGCGCTTCAACAGGAAGGCGCGGCGGAAAGCGCGGCAGAAAAGTTCAAGTCATGCGGCATCTCTCGGTTGTTATTCTCGTAGGAAGGCGCATCGCCGGGGGTGGATGATCCACCCGCGAGACGCGGCGGTGCGCAAAACAGGGGCTCTTGAGCCCCTTTTTTATTTCCTAAGCCTCGACATGCGGTGACGGCGGAAGATCAGTGGAGCAAGTCATGACGGAAATGACCGGCGCGGAAATGGTGATCCAGGCACTGGCGGATCAAGGCGTCGAACATCTTTTCGGCTATCCGGGCGGCGCCGTGCTGCCGATCTACGACGCTTTGTTTCAGCAGGACAAAGTGAGCCATATTCTCGTGCGGCACGAACAGGGCGCCGTGCACGCCGCCGAAGGCTACGCGCGCTCGACCGGCAAGGTCGGCACGGTTCTGGTCACCTCCGGACCGGGCGCCACCAACGCGGTGACCGGCCTGACCGACGCGCTCTGCGACTCTATTCCGCTCGTCGTCATCACCGGTCAGGTGCCGACGCATCTCATCGGCAACGACGCCTTTCAGGAATGCGACACGGTCGGCATCACCCGGCCCTGCACCAAATACAATTATCTGGTGAAGAATATCGCCGACCTGCCGCGCGCGCTGCATGAGGCGTTCCACATCGCGGCCAGCGGCCGTCCGGGGCCGGTCGTCGTCGATATCCCGAAGGACATTCAGTTCGCCAAGGGCACCTACGCCAAGCCGAAGGAATTTCAGCACCGCGGCTATCAGCCGAAGGTCAAGGGCGATCTCGACAAGATCAAAGAGGCCGTCGACATGATGGCGGCAGCGAAACGCCCGCTCTTCTATACCGGCGGCGGCGTGGTCAATTCGGGGCGCGCCGCGTCCGATCTGCTGCGCGAATTGGTCAAGCTCACCGGCTTTCCCATCACTTCGACCCTGATGGGGCTCGGCGCCTTTCCTGCCGCCGATAAGCAGTGGCTCGGCATGCTCGGCATGCACGGCACCTGGGAGGCCAACTGGTCGATGCACGATTGCGATCTGATGATCGCGGTCGGATCGCGCTTCGACGACCGCATCACCGGCCGGCTTGACGCCTTCTCGCCCGGCTCGAAGAAGATCCACATCGACATCGATCCGTCGTCGATCAACAAGAACGTCAAGGTCGATCTGGCGATCGTCGGCGACTGCGCGCATGTGCTCGAAGACATGGTGCGGCTGTGGCGCTCGAGCGGCGTCGTTGCCGACAAGAAGGCGCTTGCCGCCTGGTGGGAGCAGATCGGCACCTGGCGGAAGAAGAACTCGCTCGCCTTCCGCAACTCGAACGAGATCATCAAGCCGCAATACGCCATCCAGCGGCTGTACGAGCTGACCAAGGACCGCGACACCTACATCACGACCGAAGTCGGCCAGCATCAGATGTGGGCGGCGCAGTTCTATCACTTCCAGGAGCCGAACCGCTGGATGACCTCGGGCGGGCTCGGCACCATGGGCTACGGGCTGCCGGCGTCGGTCGGCGTGCAGCTCGCGCATCCGAATTCACTCGTCGTCGATATCGCCGGCGAAGCTTCGGTCCTGATGACTATGCAGGAGATTTCGACGGCGGTGCAGTATGAGCTGCCGATCAAGATCTTCATCTTGAACAATCAGTATATGGGCATGGTGCGGCAGTGGCAGGAATTGCTGCATGGCGGGCGCTATTCGCATTCCTACACCGAAGCGCTGCCTGACTTCGTCAAGCTGGCCGAGGCCTATCATGCGCACGGCATCCGCTGTGCCCATCCGGGCGAGCTCGACGAGAAGATCCGCGAGATGATCGATGTGAAGAAGCCGGTGCTGTTCGACTGCGTGGTCGATCCCGCCGAAAACTGCTTCCCGATGATTCCGTCCGGCCGCGCGCATAACGAGATGCTGCTCGGCGATGCCGCGACCCGGATAGAGGACGCCATCACCGAGGAAGGCAAGGTGATGGTGTGAGAAGAGGCACAGCGAATGGCGAATAGAGCCGTTAGAAGTCTGCTATTCGCCACTCGCTATTCGCGTTAGAGGAAATCAGGTGAGCACAACAGCGGCAACTACGCACTATCCAGCCAGCACCGCCGCCGAGCAGGTCGAGAGCCGCACGCTTTGCGTGCTGGTCGACAACGAGCCGGGCGTGCTGGCGCGCGTTATCGGCCTGTTCTCCGGCCGCGGCTACAATATCGACTCGCTCACCGTCTCCGAGACCGAGCACGAGAAGCATCTCTCCCGCATCACCGTCGTCACCCGCGGCACGCCGATGGTGATCGAGCAGATCAAGAATCAGCTCGACCGGCTGGTGCCGGTGCATCGCGTGGTCGATCTCACCACCTCCGGTCCGGCGCTGCAGCGCGAGCTCGCCATGGTCAAGGTGCGCGGCAAGGGCGAGCCGCGCATGGAGGCGCTGCGGCTTGCCGACGCCTTCCGCGCCCGCGTCATCGACGCCACCAACGAGAGCTTCGTGTTCGAGATCACCGGCGCTTCCGACAAGATCGAAAGCTTCATCAATCTGATGCTGCCGCTCGGTCTCGTCGAAGTCTCGCGCACCGGCGTGGTCGCCATCGGCCGCGGGCCGGAGGGAATGTAGAGTTCTCCGCTCATTCCCGCGAAAGCGGGAATCCAGGGGCGGTGCACGAAAAGCTGGGTCCCCGCCTTCGCGGGGACGATCGGATCAACGGAAAAAGACCCCTAGTTAAAATCGATAACCGACGCTAAATAGGTGACTGGCATCACCATGCGAGGCACCGTCATGAAAGCGAACCATGTGCATCTGCCATCGGACTGCCGCGCCGTGAGCGACGTGCTCGCCCGCATCGGCGACAAGTGGTCGGTCCTGGTCGTCACCCGCCTGGGGAACGGGCCGCTGCGCTTCAACGAATTGCGCCGCGCCATCGGCGGCATCTCCCAGCGCATGCTGACGCTGACGCTGCGCGGGCTGGAACGCGACGGCCTGATCACGCGCACGGTCTACCCGACCATACCGCCGCGGGTGGATTATGCGTTGACGACGCTCGGCCGCGATCTGCTCAATCCGGTCTCGGCGCTCGGCGCTTGGGCAATCCGCAATCAGCCGAAGATCGCCCGTGCGCGCGAACAGTTCGACAACGTTTGCAAGGCCAAGGGCAAATCGCCACCGCGGCGGGAGCGCTCGCGCAACGGGCTTGTCCCGTCGGCTCCCACGCCATAGAAGCAGCAGCGGAAAAATATGCGGCCATGACTGGCCCTGACAGGGCCCGAGCCGAGCCAAGTAGGGGTGAGATACGATGCGTGTTTACTACGACCGTGACGCCGACCTGAACCTGATCAAGGGCAAGAAGGTCGCCGTCGTCGGCTATGGCAGCCAGGGCCATGCGCATGCGCTCAATCTGCGCGATTCCGGCGTCAAGGACGTGGCGGTGGCGCTGCGCAAGACCTCGGCCGGCGTGAAAAAAGCCGAAGGCGAGAAGTTCAAGGTCATGGAGGTGGCCGACGCCGCCAAATGGGCCGACGTGATGATGATGCTCACGCCCGACGAACTGCAGGGCGACATCTACAGCAACCATCTGCATGCCAACATGAAAGAGGGCGCGGCGCTGATGTTCGCGCACGGCCTCAATGTGCATTTCAACCTCATCGAGCCGCGCCCCGATCTCGACGTGCTGATGGTCGCGCCAAAGGGTCCCGGCCACACAGTGCGTTCGGAATATCAGCGCGGCGCCGGCGTGCCCTGCCTGCTCGCCATCCACAAGGACGCGTCAGGCAATGCGCACGATCTCGGCCTGTCCTACGCGTCTGCCATCGGCGGCGGCCGCGCCGGCATCATCGAGACGACCTTCAAGGAAGAATGCGAGACCGATCTGTTTGGCGAGCAGACCGTGCTGTGCGGCGGTCTCGTCGAATTGATCAAGGCCGGGTACGAAACCCTGTGCGAAGCCGGCTACGCGCCCGAGATGGCGTATTTCGAATGCCTGCACGAAGTGAAGCTGATCGTCGATCTGATCTACGAAGGCGGCATCGCCAATATGAACTATTCGATCTCCAACACGGCGGAGTACGGCGAATATGTTTCCGGGCCGCGTATCATTACCGCCGAGACCAAGGCCGAGATGAAACGCGTGCTCGCCGATATTCAATCGGGGCGATTCACCCGTGACTGGATGCTGGAGAACAAAGTCAATCAGACCTCGTTCAAGGCTACGCGCGCCAAGCTCGCCGAGCATTCGATCGAGCAGGTCGGCGCCAAGCTCCGCGCGATGATGCCGTGGATCAAGCAACGCGCGCTGGTCGACCGCAGCCGGAATTGATCCAGAGGATTTTCGTGCTGGGCGCGCGTCACTGACGCTCGCTCCGTTTAAGCCGCGCGGGCGTTGGTCGACCGCGACCGCAACTTCAGCTGATTCCCGACAGACGCATATCACATCGCACGAACATCACACGGAAGTACGGCACGCCTTCAATCTCACTGCACTGTTTGCTGCGAACGGTATGATTGTAAGGCCATTCGCATTCGGATGTATCTGAAAGGTGACACCTCCCAATATTCGCGCGAGTTCCCGCAAAATGTTTGGGCTATAGCCACAAAAAAGAACTCAGGCGGTAGCCTGCTTTCAGGCGAGCTTTTGCGAAGATGGGGGGATGCCATGTTAGCCATCGGGATGCTCGCAGCCGCGGCCGGACTGGTTCTCGGACTCCGTTTTAGCGTAATCACCTTCGTGCTGCTTGCGCTGGCGATTGTAATCATTTTGGCCATTGGCGTTTGGGGTGGTGAAAGTCCGCTCGTCATCGCATTGCAAATGTTGGCGACGCTTGCTGCCGTTCAAATCAGTTATCTATTTGGCTGCCTGCTCGCTGCACATCTTCCGGCGCGAGCAAAGACGCCCACCGGCAGCGTGCAAATGCGACATTTGCGCCGATTATCCGGTCGAACTGCGACGCGCTGACGCCTGCATCGCAATCGGTGAGACAAGGCGGTGACGCTGCTGGAGGCGGTTTCGCGCGTGGAGGCGAGGGAAAAATGTTGAACAGATCCCCAGTGGAGACTGGTATTTTGGAGACGATCGTTGTGGGCATTCCGCGCGTTGCGAAGGCGATGGAAGACTTACCTGTCGAGCAGCTCTGGCCGGTCTTGGGGGCTGTGGAAGGCAGCTATAGGCGCGCATTGGCTCAATACGGCTTTTCTCAGTCGGATTGCCGCGCTTTGACATCCGCCATTATGCGACGCTTGAAAGGCCAGCTGGGGGCGGATGGCCTCACTGAAAAAGAAATGATGATGAGATTGTGCGAGGAACTCGGCGTTCCCGGCAAAGCCGTCGCCGCCCGCTGAAAAATGCAGGCGGTTGGCGGGGCCTAGGCCGTGATTCAATTCCATTGAATCAATCGTGCCGACAGTACGCTCACCTGCGCCGGGTCGACAACCAAGGATAACGTTACAACTACGATTATAGGTTCGGGCCGTTGCCAAAATGCGCCGACAAAAAAGACCTGAATGACCTAGGGAGGTCATACTGTGTCTCCAAATCGCCGGTCGAATAGCGGGCTCGCCCCGCTCGCGAACATTGACCTGTCTGCCGCCGCGGCAGGCCATATATTCTTGAGCATCTCGCAATGAACGGTCTCACCAGATAGCCGGAATCCTTGTTTCGTCGCGAGAATGTTTGTTTCACCGGCGTCTGCCCGCAAGGCGGGACAGTCTGTCCCTGCTGTCGAGCCGAGCAAAAAACGAGAGCGAAACGCCCAGTTTAGAATTTGTCTTGCCAAGAATCGGCGGCTTGCTAGCATGACCGTTCAAGAGCAGTGCCCGGGACGCATTTTGCACTGCAACTAAAACGACCGGCACTGCAACAACAGCCGAACGACGCGGCCGTATATGGCGGTACGCGGCGCTCGGTAGCCGAAACCGGCGACGTCGCGGAGCTGAGGCGGCAATCCGCGACTTTAAAACAACCGCCATCGGAGGGAGTATGGTCACCCTGAACATCAATGGGCATGACCATTCGGTCGACGCGCCGAATGACACGCCCCTGTTGTGGGTCATCCGCGAGCATTTGCAGATGACCGGTACCAAGTTCGGATGCGGCGCTGGCTTATGCGGCGCCTGCACGGTCCACCTCAATGGTGAGGCGGTGCGCTCCTGTCAGACCGCGGTTTCACAGGCCGCCGGCAAAAAAATCACCACTATCGAAGGTCTCGATCCCAAAGGCGAACATCCGCTGCAGCGCGCCTGGATCGCCGAGCAAGTTCCGCAATGCGGCTACTGCCAGTCCGGGCAGATCATGCAGGCGGCTTCCCTGCTCGCCAAGAACAGTGATCCCACCAAAGCCGAAGTCGTCGTTCACATGGACGGCAACCTCTGCCGCTGCATGAGCTACGTGCGAATTCAGCGCGCCATTCTGCGCGCGGCGGCCGAGATGCGGGGAGTGTAAGCCATGACAAAGCATCAGAAGATCGACGCAACTCCGCATATCGATCGGCGCAGCTTCATCGTCGGAACCGCCGCGACCGGCCTCGTGATCGGCTATGCGGCGCCGAAGATCGGCGAATCGCTCGCGGCGACGGCGGCCAATGCCGAGCCGAGCATCTGGGTGGCGATCAGCCCGGATGGCAAAGTGTGGGTCACGGTCGGCAAGGCCGATATGGGCCAGCATATCGCCAGCACCATGGCGCAGCTCGTTGCGGAAGAGCTCGAGTCGTCGTGGAAGGACATGAACATCGTGCTCTCCTCGAACGACCCGAAATACAACGATCCGATCCTCGGTGCGCAGGTGACCGGCGGCAGCTGGTCGACCGGCATGAACTTTGACACGATGTGCCGCGCCGGCGCCGCCGGCAGGCTCACGCTGATCAAAGCCGCTTCCGAGCTCATGGGCGTGCCGGAGAGCGAGTTGCACGCGCGCGAATCGCGCGTTCATCACGCCAAGTCGAAGAGGAGCCTGACCTATGCGCAGATCGTGCAGAGCGGAAAGGCCAACAAGGCCTGGTCGCCGGACGAGCTGAAGGCGATCAAGCTCAAGACGCCCGACCAATACACCAAAATCGGGCATTCCCTGCCGCAGCTCGACATTCCGTCGAAGACCAACGGCACCTGCAAATACGGCATCGACGCGCATGTGCCGGGCATGCTCTACGGCAAGCTCGCGATTCCGCCGGTGCGCTACGGCGCGAAGGTGAAGTCGATCGACGACAGCGAGGCCAAGAAGGTTCCGGGCTTCGTCAAGGCGGTCGCGGTCGAGGACAAGACAGCCACGACTTCCGGCTGGGTTGTCGCCGTAGCGACGAGCTACGAGGCCGCCAAGAAAGCGGCGGCGGCGTTGAAGGTCGATTGGGATAAAGGGCCATATGCCAGCGTCTCAGATCAGTCGATCATCGACGAGTCACGTCGGCTGCAAAAAGAGGGCACCGAAGGCTTCCTGTTCGTCAAGGACGGCGACTCCGCCGCCGCGATGGAGAAGGCCGCCAAGGTGATCGAGGGCGAATACCTCACCAGCATCAACATTCATGCGCCGCTCGAGCCGATGAACGCGCTGGCCATGGAGGAAAACGGCACCTGGCACATCTATACCGGCAATCAATTCAACACCCGCACGACGTTGATCGCGGCTGCGGTGGCCGGTGTGGATGCCAAGAACATCGTCATCCATCAGCATTATCTAGGCGGCGGCTTCGGGCGCCGGCTGGAATCGGACATGGTCGTTCCGGCGATCGCGGCTGCCAAGGCCGTCGGCAAGCCGGTTAAGCTGATCTATGCCCGCGAAGACGACATGCAGATGGATTACACCCGGCCGCTGACCTATCAAAAGGTCAAGGTCGGGCTCGATGCCGAAGGGCATGCGATCGCCATGGAGCACGACGTGATCGGCGCGTGGCCGACCGCGAAATGGGGCATCCCGGCGTTCCTGACGCCGGCCGTCGACCGGAAGCGAGTCGGGGATACCTTCGAAGGCCTTCACGACAGCTTCACCGTAAACGGCGCTGACTATTGGTACACGATTCCCAACCACACGGTGCGCAATTTCGAGAACAAGCTGGCGCAAGGCGCAACGCCCTCCGGCCAGCTACGCTCGGTCGCACCCGCGTGGACATTCTGGGCAGTCGAAAGCACAATGGACGACATTGCGCATGCGGCCGGCCAGGATCCGGTCGAGATGCGGTTGAAGTTGCTTGACGGCGCTGGCGCCAATGCTGGCGGCGACAAGCCGCAGAATGTCGGTGGCGCCAAGCGTCTCGCCAATGCCTTGCGTGCGGCCGTCGGCCGTTCAGGCTACGGAGCGATCACGCTCGGCCCGAACGAGGGCATGGGCGTTGCCTGCGTCAGCTCGCAGGAACGTTCAAGTCCCACGTGGACGGCATGCGTCGCGCACGTGAAGGTCGATCCCAGCACCGGCGAGGTGACGCTGAAGAAGGTCACGGTCGCAATGGATGTTGGCACGATCGTCAACCCGGACGGGGTGCGTGCTCAGATTGAGGGGTCGATCTTTTGGGGCACCTCGCTGGCGCTGCTCGAGAAGGGTTCGCTCAAGGACGGTGGCATCGAACAGACCAACTTCGACAGCTATACGCCGATGCGGATGAGCCAGATGCCGGAGATCGATGTCAGCATCATCGGTAACGGCGAACCGGCGGTTGGCTGCGGCGAGCCGGCGGTGACGGTGGTGGCGCCGGCGATCGGCAACGCCATCTTCAACGCGGTCGGCGCGCGAGTCCGTTCGTTGCCGATCACCGCGGAAGCGGTGAAGGCGGCGATGAAGAGCTGATCGAGCTTTTAGTTCTGACGAAAATCGGGGAGCGGCACAAAAACGTGCCGCTCTTCGAGACATTTTTTCATCGCGCTCGCAGTTTTTGGCGCTTGTTTTATCGTTGCTGCGCGGCTGTCACCGTCACGCGAGTTGGCGTTGTCAGGTCGTGAGTGCCGCGCCCCTGCGGCCGTTCGATCAAGAATCGTTGAACACCTTTCGCCGCAAATTTGTAATCGCGCTGAAACTTCACGACAAAATGCCCGCCGCGTTCGTTCCATGGCGGCGATACAAGATTCGTGTTTGGAATTTTTCTTGTTAAGACCAAAGCGCTTGCTACCATCACGAGCGTGGTCGTTATGGTTGCCAAGTGCAACCTTTCACAAGAACAAAAAACAAAACAACAAGTAGCGAGCGGCAAAGTCGGCAAGCGAGCATTACCTCGGCCTTGGATCACCGCACATGGCGGTGCGCCTCGGCTGAGGGCCGGATTTGGCAACGTCGCGGAGCTGAAGGCGGCAGTCCGCGGCGCAAGATATCCGCCAGCGGAGGAATGTATGGTCACCGTAAATGTCAACGGACAGGAGCGCGCATTCGACGGCGATCCGTCGATGCCGCTCATGTGGTATCTGCGCGACGAGCTAGGCCTGACCGGCACAAAATTCGGTTGCGGCGTCGCGCTCTGCGGAGCCTGCACCGTGCATCTCAACGGCGAGGCGATCCGCTCCTGCGGCATCGCGATGTCGGACGTTGCGGGAAAGAAAGTCGTCACTATCGAAGGCCTCGACCCCAAAGGCGAGCATCCGGTCCAAGTCGCCTGGCGCAATCTGAGCGTGCCGCAATGCGGCTATTGCCAGGCCGGCCAGATCATGCAGGCCGCGGCACTGCTGGCAAAAACGCCGGCGCCCACCGACGAGCAGATCGACACTGCCATGTACGGCAACATCTGCCGGTGCGGCTGCTACCAGCGCATTCATTCGGCCGTCCGCGCCGCCGCGAAGGGGACGTGACATGACCTATCATCGCAACCAGCAAAATGTCGCCATCGCCAATGTCAGCCGCCGTGGACTGCTCAAGGGCGTCGCCGGCACCGGCGTATTTGTCCTTGCCGCGCAGTTTCCGGCGCTGCGCTCGGCCATGGCTTACGCCACCGGCGCCGACAAGATGCCGCATGGCGTGGTGACCAATCCGCACATCTTCGTCTCGATCGACAAGGACGGCATCGTCACCATCGTAGCGCATCGCGCCGAGATGGGTAACGGCGCCGCGCGCACTACCCTGCCGATGATCGTCGCCGACGAGCTCGACGCCGATTGGGCGCGTGTCCGCGTGGTCCAATCGCCGGGCGATGAGGAGACCTACGGCAACCAGGATACCGACGGCTCCCGCAGCGTGCGCCACTTCATCCAGCCCATGCGGCAAGTGGGCGCCGGCGCGCGCAAGATGCTGGAGACTGCCGCGGCCAAGCGCTGGGGCGTCGATGCCAACGAGGTCCAGGCGCGCTTCCACGAAGTCGTGCACACGCCGTCGGGCAAGAAGCTCGGCTATGGCGAGCTCGCGGCCGACGCGGCGGCATTGCCGGCGCCGGCGCTCGACGCGTTGCAGCTCAAGAAGCCGAGTGCGTTCCGCTATATCGGCAAAGGCAACGTCACCATCGTCGACCTGTTCGATATCACGACCGGTACGGCGACTTATGGCCAGGATATAAAACTTCCCGGCATGCTGTTCGCCGTCGTCGCTCGTCCGCCGGTGGTGCAGGGCAAGGTCGCTTCCTACGACGACAGCGCCGCGTTGAAGGTGCCCGGCGTCGTCAAAGTGGTGAAGATCGACGGCACGCCGCCGCCGGCGGCTTTTGCCCCGCTCGGCGGCGTTGCGGTGATCGCCAACAACACCTGGGCGGCGCTCAAAGGGCGCGACGCGCTCAAGATCACATGGGACGACGGGCCGAACGCCGCGTTCGATTCCGTCTCCTACAAGGCCATGCTCGAGGAGGCCGTGCGCAAACCCGGCAAACTCGAGCGCGCCGAGGGCGACGCCGACGCGGCCCTCAAGTCGGCTGCCAAAGTGATTACGGCGGAGTATTATTCGCCGCATCTCGCGCATGCGACCATGGAGCCGCCCGCGGCCACGGCGCGCATGAGCGACGGCAAGCTCGAGATCTGGACGTCGGTGCAGTCGCCGGGCGGCGCCCGCGATGACGTTGCCAAACGGCTCGGTCTCGATCCGAAGAACGTCACGTTGCACTGCGCGCTGCTCGGCGGCGGCTTCGGCCGCAAGTCGAAATGGGACTTCGCCATCGAGGCGGCGCTTCTCACCAAGGCCATGGATGGCGCGCCGGTGAAGGTGGTGTGGACCCGCGAGGACGATATCCGCCACGGCTTCTATCACACCGTGACGGCGGAGCGGCTCGAAGCCGGCCTCGACAAGGACAATAAAGTCGTGGCCTGGCGTCACCGCAGCGCGGCGCCGAGCCTGTTTGCGAACTTCATGCCCGACCCGAAATATCCGCAATTCATCGAGCTCGGGATGGGGTTTGTCGACACGCCGTTTAATGTGCCGAATGTGCAGCTCGAAAGCGGCGAGGCGCAGTCGCATCTGCGGGTCGGCTGGTTCCGCTCGGTCAATAATGTGGCGCATGCCTGGGCGATCCAGTCGTTCGTCGCCGAGATCGCGCATCAACTCGGCCGCGACCCCAAGGACATGCTGCTGGAGCTGATCGGTCCGGCGCGGATCGTAGAGGCGCCGGAAAAGGCCACCACGCCGTGGTGGGACTACGGCGAGCCGCATGACGTCTATCCGGTGGACGCCGGACGGCTGCGGCGGGTGACCGAACTCGTCGCCGAGAAAGCCGGCTGGGGCAAGAAGCTGCCGCCCGGTCACGGACTCGGCATCGCGGCGCATCGCAGCTTCGTCAGCTACATCGCCACCGTGGTCGAGGTCGCCGTGGACAATAAGGGCAACCTCACGGTACCGCAGGTCGATACCGCGATCGATTGCGGCTTCTACGTCAATCCCGAGCGCATCCGCTCGCAAATCGAAGGCGCGGCCGTGATGGGGCTGTCGCTCGCCAAATACGGCGAGATCACGCTCAAGAACGGCCGGGTCGAGCAGAGCAATTTCAACGACTATCCGGTCGTCCGCCACGATGAGTCGCCGGCGGTGACCAACACGCACATCGTAGAGAACAGCATCGATGTGCCCTCGAGCGGCGTCGGCGAGCCGGGCCTGCCGCCGTTTGCGCCCGCGCTCTGCAACGCCATCTTTGCGGCGACCGGCAAGCGCATCCGTCGGCTGCCGATCGGCAATCAGCTGGCGTGACGAAGTCCGCCGCTTTTGCGGCGTGAAAAATACCGGAACTCGGGCCTCCCGAGTTCCGGGCTTTATTTTGACCGATCGCCATCCCTGTTGAACTTGGCGTGCAGCCTTCGTCGCCCCGGCGTACTGCAATGCGATCGATCTTGCCGTAAAGCCATGACGCTTCGACCGACGTGTGTCAGATATCCGACTTGAAATGGATTCAGTAGATCATCGTTGTGCGACACGAAGAAAGCGCGAACAAAATTTTCTCGCTGCCCGCGTCACGTCATGGGACTGGACACAAGTGCCATCTTAATTGCCGACATTTACCGCTTTGGATTGCCAACAGGTACCGCTGCGCTATGATAGCTGCGCCGTGTGCGATTTTGCTTTGGCCGGAACGACCAGTGGTATGTCGGCAGGCGCGCGCGGCGGTGAAAATTCGTGGGCTGCCGAATTCGGCAAAGTCACGAAGCCGATAACGGCAGTCCCTGGCAAGAAACAAACGCCATGGGAGGGCTGCTGCCGTCTGAGCCGGCGCTTCAAAGGTCATCTTCGCGGCGACCGGAAAGCGCATCCGCCGGCTGCCGACCCGAGCGCACACTCCAAAAGCCGACCTCATAAGAAACCAAAAACTGAGGATGCCTGAGCGCATTGGGAAGCATATTCCCGATGTCCGACGACACGAGTCCCGAATGGGACCGATAGCCAAGGAGGAGACCTCAATGCAGAGCAAGTCAATCAAGTCGACTTATCGAGGCCTTCTAGCCGGCGCGTGCTTTGCGACCTTACTGGTCGCCGGCGCGGCCGGTTCGGCCTTTGCAGCGGACTACACCGCGGTGACCGACGCGCGTCTTGCGAATCCGGAACCTGAAAACTGGCTGATGACTCGCGGTAACTACAAGGGTTGGAGCTACAGCGCGCTCGATCAGATCAACACCCACAACGTCAAGAATCTGGTGCCGGTGTGGAGTGTCTCGACCGGAGTGGACTCCGGCCATGAATCGCCGCCGATCGTCAACAACGGCGTCATGTTTGTCACCACGCCATACAGTCAGGTCATCGCGCTCAATGCGGCCAGCGGCGATCTCCTTTGGCGCTATAGGCGCGCGTTGCCGGAAGGCTTCAGCGCGTTGCACAACACCAATCGCGGCGTGGCGCTGTACGGCGACAAGGTCTACTTCGCTCCGCTCGACGCCGTGCTGGTCGCCCTCGATGCCAAGACCGGTAAGGTCGCCTGGGAGGCCAAGATCGAGGATTGGAAGCAGGGCTATTACACGACGATGGCCCCGCTTGTCGTCAAAGGCAAAGTGCTGGTCGGCGTCGCCGGCGGCGAGTTCGGCGTGCGCGGCTTCGTCCAGGCGTTTGATGCCCAGACCGGAAAGTCGGTATGGAAGACCTACACCATTCCGGCGCCCGGCGAGCCCGGCAGCGATACGTGGAAAAAAGCCGACACCTGGAAGACCGGCGGCGCCTCCACGTGGATGACCGGCAACTACGATCCCGAC
>Ga0187781_10002290_pt1 | contig 14609 bp, 9 predicted proteins | sample 0715_SJ02_MP02_2_FD_132447 | JGI IMG/M metagenome (GOLD analysis project Ga0187781, IMG submission 132447) | Tropical peat soil microbial communities from peatlands in Department of Meta, Colombia - 0715_SJ02_MP02_20_MG | ecosystem: Environmental > Terrestrial > Soil > Wetlands > Peat | place...
CGTCTCCGCTGGGCGCGAAGGTCACAGCGCGGTCGAGTTGCACCGGCGGCTTTTCCACTTCCGTCCCCACCCACGTCGCGCCGAGCGATGCGGCCAGCTTGCGGTGCGATTCTCCGCGGGTCGAAACATACACATCGCACTTCCATGCCCGCAGCACGGCGATGGCGAGATGCGCCGACGCACCAAAGCCGAACAGTCCGACGCGCTCGCCCGGCTGAACTCCAGCCACGCGCAGGCTGCGAAAGCCGATGATGCCGGCGCACAACAGCGGGGCGGCGTGAAGGTCGTCGAGCGCTGCGGGCAGCGGGTAGACGAAATCGGCGCGAGCGAGCGCGAATTCCGCGTATCCGCCGGGAACGGAATAGCCGGTGAAGGTGGGCGCGTCGCAGAGATTCTCTTCGCCCCGTTGGCAGTACGGGCAAGTGCCGTCGGTACCGCCGAGCCAGGAAACGCCGACGCGCGTGCCTGCGGGGATTTCTTGTATGCCCAATTCTTGCCCCGTTTCGGTGCCCCACTCTTGCCGCGTTCTTTGCGGCAAGGGCTCGCCCTGAGCTTGTCGAATGGGTGGGGATTTCGGGGCCCCCGCGATCACTTCACCGACAATCTGATGGCCGGGAATGATTTCGGGCCGCTGCGGAGGGAGTTCGCCTTCGACCATGTGCAGGTCGGTGCGGCAGACACCGCAGGCGCGCACGCGGAGAAGAACGTAACCGGCCATGACCTGCGGATCCGCAACCTTCGCGATCTGCAGTGGCCGTTGCGCAACCGGCTGCGGAGTTGTAAGAACGGCAGCTCTCATGCTTCACCAGGCCATGGAACGACAGCACAGGTCTTCCTAGCCACCAACCCGCCCTGAGTGCCCTTCACTCACATCTTAAGATCCCGCTAAATTCTAGTCTCCTCTGAGGTTGCCATATTCCGTACATTGTTGTATGTACAATGTTATGCTTATAAATGTTCCCACGGGAACACTGTGGAAATCTCTGGATTCATCGTCAAACGCATCATTCTATTCGACTTCCGGCCCGTTAGCGATTTGACGGAGCTATTTCCAGCGTCAGCACCTGGAATGGCTGCAGATGGAAGGCCCGCTGCTCATCTGCCTTGATGGTCTGTGCGGGCGTGTCGTTGTCGGCCAGCCACGGGCTGCGCGCGGTGAACGTCGACACACTGCCCGCAGGCAATTCCAGCAGCGTGGCCAGCGTAGCCGCAAACTCCTGCGCCTGATCGCTGGGATTGCGCAGCGTGACAATCGCTTTCTCTTTTCCTTGCGCGCTCGACCATGCGGCCCAGCCGTACACTTCCAGCCGCGCCGGATCGCCGCCGATCCAGTGCGAATCCTTCAACGTCTCGGCGTTGGCGCGCGACCACTTCGCCGCTTCGGCAAGCACGTCCCAATCCTGCGGCGAGAGCAGCGACGGCGTGATGTACATCTCTTGCAGCTGCGTGCCGGTGCCGAAATAGGAGTGCACCTCGTCGGCGAAATCGTGGTCGGGATCGCTGCCCAAACGCTCGGCGTGGCGCGCATAGATGAGTCCGTGCAGCATGAGGGAGTTCATTGGAAACAGCGGGCCGTCCTCGACCACCCAGCGGTAGGTTTGCGAGTCGCGATACGTGATCCAGCGCTGACGATTGGAGCCCACGCCGGCGAAGCTGTGATCGTCGCCGCCGCGCCAGATGGAATCGGCATAGAGCAGCCAAAACGGCGAGGGATACGTTCCGGTGGTGAGGTTCACATACAGATCGGGCTTTTTCGCGCGCAGCTCGCCAATCAGATGAATGGCGGCGTCGAAGTCACTGTCGAACTCGCTGCCCTTGATGACTTCGTTGGCGTTGCCTGTGCCGTCGAACTTGAATTGGTTCACACCATATTTTTCGATCAGGTCGAGGCAGGTATCGCGAAAGTAGCGATAGTATTTTGGCCCGGAAAGCGCGAATCCGCCTTCGTTGGTTTCGAATCCTTGCGGGCGCGCCGCGGCGAGGCGCTGCTCTTTGGGCTTGTCGTATCCGCCCCAGGGAGACAGCCAGATGCCGGGCGCAGCGCCGAAACTCGCGGACGCTACGGAGACTTTGGTCAATCCGTCGGGAAAACCAGGATTGAATTTCCAGAGCGTTGCAGGATCGTCCCAGCCATCGTCGAAGAGAAAGCTGTCGAGTTTTACCCCGCGCCGCTTTGTGAGTTGCTCGCCGAATGCGTTGACCACGCCGAGTGCGCCCTGCTCGCTGTAGCGATCGAAATATCCCAGGTCGTACCAACTGTTGTAGTGGAGGAACGTTCGGTAGGGATGGGCGCGTTCGAGCTCGATGTAGTGAAGAAAGTCGCGGCGGAGTTGGCCGGGATGCGCGACGCCAACGACGGCTGAGCAGGTCACGCTCTGACCGGCTTCGAGCGTCAGTTCGCGGGAGAGCCAGCACGAGGCGCGCTCTTCGCGGACCCGGCAGTCAGAGAGCGGATGCTCGAAGCCCAGGAACCAAGTCCCCGCGGTGACGGGCGAGCCTTTCACGTGGCCGGAGACTTCGACGCCTGGTAGTGCAGTGTCAATCAAGACGATCTGCGCCAGGGCATACGGCTGCTTCACGGCGTGAATCGTGATCTCTTCGCGAATGTAGTTCGCGTCATCGCGCAACATGGCTTTCCAGGTGACGTGAATTCCGGTGGAACCATGTTCGAGCTCGATGCGGACTTGCTTGCCGGGGAGGCGGTCTGCAGCGCGGCTCGCGGCCGGCGCTGCCCTGAGGTCTTCGATGACTGGTGCGCCGACGATTTTAAAGTCGAAATCGTTGGAGCGAAGCACCGCGCCCTCCTTCGGAACGAGTGTGAAGGCGGCGTCATAAAGAGGGACACTCACGCCGGTGAAATAATTGGTGAGAGTTTGCCAGCGCAGTCCGTGATGGATGGTCCAGGTTGCGGTGATCGCTTCGTTGGAGAGCGAGTAGCTCTCGCCCTCACGAACCGCGTGAACCGAAGCGGCGGGAAGCGGCGACGCCGCGAGCGAAATGAAGCACAGAATCGAAAAGGCGATAACAAAACGAAAACTTCGCATTCAGGAGATCCTCCTGTCGGGGCTACGAATTAACTTGACTTTCATGATAAACGAAAGTAATAGTTGTAACTCGTAATAATACGAAAGCCCTTCGGGGAGGTTGTTATGCGTGTCTCTCGGCCCGGTCTTTGGTTTTTCATCCCGCTCATGCTGGCCCTGGTGATCGTACTTCAAGCGCTGCTGATGGGCCAGGGATCATACCAGGCGCAGGTACGGGGAGTAATCACGGACCAAAGCGGAGCGTTGGTGGTGGGCGCGGCCATCACCATTATCAATGACGCGACGAACATTGCGCAGACGGCGAAAAGCGACGAGCACGGGCAGTACTTTTTCACCGGATTGAGGCCGGCGACTTATACGGTACGCGCGCAAGCCTCAGGCTTTCGCATTGCGGAGAAGAAGAACGTGGTGCTGCAGGTAGACCAGCAGACGAGCGTGGATTTCACGCTGCATCCGTTGAGCGTGAACGAAACGATGGAAGTCACGACGACGGCGCCGCTGCTGGACACCGACAATGCGACGCTGGGAACCGACATCACCAGCGAGTACGTGGAAAAAATCCCTCTCATCAATCGTGATTTTTTTGGATTGACGTTTCTTTCGAGCGGCGTGACCGAGACGGCAGGATCGGGCACGCAGGACAACTATCCGAGCGGAACGAACTTTGTCTCCAATGGACAACGAAACGCAACCGCGGAGGTCCGCATTGACGGGGCGCCGATCAGCGCGCCGGAGCAGGGCGAGGGAGGAAACTCGAACATCTATTACGAGCCGCTGATCGAGAGCGTGCAGGAATTCAAAGTGCAGAACAACAGCTTCTCCGCCGAGTTTGGCAACAACGGGGGAACAGTTGTGAATATGGTGCTGAAGAGCGGGACGAACGCGTTCCATGGCAGTGGATGGTATTTTCTGCAGCGGCCGCAGATGGACGCGCGCGACTTCTTCAACCCTGAGCCTGCGCCCAAGCCCGACAGCCGGCGCGATCAGGGAGGCTTTTCGATCGGCGGTCCGATCAAGAAAAACAAGACGTTCTTTTTCGTCGATTTTGAGAAAGTTCGCGCCTCCGTAGCCATCAGCGGATTGGCAACGGTTCCCACCCTGGCGGAACGGGGACTGGCCGGTACGGGTTACGATTTTTCGCAGACCGCGACCAACATCTACGATCCGACACAGGTCAGCTGTTCAAATGGAGCCTGCACCCGACCCCAGGTCCAATCCAACGGCAATTTGAATGTGATCCCGGCAAGCGAGGTGAACCCCATCGGGCTGGCGGTCCTCAATCTCTATCCGAAGCCGAACGTGGCGGGAGCCGGGGAATTCAACAATTATCTGTTCAGCGGCGCAGCAGAGTCGCCCGATTACCAGTTCGACATCAAGGTGGATCATCAGATCAACGACAAGCAGCACATCAACGGGCGTTACAGCCGAGGGACCAGCAATTACTACACTCCCTTCATTCTGGGAGACGGCTCTCTGAGCAATGGCGCAGTGATGAACGATGGAATCGGCGGCACGCCCACCCGCGCACAGAACGGATCGTTTGAATACACATGGACGTTGAATCCGCGGATCATCTGGACCAACCGATTCGCGGTTGACCGGGTGCACGAAATCGAGACGCCGGACGTTCCTACAATTTCCAGCTTTAACTCTTCCCTGCCGAGCGGAGTGCAGGGGTTGTCCTCCATATTCCAGCAGGCGAACGGAGCCGACCGGATGCCTTCGTTTTATATGTCTTCCGGTGGAAGTCTGGGGCCGTGGTCGGACTTGGGCGATCAATGCTGTCTCAACACCACGTTCGCCCACACGCTGTACAGCTATTCCTCACAGCTGGTGATCTCCAAGGGCTCGCATTTATTGAAGCTGGGAGGTGAACAGAGGCTGTTTTACAACAATTTCTGGCAGCCGCCGGATCCGACGGGCAACTTTAACTTTACCGATTATGTAACTTCGCCGACGCCGAACAGCGACTACGACGCCAACGGCAATCTCACGGGCAACGCGTTCGCCAGTCTTCTCTTTGGATACGCCGACAATGTCAACGGATATCCTTCGGAGCCCACTGCATTGATTGTGTATCCCTCAGTCGCCAATAAATCTAAAGAAACCGGCTTCTACTTTCAGGATGACTGGAAAGTGAACTCGAAGCTCACATTGAATCTGGGTCTGCGCTACGAATGGAGCACGCCCTACAACGAGCGTAACAACATGATCGAATTCAGCAATTTCACCGCCGATACCGGAGTGAATCTGAATACGAGCAGCGCGCAAGCCGCTTTGGCGGCGGTGGGAGTCAACTTCCCATCTTCGGAAGAGTTGTATGGAACCACGCTATTCCCCACTTCCAGCATGAGGAGTGTCCCGACGTATCGTAAGGACGTTGGGCCGAGATTGGGTTTTGCCTACGACATTGACGGCAAGACGGTGGTGCGCGGGGGAGCAGGCATTTACTTTGGAATGAGTCCCGCCACGAATTTTCAGTATCCCGGCACGGCGTTCCGCAAAACGGCTACCATTTTCTTTACCACTCCAGAAAGCGACTTTGCAAATTCGACCCCCAACGCGACGATGGCAAATCCGTTTCCCAACGGCTTCACTGGTCCGCAAGGGACGGAGTACGGTGCGCTGGCCAACTGGGGATACGGGAATAACAACGATCTGGGAACGACTGCCGCGCGCGACGCCGACCTCTACATGTGGAATATAGGCATCCAGCGCGGTCTGCCGAGCCAAATCGTTGTCGGGATCGATTACTCCGCCAACCGGAGCACACATTTGCCGTGGTCAGGAACGAACAACCGCGACTTCATCCCATCGGCGCTGCTGGCGCAGATCTCACAGGCCGTGCATTACAACTACGACGTAACCCAGGGCAACGGCATTGGAGCGTGCGACGCCACGAGTTGCGTGAGCAATTTTCTTCTGACGGGAGTGAACAATCCGTTCTTCCCTATGTTCAGCCCTCCCTGTCCCTCCGGCCCTTGCTTTAACGAACCCGATTCCCTTTATTCGAGCGCTCAGATTTCGCTGGGGAATCTGCTTGTTCCCTACCCGCAATTCCCCACTTCCAGCGGTGGCGGAGACTTTGAAGCGCTGATGCTGGAAGAGGCGAGTTCCTGGTACAACGCGTTGCAAATCCGCTTTCAGAAGCGGACCACGCACCATGTGAGTTTTGAAGGCAGTTACACGCTGTCGAAGCTGACGGACGACTCTTCGGCGGGCCGAAACAACTGGGTGGGATCGCTGGGCGCGGCCATGCCGCAGCAACTGGACCGGTTAAACCTGGAGCACAGCATCAGCGCCAATGACACGCCGCAGCGGCTGGCAGCGGCGGTGGTGGTGGATATGCCGATTGGGCGCAAGCAGTGGATTGGCGGAGACATGAATCGCGTGCTGGATGGAGTGATTGGAGGCTGGTCGATCGCGACCATGATCACGGAACAGTCGGGACAGCCGATAGCGATTGGCATGAACAGCGCGCGGCTGGGGAACGGCAGCCAGAGGCCGGACGTGGTGTGCTCACAATTGAAAAGCGGGCCCAGTTTGAAGACGGTCGCATTGAGTTGGGCTTCGGCCAGTCCGCTTTCGTATTTCAACAGCAATTGCTTTGCGGACCCGGGCGATCAGAACCCGGGAGACGCGCCGCGGTATTTCTCGAATTTGCGCACCGACGGAATTCACAACGTGGATCTAAATCTCTACAAATCGTTTGTGCCCAAAGAAGGCACAAACATTGAACTGCGGGCCGAGATTTTCAATGTTGCGAACCATCCCCGATTTGCCGAACCGAATGCGGCGTTCGAGGGAGCGGCGTTTGGCACCATCACCTCCGACGCGGCGGGATACTTGCCGCGGTATTTCCAGTTTGGGGTGAGGTTTGAGTTTTAAGGGCAGTTGTTCAGTTTGTCTGTAAGACCCGAAAGTCAAAGACCCCACCTTGCCAAAAGAACGCGGCTAGGATGGGGCGCCCACCGGCGCTACGATTTGGGTTCCCAGTTCTTGGAACGCGCAACCGCTTCATTCCAACGTTCGCGAAGAGCACGCGCCTGAGCCGGCGGCATTTGGGGATGGAAGCGGCGGCTTCGTTGCTCCGACACGAGTCCATGGTCGGATGTCCAGAAACCGGCGGCGAGGCCCGCCAGACGCGCAGCGCCGAAGGCTGTGGTTTCAGTCATGGCGGGGCGGATGACGGGAACTCCCAGAATGTCGGCTTGAAATTGCATGAGGCTGTCGTTGGCCGCGGCACCGCCATCCACGCGTAATTCCTGCACATCGCCGCCGGAATCGCGGCCCATGGCATCGAGCAGGTCGGCAACCTGATACGCGATGCTTTCGACAGCGGCGCGGGCGAGATGAGCGGCGGTGGTGCCGCGAGTGAGTCCGAAGATGGATCCGCGCGCGTAGGAATCCCAGTGCGGGGCGCCGAGACCGACGAAGGCCGGAACAAAATAGACGCCGCCGTTATCGGGAACGGACTTGGCGAGCGCTTCGATTTCGCTTGAGCTACGAATCAGTCCCAGGCCGTCGCGCAGCCATTGCACGACCGCGCCGCCGACGAAGACGCTGCCTTCGAGCGCATATTCGGTGGTATCGGAGATCTTCCACGCCACAGTAGTCACAAGCTGATTTGCTGATGAGACCGCGCGACGGCCCGTGTTTTGCAGCATGAAGCATCCTGTGCCGTAGGTATTCTTGGTCATGCCAGGGTTGATGCAGCGCTGGCCGAACAGCGCGGCTTGCTGATCGCCAGCAATGCCTGCGATGGGGATGCCGTTGAGTCCGTTCACACCGCTGACTTGTCCGTAGATTTCGCTCGAAGCGCGCACAGAAGGCATCAACGCAAGTGGAATGCGAAACAATTCGAGCAGTTCGCGATCCCACTCGCCGGTGTGGATGTTGAAGAGCATGGTGCGGGAGGCGTTACTGGCGTCGGTCGAGTGAATTCGGCCTTCGGTGAGCTTCCAGAGCAGCCAGCAATCGACGGTGCCGAAGGCGAGCTTGCCGGCTTCGGCGAGAGAGCGCGCGTTGGCGACGTTGTCGAGAATCCAGGCGATCTTGCTGGCGGAGAAATATGAGTCGATGAGCAGGCCGGTGCGCTGCTGAATGAACGATGCGTGGCCTGCGCCGCGAAGCTGTTCACAGAAATCGGCGGTGCGGCGGTCCTGCCAGACGATGGCATTGTAGATGGGTTTGCCGGTGTCGCGATTCCACACGATGGTGGTCTCGCGCTGGTTGGCGATGCCGATGGCGGCGGGCGCGGCGTTGGCTTGCTTGAGGGCTTCGAGCGCAACCGCGATTTGAGAAGCCACGATTTGTTCGGGATCATGCTCGACCCATCCGGGTTGAGGAAACATCTGATCGAATTCGCGCTGGGCAACGGCACAAAGGTTGGCGTTCTGATCGAACAATAGCGCGCGCGAACTGGTCGTGCCCTGATCGAGGGCGAGGATGTATTTCACTTTGCCTCCGGACCTTGTGCTTACACAAACGCACCGCAAAAGACGTTGTTGAACAGCGTCTCTACGATTGAAGAAAGCGGCGAATGCCGAAATCGTAGATCGCTGCGCCGGTCACGCCGCCGAGAAGCGGGGCGACCACCGGGATCCACCAGACGTGAGTACTGTCCGTAAGACCGTTGTTTCGAAATCCGGCTACGACGGTAAGCAGACGAGGACCAAAGTCGCGCGCAGGATTGATGGCGTAACCGTGCATGCCTCCAAAACTCATGCCAATCGCGACCACGACCAAACCGATCATGGCGGGCGCCAGGTTCGCGCCGGGCGGAGAATTAAATTCGTCGGTGATGGCGAAGATCATCAGGACCAGCAGACCGGTGCCGATGAGTTGATCGAGAAAGCCCGCCTGCGGTGTGCCGGGAAAGGCAGGAAATGTCGTGAACACACCGGCCGTGTGATCCAGGAGTGGATCGGTCTGGTGAAACGCGGGCAAGTAATTCCAGTAGACCAGGGCGGCAGCGGCGAATGCGCCTGCGGTTTGGACGATCGAGTAAGGCACAACTTTGCTCCAGGGGAAACGGCGAAACACAGCGAGGGCGAGGGTGACCGCAGGGTTCAGATGCGCTCCAGAAATTTTGCCCGCGATGTAGATGCCCATCATAACCGCGAGTCCCCAACCGAGGGTGATATTGGTGAAGCCGCCGTGAATGGTCTCGCCCGGATTTTTCGACGGAAACAAGACGACCATGGCAACGACGCCGGTGCCGAAGAGAATTAGAACAAAGGTCCCGAGAAACTCCGCCACAAGTTCCGCCAGGAGCGTTGGCTTCGAGTTCATTCCACCTCCGACTACTTCGTCTCGAAATTTCGAATGGGCCTTCAGCGTCGAATACCCCAGCAAAATGGATCCTGGGGGTTCAGCACGAGTTCGGATTCGCCGCAAACAAATGCCGAACCTTTAATGCTCGGATAAACCTTGCCGCCGCGCACCGACACGCTGCCTTCGAAAACGCTGCCTACGATGCTTTCCTGCTTCCAGACCTGGCCCTCGCGGATTTTTCCATCGGCGTAAAGGCACGCGAGCTTTGCGCTGGTGCCGGTGCCGCACGGGGAGCGGTCGTAGGCTTTGCCCGGGCAAAGAACGAAATTCTTGCTGTCGGATCCGGGCAGGTCGGGCGAACCGAACAGTTCGACATGATCGATTTCCTGGCCGCCTTCTCCGGTGATTCCTTCTTCGCGGAGAGCCAGGCGAATTGCCCAGGTGAAGTCAGTGAGTTCCTCGATGTGTTGCAGCGAGATGTTCATGCGGTGCTCGCGGACCAGAAAGAACCAGTTGCCTCCCCAAGCGACATCCCCAGAAACGCGGCCGTAGTTCGGCACTTCCACTCCCAGGTTTGCCGCTAGGCGATAACTGGCTACGTTGTGGACCGTGACCTCTCCGGAAGCGTGAAGCAACGCGCTCACAGTGCCGACGGGAGTTTCGACGCGAAGCTCTCCCGGCTCAATGCGCCGCAGGTAGGCGAGAGTGGCGACCAAGCCGATAGTACCGTGGCCGCACATTCCCAAGTAACCTACGTTGTTGAAGAAAATCACGCCGGCAGCGCACGACGTGTCCACTGGTTCGCACAATAAGGCGCCCACCACGACGTCGGAGCCGCGGGGTTCGTTGACCACTGCGGAGCGGAATCGATCGTGATCGCGGCGGAAATGTTCGAGCCGTTCCGAGAGCGGGCCGTTACCCAGATCCGGTCCACCGCGAATAACCACACGCGTGGGCTCGCCGCCGGTGTGGGAGTCGATCACATGCACTCTTTGGGTGGTGCTGGCGTTCATCACTTCACAGGCTTTCCAATGTCACGCATGGCATGGTACCAGCTAAATTGAGGCCACGACTTTCCATAATGGTGGCTATAAGAAATTTGCATTGGACGCGGCGGCAGGCAACATTTTATCGTCAGCACACTGATTTGCGTTGTTCCTTGGAAGGGTCATCGGCGCGGGCGCAGGGGGCGTTCGCGCCGCAGTTCTAAGCTTAAGTGGGTTGGCTGAATCACGCTAGGACTGGGCAGAGCAGCGCACAATCTCCAATATCTCCGCATCGGTCAGCACGCGCGACGATTTCTTGGCCTCGTCCATAATCCGCCGGGTGAGTTCTGGGGTCGCTTCAAAGCCGCGGGAAGCCAGATAGTACTGCACGTTCGAGTTCCCGGACATAGGACCAATTTCGATCTCTTGCACGCGGCCGATCCATCCGGCCGGGACGCCGGAATAAATTCGGTCGGCCAGCCAGGCGTGGCCTTTCCGTTGCGCCTTGACTACAGCAGCAGCGTGCACTCCGGTGGCCGTACGGAACGCATCACTGCCTACCACGGGAGCGTTGACCGAGATGGGGACATTGGTGACGTGCGAAACGAGTTGAACGTATTCCAGCAAGCGGGACAGATCGTCCTTGCGAATACCTAACAACTGCAAATTGACGAGTAGTTGTTCGATGGGAGTATTGCCCACGCGCTCGCCAATTCCCAGCGCCGTACCGTGCACTCGAGTCGCGCCCGCTTCGATCGCCGCCAGCGTGTTCGACAAATCGAGACCGCGGTCGCGATGGCCATGCCAGTCGATGCCGATGTCAGGACATCCGATGGTGCGCAACAATTCCTTAACCCAAGTCACGAGATTGAACACCGCGTCGGGGGTCGCAGCACCACAGGTGTCGCAAAGGCACAGCCGTTTCGCGCCGGTTTCGATCGCTGCCGTCAGCAGGATGCGCAGGTGCTCGGGTGAAGAGCGCACCGTGTCTTCGGTGACGTACATGACTTCGAGACCCTCGCGCACCGCGAACGCGATGGCTTCGCGCGAATGGCGCAAAATGTCGTCGAGTTCCCATTCCTCCGCGTATTGGCGAATGGGACTCGATCCGATAAACAGGCAGGCTTCGATGGGGACGCCGGTGAGTTGAACCACTTCTGCGATGGGACGGATGTCTACCAACAGGGTGCGAGCGGCGCAGTTGGCGCGGATGCGGAGGTTGCGCTTGGCGATTTCGCGGCAGAGCCGCAAGACCGCTTCGTGCTGACGGGCTCCTGCACCGGGGAGCCCCACGTCGGCAGTTTCTATTCCGAGACTCTCCATCAAGTGGAGAATCTGCACCTTGATTTCGACGGGAGGATCGGTGACGGAGGGGCTCTGCAAGCCGTCGCGAAGAGTCTCGTCGTCGATCATGACGTGCGCGGGCCACTGCGGACGGCGGGGACCATTTTCGGCCCAGTCGTAAATGAGACGCTGCTCGTCGTTGGAGCTCATTGCTATTTCCGCATTTTTATTTCGCACCGACAGGCTGGAGCTTGGCGAAGGCGCGGGCCCGGACGCGCAACTCGTCGGCCGCGGCATGATCGCCCTGCGCATCGCGAACCAGGGCGAGATGGTACAGGCTGCTAACATCGCCGCTGGATTCTTCCAGACTGCGCTCGAATTCCCGTGCTGCGGCTTCGTACTCGCCGAGCCGCTCGTGGATGATGCCGAGATGATAGTGCGCCATCAGATATTCCGGCGTAAGAGACAACGACAGTTCGAAATGCTCGCGGGCTTCATCCAGTTTGCCGTGATGAAACAACGCCAAGCCCAAGCGATAATGAGCCGCATTGTAATGGGGATCGATTTCAAGGCAGCGGCGGAATGCCTGTTCAGCGCGCGGCATGTCGCCGCGGTGATAATAAGCAACGCCGAGATCGTAGTGGGCGAGCAAAAAGCCTGGATCGGAAAGGATTGCTCTCTGATAACAATCGGCAGCCTGATCGAGCAGCCCTTCGTGAAAGTGCAGCGCGCCGAGGAGATGATTGGCGAGGGCGTGTGCGGGCTCAGCGGAAAGCAGACGCTCCAGTTCGCGACGGGCTTCCTGGCTGCGTCCTTCCCTTTCGTGAGTCAGGGCAAGCAGCAAGCGTTGATCGACGGCAGCGTCGCGCAGGAACAATCCACATTCAGCACAAAACTTATCTTGTTCGGCGGCGACGCGCCCGCAGCGGGTACAGCGAAGGAAATTGGAATTAGTCATGACTGCCTCCAGGAAAGCTATGTAGGACCAAGAAACTGGCCGCCATCGATCCGCAAAATCTGGCCGGTGATGCGGCGGCCTGATGTGCCGCACAAATACGTAACGGCGGCGCCAATATCATCTGGCTCGACAAAACTGCCCAGCAGACTTTCGGCCAAAGCCGCATCGCGAATCGACTGCGGCAAAGATTCGGTGAGCGGTGTGCGCACCCACCCCGGCTCGATTATATTGACGGAAATGCCGAAGCGGCCAGCTTCTTTCGCGACGCTTTTGGCAAGTCCCAGCAGTCCTGCCTTGCTGGCCGAGTAGGCGGCGGTTCCGAACTTGCCGCGCGATCCGTTGATGGAGCCGATCAGGACGATTCGCCCGCTGGAACGCTCCCGCATGAGCGGGAGAGTGTGGCGAATCAGCAGAAACGCCCCGCGCAGATTCACGCTGTGCACAAAATCCCAATCTTCGACGGGCAGTTTCCAAACGACGGCGTCACGAGAGACGCCCGCAGCGTGAACAGCGAGGTCGACACTTCGGTGTTGGCGGGCAACTTCCTGAACCGCAGCGGCGACAGAGGCATCGTCACGGACATCACAGTGGATCCAGGGAAAATCGGTGCTCAAGGGACGAGCAACATCGAGCGAAACAGCGCGGGCTCCGGCGGCCTGGAGGGCGTGCGCAATGGCTTGACCGATCGCGCCGGAGCCTCCGGTGATGACTGCGACTTTACCCGCGATATCAGAATCCGGTTTCATCGGCGCACTCACACCTTTTGCAAGACGGTCCAGGGCGCGATCTTTTCGATCAGTTCCTGATTCCAGCGCTCTCCCCGAGCCAGGCGCTGGCGTAACTGCACGAAGTCGACTTCGCGGTTTTTCTTGTCGCCGTAGTGGAAAGCGCGAAAACCGGCGTTGGCTTCGGTCATCATGTTGAGAGACAGCCAGGCCCGATTGGTTTCACGGTTGCGGTCCCAGTGTTCCATCTTGTGTTTGCGCAAGCTCTCAATGGTTTTGATGAGGCAATCGGGCATGGTGTACAGCAGTTTGGTGCACAACTGTTCGACCGCTTCGTCGAGCAGGCTAAGATCCGTATCTGCTGAAGCAAGCGTCGCCTGTGCCTGCTTTTTCGCTTCCCCCGTCTTGAATTCTCCGATGACGACGCGGCCAAACTCATCAAGAACGCGATCCGTGGTGACCAGCGGGTTGGAAACAAATTTTCCATCCACTTTGGTGACGGGCACGATTTGTGTGAGCCCGCCCATCCAATAGAACCGATGGGCGCTCCAGGGTTCGCAGAGAGTGCCGCTCATCATGGCGCGCTCGATTCCGACGTAGAGAGGAAGGAAATCGGTTGAGCCGCCGTCGGGAGCGGAGCCATGTTTGGGACCGGCCTGGCTGAACACGGCCATATCGCTGGAAATGGAGAAGTCGCAGGCCATGCCGACCTCCTGCCCGCCCCCTACGCGCATGCCGTTGACGCGGCAGATCACGGGCTTGTCGCATTGCAGCACTGCGGTGACCATATCGTTGAAAAGCCGCATGTATTGCCGGTATTCGCCGGGCGCGCCGGCGTAGATTTCTGCATACTCGCGGGTGTTTCCTCCGGAACAGAATGCACGATTGCCGGCACCGGTCAGCAGGACGGCCACGGCAGAGCGATCGTTGGAGGCTTCGCGCAGCGCGAGGATGATTTCCTTGATCATTTCGGTTGTGTAGCTGTTGAGTTCCGATGGATTGTTCAACGTAATCCAGACATTGTGCAGACCGGCGACGGGCGAACCGTCGCGATCCTGAATCGGACGGCGCTCGACCAGAATGTTCGCGCGCGGCGGGTTTTCAACGAGATTGTGGTTCTTCATGACTTCTCCTAAGGCTCGGAAACTGGCTTGAGAATCACGCGGCGGGTAATGGAGTGCCGCACCACCGCTTCGAAGACCGCCGGGGCTTCGTCGAGCGAATGCAGTTCGACGTAAGGGGCGATTGCGATTTTACCTCTAAGTACGAGATCGAGCGCTGCGGGATACTGATCGGGAGGGCAGCCCCAGTTGCCGCGCGCCATGGCATCAAGCGC
>Ga0187781_10002291_pt1 | contig 14608 bp, 11 predicted proteins | sample 0715_SJ02_MP02_2_FD_132447 | JGI IMG/M metagenome (GOLD analysis project Ga0187781, IMG submission 132447) | Tropical peat soil microbial communities from peatlands in Department of Meta, Colombia - 0715_SJ02_MP02_20_MG | ecosystem: Environmental > Terrestrial > Soil > Wetlands > Peat | place...
CCCACCGAAGTCGTCTGCCGCGGCGAGGTTGTCCGCTCCGTCGAAGGCGAAGGCGCACAAGTAAATCCTGCCCTGGCCGCAAAGATTCTTCAGTATCACTTCCAGCACGGCCACATCGCCCAGGCCTAGAGGGACTCGGCTTCCAGCGGCACTCCGCAGGGTGCCCCCATCCTAAACGGCGCGGTTTTTGCGACGTTTAGGGTGGGATTCCACAAACCTCGCCCCCTTTGGATTTTGGGTGGCGCAGCGCCGGGGTCCCCAACAAGCCCGCTTCTGGCTTGTTGGGGTGGAGCGCTTCAGTGCTGCGATAGCCGCCGCACTTTCAATAGCGGCTTTAGCCGCCTGAGGGTCGGACGCCATCGCTCTCGGCCGGCAAAAGGCCAGCTCAGGCCGGATATACTCCTGTGTCATGGAGCCGGGCGAGAAGTTCATAAGACGTTCCCTCAAACTTGTTCTAGGGATTTTCGCCTTCATCATCTCCATTGTTCTCGGCGAATATTCTTTCCACGGGCTAGGCTGGCTGGGACCATTGGTTTTCGTCATCGGAGCTTCGATAGGCGCGCTTGCCGCCTATCTTTTCAAAACCCTCAGAGACTAATCTCAGGCCCAAACTGACCTCTGCCGAGCACCCAGTGTGGTTTTCGTCATTCGGCTGATTACTTTCGGAACCTCCCGCGATCTTTGAAAACGCCCTCAACACTGCTACATTTCCGCCAGTAAGCTTTTCCGCGAACCTATGTCCTTAGTAGTAAAACTCGAAGACGATCTGGGCGAGCAGAGCGAGTGGGTCATCCTCAACGGAGTCATCCCCTCCGCCTCCGACAAAGATTACATCCTGCTCTCCGGCATTGATCCCTTCGGCAGGACCGTTTTCAACCACCTGCAGATGGCAGCTTTCCTCAAGGAATGGGAGCGCGCCCGCGATCGCGCCCGCGACGATTCCCAGGTCGAGGCCTGGCAGCGCGTCAAGACCATGGCCGAAGCCTGCCGCGAAGACCGCGACTTATATCTCCGCTTCGTCGGCCACTAACTGGTCCCAGCCAATGCGCCGAGCGACCTATTCGTAGGCTCGGTTGCGGCAGCCTGAACGCGCCCTCAGAGGCCAACTTCCTCGCAGACTTCCGGACACGTATCAGTGCCCAACTCCTGATCTTGAGTGTCACCGGAATTTTTCGCCAACCGACACACTTTCAGACGCGAACCAATTCGCGCACTTTCATTGACTTGCCCTACTCCACATCCTAAGATTTCTGCCCAGTGATCGGCGAGAACATTTCGCATTACCGCATCCTCGAGAAGCTGGGCGGCGGCGGGATGGGTGTGGTTTACAAGGCCGAGGATACTGACCTTGGCCGCTTTGTGGCCCTGAAATTCCTTCCTGACGAGGTTGCCCGAAACCCGCAGGCCCTTGAACGCTTCCGGCGAGAAGCGCGTACGGCTTCTGCGCTCAACCATCCCAACATCTGCACGATCTATGAAATCGGTCGTCATGACGACCGCCAGTTCATCGCCATGGAGTTCTTACAGGGCGCAACCCTAAAACATCGGATTGCCGGGCGCCCCCTCGAGGTGGAGGCATTGCTGCCGCTGGCGATTGAAATCGCCGACGGACTCGATGCCGCTCACGCCGCCGGAATTATCCACCGCGACATCAAGCCGGCAAACATTTTTGTTACTCAATCCGGTCGCGCCAAGATCCTCGACTTTGGGCTGGCGAAGATGATAGGGAAGCCCGCCCCGGCGGGGAGCGATTCGTTAACAGTTTCGCTCGCTTCCGATGCCTCTCAACTAACGAGTGAGGGCGCACTGTTGGGTACCGTGGCTTATATGTCGCCGGAGCAGGTGCGGGCGAAGGAACTGGATGCTCGAACCGACTTATTCTCTTACGGCGCGGTCCTGTACGAGATGGCAACCGGCAAGCCGCCGTTTAAAGGGGAGAGCGCTGGCGAAATTTGCGGCGCAATTCTTCACCAGGAACCGGTTCCGCCATCGCAGGTCAATGCAGACGTTGCGCCGGCTCTGGAAGCGGCGATTGTCAAGGCGCTGGAGAAAGACCGCAGTCTGCGCTACCAGCATGCCGCCGACATCCGTGCAGATTTGCAACGGGTGAAGCGGGACTCGGAATCGGGAAGGATATTAGTGACGCAGCACGTGAGCGGGACAAAGACCACTCCGCACCCTCGCTCGGGCATCCGCAAATGGACGATCCTAGCGGCCGCGCTCGTGGTCCTGGCCGCAATCGGCGTTGGAATTTACAAATACCGCTCGCGTTCGGTTCTGCCCGCGAATGGCCGCGCCCCGCTGTACGTGGCGGAGTTCACCAACTACACCGGTGACGCTGTCTTCGACGATGTGCTGCTCGACATCGTAGCCCAGGAATTGAATCGCTCCCCGGCGGTTCGAGTAGTGGATTCCGACACCGATGTCTTGGCGCATTTGTTGGAGAGCGCCGGTAAGAATCCGGAAGAACACTTCACTCCGGACATCGCCAGGCAGCTGTGCCAACGAGATAAAGGTAGTTTCTTCACGGATGGAGAAATTCAGCCGCAGGGTGATGGTTACCTGCTCGATCTCTCCGTACGGGAATGCATCTCCGGCCGGTTTCTGGCCCAACAACACGGCGAGGCCAAAAACAAGGACGATGCGATGCGGGCGGCGAGTCAGCTGGCTGCCAACGCTCGTCTCCAGCTCTCCGGTAACTCGGCCAACCCCGGCGGCAACACGCCGGCGCCTTTGCCTACCGCCTCCTTGTCAGCCTACCGGGCCTGCCTGATGGGCGACAGGCTCCGCCTCACCCAGCTCAAGCAAAGTGCCGCGATGCTCCGCCGCGCGACCGAGCTTGATCCCAATTTTGCAAAGGCTTGGGTTATGCTTTCCCGTGCAGATTACAACCTGCACGAAAGAAAGCGGGCAGAGGACGAGCTCAGACACGCGTTCGCTTTACGCGAAAAACTCACCGACACTGAAAAGGCGTACGTCGAAGCGCGCTACTACATGGATGTCACCGGGGAACTCTACAGGGCGATTGAGGCTCTGCAAACCTTCGAAAAACTGCAACCGAACGAATTTCCGCCCCACAATCTGCTAGGGCTGGCCTATTCAGACCTCGGCATGTACGAAAAAGCGACTGTCGAGCTTCGCAAGAACGTAGACCTTTTCCCCACGAACTCGCACGCAATTTCCAACCTGTCAATTGACCTGCTGGCCTACGGTCATTACGACGAGGCGGAAGCGGTCCTCCGGCACATTCCAGCCGGTGAGGTGGTGGGGACCCGTCAACACACCGCGCGCTACGAGTTGGCAATGGTGCGCTCCGATCAAGCGACGCTCGAAAAAGAGCGAAGTTGGATGGAACAGAACGCCGACGACCCTGACGCGGTCTCATTCCTAGCAAGGGTCGAACTCTACGCGGGGCGTCTGGACGCCGCCCGTCAACAGACCGGACACGGTGTGAACGTCTCGGCCGGGTCTGGCTTGTCCGAGGCCGCGGCTGGCATGTTCCTCGATCTCGGAAGGGGCGAAGCTCTGTACGGTCAAGGTTCCGCCGCAAGAAAAACCCTCAACCAGGCGCTACAGTTGTCCGATTCAAAGCAAATCAAACAAGGCGCAGCCAGAGTCATGGTCCTCAACGGCCAGGAACGCGAAGCCCAGAAGATTATCAGTGATCTGCTTCACGACTGTCCCAATGATACGTTTTTTAACGAGCTGGATACGCCCCTTGTTCTCGCCGCTTCCCAGTTAAGTCGTGGTCAAGCTGTCGCCGCCTTGCGCACGCTTGATGGGGTAAAGCCTTTCGAGTTTGGCATAGTGGCCGGGTTCCTCCCAAACTACATTCGTGCGTTGGCTTACGTCCGCCTCCATCGCCCGGAGGACGCTGCCAAGGAGTTCAGCGCGATTCTGGCGCATCGCGGAGTGTCCCCTCTGAGCCCAATCCTGGTCGCCTCGCAACTGGGTCTTGCCCGTGCCTACGCGTTGCAACGAGACGTTGCCAAAAGCCGCGTCGCCTACGAAACTTTTTTCTCAGAGTGGAAAAATGCCGACCCCGACATCCCGATCCTGAAGCAAGCCAAGGCCGAATACGCGAAGCTGCAATAGTCAACTTCCCCTAGCAGGCGATTCCACTCAGAACCCAATTCGCCGCGTCCGGCACCCCCTCGGCGCCTCGGCGGCAAAAACGCCTACTGCTCCGGCAAATTCGCCTCCAGAAACTTCACCGCATTCTCGCCCATGATCTTCCGGATGTCTTGTTCCGAGAACCCCGTATCCAGCAACGCTCCCGTAATCTCGACCACGCCGGTGGTATTGAACGGCTCGGTCACCGCTCCATCGAAATCCGATCCCAGCGCCACATGGTCCACTCCCACCCGGTCGCTCACATACTTGATCGCCCGCACAATCGCCCTCGCGTCCGTGCCGCACGTCGCCGTTTCCCAGTATCCGATCCCGATCAGCCCGCCCTTCGCGGCCACGGCCTGCACCTGCTCGTCCGTAAGATTGCGGTTGTTGTCGCACGTTCCTCGCACCCCGGTGTGCGAAACCACCACCGGCCGCGTCGCCATCGCCAGCACATCGTCAATCGTCTTTGGAGACGCGTGCGCCAGGTCGATGATCATGTGCCGCGCTTCCATCTGCCGCACCCACTCCCGCCCCTTGTCCGTCAGCCCCGTCTTCCCCACTCCCGCCGCCGACCCGCCGATATCGTTGTCGAAAAAGTGGCTCGGCGACATCATCCGGTAGCCCGCGCTGTACAGCAGATCCAGGTTGTCCAGGTTTCCGTCCAGCGCATGCGCTCCCTCGATCGACAACAGGCCCGCCGTCAAATGCCGGTTGTTCTTCCGCTGCGCCAGATAACTCGCCAGCTCCGTCGAACTCTCAATCAGCGCGAAGCCGCCCCGCGACGCGATGGCAAACTGATGCAGCCGCTGCGCCTGATACACCGCCCGCTCGCTCAGGCTGTTCCAGGTGCGAAGGGGCCAGTGTTCCAGCAGCGCCAGCCAGAAAATGTCGTCGCTTTTGTCGTCGTTGCTCTCGATGTTCAGCCCATGCGGCGTCTTTGTGGGCACGGAAAACACCTGCAGCGCCACATTGCCGCCCACCAGTCGCGGAATGTCCACCTGTCCATACCACGAGCGCTGCAACAGATCCCGGCCCCAGAGCAACGAGTCGGCGTGCAGATCCACAACCGTGAGGTCCCGGTGCAGATCTCGCGTTCTCTGCGAAACCGCGGCCCAGTACCCCCCTTTTACCCGTACCTTGTTCTCCCTTTCATCCACCAGCCTCGCAGCCCGCGACACAACCATCGCCACAAAGCACAAAACCACCAGAATCGCCGGAACCAGCTTGCGCACAAACCCCCGGGGTGCATGTTAGCAACGCGCCCTGTTAGCGGCGCATGTCATGTTGAGCGGAGCGCATGCTTCACCAAGTGAAGCGTGCGCGCAGTCGAAACATCCCTACCTCATCATAACTGTGGCGTCATCGCTGAAGCGGCCGTCGCCCCCGTCTCAAGAAGGCGAAATCCATTCCTTCGGCCTTCCAGCCCTCTCTTCGTCCTCCGCGCGCTCTCTCCGCGTACTCTGCGGTTCAAGCTTTCAAGCGAAGCAGCATCCGCGGTCAACTCACTTCGACAACATCCCCAGCGCCGCGCGGAACAGCGCCTCAAAGCTTTTCGCCGCTCCATCCTTTCCCCGCGCCGCGAGCAGCGCCTTTTCCGCCGCCGCCCGCTGATACCCCAGGTTCACCAGCGCCGAAATCACATCTTCTTCCGCCGCAGTCGCCTGCGCCACGCTGGGTTCTCCGCTTCCCGCTTCCGGCAGCTTGTCGCGCAGCTCCAGCACCATGCGCTCCGCCGTCTTCTTCCCGATCCCCGGAATCCGTGTCAGCCGCGCCACGTCGCCCCCGCGAATCGCTCCCACCATCTCCTCCGCCGCCATCCCGCTCAGAATCGTGATCGCCAGCTTCGGCCCGATCCCGCTCACCGTCAGCAGTTTCTCGAAGAGCCGCTTCTCGCTCACCCGCAGAAATCCATACAGGCTCAGCGCGTCTTCGCGCACATGCGTGTGGATGTGCAGCGCCACCTCGCTTCCCGCCGCCGGCAATTCCGCAAACGTCGGCACCGTGATCGCCACATCGTAGCCCACGCCGTGCGCCTCCACGACCGCCTGATTCGGATGTTTCGCCAGCAACGTCCCGCGCAGGTGCGCAATCATTTCCGGCTATTGTAAGCCACATGGAGCGACGCGAGTCCCGCCGGGTGGAGCGACGGGCGTCCTCGCCCGTCCCATTGTTCTTAGTGCCGTAACAGCGCTACCCGACTCCGCGTGCGACCCACCCCTGATTGATCCTCCGGAAGCTTCCCTCGGCGCACCCGGCGTCTCGGCGGTGAAAATGATCGCTTGCATCGGGGCGCAAACGCCACTGTCCCTCTTTTCCTCTCCGCATCCACAAAAACTTCTCCCCCTCCACAGCTTATACACAGAATCGCCGCACTTTCCGGTTGCGCCGCCGCCGGCTCTCCGGCACATTGCTATGCAGTCAAAGCGCGAGTTTGCTTTCATCGCTGCTGACTGGCGATTCGGCGTTGCTGGCGATTCTCTCGAGGGTGAATCGCCAGGGGAATTCCGGTTCGTGTCCAGCGGACTGGTGCCCGGGCGTTGCGGCCTCCTCCGAGATCTGCCTTCCAGGTTCTTGGCGTGACCTCCCGTCCGTCGGCCCGCGAGGCAGATTGAAGTGCTGAATCACAGGTGTCCCGGCGGGTCCGGTTGGCCTCGCTGGGGCGGAAACTTGAGGCGCGAGTCTCAAGCATACATCGCTGAACGGGGTTTCTTGGGAATCGCTTTTCCGGGAGCCATGTGTAGCATGAAAATGTTCACGCGTGGCGGCTGCGAGCGCTCGGAACTATGTTCCAGCGTCCGCAACTCAATTCCCGGAAAAACCAACGGTCCTCCGGGATCGGTTTTTCACGAAGCGCCAGAGCGCGATGTTCTTCTCTTCGGAGAAGACGGCAGCCGAAAGCATCCGCGATAACAATGCGGCTCGGGTGGCTGGCCCGGGCCGCATTTGTTTTTCTGTCCTCGGACCGAACCTCCCTACTGGAAAACCCCCGATTAAGTCGCGCATCGAAGGGGACGGCCTTTGGGCCGTCCGCAAATCTTCCAAACATGACATCGGGCTTTAGTGTCCTGTAACTGAAGTTCGCTATATAAATGCGCGGAGTCATCCTGAGCCCGAGCGGAGCGAGTGGGCGAAGGATCTATGTACTTTGCTTGCAGTGCCCCGCCGTTTGCCTTCCCTCAGCAATCCGGCTCGAACTTACGCTACGAACTTCAGTTACAGGACCTTAGCCCCTTAGGCACTCAACCAAAGGCTCCCTGGAGCGGCTCACCCACCGCCGGGAAAGGTCCACGATCTCCGCTGGCTACGCCGCCGGCCAATGAGATCCATGCAGCACCGCTCGTACCGAGCCGCACAACGGAAGTGTGCGGTACACCAGGCACGAATAGCACGGGTAGGCTGCCAACACGTGCCACTCCGCCCGGTTCGCCCAGCAGGGCCTCGAAGGATCTTTGGTGAGCGGACAATCTCTCGTACTGTGGAATTCGCAGTGGCGGAATTTCCAGCACCCACAGCGCCCAACTAAGAGTTCTCGAATGCCCGCGTACGAAAGATGAGCCTCTTCCCTCAGGCGCTTCAGCGTGTTCATCCAACTGTAGTCCAGGTCGGTGAAGTACAAAACCGCGTTGCCGGATTTGAAGGGCACGACTAGTCCCTCGCGCACGTACTCCTCGAGCTCTTCCCGAGAGAGATGGCAACGCTCGGCGGCTACGTCAATTGTGACCCATTCGGTAGGGGCGGCGGGAAGGCTCTCGATGCCATAGCTCATAGCGAGCTCCCTTGGGCTCCCGGCTGGGGAGCGGTCATGACACAAACGAGGCCAGCTTGCGATTCCATCTTTCATCTTCCCCCGCCCGCCTGCCATGACGCCCATCACCCGCTGCTGTGACCAGTTACTCGCGGCGCCGAAGATCATCCTGCCCCTGGAGGTCCCACTTGTCATCCTGAGCGGAGCAACTGCTTCGCGAAGCAAAGCGGTTGCGGAGTCGAAGGACCCCTACCCGCTCAACTCCACCGCTTGGCGTAGGGAATTCTTTCCGTGCTTCCGCTAATTAGTTTTTGCAAACGAACGGTCTTCCCTTTTCATTCGCCCTATGTCATACTCCCCACATTGTTGGGTGCCCCAGGTTCGCGCGCCGTTGTTTCGCGCTAACCTGGGCGGAGCAACACCGAACCAAAATTTCGGCCTCGTTTTCCAGACTCAACTCACAACGCCGCACAGACGGAAAACAGATTACGATGGCTCGCACTCAACTCAACATCGTGGCCACTATCGACTCCACCATCGGACGCATGCCGGCAAACGTCGAAGCCGAGCGCTCCATCCTCGGCGCCATCCTCCTCGACAATCACTCCTTCTACGAAGCGTCCGAGCATCTCAAGCCCGAAGACTTCTCCCTCGATGCCCATCGCCGCATCTACGCGCGCATGCTCGATCTTTCCGAGCACCAGCGGCCCATCGACATCATTACTCTCGTCGACGAACTCGACCGCAACAAAGATCTCCAAGCCATCGGCGACGTCGGCTACGTTTCCAGCCTTCTCGATGGCGTCCCCGACCGCCCCTCCATCGAGCACTACGTTCACATCGTCCGCGACAAGGCGATCCTCCGCGGCCTCATCGGCGTCGCCAACAACGCCATCGCCAAAGCCAGTGAGCAAGCCGATCCCGCCGACGAAATCCTCAACTCCGCCGAAGCCGACATCTTCGCGCTCTCCGAAAAACGCATCGGCCAGGGCTTCCAGAAAATCAGCGGGACCATCCGCGACTCCGGCGGCATCGACGCCTTCATGCAGCGCGGCCAGCGCATCACCGGCCTCGCCACCCACTTCGAAATCCTCGACGAGATGACCAGCGGCCTGCAGAAATCCGACCTCGTCATCCTCGCCGCCCGCCCCTCCATGGGAAAAACGTCGTTGGCTATGAACATCGCCGAGAATGCTGCCATCGACGACAAGCAAACCGTCGGCATCTTCTCGCTAGAAATGTCCAAGGAAGCCTTGCTCCACCGCCTGCTCAGCTCGCGCGCCATCGTCGACGCCCACAAGCTCCGCACCGGCTCGCTGTTGAAGGACGACAAGGAAAAACTCCTCCGCGCCGCCGCCGAACTCGCCGAAGCCCCGCTCTTCATCGACGACACCGCCGGCATCGGCCTCACCGAAATGCGCGCCAAAGCCCGCCGCCTCAAACAAGCCGAGGGCCGCCTCGACCTTGTCGTTGTCGACTATCTCCAGCTCATGTCCGGAGGCACGAAGCGCTTCGAAAACCGCACCCAGGAAGTCAGCGCCATCTCGCGCGGCCTCAAAGCCCTCGCAAAAGAATTGCAAGTCCCCGTCGTCGCGCTCTCGCAGTTAAGCCGTGCCCCCGAAAGTCGCGGTGGCGATCATCGCCCGCAGCTCAGCGATCTCCGCGAATCCGGCTCCATTGAGCAGGACGCCGACGTCGTCATGTTCATCTTCCGCGAAGAAATCTACAAGCAGGACGATCCCGAGCTCAAGGGCCGCGCCGAAATCATCGTTGCCAAGCAGCGCAACGGCCCCATCGGCAAATTCCATCTCGCGTTCCTGCACAACTCCACCCGCTTCGCCAACCTGGCCGGCGGCAACGCCGAACCCGGAGAATAGTTGTGCAGCAACAATCGTGTGGCGCGGGCGCCCTCGCCCGCGTGCCCTCGCCCGTGATTTCGTCCTTGCCTGCCGTCTTAGCAGCCACGTGTCATCCTGAGCGGAGCGAGAACTTCACGAAGTGGACTTCTCGCGAAGCGGTCCGGTGCACCAGAAGTGCGGCCAGTTCCCATTGTCATCCTGAGCGGAGCAAGAACTTCACGAAGTGGACTTCTCGCGGAGCGGTCCGGTGCACCAGAAGTGCGGCCAGTTCCCATTGTCATCCTGAGCGGAGCGAGAACTTCACGAAGTGGACTTCTCGCGGAGTCGAAGTTGAGGCGTTTGCGCGGCGTCCGAGCCGCGCGCCGAAATCCCGAGCGAAGCCGAGGGAGCATGGACCCCTACGCTCTCATCGAGCGCCAGCCGTTTTCGCATCGACGCGATGCACACTTGATTCCTTTTCCCAAAGCGTTTCTTGGCGCACTCAGCCTCTCGGCAGTGAAAGACAAATGCGAACTCAAGGTGAATTGCATACGGCGCAATCTGAATTGCAAGCCAACACAAAAAGGAATTCTTTTTCCTGTGTTCTCCACAAACAAGTCCACCCCTCCACAACATGTTCACAGAAAAACTGTCGCGCATCACTTGCGCAACTCGCTCGATCGCGCAACATTAGAGTTCGCACTTTTGCGCATTAGAAAAATTTCGATTCGCAACCAGCAACACGAGGTTGATCAGCAAATGAAGGAAGCAGTACGCAGCGGCCGCCGCGCTAATTTCTACATCACAGAAAACAGTTTCATCGATCACTACGCCCGCGAGGTCGGAACCACGGGAATTGCGGTCTATCACACGCTGGCGCGCTATGCGAACTGTGAAACACGCTCGACATGGGTCGGCACCGCCAGAGTAGCCGATCTCCTGGGTGTGGATCAGCGCACCGTCCAGCGCGCTCTCAAAAAACTCGAGAGCCTGAATCTCATCCGCATCATCCGCTCTTCAAACATGACAACGTACTTCCTCGTTCCCGTACCGTTGCGCCCGAAGACCGCAACAGTCATTCCTCTCTTCGATCAAATCCCCGATCATGAACTCTCCAGTCCCGTGGATGACGAAGAAGCGACTCTCACGTCGCATCCCGCGTCACCAGAGTCGCATGTCACGACAGGCCCGTCGCATCCTGCGACATCCCGGTCGCACGCCCGCGACACTCATGTCACCGCATATAAGGAAGAACAAAACTTACTGGACAAGACTCACGAACAAGACGAAAAAAACTTCCCCGCACTTCTAAAATCTGCGCGTCAAATGATTGCACTGTTGGGCCTGCCCGTTACCGATAGCAATCGCAGAATGATCGAAGCCGCACTCGTCGCCGAGACTGACTACACCGGTCAATCTCTTCCCGAAGCTGCCGAGTTAATCGCCAAGGCAGCAATCGCCGATCGCGATCGCGGCATCGCAATCAACAAGTTCTATTTCGAGGACGCTAAGTGGCGTCACTCTCGCTTCCCTGGGGGACTTAATGGCCGACTTAGCCGAGCCGAACAAAGGAAACTGGATAACCTTGAAGTCAACGCCCGCGTCAAGCAGCGATTCCGCGACATCCTTGGAACTCCTTAGTTGGATCTCCGATCAGCTCACTATGCTCGCCGAAGCCTTTGCCGAGCCGCTCACCGAAGAGCGCATGGAAATTTACATCCGCGCTCTCGCCGACATCCAGCAGGATCGACTGCGGATTTCCTTTCAGCGCGCGCTGCAAGAGCTGACTTGGTTTCCAAAGGTTGCTGAACTGCGCAACCTCGCCGCCACTCCTGAAGACGCAAGTAAGGAAGACGAAGTCAAAGTCGAAGCCGACGCCGCCTGGACCTATGTCAACGACTACCTCCGCCAATGGGGAGTCGATCAACTTCCTCTTTATTCAACCAGCGGCCAATCAACCCAACCACCCCCGCTTGATCCCCGCACCGACTACGCCCTCCGCCGCATCGGTGGCTTCCAGGCCCTCCACCAGATGGATATAAATAGGATGCCCTTCATCTACCGCGATTTCTGCGAAGCCTATGCCCAGGCCCCGCTCGCCGAGCGCCTGGCTCCTCGCCTCGAAGAACGTTTCGGCTCCCGCGCCGCATCCCACAAAGTCAACGCACTCGCCAAGCCCGATACTTCCGAACTCCGCCGCTCCCTCGCCGAAAACAACCGCAAACCGTAGCCCCGCGGGCTTCCGCCTCATCCCCAGTCCTCGGTAATTCCTCCTCGAAACCCTATCTTTCCGCTGCGGTTTTCTTGCGCCTCCAGCCTAGGATCCACCCTGTGGAAAACGTTGTGGATGAGTGGACCCGCACACGCTGACACCCCTGTAACACCACCTCGCCGGACTCACTGCCGACCCTCCGTCGCAGCCTAAGACTATGTTTCTAAGTTAGTTAACGGTCTTACGCCGCCTCATCGGGCATCCCGCGCCAGATCAGTACTTTCGTGCGGAAATCGAGGATTTGCACATACAGCGACCCTTGTATTCCCTCATCCTAAAGGGTTTTCGCCGCACTCGCGGCGCTCTAGCTAGGCCATTTCTGGCGTTCCGGCGCGCAAGGTTAGGTCTCGCCCGCTAATACCTCATCCTCCAAACCCGCACCCCAACTTCTGCATTCTGACTTCTAAATTCGGTCTTTCCTACCCGCCCTCTCCCACCTTCAGCACCGCCAAGAACGCCTCCTGCGGAATATCCACCTTCCCAATCCTCTTCATGCGCTTCTTGCCTTCCTTCTGCTTCTCCAGCAACTTTCTCTTCCGCGTGATGTCTCCGCCGTAGCACTTTGCCAGCACGTTCTTGCGCATCGCCGGCACCGTTTCGCGCGCGATTACCTTCGCCCCAATTGCCGCCTGAATCGCCACTTCAAACATCTGTCGCGGAATCAGCTCTTTCATCTTTTGCGCTAGCGCCCGCCCGCGCTCATACGCAAAATCGCGATGAATAATCGTCGAGAGCGCATCCACCGGCTCGCCCGCCACCATGATGTCCAGCTTCGCCATCGGAGACTCCCACCTCCCCGACAAGTGATAATCCAGCGACGCATACCCGCGCGACACCGTCTTCAGCCGGTCATAAAAATCCAGCACGATCTCATTCAGCGGCAACTCATATTGCAGCATCACCCGCGACGAGCTCACGTACTCGAAGCTTTTCTGCTTCCCGCGTTTCTCCTCGACTAATTTAAGAATCCCGCCCACATACTCTTCGTTAGTAAGTATCACGGCCAGGATCACCGGCTCTTCCACCTTCGCGATCTCGCTCGTATCCGGCCACCGCGAAGGATTATCGACCTCAATCACCTCGCCATCCGTCTTATGCACCAGATATCTCACGCCCGGCGCCGTCGTAATCAGGTCCAACCCATACTCACGCTCCAGCCGCTCCTGGATGATCTCCATGTGCAGCAACCCCAAAAACCCGCACCGGAAGCCGAATCCCAGCGCCACCGAACTTTCCGGCTCGAAGAAAAACGACGAATCATTCAGCCGCAGCTTTTCCAGCGCTTCGCGCAACTGTGTGTGCTCATGTGCGTCAACCGTATACAATCCCGCGAACACCATCGGCTTGATGTCTTCAAACCCCGGCAGCGGCTCCAGTGTCGGCCGCTCGTCATCGGTTATCGTGTCGCCAATCTTTGTATCCGCGACATTCTTAATGTTCGCTACCAGAAACCCCACTTCACCCGCCACTAACTCATCCACCGCCTCCGGCTTGGGCGTCAGCACTCCCAGCGCCTCCACCTCAAACACGCGCCCATTCGACCACAGCCGTATCTTCTGCCCCACGTGCAACCATCCCTCAAACACGCGCGCCAGCACCACCACCCCGCGGTACGGATCAAACCACGAATCAAAAATCAGCGCCGCCAAATGCCGCTCCGCCGATCCCTTCGGTGGCGGAATCCGCTTCACGATCGCCTCCAGCACCTCCGGCACGCCCTGCCCCGTCTTCGCCGAGATCGGCAACGCATCCGACGCATCCAGCCCCACCGCGCTCTCGATCATCTCTTTCGTCCGCGGAATATCCGCGCTCTGCAAATCAATCTTGTTGATGACTGGAATGATCTCCAGCCCGTGATTGATCGCCAGATAAGAATTCGCCAGCGTCTGCGCCTCCACGCCCTGCGACGCGTCCACCACCAGCAGCGCGCCTTCGCACGACGCCAGCGACCGCGACACCTCATAGGAAAAATCCACGTGCCCCGGCGTATCGATCAAATTGAGTTGATAAGTCTCCCCATCCTGCGCCTTGTACACCATGCGCACCGCGTGCGCCTTGATCGTGATCCCGCGCTCGCGCTCCAGGTCCATCGCATCGAGCACCTGCGCCTGCATCTCGCGTGCCGTCAGCGAACCGGTCAGCTCCAGCAGCCGGTCCGCCAGCGTTGACTTCCCGTGGTCAATATGCGCGATAATCGCGAAATTTCGTATGTGCTGAGAATCCATCGAGACACATCGATTCTAACAGTGGAGCGCCGGGCGTCCCCGCCCGTCATCATGAATTCGGGTCATGCCGCGCGCCGACGCCGGGGTTCCGCATCTGGCGCGCCACCGCGCATTGGACTAATATTGTTCCCCAACATCCCACGGAGAACCCAACATGAGCCCCCTCAGTCCATTGCAATATTCCTTTATCCGATCTGCCGCTTTCGCAACTCTAGTTCTCCTCCTCAGCGCCTCCCTGCTCTGCGCCCAGACCACGATCTCTACCGGCAGCATCCAGGGCACCGTCACCGACCCCACCGGCGCCGTAGTTCCTGGAGCGAAGATCACCATCAGCAACAAATCCACCGGCCGCGTTTTCAACATTACCGCGACCTCCTCCGGCGCTTACACCTCGGGAGCCCTCACTCCCGGC
>Ga0187781_10002292_pt1 | contig 14607 bp, 12 predicted proteins | sample 0715_SJ02_MP02_2_FD_132447 | JGI IMG/M metagenome (GOLD analysis project Ga0187781, IMG submission 132447) | Tropical peat soil microbial communities from peatlands in Department of Meta, Colombia - 0715_SJ02_MP02_20_MG | ecosystem: Environmental > Terrestrial > Soil > Wetlands > Peat | place...
CCCGTCAAGCGGACGCAGGCGACCGGGCAATGACCGCGTGCGTCCGTTCTGCGCCCGTCTCGGTGCGGTGCAGCCACCGCCCCGAGACGTCTCCTGACGCGTAATGCCTGGTCAGAGCGGAGGGCGTGGGATTCGAACCCACGGTGACGTTGCCGCCACAATGGTTTTCAAGACCATCGCCATCGGCCACTAGGCGAGCCCTCCTGTGGCACCTAGCCTACGGTAACCCGGAGCGGGACGTCAGCCGCCGCGGCCAGGCCAGCCCGTCACCTACGAGCGCGGCCAGGGTCAGGTATGCGTCCGCCGTCGCGGCACTGAGCAACTCCAGATCCACCTCGGCGCCCTCCTCCAGATGCGGGTCGTAGGGAATCCGGGCTACGGCCCGGCAGCGGGCCGCGAAGTGATGCTCGAGCCGGTCCAGGTCGACGGAGCTCTTGCTCTTCGGCCGGATGACCGAGAGCACGACGACCCCGTTGCGGACCAGGTCCCCGCAGCCATGTGCCTCCAGCCAGTCGAGGGTCGCGCTGGCACTGCGCGCGCCGTCCACCGAGGGCGAACTGACCACCACGATTTGGTCGGCCAGCCAGAGCACACCCGACATGGCCGAATGCAGCAGGCCGGTGCCGCAGTCGGTGAGGCAGATCGAGTAGAAGTGCTCGAGCACCCGGGCCGCGTCACAATAGTCGTCCGCGCTGAAGGCGACGGACACGGCGGGATCGCGGTCGGAGGCGAGCACCTCGAGGCGGCTCGGCGCCTGCGTGGTGAACGCCCTCACGTCGGCGTAGCGGCGGATCTGGTCCCGCTCGTTCAGCAGGTCCCGGACCGTCGCGGCGGTCTCCAGGCGGACCTTGTCCGACAGCGTGCCACGGTCGGGGTTCGCGTCGACCGCGATGACCCGGTCGCCGCGCAAGGTCGCGAACGTCGCGCCCAGCCCGACCGCCGTCGTGGTCTTGCCCACGCCGCCCTTCAGGCTCAGCACCGCCACCCGGTGGTGACCGCCCGCGACGGGGGTCCTGACCCGGTTGATCAGGTCGCGGCGGCGCATGTCGGCGGCCGATTCGCCCAGCCGGAGCAGGCCGCCGGTCACCCGGTAGACCCGGTGGCGCCAGCCGGACCCGGGCGCGGGCCGCTTGCCGTTCAGCAGCGACTCGGCGGTCAGGCCGTGCGACGTCTCAGCGGAGGGCTGGGGCGCCGACCGCGACAGCGGCACCCGGCCACCCGGTCCGGCGAACCCGACCTCAAGCCGGGCCGCCGGGCCGACCCCCGGCCAAGGCGCCTGGTCGGTCCGGTAGGCCGGGGATGCGCGGCCGGCGTCAAGCAGCGACTCCATCGGCGGAACGGCATCCACGTCACGGCCGTAGCCCGGCTCCGGCGCGTAGCCCAGATACCGCGAGTCCGGTGCCTGCGACGCGTCCTGCGGGTAATCCGCCGAGTACCCGTAGTCCGTGGGGGGGAACGGGGTCACGGAGCCCATCGGGGCCATGGGGCCGGGGTCGTTCCAGCCGTCATGCGGGTACCTGAGGTCGTGCGCGTAGCCCTGGTCGGACGCGTAGCCCGAGTCGGACGCGTAGCCGGGTCCGGTCGGATAGCCCGGTTCGCCGGGATCTGGGTGGTCCGGCGGGAGCGGAGCGTACCCCGGTCCGCGCGGATGTTCCGGTTCGGGGGGATAGCCCCGGTCCCCCGGATAGAACGATGACTGCGGGTAGCCGTCCCCGTCCGCCGCCGGCTCGGATTCGTTCCCCCAGCCGAACCACGACCCGTGAGGTTCAGCGTCGGCCGCGCCGTGCGGGAACCCAGCGTCGGCTGGGTCCGCGCCATCGGCCTGGTCGCGCCATTCGCCGCTGAAGGGGCCATCGTCACGCCCGGACGGGCCTTCGTCGCGCGCGCCTTCGCTGTATATCTGGGGCGTGTCGTTGTTCGTGGTCACGGGTCGTCCCCCTCCCTCCTCATCGGTGGGCGCATGCGGGCGGGGTTCGTCTATCAATCCGAGCGTAAGGCAAAATCCGCGAGATTTCGACACTCAATGCACATGCTTGGTGGCTCTGAGTTGCAAACGTCGACCCGCGGGCGAACGGTCCGCCACAAGATGGGGGACGATGGGTCAGACCGGCCGCATGAGCCGTACAACCGCAAAGGTCGCATAAGAAGGGAGACGCCCATGCGCGCCGTCGTCATCACCGAGCCCGGTGAACCCGAAGTCCTGCAGTGGCTCGAGGTGCCCGACCCGGTCCCGGATCCCGGCGAGGTGGTCATCGACGTCGCCGCCGCGGGGGTCAACCGGGCCGACCTGATGCAGCGGCAGGGGTTCTACCCTCCGCCGCCGGGTGCGCCGCCTTATCCGGGCCTGGAATGCTCCGGCCGGGTCCGGGCCGTCGGCGACCAGGTCACAAGCTGGCGGCCGGGAGCTGAGGTGTGCGCGCTGCTGTCCGGTGGCGGGTACGCCGAGCAGGTCGCCGTGCCCGAGGGACAGCTCCTGCCGGTCCCGGGGAACGTGGACACCATCAGCGCGGCCGCCCTCCCCGAGGCCGCGTGTACCGTGTACGCCAACGTCTTCCAGTTGGCCGAGCTGGCCGACGGCGAGACGCTGCTGGTGCACGGCGGCAGCAGCGGGATCGGCACGATGGCGATCCAGCTGGCCAAGGCGTTCGGCGCCCGGGTCGCCTGCACGGCCGGATCGGCGGACAAGCTGGCGCGCTGCCGGGCGCTCGGCGCCGACATCGCGGTCGACTACCGGACCGAGGATTTCGTCGCCGCGGTAAAGGAGGCCACCGGCGGCGCGGGCGCCGACGTCATCCTGGACATCATGGGCGCGAGCTACCTGGCCCGGAACCTTGATGCGCTGGCCATCGGCGGGCGCCTGGTCGTCATCGGCCGTCAGGGCGGTAGCCGGGCCGAACTCGACCTCGGCGTCCTGCAGGGCAAGCGGGCCAGCCTGCACGCCACGACGCTGCGGGCCCGGCCGGCCCACGAGAAGGCAGCAGTGGTGACGGCCGTCCGCCAGCACGTCTGGCCGCTCATCGACACCGGAAAGGTCGCCCCGGTCATCGACCGGGAGCTGCCCATGTCACGGGCGGCCCAGGCGCACCGGGTGATGGCCGCGAGCGAGCACATCGGCAAGATCCTGCTGCGCCCAAGCTGACCCCGGGCCCAAGCGCCATCCGCGAGGGGACAGACTAAGGACATGAGCAACCCGGAGATCCAAGAGCAGCCGCAGGTCCTCGTGCTGGGCCCGGACGGTATAGCGGCAGCGGAGGCCCAGCAGGACGAAGGCGAGCACGAGCGCCCGGTCACCGAGATGGTCGAGCAGCCGGCCAAGGTCATGCGGATCGGCAGCATGATCAGGCAGCTGCTGGAGGAGGTCAGGGCGGCTCCCCTCGACGAGAAGAGCCGGGTCAGGCTGAAGGAGATCCACCAGAGCTCGATCAAGGAACTCGAGGACGGGCTCGCGCCCGAGCTGGTCGCCGAGCTGGAACGGCTATCGCTGCCGTTCACCGAGGACGAAGTGCCCAGCGAGGCCGAGCTGCGGATCGCGCAGGCCCAGCTGGTCGGCTGGCTGGAGGGCCTGTTCCACGGCATCCAGACCACGCTGTTCGCGCAGCAGATGGCGGCCCGGGCTCAGCTCGAGCAGATGCGCCGCGCGCTTCCGCCGGGGATAATGCCGGTACCGCCGAGTGACCAGGAGGCACAGCAGCGTTCGGGTTCAGGTCCTTACCTTTAACTCCGAACGGAACGTGGTTCGTGCCCTGCTTTCCTCGCGAGCCCGCCCTGCTTTCCCCGCGAACCCACTCCGCTTCTCCCGCGAACCCACCCTAAGGGCGGCCGAAACGAAGCCGCCCCAGCCAGGCGGCCGCCTCGGCGAACTCGGTGTCGGAGGTACCCGGCCGGACCTGGGTGGCGCCGCCGTCACACCGGGCGTAACTGCCCAGGAAACGCACCTCGCGGCAGACCCGGCGCAGGCCCATCAGCGCCTCGCCGACCCGCGCGTCATCCACATGCCCCTCGCAGTCGATGAAGAAGTAGTACTGGCCGAGCCGGTCGCCGGTCGGGCGGGACTGGATCGTGGTCAGGTTGATGCCGCGCACCGCGAACTCGGTGAGGATCTCGAGCAGGGCGCCAGGGTGATCCTCGGCCAGGAACGCGGCCACCGAGGTCCGGTCCGTCCCGGTGCGGGCTGGCAGCGAGCCGTGCGCCGTCACCACGACGAAACGGGTGACGGCGTTGGGCCGGTCGTGCACGTCGGGCACGAGCACCACGAGGCCGTACCGGGCCGCAGCGAAGGCGCCCGCCAGCGCCGCGTCGAACTGCCCGTCCGCGGCCTGCCGGGCCGCCTCGGCGTTGGACGCGACATGGATCCACTCGGCGTCGGGCAGGTTGGCGGCGAGCCAGCCCCGGCACTGCGGCATGGCCTGCGGATGGCCGCCGACCCGCTTGATGTCCCCGACCGCGGTGCCGGCCCGCGCCAGCAACGCGAACGCCACCGGAATCTGCAGCTCAGCGACGATGACCAGGTCGTTCCCCGTGGCCAGGTCATCCAGGGTGGCGGTGACGACACCCTCGACCGAGCTCTCGATGGGCACCACGGCCCGTTCGGCGCCACCGTCGCGCACCGCGGCGAGCGCGGCCTGGATGGTCGGGCACGGGAGCGGCTCGGCGCCCGCATCGAGGGCGCGCAGCGCCGCCTCGGAGAAGGTACCCTCGGGCCCTAGATAGGCAACTGGCATAGCCCACATCATGCCAGGACCCGCGGGGTGAGCCTGCCAGGTCATCCCTCCGGAGCGTGCGGGAGGGCGGCCCGCAGCCTGGCCAGGACCACGATGAGCGCGAGGGCGGCGATCCCGAAGCTGTCCTGCACGACGCGAGCGGCCAGCGTCGGCACGTCCCGCTGCCCGAGCAGGGACTGCCCCCACCAGGGAACGGTCAGGGTGAAGTACACCGCGGTGCCCGCCGCCAGGGCGACCCGGCGCGGGGTCCGTCCGTCGGCCAGGATCGCGCCGATGGCCACCACGACGACCACGTAATGGTGGATCCAGGAAACCGGCGAGGCCAGCACGCCGACCAGGGCGGTGACGGCGATGGCCTCCATGCTGATCTGGCCGCCTGTGGCGGCGGGCTCACGCGAGTCCCGGGCCAGCCGAGTGGCCAGTCCGAAACCGGCCACCGCGACGGCGGCGGCCGCCGCGACCCAGATCAGGCCGGGCAGGCTCCCCGGCAGGAAGGCCCGCAGCAGCAGGCCGCGCAGCGACTGATCGGAGGTGCCGGCATTGGACCCGAGCCGCCCGGTATCGAAGATCGCGCTCGTCCAGTACGTCACCGAGTCGTACGGGAGCAGCAGCCACGCACCGAGCGTGCAGGCCAGCGCCACGAGCGCCGCCGTCAGCGCCGCGCGCCGACGCCCGGAAAGCCACAGATACACGATGAACACGCCCGGCACCAGCTTGATCGCGGTGGCCACCCCGACCAGGGCGCCGCGCGGCCAGCGTGGCCTCCGGGCCGCGCAGTCCGCCACGGCCAGGCCCAGCAGCACGATGTCCACCTGGCCGAACCGCATCTCGTCGCGCAGCGGGAACAGGTAGGAGCAGGCCGCAAAGACGAGCGCGAAGACCGCCGGCCGCATCCGCCCGGACCGGCGCAGCAGCGGCGCGAACCCATACCAGATCACCACGGCGAGCGGCACGTAGACGAAGGGGATCCAGGCCAGCTGCGCGGCCGGCCAGGGCACGAGCGCCAGCGGCACCGCGAACAGCGCGGCGGCGGGCGGATAGGTGAACGCGAGCAGCTGCGGCGGCTGAGTGAGCATGGCGTACAGCGGCTGACCCCGCAGCACGCTCAGGCCGCCGGCCCGGTAGACGTCGAGGTCCACCAGCCGCTGGTCCGGCGCGCTGGTCAGGTAGCCTCGCACCAGCGGCGCCACCGCGGCCAGCGCCGCGATCCAGGCCAGGGCCCCCAGGGCCGCCGCCGACCACGACGGCAGCCCGGCCAGCCGCCCTGCCCTCCGGCTGGGCCAGGCTGAGCGGCCCGGGCGGCCGGCTTCAGCCTCGTCCTGGACGTCGGCGCCGGTGCTCACAGCGCCTTCGTTACGATGAGAGGGGCATCCGTGGCCCCTTCCGGCAACGGCCGCTCGGACTGCCGTGAACGCACCATTAGCACCACCAGCCACACGACGGCCGCGGCCAGGACGGCCGGGGTCACGCCGTGCCTGATCACCGACGGCAGCCAGGAGAGCCCGCGCGGCAGGGTGGCGTCCGTCTGGCGGGCGGGCAGGTAGCCGAGGCCGAGCGCAGTGGTCCGCGCTAGCAGCAGCCAGCAGATCCCGTCCGCGGCAGCTATCCCCAGGGGCAGCAGGGGCAGCAGGGCCCAGGCCAGCGCGTCGTACCACGGCAGCACGTACGGCCAGGCGAACAGCCACGCCAGGACCACCGCGAACACGGCCGTCCCGCCCGGATCGGGAAGTCCCCGGATAACGAGCACCACGAGCACCACGGCCAGCGCGATGGCCCCGGCCTTCGCGATGTCCGCGGCGGCCGGGCCGCCCGCCACCAGATGGAGGAGGGCCCGTATCAGCCGCCATGGCGAACCGATCGAGACGAGGTCGGTTTCCCTCGATAGCTGGCCGAGCATGGCCGACCCGCCGATGACCAGCGCGGCGCCCGCCGCCGCCGCGAACCCGGCCGCCAGGCCCGCCAGCGGCGGCAGCATCCTCCGCCAGCCGGGCCGCAGACCGAGCACCAGCGCCGTGGCGAGCCCCAGCCCGACCAGCACATCGGAGGCCTTGACCGCGAACCCGAGCCCGGCCAGTACCCCGGCCAGAGTGCTGCGCGTCAGCGAAGGGACCGTCGCCCGCCCTCCGGTCCACGGCCCGAAGAGCACCGTCACCGCAGCGACACCGAAGACGACCGCCTGGGCGTCGACGTGCGCACCGGCGATGAGCAGCTGCAGCAACAGCGGGTTGGCCGCCCAGAGCAGCGCGGCGCGCAGCTGGCGGGCCGGATCGCTTCGCGTCATGCGGTGCAACGCCACGGCGGTGACCGTGAACGCGGTCAGGTTGGCCAGGCCTAGCACGAACACCGTGAGCCGCACCGACGTCCCGCCGATCAGCGAGGCCAGCCCCTGGACCCCGGTCGCGAGCGGCCCGTAGACCGACGGGGTGGCGGACCAGTCCTGTACGGCCCGCGCGATGGGATCGCCGAGCGCGGCCAGCTGGGCCGGCGTGGTCAGGTACGGGTTGTGGCCGGTGACTAGCATGCGCCCGTAGGCGGCGTAGCTGAGCTGGTCCGATGATCCGAAGGGCGGTACCAGCGTCAGCACCGCGGCCGCCAGCAGCCCGGCCAGCAGGACGGCCCGCGCCGGTACCGACCAGCCGCCGCGGATGGCCCGCAGTGTGAGCATCAGCCCGAGGGCACCGACCGCGAGTGCCGTGGCGGTGAGGCCGACCGCCAGGTAGGGTGACGGGTGCGCGGTCGCGGCCCACGGGGGCAGGCCGGAGCGGCCGGCCAGCACCGGCTCCATGACCGAGGGCCCGGCGGCCGCGACCGTGACCGTGACCGCGACGCTGACCCCCACGGCGGCCAGCCCCGCGCGTCCCGCGGCGGAGGCCGTCGGCCCCGGCCGGCTGGTCATCGCCGCACGGCGAGGGCCCTGGCCACGTCGATGAGCTGATGAGCACGGTGCAGCTGGGCGCGCATCCCGGCGCCGGTGGCCCGGTGCGCGAGCTCGACCTTGACCTCGGTGATCCGCATGCCCTGGCGCAGCAGGTCAATGCTCAGCCCGGTCTCCACGCCCCAGCCGTGGGCGAGCGGCCGCGCGGCCTCGAAGGCCGCGCGGCTCAGGCACCGCTGTCCGTTCAGCGGCTGCGCGGGCTGCCAGCCGGTGGCCCGGCGGATGCCCGCCCCGGACAGGCCGACAACCAGGCCGTGCCCGCCGAGCTTGACCGGCGCGGTAAAGACGGCGATGGTCATGTCCGCCCGGCCGGCCAGGACCGGATCGATCAGCGGCCCGGCCAGGGCGGCCGTGTTGGCCAGGTCAGCGTCCAGGAACAGCAGGTGGCGCGGGCGGTCGCGGTGCTCGCGCTGGTCCAGCAGCCCTGCCGCCTCTGCGCCGGTTTCCATCGCGGCGCCCTTGCCGCGGTTCCTGGGGTGCCGCATCACGACGGCCCCCGCGTGCCGCGCCGCGGTGGCGGTGCCGTCCCTGGAGCCGTCGTCGACCACGATGACCAGCGCGACACTGGGCAGCCCGAGCGCGGCCGTCACCGTGGCCTGGATGCGATCCGCCTCGTTCCGCGCGGCGATGACCACCGCGACCTCGCCGGATTCAGACCCTCCTGGCATGGGCCTGATCTTAGTCCGCGGGCTCCCGCCCGAGTCTTGCTTACTGCGGTACGGCCGGCTTGGGTAGGCTCAGACCCCTCGGATCGGTGTCCTCGACCACGGTGAACACGGAGTCGAGCCCGGTGACCTGCAGGATCTTGCGGACCGCGGGCTTGGGCGCGGCGATCTCCAGCTCGCCGCCGCGCTCACGCGCCCGGCGCAGACAGGAAAGCAGCACGTTCATGCCGGTCGAGTCGCAGAATTCCACCCCGGACATGTCGATCACTATCCGGGGAGGCATGCCCTCGGCCAGCACTCCGGCCAGCTCGCTGTGCAGCCGCGGAGCGGTGTAGAGATCGATCTCCCCGCAAATGGTCACGATCGTGTGATCATCATGAAATCGACTCGAGACATTAAGCTCCACGAGCCGAACCTTACCGTGCCGCGCGGCCGGAAGCCAGGTAGGGGTGTTGAGCGCACGCTGAGAGTTGCCTGACCGCGTTCCACCTATGGCGTGCGCACCTCCCCTGCCCCGTACACTGCCCGCTAAGCCGCCCTCCGCCACGGCGGCGGGCACCGCCACCGTCTCCAGCGGCATGACCAGGACCTCCGCCCATACCGTGGTGCCGTCGTCGTCGCAGAGCGTCCCCCAGCGCCGCGACAGCCTGGCCACGATCCGCAGGCCGCGGCCCCCGGTGGTGGTCAGGGTGGGTTCGCCGAGCTCAGGTCGGCTGGGCCCGCCGCCGTCGCTGACCGAGACCCGCACGCTGTCGGCGTCCAGGTCCCAGGCGACGCGGATGCCCGAGCCGGGCAGCGGCCCACCGTGGCGCAGTGCGTTGCTGAGCAGCTCGCTGATGACCAGGGCGGCGTCGGTGACCGCGGAAGCGCACACGCCAGCCTCGATGAGATCGGACACCAAATGCCGCCGGGCCACGCCGACGCTGGACGCGGTGAACGGGAGCAGGAGGACGCTCGACTCAGTCACCTCCATGTCGGCCCGGCTCGTCTGTCCAACCTTGAGCGAATCTGCTACGAGCGGGGAGATGCCCCGTTCAGCCGTCCCGGAAACACGCGTACACCGCTGATATCGCAGCTGTAACGGTGCCTCAGACGAATCCGCCGTGTCCCCGCCCGCTCTTCGGGTGGGCTCACGGGAAGAGCACGGTGGGCTCACGGAAAAGCACGGTGGGCTCACGGAAAAGCACGGTGGGTTCGGGGGAAGAGCAGAGCGCGGTAACGTCTGAAGTATGTCCACCGGCAACGGGTCCGAGCCGACCGTGATCGTGGACGACCTGCACGTCGTCTACCGGGTGTTCGGCGCGGGCGGCGACAAGGGCACCGCGGCGACCGCGCTCATGCGGCTGGTCAAGCGCCAGCGCCGCCCGTCGGTGCGTGAGGTGCACGCCATCCGGGGCGTCTCGTTCGTGGTCTACCACGGCGACGCCATCGGAGTCATCGGCCGGAACGGCTCGGGCAAGTCGACGCTGCTCCAGGCGATCGCCGGACTGCTCCCGCCCCAGCAGGGCTGCGTCTACACCAGCGGACAAGCTGCCCTGCTCGGCGTCAATGCCGCGCTGCTCGACGACCTGACCGGAGAGCGGAACGTGGTGCTCGGCGGCCTGGCCATGGGCATGACTCCGCAGGAGGTCAAGGACCGCTACGAGTCCATCGTGGACTTCTCCGGGGTCGGCAACTTCATCGACTACCCGATGCGGACCTACTCCACCGGGATGGCGCAACGGCTGCGGTTCTCCATCGCCGCGGCCAAGACCCACGAGATCCTGATGATCGACGAGGCGCTGGCCACCGGTGACGCCAACTTCCGGACCAAGAGCCACGAGAAGATCATGGAGCTGCGCGGGCAGGCCGGCACGGTATTCCTCGTCGCGCACAACCTCGGCGAGATCGAGGCCAGCTGCAACCGGGTCATCTGGCTGGAGAAGGGCCAGATCGTGATGCAGGGGTACGACGTGCCCGCGATCGTGGACGCCTACCTGGAAGCCACCGGCGGCGAGCCCCGCCGCCGCGACCTGCCCCAGGAGGTCGACCACACCGCCGGCTAGGCCGGTGTCCCTAGGCCGGGGGCAGGCGGAGGCGCATCGCGGTGCCCCCGGCCGGGCGTGAGCTCGCCGTGACCTCGCCGTGCTGGGCCTCGGCCAGGCGGCGGACGATGAACAGGCCGATACCCACGCCGCCGAACCGGCGGCGGTCGCCGGTCTCGCCCTGGTAGAAGCGGTCGAAGATGCGTTCATGATCGCCGGCCGCGATGCCGATGCCCTCGTCTTCCACCCTCACCTCGATCCAGGCTCCGGCCGCCCGGGCCCGCACGAGGACGGTCCCCCCGTCGGGTGAGTACTTGAACGCGTTCTCCAGCAGCTGCCCGACGATGATGTCGGTGGCCATCGCGTCACCGCTGGCGGCAGGCAGGTCATCGGGGATGTCGGCCACCACCGTGTGCTTGTCCGAGAGCGGCCGGAACGCGGTCACGGCGGCGCGCAGCACCGCGCCGAGGTCGAACGGGCCGTTGCTGACCGGAAGCTGGTCGGCTCCGACCCGCGAGCCGAGCAGCAGCTGCTCCACCAGCCGGCCCAGTGAGCCGGCCCGCTCGGCGATGGTCCGCACCGCGGCCCGCCGTTGCGCGTCGCCCAGCTGGTCCCACCGGCTGGCCAGCGTGCTGGCGAAGCCCTGCACCACGGTGATCGGCGTGCGCAGCTCGTGGCTCGTCGTGGCCAGGAACAAGTCCTTGGCCTCCTCGAGCTCCTTGGCCGCGGTGACGTCACGGAAGTCGATGACCAGCTCCCCGGCGTCGGCCAGCGCGGTGCACAGGACGTCGAGCCAGCGCCCGTTCGGCAGCTTACCGGTGAGCATCGCGCCCGGCTCGGGGAGCGGGAACGGCGGCGGCTTGCCGATGGCGTCCGGGGCCGCGATCCCGGTGATGCGGTGCGCGGCCGGATTCCACTGCCGCACCAGGCCCGCCTCGTCGAGCACGGCGATGCCGTCCGCGCTGCCGTCGATGACTGCCCGCTCGTGGGCCCGCTGCCTGACGACCTCCTCGAACGCCATCGCGTTGGTGAGCGCCACGCCGGCGTGCCCGGCCAGCAGCTCCAGCAGCTCGAGCTCGACGTGGCTGAGCTTACGCCTGCTGTACAGGGCGTACAGCGCCCCGTAGGGCCGGCCTGCCACGTGCGACAGGCTGAGCGCGATGGTGTGCAGGCCCGGCAGCGCCGACCAGATCAGGTCGTCGAAACCACCCGATTCTCCGGTCGCCATCATGACCGTCTTGCCCGACTGCATGAGCTCGCCGACCAGGCTGGTGGACAGCGTCGCGGTCCGGCCGCGCAGCCGGGCGGGCAGGCCGGCCGTGCTGACCAGCCGCAGCGAATCCTCCTCGATGATCACGAAACCGCCGGCGTCGGCGCTGGTCAGCTCCCGCAGGCTGGCCGCGATGCGGTCGAGCACCGATTCCAGGTCGCGCTGGGCGTTCATGTCGGCCACCACGTCGCCGAGCCGGCGCACGACCCGGGCGCGCTCGGCCATGTAGTGCCGCGCCACGTCGTCCTCACCGGTCTGATGGCAGACGTTGACCCAGCCGGTCACCTGGCCGGCGGCGTCGGTCAGCGCGCTGGTGTCGATCCGCATGTCGATGACCGTGCCGTCCTTGCGGATCCTGCGGGTCGCGAACGAGATCTGGCCGCCGCCGCGGACCCGTTCCAGGACCGCGTTGTGCTCCGCCTTCAGCTCCTCGGGGATGATCTGTGGCTCCAGCCCGACGACCTCGGGCGCGGCCCAGCCGAACATCCGTTCGGCGGCCGGGTTCCACAGCATCACCGTGCGGTCGGTGCCGAACGCGACGATCGCGTCGGCCGCGCACTCGATCACCGCCCGCGCCATCGCGTCGGCCCGGCTGCTGATCGTCCCCGCTCCCTCCGCGGTCACGTGAACATGGTGCCACGGCCCGCGGTTACCCAGGGCCTAATGAGGAGCGGGCAGTCCCCCGGAGAGGGGGCCGAGGGGGTCTTGGGGGGAAAGGTTACCCCCGGGAGCAGGGGGGCCAGGGGGTTTGGGGGACGGGTAGTCCGCCAAGAGCGGGGGTTCACCGGGGGGGTCGTCCGCCCGGGGGCAAGAACAACACGCCTGGGTTGAGCAGGCCAGCCGGGTCGAGCGCGGACTTGACGGCCCGCATCGCCTCGATCTCCGCCGCGGACCTGGACAGGTGCAGCACGGCCGCCTTGGCCCGGCCGATGCCGTGCTCGGCCGAGATCGTCCCGCCGTGCCCCGCGGCCAGCCGCAGCACGGCGTCATCCACGGTGGCGTCGTCCGGGGCCGGGCCGAGCACGTTCACGTGCAGGTTGCCCGCGCCGATGTGGCCGAACACGATCGCGCGCGCGTCCGCCTTCGCGATCACCTCGTCCAGCTCGGCCCGGAACGCCGCCAGCCGGCCCAGCGGCAGGGCCACGTCCAGCTTGTGCGGGATGCCGGCCGCGCTGATCGACTCGGTGTGCCGTTCCCGGTACGCCCACAGGCCTGCCCGGGCCTGCCCATCCATGGCCACCGCTGCCTCCTGGAGCTGGGCGAGCACCACGATCCGTTCGGTGTCATGGTCAGACGCAGCCGCGTCCGCAAGCAGGTAGGCGGGATACTCGCGCCCCATCGGAGCGGGCAGCCCGGTGTGCGCGCGCACCAGGGCCAGGCCCGGGGCCTCGAAATACTCGGCGGCGCGCAGCCCGGGCAGGAGCGACCTGATCTCGGCCGCCAGCGCTGCGGCGGCCTGAATGCCGGGCACCCCGGCCAGCACGGTCAGCGTGGGCGGTTCGGCGGGCCACAGCCGCAGCCGGGCCGCGGTGATGACCCCGAGGGTGCCCTCGCTGCCCGCCAGCAGCTGGGTCAGGTCGTATCCGGTGTTGTCGGCCTGGATGCCGCCGAGCCTGCTGATCACGCTGCCGTCGGCCAGTACCGCCTCCAGGCCGAGCAGCTGGGCACGGGTTGGGCCGTACCTGATCGTCTGGATGCCGCCGGCGTTGGTGGCGATCGTGCCGCCGACCGTGGCGGAGTCCCGGGCGGCCAGGTCGACGCCGTATTCCAGCCCGGCCCGGGCCGCGTGCGTACGCAGCTCCGCGATCGTTATCCCCGCGCCCGCGGTGACCTGGCCCGACAGCGTGTCCACCGGATCCAGCCTGCGCAGCCGCCGGGCGGACAGGACCACGGCGCCACCGCCCCCGAGAGCCCCCGGCACGCCGCCGCCGACCAGGCCGGTGTTGCCGCCCTGCGGCACGACCGGGGCGCCGTGCCGCGCACAGGCGAGCAGGACGGCGGCGACCTCGCCGGTATCGGCCGGCCGGATCACGCAGCGGGCCGACCCGCTGAACCGGCGCGTCCAGTCCGTCGTGTAGCCGGCGACGAGATCGGGATCGGTGAGCACGTGCTCCGGCCCGGCGATCGCGGTCAGCTCGGCGAGCAGGGCGTCCATGAGTACTCACCATATGGTGCTGCGCTGATCTATAGTGCTCTTCAAAGACGAGTAAGGCCGTCGATCCTGGGCAATCATCACGGTATGCCGGAAGTAGGTACTGCCCAGGAAACGGTCTTCCGCTAGGACGCGGATCATGGATCAGGCAGAGTCAAGCCCGTCACCGGGCCAACCGGAACCAGGCCAGCCGGAACCGGGCCAGCCGGCCCGGCCGGGCCAGCCGGCACCCAGGCCAGACCAGCACGCCGAGCACGAGGTACCCGCGCTCCGGCTGGAACACCCGGTCGTGGCCGGATACGACGGTTCCGCTTCCAGCCGCAATGCCCTGGCCTACGCGGCGGGGCTGTCCAGGCGGCTCGGCCGACCGCTGCTCATCGTCTACGTGTGCTCCTCCGGGGTGTACTGCGAGCCGCTGACCGGTCAGGTGGTGGGCGTGCCGCGCGACGCCGACGCGCTGGAACGCTGGCTGCTGGCCGAACTGGACCAGGTGACCGGGCACGCCGAGATCGACGTGCACGTCCGTACCCGGCGGGGCAGCCCGGCCCGGGAACTCGCGGCCGCAGCGGAGGAATTCAGTGCCGATGCGCTGGTGATCGGAGCGCCCACGCGCATCTGGCACCGGATCGCGGGCTCGGTATCGGGCTGGCTGGCCCGTCATGCCCGCTGTCCGGTCATCGTGGTGCCGTTAGGCCCGCGACGCGAGCCACGCATAGATATAAAGGTGGTAACGAGTGGGCGAGGAGGGATTTGAACCCTCACGTCCTTTCGGACACACGGACCTGAACCGTGCGCGTCTGCCGTTCCGCCACCCGCCCCGGGCAACGAGTAGGTTAGCAC
>Ga0187781_10002293_pt1 | contig 14606 bp, 9 predicted proteins | sample 0715_SJ02_MP02_2_FD_132447 | JGI IMG/M metagenome (GOLD analysis project Ga0187781, IMG submission 132447) | Tropical peat soil microbial communities from peatlands in Department of Meta, Colombia - 0715_SJ02_MP02_20_MG | ecosystem: Environmental > Terrestrial > Soil > Wetlands > Peat | place...
AGACCTCCTGTGGACTAAACTTCGTTTTGATCTGGCGGCGCCCGGCGCCTTTTGCAGGCGCCCCCGTAGTGGGTCAGTCTGATGTGGTGGCGGCTAAACGCCCCCATTTGGCGGTCCCGCAAACGCGGGCTTGTCGCTCCAACACCAAACTGGCTCTCTCCTGGCGCTTTGGGCCCCACCATTTCAAACAGATTTTGGACTAAAATGCAAGTTGACGTCTGCTAATGTTATGGGTCACGATTACGCCTCATGATTTCACCCTGTCCAAAATGCGGTGCAACAAAGACAGATCCGGTGCCACACGGCGTCAAGTACGACCTTGTGTGGGCATTCGGTTATCGACTGCAACGGTGCTCGAGGTGCCGCGCGGCACGATTTATACCCAGACATCGTGGGAATTCCCGTGGCTCGTTACCAGTGGAGCAGGAGCCGCAAAGCACACTCGGACCTCCTGCGGAACCAGGGACATTGGGAACGGCCGATGCGAGCCCCGAGCCGAAAAAAGTTCAAGCGACCGCCGGCGATTCCTCGTACGCTAATTTGCTCCGCTGTCCCGCTTGCGGCAGCACGAACCACCACCGTACCCAGCGTACCAAGTTGGAACGGATGTTGCAGCGCCCGCCGATGGGTCATTGCGAAAGGTGCGGGAAGCGCTTCCCCTATCTCAGGCGTCATGATGAATCTCTTGAGTCAGTGAAATCAGGGGAGGCCGTGGCAAGCACAAGCCACAACAGAGAGGAAGGAAGGGGTCCAAGAACGACCGAAGAGAGCGCCCAGCCGAACGTTGACAAGCAAGGAACTACTGCCGACTCTTCGAACCGGGAATTGAGCCGCTGTCCGTTTTGTGGCAGCACAGCCTACCGCCGTTCTCGGCGCAGCGCCTTGGAACACTTGTTGTTGCGCCCTAAAATGGCACGCTGCACTCATTGCAGGAAGCGCTTCCCATTTCCCGAGAAATAATTCGAGTGTGGGGCCACCCCTTGGGGTGGCCGGGTGCCGGGGCAAGCCCCGGCCCCACACGCCAAACTCCAAATGCCTTCATCGAATGTAACGGGGCGAATAGCCAAAGCCTCTGGTATCGTGATGGCGGGAGTGTTGCTGAGCCGCCTGTTGGGTTTTTTTCGCGAGTGGACGGTAGCCCATCAGATTGGATCGAACTCCATCACCGACGCCTATTACGCCGCCTTTACCTTGCCGGATTTCCTGAATTATCTGGTTGCCGCCGGCGCTTTGAGCGTGACCTTCATTCCCGTCTTCTCCCGCTATATGGCAGAAAAGCAGGAGGACGAGGGTTGGTACGCGTTCTCCACGGTGGTCACGGTGATGGGCCTGGTGCTCGTGGCCTTGGTGGGGATCGGTGAGATCTTTACTCCCCAACTGGTTGGAGCCATCGCGCCGGGATTCGCCCCCGCAGCCAGGGCGCGGGCCGTCTTCTTGACCCGGCTGATGTTGCCCGCGCAGATCTTTTTTTACCTTGGAAGCATTCTGACCGCCGTTCAGTATGCCAAGGCGCAATTCATCATCCCGTCCCTGGCTGGGGTGGTCTACAACCTCGGGGTCGTTCTCGCGGGCCTGTTGCTTTCTTCGCGTATCGGCATCACGGGTTTTGCGGTGGGGGTGCTGGTTGGCGCTTTGTCGGGGAATTTCCTTCTGCAGATTTATGGCGCGCGCCGGTCGGGAGCACGTTTTACTCCCAACCTGGACCTCCGGCACCCTGGCTTCCGCTGGTTCATCAAGCTCTCTATTCCTATTATGCTGGCGCTCTCCCTTAGCGCCACGGATGACTGGATTATTCGTTGGTTCGGCTCCTATTTGGTCCCGGCCTCCATCACTTGGCTGACCTATGCGAAAGCGCTGATGCGCGTTCCCCTGGGGGTGGTCGGCATGTCTGTGGGGGTGGCATCGTTTCCCTTTATGGCGCAGCTCTATTCGGAGGGTAAACTCGACGAACTCAACCGCACTCTGAACGCCACCCTGAAAGGCCTCCTCCTCCTCCTCGTCCCCATTTCCGCCTTGACCATCGCCCAAAGCACTCCCCTGATCTACTTCGTCTTCTCTCACACCCGTCTGCACGGTGCGGACTTCGAAGCCACTTCCGCCACGCTCCGGGTCTTTTCCATCGGCATGTTTGCCTGGGCGGCTCAGAACATTCTGGCGCGCGCTTTTTACGCCGCTCGCGACACCATCACGCCGGCCGTAGTGGGAACGGGGCTCACTTTTCTCAGTCTTCCCGTTTACTGGCAACTGGCCCGCCACTTTCAACACCTCGGACTGGCCGCCGCGAGTTCCCTCGGCATCATTGCTTACACGGTGATTCTGTTTCTTCTCTTGAATCGCCGCATCCACAATCCCCAGGCCCGTGGGCTCTTGATTTTCCTGCTCAAGATCGGCTTGGTCTCCGCCCTCGCAGGACTCGCGTGCTTCAAGCTGAACAATTGGTTGGGATCGCACCTTGGCTGGCAAACAACCCACCAAGCTCTGCTCGTATTGGTGATCGTAAGCTCGGTGGGCTTGGCGCTGATGGCACTCCTCGCCAAGTTGCTTCGGGTGAGAGAATTCGAGGACTACTTGCATAGGCTGGTAGTAAAGTAAGATCGCAGTCCGGCATGAGAAACGCCCATGGACGAAGTGCTTGCACCCAATTCTGCGCCCGCCATCCAACAACGCATTCATTGCGGTCGCATTGGTTGGTGGGGGCCTGTGGCCCTGACGCCGGCCCGAGCGGGTCTGATGCTCCTGGTGCAAGGCGGGTTGGGCACCGTCTTCCTGCTTCGCGGTAACCCCTCCCCTTGGCGTGCGCAAGCGCCCTGGTGGACCGTCTATGCCACGCTCATTGACATCGGATGTCTTCTGCTGCTCTGGCGACAAACGCGTCGGGAAGGTATCCGGCTCATCGACCTTTTCGGAATAGACCGATCCCGACTTGGGCGCGAGGCTCTTTGGGGTCTTGTGTATCTTGCCATCCTCTTCCCATTCGTGGTGGGAGGTGGCGCCACGCTTGCCTCTTGGCTTGTCTATCGAACCACGCATGTCACTCCCGACATGTTAGCGCCAGGCCTGGTCTCCGCGCGCCACCTTCCGCGTTGGGCTGTCTACTATAGTCTGTCGGTCTTCTGGCTGGTCTGGTCATCCACTGAAGAAGTCATCTACCAAGCCTATTGCGCCGCCCGGCTCAAGGTGTTGACGGGCAAGACGTGGGTCACGGTGACGTGGGTGGGCTTTTGGTGGGCCTTCCAGCACGGCCTGTTCCCTTTGGTGCTCGACTGGCGCCTGGTCCTCTTCCGCTCCCTCGAGTTTCTCCCGTTGATCGTGATCGTCCAACTCATCTATCTGCGGACGCGCTGCCTCCCGCGCATGATCTTCATGCATTGGCCCATGGATTTGCTTGCCGCACTGCTGACGCTTAAGCTCTGAAGCACCTGTAGGGGCGTCCCTTGTGGTCGCCCTTTGTCGGGCCTGGCGCAGAGCGAAGATCTGCGGTCTCCAGGTGCCACGATTCCGCTCTTGGCAGGGCTTCGCCCCGCGCCACCCAGCCAACATGGCATATCGGCTCAATCTGGATTGAATCGCAGCCCCACCCTTGCCTGGACAGTTGCCGCCAAGGAAGGGGCGATGCCCACAACTGCGACACCGGGACCGTGCGGGGCACATCTACGGTTAGCCGACTTATCGTCAAGTGAGTTGTGATAGCTAAACCTCAGGCCGTTGATCGCCGCTAGTCGCACGTGGATGGCATCCTCGGTGCGATCCTGCCCAGGCGTAGGGCGCTTCTACGTGTAGGCCCGTTTGAACCAAGCTGGAAGTACGGTCGATAGTGTGCAGCCTTATTCTTCTCTCCTCGGAAGCTTGAGATTCAAGGTCTTGGATCCCTTTTCGGCCACGATGACGGAGGCACTCACGGAGTCATCATAGGGCGAACCGCCGTCCCCGTCCGTTCTTTCACTGGCATAGGCCGCAACACGATAACGGCCAGGAACCACACAGTCGAAATCGAAGTGACCGTCCTCGTCTGCCCGCGCTTCCTGGTACAGACCTGTGTTATTGGGGTTTGCCGGTTCAGGGAAAAGCCTCACCACAGCGTCATAGGCGGGATCATCGCCTCGGAGCACCACGCCCTCAATCCGGGCGGCAGTGGGACTGAAGGTGAGCTCAAGCGACCCGTGAGAATCTGAGGCAGAAGGATTAAACCCATCTTCCAGGACGTTTTGCTTGCCGAAAAAGGCGGTGCGCAAGTACCAGCCGTCCGGCATCGGGTACACAGTCAAGCGTAGCGTTGTTGGCCTTACCTTAGGAATTGTGAATGTTCCGTCCTTCTTGATCTTCGGCCAAGTGCCCGGATTTGGCTCGTTGCCCTGCCCCAGCCAAATATGCAGCCTTTGAAAGTCAAATTTCGGCCCTCCTTTGGCGTTCATTTTCCCTGAAAGCTGCAACTCCTTTCTCAGTTGCAGTACCAGCCCGGACACGTTGTCTTTAGCTACTTCAATTTGCTTCTCCGTCCAGAATTCTTCTTCATTGAGGGTCGGTGATACCACAGTCGCTGATACAACGTATGATCCCGGCAGGACTTCCCTGATAACGAAATCGCCATTTGCGTCTGTCGTGACCCCAAATCGACGAAGCCCTAACGCTGCAATGCTTGAATATGGGTCTTGCGGCCTGAAATCAACCCTGACTTGCGCGGCTGGCTTGCCGTCTGCTCCGAGTAACCGACCCGATATGGACAGCAACTTCACCGATTGCAGCGAGAAGTCAATCCGCTTTTCCTGCCCGGCACCGAGGCGGAGCTTCTGGGCCTCGCTATTTTCGGTCGCGTTGGGATAATAGATCGTCAAGTGATTGGCGTACCTGTCCTCGGACCAACTGGGCCACTTCCCCCACACACTCGTGCCGGTATCGGTTGCCGAGAAATAATAGCTACCCGGCGGCAAATCGTTCATCCGATACTCCCCCAGGTCATTGGTTACAGCGAATCTGAAAGGATCCTCGAGGATCCGATCACCCATGCGGGTACCCGAAGGATCAGCTTCCATATACACGCCGGCGATTGGTTCGCCGGCTTCGTCGGTGACGCGTCCCATGATGACGGCTGTCCGAGACAGACGGAATTCGACCTTGTCCAATTTCTCACCCGGGTGAAGCACCAGCGTTGCCTTCGGAGGCCCACCATCGAGGCTGTAGTCTCTTGGAACGTAGCCGGTCTTGCCGGCGCGGAATCGGTATTTGCCGGGGGGTACGCCGTTGATGACGAAACGCCCGTTGGCATCGGTGATTTCCTTGAAAACTCCGTCTTCCGGGCCTTGTTTGGAGGATTGATCCTCGGCAGGCACCTCCCTCAGTGCGACCCACGCAGACTTGAGCGGCGCACGCGTAGCGACTGCCGTCACTATACCCTGCACGGTGCAGGTTTCGGGCTTCAAAGATGAATCTTGCGCGGGACAGTTCATGGAGGCGATGAATATAAGCGCAATCAGTGGCTGCTTCATCAATCACCTCATCAGTTGGCGGTTGGCGGCGATTGTGGCACCCATGCCTTGCTGCGTCAAGTAGTTGTTCAGAAACGTTCCAATCGACTCAATAAACTGGCGCCATTCCTCCAGCTAGCTAAACCACTTGGCCGGTAAACAGGGTACCCGCAGAAGTGCCTGGTGACGCACACGTTCGCAGCGGAGGAATTTGTGACTGCGGGCGTTAAAGATTCAGGGATTCTGTAGGGGCGACCCTAGTGGTCGCGCCTTGGCGTAGGTCGTCCGCATTCAGGGCACGCACAAGGGATGCTTCGACTATTCTGGTGATGCCGTGAGCGGAAGCGTGTAATACTCGTAGTGAATGTTCCAAGTGAACTCGCTTCCCGGAGCGATCGTCATGGCGATGAACGGTTCCATAGCGAGGACCTTACGCATTGACCAGAAGTTCACAAACGAAAGTGGACGGTCTCCTCGAATCCTCATGCCCGCGCCCACTTTGCGGTTCTCGATGCTGATGTCGTAGTCTTTGGAAGCCGCACCGAAACCCTGAAAGGGGATCTCGACGACTTCGTCATTCTCCAGCACCTTTGTGAAAACGATTTGGTTCTCCTGAATTCTGGCGAAGCGCTGATCAGGTGGCTGCATTGGAAGAATGTGGAAGGGGACCGAGATAGAGAAATCCGGGCCGGGGGGTTGTTTGTCGAGTACGAGGAAATTGTGATTGTACACGGTGCTTTGGATGGTGTGGCGGCCGGTGTTTTTCAAACTGTGCTCGAGCATCATCTCCGGCTTGCCTGGGCTGAGCCGCACGATCTTCCTGTAGATATAACCATAGCCTGAGGAAGGGTCGGTCAGTTCCTGGGTGAACTCGACCGAGTCAGGGTGCTGCTTGATTGTCCACTTCCCGGGATCAACGATCTCATACAGCGTATACGCATCATACTTCTCGCCGACTTTTCGAAGTACCCCTACTCCGATCTTGATAAAGGTCCCGCCAGCCTTGGCCTCGTCCCATCCTAAGGCAGCCTCATGGGTGTGGAACTCCTCGACGGGACCTGAGATCCCGCTACAGGCCCCAGCGACAACCTCTGCTCCGATATAAGCATAATCGTGGACCGGCGGATCGATCCTATCAAACCAGGGACCATAAAAGTTGTGGCCCTTATATTCGAGGCTGGCAATTACCCCTGACCAATCAAATCGCGTGCCGCGATAATAACCGTTCTTAGCATCGGGCAGATACAACTTCGCGCGGAGCTGGCCGTTTGAAATCTCGGTCTGGGGAAAATCCGCCCCTAAAAGCTTCCCACCGACCGCAAGCCCAAACACCGCGGGACATGCCAGCGCGATAGCTAGTATCGTTCCAAAATGTGCATTCATCATTTTCGTATTAGACCTTTCGTTGTTGGGGCTCGAGCATGCTCGGCCCCCCGTATCGTTCCGCGGGTGGCGCAGACGTGCCGTTCTTTGGCATGTCTGCGACCCGACCGACGGGCGCATACATCCCGACAGAAAGTGTCGGGACGCATGCGCCACCCCTCGGAATCTTGTTCTGCCGCACTCCAAAACCGCGCGCTCATGGGCCCGGGCCGATGGCTGGGGCGAGAGGCGGAATCAGCGAAATCCGGGGCCGGGTCAAATACTCGCGCACGTAGCGGAGGTAATCGTCGCCGGAGGGCGCGGGGTCCTTCGCGCCGGGCGGGTAGTTGGTCATTCCACGGAACGGCAAAGGCTGGACGATCGCGGAAACAGCAGTGTTCGGCTCGCCGTCCTTTGCCCAGCCGTGGGTATACAGGAAGAAATCCCGACCCCATCCAGGCTTGAGGGGCGGGAGCCTTCCAGCGTTGAAGCTCACGGTGATTTCGTCACCCGGGGCCATCACCACCAACTGATCGTCAGCGCGGGCAAGCAATTTTTCCACCGGGCCATAGCGCGTGTAGTTGCCCTGCATGGGATTCCATGGGGCTTCGGCAAGCACGTTGTCATAATCGAAGGAGTCGGGCCGAAGGTGCTGAGGGTCGCTGAGGGGAGTAGAGAATCCGCGATAATGCAGGTCTGCGGAGAGCAGGGGAAGTTCGGTGGGGGTGGGGGCCAAAGCATCGTCGAGGGAGAAGAAGATCTGGTCCCAGTAAACGCACAGGTTGGTGACGATGCGCAGATGATGGTCGGAGGTGAGGAACTTGCCGGTCAAATCAACCCGCATGGTGCGGCGCGTGCCGCTCGGCAAGCCCATATCCGGAATCACGGTTTCCCATTCTCCCTTCGCATTACGAACTTGCAGGTAAGGGGAAATCAATTCGAGTTGTTTATTGGACATCAAGGCGCGGGAAGCGTTTGAATCCGTCCAGTACACCCAACCGTTCAACCACAATGAGACACGGGCGGAAGCCGGCAGTTCTCCCAAATCGAGGGTGAGGGAGTGAGGCTCAGCGAGGCCTGGGATGCGGTGGCGGGCGAAATCGGCGGGATACTGGCCGTCCTGCGTCAAGAGCAAGGGCAGGACGTCGTGGCCCCGATCGTCTACGGCGGAAACGGGGAAGCGCTTTTGGCTCAGGGAATAAAGGGCCGGAGGCTGCAGCGAAGAGGAATATATTTCGTTGGAGTAAATCTCCTGGGTGGCGGGATGATCCACCACCAGGAGGCGAAGCTGGTCGAAGAAATCGGCCTCCCTCAGCTCGTCGGTGAGCTGGAAAACATACTGGCCGCCTTGGGCTTGCAGGTTATCGGGGAGCCGTACAAATTCTTCGGGGAAGGGTTTGATTCGAGTTCCGTCCGGAGCCAACTCTCCCAGCGGGGCCGTGCCCAAGACGTCCGTCACAAAAACATAGCGTTGGCCGTTCCAGGCGTAGAGCAGCGGGCAGGAGGTGGCCAGGCGCTCGGATTCGCGGACGTCTATCGGCTTATCGGTGGCGACGTCGATCCAGTTCTGGATGACCGCGTTGGGCCAGGTGACGCGCACCACATCAACCTTGGAGAGGTTCCCCGCGAAAACCCGGATGGGGCTTCCCGTAACCACGAACTTGTTATAATAATTCCCCGCTTTGACCTCGACCAGGCTGCCGATGCCCTGTGCATTACTTTTGTAACCCATCATCTTGACTTCCAGCCAATGCGGTGTAGGCCCTTCTTTCTCATAGGCCAACAATTGGCCGCTCGGGGTGAGCCCCACCAGGTCCAATTTGCCGGGATTGCTCAACCAAGTGGGGCTAAGCGAGGCGACGCCGGTTGCCGCGCTGGCGGGGATGCTGATACTTCCTTCCCGGAACTTGCCGGAGTGATTAACCAGCAGGCGCCACTTGCCGCCGGCATCGCGAGCCAACAGGTCCGCATAGCTGTCCCCGTTCACGTCTACTACCGCGCCGCGAAAGCCAAAGAAGCCCGCTGGGGCGGAGACGGGGGGGAGAATGGCAAGCGGAGCGAATTTCCAATCACCCCGGTTCATCAGCACTTGGTAGCCCCTGGGCCCCCACAGGGCCAGATCGAAGCGGCCATCGTGGTTGAAATCCGCAGCTTGCACTGCATAGGCTACCCACTTGCCAAGCGCTGCTCCTGCCTCGACGGTCCGATTCGTAAACTTGTCCTCACCTAGGTTGGCGTACAGTAAGGGAGGACCGTCGTCACGGAACAGGCAGAGGTCGGTGTAGCCGTCATTGTCGAAGTCGGCGAAGACTGCGCCGCGCATGCGTCCCTTGGCCGATGCCAGCCCTGTGGAGGGTGTGATCTCCGTGAAGGTGCCGTCGCCATTGTTGCGATAGAAGTGGGTGGTGGCGCCGTCGAAATCACCGGGGAAGAGGAAAGAGTCTTTTTGGGGCGGTTTGTTCAGATTGGTGTACGCTGTGACCACCAAGTCGAGAAACCCATCGACTGCCGCATCAAAAAGTACGGCCTGAGTATCCAGCTCACCCGGAATCGGATTGAGACCCGCTTTTTCCGTCTCGTCCTGGAAAACTCCGTCGCCGACGTTGCGATAGAGCCGGACGCCGTCCAGGCCGGCCACGAAAAGGCTGGGCTTACCACTGTTGTTGTAGTCGGCAAAGGTGGCGGAGATGGCACCGCCGTTCCCGGCCACGCCTGCCTTGTCCGTCACATCGGTGAAAGTTCCATCCCCATTGTTGCGCAGAAGATGGTTGGCTCCGGCGGGGTTGACGACGTAGATGTCGGTGTGGCCGTCACCAATGTAATCGCCAAAGGCTAGTGAAGGCCCAAAGAGAGGAACCAGATTTCGCCGCGCGTAATCCAGCGAATAATCCGCTGCTTTGATTGGGTTTTGAGACTCTGCCGGAGGACTCTGTTGGGGCGGCAGCGTCAGGCCCAGGCGCCCGGAGATCTCGGCAAACGTCACTTTTTCGAGGGCCGTGCTCTGACCGGGTTCCACAGGGGGGACGGCGGGGAGAAGGACGGCGCCGTATTTGCCTCCCTCGAGGGCAGGGTTCTGAAGCGAAATCCCCGGGACCTTGTCTCGCATCTTCTCGTGAATCTTCAAGGCCTTCTGCGCGTCCGCGTCACGCTTGAGGCGCACGTCGGTGGTGAATGTGTGGAAAAGGGAGGCCACGTAAAAGTTCTGCCCCTTGCCGAAACCCATATCGACCACGTGCTGATGCGCCGCCAGCGCGTCTTCCAGTCGCTTCTCGGCGAAGTACACAGTTCCAAGGTTGAACCAAGCCGCGGGGTCGTTCGGGTCGGCGGCAATTACCCGCTTGAGCGCTGCCTCGGCGTCGGGATAGCGAAGCTCGCGCTTGTAGAGGATGCCCAAGTTGTAATCCACCGCGACCAGCTTGGGGTCCATTTGCTTGGCGGTGGTCAGTTCGCCCAGAGCTTCATCCAGCTTGTTGGCCTGCATCAATGCAAGTCCAAGGTCAAAGTGGTCGGTTGGCAGCGCCTTGCCCGAGGCCACTATCTTCTGGAACTCCCCGATTGCCTCCGTGTATTTGCCCTGCTCGTAGTAGGCCTTGCCAATGTTACGCTGGGACTGGATTGCCGCCGATCCCGCCAGGGAAGTCTTGCCAGCGGACTTTGAAGCGGCGGACTTTCCGGTTTGCGCGCCCCCCAAGCCTGGGCTGGCATAGATGGGGCAGGAAGCGAGAATCAATACCACAACTGCGCCTCGGCACAAGCGACTGAAAAGGGTCGGGATCATGCGGCCATTATACAATAGAAGGGGCTGTGGGTTGGGGCTGGTCGCTCGAGGTGGCCTGGTGATGACCCACACCTGGGCAATGGTCCGTCGTCTGGCGGATAAAACTGCCTCTACCATCTCGCCGGCCGGTCAACTACCAGATCCGCATGCTCTCGCCTGAAGGTTTCAGCGATGTGGCAGGACCAGCAAACGGGTGAGTGAGTTTGGAATACTTCGGGCAATGTCTCCGGCGCGACCTTGTCCCAGTATATAGTTTTTCTCTCGTGGCTCAGCAGGGCCGGGACGTGTCCAGCCCACTGCTCGGAAACTTCCAAGGGCTTGCCACAAATGGCGCAAGTTTTGCCCGCATACCAGTTGGCAACGATGCGCCGAACCAAGCAACCCTCCGGAGCTGCTTCAATCTGTTTCAAACACTCCTGACCGCATCCCTGCCGTTCCGGCCAGCGGGAACATTCGCTCAGGCGAAAATGAGGTGTGCCAAAGACCGCATCCCCCGCTAGATGTTCGGCGTCCAAATCGACCGCAGCAGGCTTTTGGGTTTCAGGGCAGGTGACCAGCCTCTTTCCGCGTAGTTTGAAGTAGGTGCGCAGGCCTCGAAACAGCAAATACCCGGGGGCGAGCGCTAAAGAAACTATGATGACCCAAACAAGTCCAAGATTCATAAATGCCTCCTGTCTTTCCCCTAAAGCCAATTGTAGAGCACTTTTCTCCCCAAAACACCGGCTCATGGCGAGCAGATAGGGGTATCGCTTGTGGGAAATGGGTGCTGCAAGTCGCAGTCATTTCCGCGAAAGCAAGAATCCGCTCTATAAACTCCCAGGAATCCTTTGTCCAAACAATAGATTCCCGCTTTCCCGGGAATGAGCGGCGGAGGGGATGCCATTCCAAATGACACCATTTCGTGCCACCAGAGATGGAAATCCGGCCTTCCTGGAGTAATATATAAGGTTCTGGGCGGATTCTGAATCTGAGAGCGTCACTCAACCCATTGAAAAGATTCAGCGTCGCAATTGTGCTGACAAACTCATGGGAACATGTAACCAGCTACAGAGTCTACTACAAAGGAGGATGACACAATGAGATACCTGGTAATTGCAGCTTTGATGCTCAGCCTACCCGCCGAGTTTCTTCAGGCCAAGGAAGACAAGATTAGTGAACGGCTGGGAAATGCTGCCGTAGTGTTGTACGAAATCATGCAAACGCCTGACAACTCGATACCGAAGGACCTGCTCGACAAGTCGGTCTGCGTGGGCATCATCCCCGGCGAGAAGAAAGTGGCTTTCGTGGTCGGCGGAAACTATGGGCGCGGGGCGATAGTTTGCAGGCGAGGCGGTGACGGCCCCTGGGGTGCGCCTTCGATGATTGCCGTGCATGGTGGCAGCTTTGGGTTTCAGTGGGGAGGAACGGAGACCGACGTGGTCGTTGTGGTAATGAACCCGAGCGGGATTCGCAGGCTGCTCAAAAGTAAGGGGGAACTTGGCGCGGATGTCTCGGTGGCGGCCGGGCCGGTGGGACGCACAGCTGCCGCTTCCACGGATCTGATGATGACCGCGGAGATTCTGACTTATTCCCGGTCGCGGGGCCTGTTTGCTGGTATCTCTCTCAAGGGAGCTGCCGTTACTCCGGATGGAGACGCCAACGCGCGCTTGTACGGTCATGCAGTGGATCCCGTGGATCTTCTCGTCCAAGGCAAAGGCGATATTCCGGCCCCCGCCAAATCGCTCATCAACGAACTCGAAAAGTACTCACCTAGGGGTGGACAAGCATTTCCTCCGAACCTCGTGCCGAGAGCGGTGAGCACGCCTCCCCCGGCACAGCAGGGGGCTCCTGCGCCGAAACAAGAGAGTGCTCCTCCGAAGTGAGGCGGTGTACAGGAAAACATGGCGGAGTTGAGGTTCGTCGCGCAGGCCCTGCCTCCGCACCACGGCGGAGAAGCCGAGACGTTAAATTGCGGCTGTACGGTAACCCTCATTGCCTGCCCTTCCCCCTATGAAGATACCGGGTTATCAAAATGGGGAAACACGGTATCTGGTCTGTAGACAGCGCACTTCCGACGGCTCGAGGGGTGGATTCCCGCTTTCGCGGGAATGGCTGCGACTTCGAGCGCCCGTGCCTCGCGAATGAAACCACTAAGCTTTTTGGAGCGTTGGAGTGTCACAATGAGTTGTGCTACGATGAGGAATTACTTCGCGACCGGCAAGGCACACCTAGCGCCGGTCCCAAGGTCTCAAGGAGCTCCCGGTGAGAATTTACGACGGTCAAGACATTCGCAACGTTGCACTGGTAGGTCACGGCGATACGGGCAAGACCCAGCTTGTTTCCGCACTGCTCTATACGGCGGGCATGGTGAATCGTCTCGGCAAGGTGGACGACGGAACCTCGATCACGGACTTCGACGAGGAGGAGATCCAGCGCAAGTTTTCCATTACCGCCGGGCTCGCCTATGCGGAATGGGGCAAGAGCAAGATCAATTTTATCGACACCCCCGGATACAACATCTTCATGCACGAAACGGAGGGAGCGCTGCTGGCAGCCGATGCCGCTCTGCTGCTTATTCATGCCGTGGCAGGCATCGAAGTGCAAACGGAGAAATCCTGGGGTTTCTGTTAGAAATACGGCCTGCCGCGCGCCCTGGTCATCAATCAGATGGACCGCGACCGCGCCAGCTTTGAGCGCACCCTCGAAGCCCTGCACAAGGCTTTTGGCCGGAACGCCGTTCCCGTCCAGTTCCCCATCGGGGAAGAGAAGAATTTCCGCGGCGTCATCGACTTGGTTCGAATGAAAGCCTGTTTCTACGACTCAGACGGATCCGGGAAGGCAAAGGAGGCCGAGATTCCTGCCGAGTTGAAAGATGCCGCGAGCAAGGCTCACGAAGCCTTGGTTGAAATGGTGGCCGAGGGGAATGACAAGTTGATGGAAGAGTTTTTTGAGAAGGGCACTCTCCCGGAGGAGCACTTGGTGCCTGGCCTGAGGACCGCGGTCTCGGAAAAGCGCATCCACCCTGTGATGGTGGCGGCGGCGCTTCCCAACATTGGCAGCGAGAATATGCTGAACTCCATCGTGGATTATCTTCCTTCGCCCTTGGAGCGGAAGGAAGTGGAAGGTCTGGAATATGAGGGCGGGCAGCCTGTAAAGCGCAGGATTGCCGACGACGAGCCGGTTTCCGCCTTCGTGTTTAAGACCGTGGCGGACCCCTTTGCCGGGCGCGTGAGCTACTTCAAGGTGATGTCGGGGGTGGTGAAGAACGAGGCCAACCTTGCCAACTTCAACCGGGGAACCAGCGAGCGCCTGTCGCACATTGGAATAGTTCAGGGCAAGACGCAAACGCCTGTGGCGGAGCTGCACGCGGGGGACATTGGAGCCGTGGCCAAGTTGAAAGAAACCCTGACCGGCGACACTCTGGGCGATAAGGCCGCACCGATTGTTTTCCCCAAGCTGAAGCTGGCGGAGCCCGCCATTTCGTTCGCCATCGAACCCAAATCCCGCGGCGACGAGGACAAGCTCTCCACTGCTATCCATCGCATGCTCGAAGAGGATCTGCTTTTGCGCTTCTCACGTGACCCCCAGACCAAGGAGTTCCTGCTTTCCGGCGCCGGCCAGCAGCACGTGGAGGTGGCCGTCTCGAAGCTCAAGCGCCGATTTAACATCGGCGTCACACTCAAAGCTCCCAAAGTGCCTTACCGCGAGACCATTCGCGCCAAGGCCGAAGCGCAGGGCAAGCACAAGAAACAGACCGGCGGCCACGGCCAGTACGGCGACTGCTGGATCAAGGTAGAGCCACTGGCCCGAGGGGCCGGGTTCGAGTTTGTGAACGATATCTTCGGTGGAGCGATCCCCAAAAACTACATCCCCGCCGTCGAAAAGGGGATCGTCGAGGCGGCCTCGAAAGGGTATCTGGCGGGCTATCCCGTGGTGGATTTCCGAGTGATCCTCTTCGATGGCTCTTATCACGAAGTAGACTCCTCTGAAATTGCGTTCAAGTTGGCCGGCTCGAAAGGGTTCAA
>Ga0187781_10002294_pt1 | contig 14606 bp, 13 predicted proteins | sample 0715_SJ02_MP02_2_FD_132447 | JGI IMG/M metagenome (GOLD analysis project Ga0187781, IMG submission 132447) | Tropical peat soil microbial communities from peatlands in Department of Meta, Colombia - 0715_SJ02_MP02_20_MG | ecosystem: Environmental > Terrestrial > Soil > Wetlands > Peat | place...
CCTTCGGCAGGGCGGCGGTTTGTCGGGGTTCACGCGGCGGTCGGAAAGCGTCTACGACCCGTTTGGGGCGGCGCACAGCTCGACCTCGATCTCGGCGGGGTTGGGGATGGCGGTGGCGCGGGATCTGAAGGGGGAGCGGCACCAGGTCATCGCGGTGATCGGGGACGGGGCGATGAGCGCCGGGATGGCGTATGAGGCGATGAACAATGCGGGGTCGATGGATAGCCGTCTGATCGTGATCCTGAACGACAACGACATGTCGATTGCGCCGCCGGTGGGGGCGATGAGCGCCTATCTGTCGCGTCTGCTGTCGTCGAAATCCTACCAGTCGCTGCGGCACCTGGCGCGGGAGATGGCCAAGCGCTTTCCGAAATCGCTGGAGCGGGCGGCGGCGCGGGCGGAGGAGTATGCCCGCGGCTTCGTGACCGGCGGCACGCTGTTTGAGGAGCTTGGGTTTTACTATGTGGGCCCGATCGACGGTCACAACCTCGACCATTTGCTGCCGGTGCTGCGGAACGTGCGGGACAGCGCGGAGCCGGGTCCGGTGCTGGTGCATGTGGTGACGCAGAAGGGTCGGGGCTATGCGCCGGCGGAGGCGGCGGCGGACAAGTATCACGGGGTGGTGAAGTTCGACGTGGCGACGGGGGCGCAGGTGAAGGGGAAGGGAGGCCCGCCGAGCTATACGAGCGTGTTCGCCAAGGCGCTGATGACGGAAGCGGCGGCGGACGATCGGATCGTGGCGATAACCGCGGCGATGCCGTCGGGGACGGGGCTGGACAAGTTCGCGGAGCGGTTTCCGGCCCGGTGCTTTGACGTTGGGATCGCGGAGCAGCATGCGGTGACGTTTGCGGCGGGAATGGCGTGCGAGGGTCTGAAGCCGTTCGCGGCGATCTACTCGACCTTCCTGCAGCGCGCCTATGACCAGGTGGTGCATGACGTGGCGATCCAGCGCCTGCCGGTGCGGTTCGCGCTGGACCGGGCGGGTCTGGTGGGGGCGGACGGGGCGACGCATGCGGGCTCCTATGACGTGGCCTATCTCGGCTGCCTGCCCGGCTTCGTGGTGATGGCGGCGGCGGACGAGGTCGAGCTGATGCACATGGTGGCGACCTGCGCGGCGATCGATGACGGCCCGTCGGCGGTGCGCTATCCGCGGGGCGAGGGGGTGGGCTTGGCGCTGCCGGACCGGGGGGAGCCGCTGGCGCTGGGCCGGGGCCGGGTGCTGCGGGAAGGGACGACGATCGCGCTGTTGAGCTTCGGGGCGCGGTTGCGGGAGTGCCTGAAGGCGGCGGACGAGTTGCAGGCGATGGGGCTGTCGACGACGGTGGCGGATGCGCGGTTTGCCAAGCCGCTGGACCGGGAGCTGGTCGAGCGCCTGGCGCGGGAGCACGAGGTGCTGGTGACGGTGGAGGAAGGGGCGATCGGCGGGTTCGCGAGCCAGGTGTTGCAGCATCTGGCGCTGAGCGGCCTGCTCGACCGCGGGCTGAAGCTGCGGCCGCTGACGCTGCCCGACCGCTTCATCGACCACGACACGCCGGCCCGGCAATACGACGAGGCCGGCCTCAGCGCCCGCCACATCGCCGAGGCCGCCCTCAACGCCTTGGGGCGCGTTGCGCAGCGTTCCGCCACCGCCTAAATCTCTTATCCCACCTTCCTTGAGGGCAGGGCAATCGCCTATGCCGCCGAACCACCGGCGGGAAAGATTGACCACGGAGACACGGAGAACACGGAGAAGAACATTTGCGCGCGCAAAGCGCGCTATTCTTCGCTTCTCTGTGTTCCCCGTGTCTCCGTGGTGAATTTCATAGGCGATTGTCCCGCCCTCCGGAGAGGGGGTTGCTGACGCGGACGGGATTTGTTTTCGAGCGATGGCCGATAAATGGCGTCTCGATGCGCTGCTGGTGCAGCGCGGCCTCGCCGAGAGCCGCGCGCGGGCGCAGGCGCTGGTGCTGGCGGGGCTGGTCTGGAGCGAGGGCAAGCGCCTCGACAAGCCGGGCGCCAGCCTGGCCGCCGACCGGCCGCTGGAGCTGCGCGGGCGCGAGCATCCCTGGGTGTCGCGCGGCGGCGTCAAGCTCGCTCATGCGCTTGACCATTTCGCCATCGACGCGACGGACGCGACGGCGCTTGACATCGGCGCTTCCACCGGCGGCTTCACCGATGTGCTGCTGGCGCGCGGCGCGCGGCGCGTTTACGCCGTCGATGTCGGGCATGGCCAGCTTGCCTGGAAGCTGCGGCAGGATCCGCGCGTCGTCGTGATCGAGCGCCGCAACGCCCGGCACCTGACGCGCGCGGACGTTCCCGAGCCGGTCGATCTCATCACCTGCGATGCGAGCTTCATCGGCCTCGCCACCGTGCTGCCGGCCGCGCTCGCGCTCGCGGCGCCCCAGGCATCGCTGGTGGCGCTGATCAAGCCGCAATTCGAAGTCGGCAAGGGCCGCGTCGGCAAGGGTGGCGTGGTGCGCGATGCCGCGCTCCACCGCGAGGTCTGCGCGCGCGTTGCCGCCTGGCTCGATGCGCAGCCGGGCTGGCGCGTGACCGGCCTTACAGAAAGCCCGGTCCGCGGTGCCGACGGCAATATCGAATTCCTGATCCATGCGCGGCGATCCGCGCCATGAGCGCCGCCGCCGCGGCGCGCGAGGTGATCCTCGCCATTGAAAGCGTCGGCGCGCGCGGCGACGGCATCGCGCGCCACGGCGGGCGGCCGGTCTACGTTCCCTTCACCGCTCCCGGCGACCGCGTGCGCGTGCGTCTCGGCGCCGAGAGCGGCGAAGGCCGCGCCGCCGAATTGGTGGAGCTGCTGGCGCCGGGCACGCGCGCGGCACCCGTCTGCCGTCATTTCGGCGCTTGCGGCGGCTGCGCGCTCCAGCACCTCGATGCCGCTGCCTATGCCGAGGCCAAGGAGAGCCAGATCGCCGCCGCGCTGCGCCGGCAGGGGCTGGAAGCGGCGGCACTCGCGCCGCTGCTGCGCCTGCCGCCGGGCATACGCCGACGCGCGCGTTTCGCCTTGGAGCATCCGCGAGCCGCCGCCGCCGCGCCGCTCGTCGGCTTTCATGCCCGCGCCAGCCATCGCATCGTCGACCTCGGGGAATGCGCCGTGCTGCATCCGGCGCTGGTAGCGCTCGTGGGCGCGCTGCGGCGCCTCGTGCCGCGCCTCTGGCCGCGCCGCGGCACGGGCGCCGCCACCGCGACGCTCGGCGATACCGGCATCGATCTGCTGCTCGATCTCGCGGCGCCGCCGGCGCTTCCCGCCCTCGAGGATCTCGCCGGCTTCGCCGAGGCGCAGGATCTGGCGCGGCTCGCCTGGCGCGCGCCGGGCCTGGAGGAGCCGGTGCCGGTTGCGATCCGCCGTCCGCCGCGCGTGGTCTTCTCCGGCGTGCCGGTCGATCTTCCGCCGGACGCCTTTCTCCAGGCCAGCGCCGCGGCCGAGGCGGCGCTCATCGCCGAAGTGCTGGCCGGCATCGGCGCGGCGCGGCGGTTCGCCGACCTCTATGCCGGGCTCGGCACGCTCAGCTTCGCCCTTGCCGCCCATGCCGCGGTTCATGCGGCGGAGGGATCGCGCGCGGCGGCCGCGGCGCTTGCCGCCGCCGCCGCGCGCGCCGGGGTGCAGCGCCTCGTCGTCGAGCACCGCGACCTCGAGGCGCGGCCGCTCTCGCCGGAGGAGCTGGCGCCGTTCGATGCGGTGGTGATCGATCCGCCGCGCGCCGGCGCCAAGGCGCAGAGTGCGGCGCTGGCGCGCTCGGCCGTGCCGCGCCTCGTCGCCGTCTCCTGCAATCCCGCGACTTTTGCCCGGGACGCGCGCCTGCTGGTCGATGGCGGCTATCGCCTGATGCGGGTCCAGCCGATCGACCAGTTCCTCTGGTCGCCGCATGTCGAGCTGGTGGCGCGCTTCGAGCGCTAGGCAAACTCCCGCAGGGAGTTTGTCCGCGGCGGCGCCAGCGGTTGCGCCAGCAACCGCGAGAGCCGCTCCTCTCAGGATCGAGCGCTAACTCATCCGCTCCTCGTCGGCGATCACATGCAGCGGCGCTTCGCCGCGCAGGACGCGAGCGCAGTTCTCGAGCGCGCGGCCGAGCGCGACCTCGCGCCAACCCTCCGCCGAGGCGGAGTTGTGCGGCGAGGCGATGACGTTGGCGAGATCGAGAAACGGCTGCTCCGTGCGGAAGGTGCCGTGGCGCACCGGCTCGACCCACCAGGCGTCGATGCAGGCGGTGAAATTCGGCTGCGACACGAGATGCCGGTAGAGCGCCGCCTCGTCGATGATCTCGCCGCGCGCGAGGTTGATCAGTATGGCGTCGCTTTTCATCAGCGCCAGTTGCGCCGCGCCGATCAGCCGCCGGGTCGAGCGCGTCAACGGCGTGCTGATGATCAGCACGTCGGCGGCGGCAAGCAGCGCGTCGAGCCGGTCCGGCGCGCCGATCCACTCGACCGGCCCGGCGGCGGCGGCGCGGCGGTTGATGGCATGGACGCGCATGCCGATGCAGTGCATCAGCCTGGCGACGGCGGTGCCGATGCCGCCCAAGCCGAGCACGCCGCAGACCTTGCCCGCCAGCATCCGGTTGGGCGCGAATTGGTTGAATTCGCCGCGCGCCATTTTGGCCTGTTCGGCGAACAGCCGCTTGGCGGCGGCAAGCGCCATGGCGAGCGCGTGTTCGGCCATGGGCTCGGCATAGGCGCCGCGGTTGCTCGCCACCGGCACTCCGGGCGGGAAATCCTTGAACGGGATGAAATCGACGCCGGCGGAGACGAACTGGACCAGCCGCGCCTTGGCGATGTGCTGAAGCTCGCCCGGCTGCAGCTCGCGCGCGGTGTTTCGCGCCAGCACCACCGCCGCGCAGCGCAGCGCCTCGGCGCGCGCTTCCGGCGCGAGATCGGTCAGATAGACCGCCTCGGCCAAGGAGCCGAGCGCGCGGGCGACCAGCGCGCGCTCGGCGGCTTGCAGCCGAAAGGTGACCAGCAGGCTCGGCCGCGCCGCCCTCACGTCCTCATCCGAGGCATTGCCGCAGGAGATCGAGCGCCGCGGCGGCGAAGGCGCGCATGTTGGCCTGCCGGTCGGCGCTGCCGGTCTCGAGCGTGAGGCTGCGTTCCGCGGGTCCCGCGACCGCCAGGCAGGTATGACCTGGGGCATCGCCATGGCGGTTGCCCGTCGGCCCGGCGGCGCCGGTCTCGGCCAGCGCCCAGCGCGCCGGAAAGCGCTGGCGCGCGGTGCGCGCCAGCAGCAGCGCATAGGGCTCGCTCGCCGATCGCATGCCCGACAGCGCCGCGTCCGGGATGTCGAGGAGCGCGCGCCGCGCCTGGCGGGTATAGACGACGGCGCCGCCGATGAAATAGGCCGACGCGCCGGGCACGGCGAGAAGCGCCGCCGCGATCAGGCCGCCGGTCGAGGATTCCGCGACGGCGATGGTCTCGCCGCGCGCCTTGAGCCGCTCGGCGACCGCCTCGGCGAGCGGCAGCAGATCCCGCATCGGCTTTGCTTTCGTCGTTCTGCGCCGGCGGACTTTAGCGGCGGCGCCGGCGCGTCGCAAACCGGCAAGGAGCTTCCGCGGGAAATCGAGGGGAGCGGCGCCGCCAACGCCGGATCCGCGGCCGGCCGCTTCTCACCTCTTGGCGCCGTCGATCGCATCGCGCAGCGCCCGCGCCAGCTCCTCCTTGCGATAAGGCTTGCTCAAGAGGCGCGTCGCGCGGACGGCGTCGCTGTCGATCTTGGTGCCGGGAAATCCCGATGTCAGCACCACGCCGATGTCCGGCCAGAGCGAGACCGCCATCCGCGCCAGCTCGATCCCGTCCATCTCGCCGGGCATCACGACGTCGGTGAACAGCACGGCGATCTCCGGCACGCGCTCAAGCGCCGCGATCGCCGCGCGGGCATTGTCCGCTTCCACGACGCCGTAGCCGAGCTGGGTCAACTGGCGCACGGCGATGCGCCGCAGGGCGGCGTTGTCCTCCACGATCAGCACCGTCTCGCCGCGCCCGAGCGGCGGCTCCGCCGCCGCCGGCGTCTCCCCGCGCTCGGCCGCGCCGTCCGCGCGCGGCAGAAAGAGGCGGAAGGTGGTGCCGATGCCGACCTCGCTGTAGACGTTGACGTGGCCGCCCGACTGCTTCATGTAGCCGAAGACCATGGCAAGGCCGAGGCCGGTGCCCCGGCCGCGCTCCTTGGTGGTGAAGAACGGCTCGAAGATGCGGCCGACGGTCTCCGGCGGAATGCCGCTGCCGGTATCGCTGACCTCGATGAGCGCGTAATCGCCCGCCGCGACGTCGGGACACTGCGCGGCATAGTCCGCGTCGACCTGGCGGTTGCGCGTCGCGATCGTCAGGCGCCCGCCGGCCGGCATCGCGTCGCGGGCGTTGGTGGCGAGGTTGGCAAGCGCCGTCTCGAGCTGCACCGGATCGGCGACGACCGGCCAGAGGTCGGCGGCGAGGTCGAGCGTCACCTCGATCCGCTCGCCCAGCGTGCGGCGCAGGAGCTTGGTGATCGCCGTCGCGACCTCGTTGATGTCGATCCGGCGCGGCTGCAACGGCTGTCGGCGGGCAAAGGCGAGCAGCCCGCGCGTCAGCTCGGCGCCGCGCGTCGCGGCATCGAGCGCCTCGCGCACCAGCTCGTCGTTCTCGCGATCGCCGCGCCGTTGCTCGTGCAGGAGATCGAGGTTGCCGATGATCACGCCGAGCAGGTTGTTGAAATCATGCGCCATGCCGCCGGTGAGAGTGCCGATGGCCTCCATCTTCTGCGCCTGGACGAGCTGGCGCTCGACGAGCCGCTGTTCGGTCACGTCGCGCAGGGTTCCGGCGATCTTGAACACCTTGCCCGCGTCGTCCGCGACCGGCTGCGCCTCGACGTTGGCGATGCGCACCTCGCCGTCGGCGCGCAGGATGCGGTATTCGATCACGCCGCGGCCGCGGCTGGCCTTGAGCTGGTCGAGCCATTCCAGCACCCTGGGCATGTCCTCCCCGTGCACGTATGTCGCCAGCGTCTCCATGGTCGGCGCGTGCTCCAGCGGCAGCCCGCGCAGCCGGTAAAGCTCCTTCGACCAGACGAACCGTCCGGAGGCGAGATCGAGCTCGAAGCTGCCGATGCCGGCGATGCGTTGGGCACGGTCGAGACGCTCTTCGCTTTCGCGCAGCTCCGCGGTCCGCTCGGCGACCTCGCGCTCGAGCGACTGGTTCAATTGCCGCAGCCGTCCGGCCACCTCCTGCCAGCCGCGGTTGGCCATCTCGAAGGGCGCCACCGCTTGCTCGAGGAATTCCTCGGCGCGCTCGAAGCGCCGGGTGATCTCGTCGTTCGAGGCGGGTTGGGCGAGGAAGGCCGGGACCAGCCGATGATGGATCGAGACGATTTCCAGCAGGCTGCGCCCTTCGGCCAGCGCCCGCCTGCCGAGATCCAGCGCCGCGATCAAGGCCGCTTCTTCGCCTTCGATGGCGACAAAACTATGCAGCGCCGTGCGATAGCGTGCGGGAAGATCGCTCGGCAGGCTGTTCATGGCCGGGGTCCGCCGCCGCCATGCCAGCGCCCGACGAGGACCAGCGCGTCATCGGTGCCCTTGCCGTGGCGATCGAGGATGCGGTTGGCGATCTCATGCGGCGTCGCGTCGCGGTCGACCGTTGTCTCGAATCCCTCCCGGATGCCGTCGGTGGCGAAGAGGAGAAGATCGCCCGGGCGCAGCGGGATCGTGGCGGCTTTGAGCGGCGGCAGCCGGTAACCGACGATGCCGCCGCAGGGCAGCACATAGATCCGCTCCTCCGCGCCGTTCCTGCCGGCGCGCAGCAGCAGCCCCTCGACATTGCCGATGGCGAGCCAGGTCATCGCCGACACGTCCGCATCGAGCACGGCCAGCGTCATCGCCGCGCCGCGTGTCCTCAGGAGCGCCGCATGGCAACGCTCGACGAGCCGCGCCGCCGGCCGGTCGGGCTCCGACTCCAGCACGGCGGCGGCGGCGGCGGCGGCTTCAGCCGCCTCCGCGCCATGGCCGAGGCCGTCGATCGCCGCCATCAGCAGGCCCGTGCGGGTGGGCCGCACCAGCGAGAGGTCGCCGGATACGTCCTTGGACAGGCCGCGCGCGGCGACCGCATGGTCGAGGAGGGCGGCGCCTGGCGCGGGCATGGCCCTCAGCGCTCCCATTTGGTCATGGTGACGGTGGTTCCCTTGCCGGGAGCCGAGACGACGTCGAACTCGTCCATCAGCCGCTTGGTGCCGGGAAGCCCGAGCCCCAACCCGCCGGAGGTCGAGTAGCCGTCCTCCATGGCGCGGGCGAGGTCGGCGATGCCGGGGCCGTGATCGCGCGCGACGATGGTGAGGCCGCGCGCGTTGTTGCGCTCCACCACCCTGAGCACGAGAGCGCCGCTGCCGGCATAGCTGACGATGTTGCGGGCGATCTCGGAGATTGCGGTGGCGATGAGCGTCAGATCGCTGCTGGAGAAGCGCAACGGCTGAACAAGGCTGCGCGCTTTCTGACGCGCGACCAGGATATCGGCGTCGCAGCGGACGGTAATGACGACGTCACCGGAGTTCATCCGCCGGCCCTCGCGCCTCGCGTTGTTGCAGGAGGCTAAGCCCTTCCTCGAGGTCGAGCGCCGTCATCGTCCCTTCGAGCGTCAGGCCGAGCTGCACCATGGCAAAGGCGACGTCGGGCTGAATGCCGACGACGACCGCCTGGGCGCCGAGCAGCTTCACCACCTGGGCGATGCCGCGCAGCGTCCGCGCCGCGAAGGAATCCATCACCTCGATCAGCGTGACGTCGACAATGACGCCGGTGGAGCGGTAGCGCCGCACGTCGAGCACGAGGTCCTCGCGAAGCTGCACCAGGTCGGCATCGCTCATCGAGCCCTGCACGGAAGCGATCAGGACCTTGCCTTGCTTGAGGATCGAGGCGCGCATGGCCCACCTCAGCCCGTGATTATCGCCTTCTGCCCGCTCTTCGTGACGGCATAGCCGAGAAGCTGTTCGGCCTGCTCGATGCCGCTTTGCAGGTCGCCGACCGTGGCGATGCGGCCGAGATCGATGCCCAGCGTCACCATGGTCTGCGCGATCTCCGGCGAGACGCCGGCGATGATGACCCGCGCGCCCATCAGCCGCGCCGCCTCGACGGTCTGCACGATATGGTTGGCGACGCGCGAATCGACCGATTGCACGCCGGTGATGTCGATCACCACCACTTTGGCGCGGTTGCTGCGGATCGAATTCAGAAGCTGCTCGGTGAGCTGGCGCGCGCGCTGCCCGTCGAGGATGCCGATGATCGGCACCAGCAGCAACCCCTCGCGGAAGGGCAGCACCGGCGTCGGCAGGTCGCGGATCGCCGCCTGCTGTTCGCGGATCGTGCGCTCGCGCGAGACGATATAGGTGTCGATGGCCAGTCCGATGTCGAGGAAGGTGAGCTTCATCAGCGACAGGAACGCCGACCAGGCGTGCTTCGGCTGTTTCTGGAACGCCTCGGTCAGCCGGGAGGAGACGGCGCGGAGATAGAAATTGTACATGCCGAGATAGGACTTCACCGGCAGGCCGATATGCTCGTGGATGGTGCCGATGTTCACCCGGTTCTGCATATAGGCGAGATCGTAATTGCCTTGCGTCAGACGCAGGAAATATTCCTTCTGCTGGCCCTTGACCCGTTGCAGGAGCTGGGGATCGCCGAAGAAGGCGCGCGTCTCCTCGAAGGCGAGGAGATGACGGTAGAAATCCTCGATTACCTCATCGGCGTAGCGCTGCGCCAAGTCGTTGATGCCGGTGAGGTTGGCGACGTCCTCCTCGCCGATCTCGAGGAACGCCTTGCGCCGCGCCAGCTCCTGCTCGCTCGCCTCGATGTCGCCGGCGCGCGCGCCGACCGCGTCGGCGCTGTCGATCCTGCTCGTCCGTGCCATGCTCGCCCCGCTGTCAGTAGTCCGCCCTGCCGTCCGGCGCCGGAGCCGCGCCGTCAGCCTTCGTCGCCGAGCATCCGCTCGACCGTCTCCACGAGTTGGGCGGGCCGGAAGGGCTTGGCGAGGACCGCGTCGGCGCCGAAGGCGCGGGCCACGTCGAGGAACATCAGGTTGTGCGACAGCCCGCCGCCGGAGATGGCGATGATCTTGGTCGTCGGCGCACGCTCCTGCACCTCGCGGATGGTCTCGATGCCTTCCTTCTGCGGCATCAGGATGTCGGTGATCACCACGTCGGGCCGGTGCTCGTCCATGAGCTTCAGCCCTTCGCGGCCGTTCTCGGCCTCGTACACGCGATGCTTGCCGCCGCTCAGGGTGCGTACCATGAGCTTGCGCATACCCTCGTCGTCGTCGATCACCAAAAGCACTGCCATCGGCGGCCTCCTTCATCCGCCGGAATCCCCGGCAGATCAGCGTGTTGGCGCTTTATCAAGGCCTCCAGACCACTTTTCCCGGTTCCGGCGAGAACTCTGGTTGATCTAGCTTAATGCGTTTATCGTTCCGGAACCACGCTTCAAAGTAGCATGAATGATCACGGCAGGCGAGTGGGATTGAGCGATTTCTGGACTCATTCAATTTCGACCGTCGCGCGCGCCGGCGGGCTCGCGCCGGCGGCACGACAGGCCGGGCTTGGTGGAGAGCGCCGCCGCGGATAAGCTGGTGTCCGGCAGACGAGATGGGGAGAGATGCCGTGGACTTTCAGTATACCGACAAGGTGAAGGCATTGCAGGAGCGCCTCACCGGCTTCATGGACGAGTATGTCTATCCCAACGAGCATCGCTATTACGAAGGGGTGGCGCCCGAGGACCGCTGGCAGCCGCGGGAGATCGTCGAGGAGCTGAAGCCCAAGGCCAAGGCGGCGGGGCTGTGGAATCTGTTCCTGCCGGAATCGGATTACGGCGCCGGCCTCACCAATCTCGAATACGCGCCGCTCTGCGAGATCATGGGGCGCGTGCAATGGGCGCCGGAGGTGTTCAACTGCTCGGCGCCCGACACCGGCAACATGGAGGTGCTGGTGCGCTACGGCACCGCGGAGCAGAAGAAGCGCTGGCTCGAGCCGCTGCTCGACGGCCGGATCCGCTCCGCCTTCGCCATGACGGAGCCCGCCGTCGCTTCCTCGGACGCGACCAACATCCAGTCCAGCATCCTCCGCGACGGCGATCACTACGTCGTCAACGGCCGCAAATGGTGGACCTCGGGAGCGTCCGACCCGCGCTGCAAGGTCCTCATCTTCATGGGCAAGACCGCGCCCAACAACCCCAACAAGCATCTCCAGCAATCGATGATCCTGGTGCCGATGGACGCGCCCGGCGTCAAGGTCGCGCGCTCTTTGCCGGTGTTCGGCTATGACGACGCGCCGCACGGCCACGCCGAGGTCGAGTTCGTCAACGTGCGCGTGCCCGCGAGCAACATGCTGCTGGGCGAGGGCCGAGGCTTCGAGATCGCGCAGGGGCGGCTCGGTCCCGGCCGCATCCATCACTGCATGCGCATGATCGGCCAGGCCGAGCGGGCGCTCGAGAAGATGTGCAAGCGCGTCAAGTCGCGCGTCGCCTTCGGCAAGCCGGTCGCCGAGCAGACGGTGACGCTGGAGCGCATCGCCGAGGCGCGCATCATGATCGAGCAGTCGCGGCTGCTGACGCTCAAGGCCGCCTATATGATGGACACGGTCGGCAACAAGGTGGCGCGCGCCGAGATCGCCATGATCAAGGTCGCCGCCCCCAACATGCTGTGCAAGATCATCGACTGGGCGATTCAGGCGCATGGCGGGGGCGGCGTCAGCGACGATTTCGGCCTTGCCAAGGCCTATGCCAGCGCCCGCACCTTGCGGCTGGCCGACGGCCCCGACGAAGTGCACCGCAACCAGATCGGCCGCATCGAGCTGAAGAAGTATAACTAGTATCAGCTATCGCAAATCCGTGACTCACCCCACCTCACCCGCAACCCGGCCGACGGCAGAGCCGTCGGCCGGGTTGCGGGTGAGGTGGGGGGCGACGATCTCGCGCGCTGTCTCAGACATTTTTGATTCCAGACACTAGGCGCGTAAGCATTTCTCCGTGACGAACTAGCGCGGTCGAGGCCCGCCGTTTCGACGCTGTCCCGATTTACGGTGTTCACCTGGCCGGGCCGATGGCCGCCCGGTGAGCGCTTGTGTTGCAGTGGCGCGAAAATGCTCGAACTCTGTGGACAGCTCCACAGGTACCTCAACTTCCTCGTCGCCAATGTCAAATCGGAGAAAGACTTGGCCAATTCGTGGAGTGTGCGGTAACGCAGCAAGCACGCGCGCCCCGGCCCCGTCTGTTGGGAGCGAAAGTTGCGCCTCCGGCTCCCCAAGCATGCCTAGAATTTCGTCTGAGCGCTTTCCCAGGAGCGTCAATATCTCTGAGGCTGTGGCTCTTCTGGGCATCACAAGGCTCTTACGCAACGGGTGGGCGTTGTAAGCGCGCCACAATGAAAACGCAAGAGCACTGAAGAATCAGTTAACTTACAGTAGAAATAAATCGTCATGTAATCAACCTAATCCTGCCCATTTGGCTTTGCAAGTGGTGCATCACCGCCGGGATGGGGTTGGCCAGGGACCTGCGTGGACCTCCCGCAAAGATGAGTCCCGCGATCTTGTGGTCGGCTGTGAGCAATGCGCTACCGCTGTCACCCTCCGCGCTGAACCCAGACCTAGGATTGTCAGCGGTAGGGCGTACTACTATTTGATTAATAAATGTCGCCGACCATCCGTCATAGTGAACCTTTTGACGGCCGCCGAGTTGCGTGACGATACCCTCGGTGTAAGCAGTCGTCCGACCCACCTTATACACGTGGTTGAGAACAAGCTTGCCCGTCTTTTCGTCGACCTCATATGGGTCAGCAGAACCTAGAATCAGCCCCCCAAAAGGAAGTAGACCTAGAGCGCGTTCCCTGTCGCTTTCGATTATCCGAGCGTACGCGACATCCACCTCGTTCGTTGGGGTTGGTCGCGCGGTCGGGTCGTCCGGTCGAATCGGCACGCAGCCTGAAAGCTTCGCGATCCGGAAACGCACAAGGTCCGGGAGTGGCAGAACTAGGTCGCTCCCGGGAAGATCCCGAGTCGCTGGCTGGATGATCATTTCCTCTGGGTCGATGCGCTCGCCCGGCTGCCGCGCTCGGGCAATGACATGATTGCATGAGACCAAATATTCTTGGTGATCACGATCTTCCACAAAGAACCCGGCTGTTCCGCCCACAAGTTCGGCCGGGTAGGTACCAACGGGGTTAGCAATCCCAATGCCCGGCCGGAGGGTCTGAAACCACTTTTGTGTGTTTACGATCGGTGGATTACCGTGATCAGAGCCTGTATAGGCTCCTGCTTTGAAGACATCACCCACCTCGACGACCCTAATGTCTTTCCGATCGAGATGCTGATTCATTGCGGCGCCGAGCTCGGCGCACGCGTCGCGCGGGTCGATGAGGCCCTGACCTTCAAGGTCATCGTCACTCAATTCCTTGGGAACGAAGGCTACAAGGCAGAATTCATCGTGCTCTACATCGGCGATTGGCTCATCATCGCGGCCGCCGACAGCCACGCCGATGATATTGCTCACATCCGCTTCGGTGTCGATTATGCATTCCCCAGCCTTATTGATGAAGTCCATGACCTCTCGGAACTCCATCGCCTCGCCCCCGCCTCCCTCCTCACCAATCTAGCGCGTTGCCTGTCGGGGCACACGACTTTTTCTTGATCCCGAGCCAACTTTATCGCGAAAATGCAACGCCGCGCATCGAGCGCAAATCGTCGCTTGTGTTTGAATACGTTAACACGCTTTATTGTAGAATCGGCCGCAAAGCCGCGCCTTGCGGAAAGATCGGGAACATCAATGCCGCTATCGAAAGCCGAGACCAAGCAGGTGACCGAGGGAATCGAAAGGTTCTATAGCGAACTTGGGAGAATCGAGGGTGGGCAATATCGCGCGGCGGAAATATTGTCCCGCGCGGGAGAAGAGACAGGGTTTCATATCTATGCTGATCTCCTCGGCGAGCTAGCGAAAAGCTCTTTTGACGACCCACTTGATAGTCTGATGTCCCTCGACGATCAGCCTGAGCGGATCGCGGTCCAGGCGCTCGGGCATAAGAGCATTGGCCGATACGTCCTGATGGCATTTCACAAGCGCATATGCGGCGACCCGTCAAAAGCAAAGCAAGTCAGGAAAGCAATCGCCGAGGCAGTGTCTCAAGGGGTGAAAATTACGACCCCGACCGTTGATCACCTGGGACACGGAGCCGCTACGGTTTTGGCAGTTACGATCGCTACCGTATTCAGCGGACCGATTGCAGTGGCAATTGCCCCGCTTATCGGAGGCATTGCTCTCCTACTCATTCAAAGCGGGCTTGATGGATTCTGCGCTTGGGCGGCGGCGGAATATATTTCGAAAGCGCCGAGCGGCAAGCTCACGACCTCAGAGAACTCCAAACCCCAGAAGAAAAGAGCGCGATCACGGTCTGCCGCTTCACGACGGTCTACGGTGTTACCAAGAAAATAGTGCTCCGCGCTGCGTCATCCCCGATTTTTTCGGTGTCCAGGGCTTGGTCGTATGTGCGGGCTCAGGCGCGTTCCCGTGGGAGAGGACGCGCTTATGACCTGTTGTTTCCGCCTGTCGGCAGATCCTGAAAAAGGCTGCTGAGTTTCACCTCATAAAGGTGAATATAAGCGACGAGATCGAGAGGCGCGATGCGTCTTTTGCCGC
>Ga0187781_10002295_pt1 | contig 14606 bp, 11 predicted proteins | sample 0715_SJ02_MP02_2_FD_132447 | JGI IMG/M metagenome (GOLD analysis project Ga0187781, IMG submission 132447) | Tropical peat soil microbial communities from peatlands in Department of Meta, Colombia - 0715_SJ02_MP02_20_MG | ecosystem: Environmental > Terrestrial > Soil > Wetlands > Peat | place...
GATGGGGCGCGCGATCCAGGCCGGTCGCGTGTGGACCAACTGCTACCACCAGTACCCGGCCCACGCGGCGTTCGGCGGGTACAAGGCCTCCGGCGTCGGGCGCGAGAACCATCGGATGATGCTGGAGCACTACACGCAGACCAAGTGCCTGCTGGTCAGCTACGACGAGAACCCGCTCGGGTTCTTCTAGGCGACGCATGGCGGATGCCGTACAAGCGACCGAAGCGGCCCTCGAGGCGATCCACCGCCTCGAGGCCGCTCACGGCCCGCTGATGATGTTCCAGTCCGCGGGTTGCTGCGACGGCGGCTCGCCGCTGTGTCTGAAGCAGGGCGAGCTCCCGCTCAGCCCGCAGGACGTGCTGCTGGGCGAGCTCGGCGGAGCGCCGTTCTACATAGACGCGCAACAGTACGAGCGTCTGGGAAAGCCGCCGATCCTTATCGACGTCGCGCCCGGCGCGGCAGACGGCTTCTCGCTCGAAGGCCTCGACGACATTCACTTCGTGACGCGGATGCCCTAGTCAGGCCTATAGATCGCTTCGACCCGGTATCCGGCGCAGAGGGAGCTCGGCGACGATGTCGGTTCGGTCACTCGTTTGTGAGCTTGCTTGGAGGGTTCCCCCGATCAGCTCAACCCGCGCTCGCGCGGTGGCGAGTCTGTCCAGCAGCTGCTCATGCTGGTAGATAGGGTGGCCACTGAGTTCGATCCGCAGTGTGTCGCGGTCGTCATCTGCGCTCAGCCTTACGCTCAGCGATCCGTCGAGGTCCTGGATTGCGTCCTCGACGACGTGGTATGCGCAGGACTCGAGTTCTGGGGCTAGATCGCGCGGATAGCGGCCGCAGTGCACCGTGATCCGCCGCGCTCCGTGCGACCCTTCGCGTTCCGCGATCGTCTCGAGCGCCGTCGTCAGCCCGAGGTCGTCAAGCGACGGTGGCCGCACGCTGAGCGCGAGCCGGCGAAGCTCAACCAGTGTGGTGCGAGCGATACTGCGTACCTCTTCGAGCTGCTTACGTGTTGACTCCCGGTCGAGGTCGCGCTCGAGCAGCTGCAGGCCGAAAAGCACGCCGGCCATCGCCTGCGCGGCCTGCTCGTGCAGCTGGCGGGCTATTTCTCGCCGCTCCGCCTCCTCGCTGTCGAGAACCTGGCTGACATTGCGCAGCTGGCTCGCGAGGCGCGTGCGAGCGCGCTCAAGCTCGGCGTGAAGTGCTGCTCGCTCGCGCTCGAAGGCGAGCAGGCGCTGGTTGTCAGCGGCCACGCCGGCCTGCAGCGCCAACTTCGCGGCGACGACGCGATCCTCCGGGCTGAAGGATCGGCCGGCCGTCAACCCGAGCGTCAGCGTCCCGACGTCGATGTTGTGCGCGCTGATCGGGACGCGCAGGGTTTCGTCCTCGGGGCGGCCGATCTCGATCGTAGGCATATCGCGCAGCTGCACCTTTACGCTCGCAACGTCGAGGACCAGCTCGAGCTCCTCGGCCAGCACCGCGGGCAACGCGTCGAGGTTTTCGAGGCGCGCCAGCCTCAGTCCTGAGGCCAACAACCGCTCCTGGCGGGTGCGGCCGTCGCGCATCCGCTCTCCGAAGCGGCCGGCGAGCAGGCCTGTGATCAACAATACGCAGGTGGAGGCGGCCACTCCGACGGGAGTCGGCTCCGAGTAGCGTGCCGACTCGATCAGCAGCAGTGCTACCGCGATCGCCGCGCCGCCGGCGCCACCCCGCACGCCCAGCTCGAGGCCGATCAGCATCACTGGTAGTACGTAAAGCACGCCGAGCTCGTCCGCGTGGCGTGCGCTGAGCATTGACGCAGCGAATGCAGCGATGAAGAGGAGCGCGGCGAGAGCGAGCACCACAGCCCGGCGCTCAGCCCAGCGCCGGACGGGAAGGTCCGTGGGTTCACCAGCGGCAACTCCCGCCGCCAGTGGCGGCGCGCTCGCGATTAGTGCGCCGTGCCGGCGCCCCCTGAGCCCAGAACGGCGATCAGCAGACAAAGCCACCCTCGTGGTCACGAAGTTTGTGTCGCGAAGTGATACGGCCCCGGCGCCCGATCTTCATGCGGGAGCATCCACGCACCGCATACGTAGAAACCCCCACACTGGCCCGCACGAGACCCACAATGGCGCCCGCTCAAGAGGGACTTGAGCCGCATAAGAAGCGGCCAAATACGTACGCGAGATGTGTTGTTCGGCGGATGGTCCCGGTTCACCGCGCGCATAACGTTGGCGATCGTTACCGGGCGGCCAACTTTGAGGCCGATCTCGGTTCCACTACACGATCGTCAAGGTGAGGGTGCAGTGGCAGGTCCGACAAGCAATCAGTGGGTCGCGATGGATGTCACGACCGACCCGGTTCTCCGCTCCCGCGTGCTTCGTCGCGTCCATGAACGGGAACTCGCCGGCGAGCCGGCGTCATCCAGCGACGTTCGCAAGTTAGTGCGCGACAGCTGGCGACGGAGCCTTGCCGCAGGGGTTGCGCCCGACCAGGGCGGGGCGCCGGTGCGGCTGACGCCTGCCGAGCTCGAGTGCGCGCGGGAGCTTTCGCCTCTGGGACCGACAATCGGCCTGATCCACTCGGAGCTGTCGAGTCTGGACGAGGATGCGCGTCACATCGTGGCGATCGCGGATGCCCAGGCGAATCTTCTTTGGGTCACCGGCGATCGGGGCACGTGTGAGCGCGCCCGTGAGATGCGCTTTCAGGAGGGCGCCGCGTGGTCGGAGACTGCGGCGGGAACGAACGCTCTGGGCACTGCGGTGGCGCTCGATCATGCTGTGCAGATCTTCTCGGCCGAGCACGTGGTCGAGGCCGTACACCCCTGGACCTGCTCAGCGGCGCCTATCCACGATCCGGGCACTGGCAAGTTGATCGGGGTGGTCGACCTGACGGCCGATCTCCGGACCCACCATCCGCACACGCTCCCGCTCGCAGTGCTCGCGGCGCTCGCGGCCGAGACCGCGCTTCATCTCACGTCGCTGCAGGTTGCTGAGCGTCTGCGCGAGCGATGGGAGGCGGCGATAAGCAGGCGCCGCGCGCCGAGCGCACTCCTCGACAGAAACGGCTGCGTGATCGCCGCGTATGGAATGGGCGAACTGCCGAGCCGGCTCGAGCTTACCGTGGACGAAGACAACGCCACGACCGCTCTCCCGGACGGGCGCGGCGCCGACGTCGAGCGCCTGGACGACGAGGGCGCGATTCTGTGGCTACGCAGGCGACCGCGAGCCCACGCCACGCGCCTCCGGCTACGGTTGCTCGGACAGGACGCGCATGTTCAGCTCGGGACGGGACGCCACGAACGTGGGCTCCGGTCCCTGGAGTTGCTGGCGATACTTGCGATGCACCCGGAGGGGGTAACCACCGAGCAACTCGCGCTGGCCCTGTATGGCGAGCGCGGCAAGGCGGTCACGATCAGGGCCCAGGTCCACCGCGTCCGCATGTACCTCGGGGCGCGGTCGGTCGAGACGCACCCGTACCGGCTAACGGCTCCGCTCGACGCAGACTGGCTCGAGGTCAGTCGACTCGTAGCCGCCGGGAAGCCCGGTGAGGCGCTGCGGGCGTACCAGGGGCCTTTGCTTCCGGCATCCGACGCCCCGGAGATCGTTGAGGCGCGCGCGCTGCTCGAGGAGTCATTGCGGCGCTCGATCTTGACCACCGCCGACCCGGAGTTGCTGTCGCGCTGGCTCGCGCATCCATCGGGCGCAGATGATCTCTCGGCGGCCCGCGCGCTCGTAGCGGTGCTTCCATGCGGCGACCCGCGCCGCGCGGCGGCAACCGCCAAGACAGCAGCGATCGCCCGTAGGCTGGCGTGCCCCTAGCCTGGCCGGCGTGCCGGCCGGTCTCGCACCCGGCCGTGCAACGCGACTGCAACTTGCGTGCCCGTAGTCTGCCCGCCTCTCTGCCGTCGGTGTCTCACACCGCCCGGACATCAGTAGAGGAGAACGCGAGATGAATCCGTCGACCGCCGCGACCGAGAGTGGACAACCGCCGCCGCCCGCGGGTCTAGAGCTGGAGCGCAGGCTGGAACTGCTGTTGGAGCAAGAGGCGTTCCCGCCGCCCGCGGGTTTCTTCACCGAGCAGTCCGTTCGCGACCGGCCATTACACGCAGCCGCCGAGCGGGATCCAAATGCGTTCTGGGCCGAGCAGGCGCGGCGGCTGCACTGGGGTGACCCGTTCACCACCGTGCTCGACGACTCCAACCCGCCCTTCTACACGTGGTTCACCGATGGGAAGCTGAACGTCTCCTACAACTGTCTCGATCGTCACGTCGAGGCTGGCCGCGGGCACCGCATCGCGTTTCAGTGGGCCGGAGAGGAGGGCGAGGAACGTGCTGTCAGCTACGCCCAGCTGCTCGACGACGTGCAGCGACTGGCCAACGCGTTGAAGCAGCTGGGGGTGGGCAAGGGCGACGTCGTCGGGATCTACCTCCCGATGATCCCCGAGGTGGTAGTGGCCATGCTGGCTTGCGCGCGGATCGGCGCCCCGCACAACGTCGTGTTCGGGGGGTTCGCGCCGGAGGCGGTGAAGGAACGCATGGAGGTCTCCGAGGCGAAGGTGCTGATCACCGTTGACGGCGCGAGGCGCAAGGGCAAGACGGCGCCGGTCAAGCACGCAGTCGACGAGACGATGGGCGACCTGGCGTCGCTCGAGCACATCGTCGTGGTGCGGCACTCTGGGATCGACGTGCCCATGCGAGAGGGACGAGATGTCTTCTACGACGAAGTCGTGTCGAGCGCCGACCCGGTCTGCGCCGCCGAGCCGATGGAGGCCGAACATCCTCTGTTCATCCTCTACTCGTCAGGCTCGACGGCGAAGCCGAAAGGGATCGTGCACACGAGCGGCGGGTATCTGACCGGCGTCGCCGCGACGCATCGATACGTGTTCGACCTCGACGCCGACCGCGATGTGTATTGGTGCTCGGCGGACGTCGGCTGGATCACAGGACACTCCTACATCGTGTACGGCCCGCTCGCCAACGGCGCCACCAGCGTGATGTACGAGGGCGCGCCCGACTACCCGCACAAGGGCGTCTGGTGGGAGCTGATCGAGCGTTACGGCGTCAGCATCTTCTACACGGCGCCCACGGCCATCCGCGCATGCATGAAATGGGGCGCGGGGCACCCCAACGCGCACGATCTCTCTTCGTTGCGACTCCTCGGGACGGTCGGCGAGCCGATCAACCCGAAGGCATGGCTCTGGTATCACGTCGTGATCGGTCGTGAGCGCTGCCCAATCGTCGACACCTGGTGGCAGACCGAAACCGGCCAGATCATGATCAGCCCACTCCCCGGCGTCACGGTCACCAAACCGGGCTCGGCGACCCACCCGCTGCCGGCCGTCGCTGCCGATGTGGTCGACGAGATGACCGGCGAGCCCGTCGAGCAAGGACAGGGGCTGCTCGTGCTCACGCGGCCATGGCCGGCGATGCTGCGCACCCTCTACGGCGACGACGAGCGCTACGTGCAAACCTACTGGTCGCGCTTCGGTCCGCGGACGTACCTCGTGGGTGACGCCGCAATCCGCGACAAGGACGGATACCTGTGGATCGTCGGGCGGATCGATGACGTGATCAACGTCTCCGGCCACCGGCTGTCCACCGCCGAGGTCGAGTCGGCGATCGTCGCGCACGAGAAGGTCGCCGAGGCCGCCGTCGTCGCGCAGTCCGACGAGCTCAGCGGACAGGCAATCGTCGCGTACGTGACACTGCAGGGCGACCTCGAGGGCACCGACGAGATCGAACAGCAGATCCGCGAACACGTCGCCGTCCACATCGGCAAACTCGCCCGACCCAAGAGAATCCTGTGGGCCGACGATCTGCCGAAAACCCGCTCGGGAAAGATCATGCGCCGGCTGCTCAGGGACATCGCCGAAGGCCGCGCGCTCGGCGATGTCACGACCTTGCGCGATCCCGCCGTGATGGCGGAGCTGGAAGCCAAGGTCGCCGCCGAGCAGACGAAGGAGCAGTAGGACGATGGGCATGGCCAGCGCGAACGACGCCGAGGGCTCCGTCGGGCCTCCGCTCGCGCGTACGTGCCGGCGCGCCAGTGCAGATGTCAAGACCCACCGCGACGGAGCCGGCTGGACCTGCCACACATGCGGCCGCAAGCTCTCGGAATGGACCTCGGGTCTGCTCACGGGCGTGGCGTGGTCCCGCCACCGCTCGCCCGGCGCTCGCGATGCAACGCACTTGCAACTTCCCCTGTCGTAGAACTGCTTCCGCATTTCTCACGAGGTCAAGAGGAGAGCCCCACATGGCCGTCACAACCCCCAAGCGCACCCCGTCCGCCACGACGCCCAGCAGCTACCGGGCGGCCGTGGTGCATGAGTTCCACGCGCCGCTCACGGTCGACGAGGTGCCGGCAAAGCCGCTCGAGGCCGGGCAGATCAGAGTCAAGGTGGAGGCGTCGGGCCTCTGCCATACCGACATCCACGCCGCTAATGGCGACTGGCCGGTCAAGCCGGAGCCCCCGTTCGTTCCGGGTCACGAGGGAGTCGGAAAGGTCGTAGAGCTGGGGCCCGGCGTCACCGAGGTCGCCCTGGGTGATCGGGTGGCGATGCCCTGGCTCGGTTACGCGTGCGGAACGTGTGACCACTGCGTCTCGGGCTGGGAGACGTTGTGCCTGGAGCAGAAGAACACGGGCTACTCGATCGACGGAGGCTTCGGCGAGTACGCGACCGCCTACGCGCGCTACGTGGTCAAGGTTCCCGACGGCATCGACGCGTTCGATGCGGCGCCGCTGACGTGCGCGGGAGTGACCACGTACAAGGCGGTGAAGGTTGCGGGGACGCGCTCGTCTGACCTGGTCGCGGTGTTCGGGGTCGGCGGACTGGGTCATCTGGCGATCCAGTACGCGGCGATCGCCGGCGGCCGGGTGATCGCGGTCGACCTGATCGACGAGAAGCTCGAACTCGCCCGCGAGCTCGGTGCCGAGTTCACGATCAACGCGACGAAGCAGGATCCGGTCGAGGAGATCCAGGCGCTCGGCGGCGCCGACCAGGCGATCTCGCTTGCCGTTTCGCCCAAGGCGTTCGAGCAGGCCTACGGAACGCTGCGCCGGGGCGGCAAGCTGGTGTTCGTCGCGCTGCCCGCCGACAACCACATCACGCTCCCGATCTTCGAGACCGTGCTCAACGGGATCACGATCGTCGGCTCGATCGTCGGCACCCGCACCGATCTGCGCGAGGTGTTCGAGCTGCACGCCGCCGGCAAGACCAGGGTGATCCGCGAGGTGCGCCCGTTGTCCCGGGTGAACGAGTCGATCGCCGACGTCGAGGCCGGCCGTGTAGCGGCCAGGATCGTCTTCACGCCGTAGCGCCCTCTCGCGGTGCTCACACAACTCAAGGGGGCAGACCCCTGCGGCTGCTCGGGCGCGGCGGACCAGCGTCGGTCAGTTCTCCGACGGGGAGCAGACACGCGCGCGCCCGGTGCGGCGGCGATACACGCCAGGGACAGCTGAGTGGCGAGCGTGGCTGATCCCGGGCGAACCTCTGTGTCCGGCATGCTCGGTGTGCTGGATGTGGCGTGCGGGCTACTGTCTGACTTGGACGTCGAGGCGGTGCTTGAGCGCGTGCTCGAGGCGGCGCGCGGGCTGACGGGGGCCAGATACGCGGCGTTGGGGATCCTTGACCGATCACGGGGCGAGCTCGAGCGGTTCATCACCGCGGGCCTGGATGAGGTCACGCACGTGCAGATCGGTGCGTTACCCCGTGGCCGAGGGGTACTCGGTGAGTTGATCGCGGATCCGAGGCCGTTGCGACTTGCTGATGTCGGCGCGCACCGGCACTCGTACGGCTTCCCTCCGGCACATCCGCCAATGAAGACGTTCCTAGGCGTCCCCGTGGTTGTCGCCGGGGACGTGTTCGGCAATCTGTACCTGACCGAGATATGCGACGAGGAAGAGTTCACTGCGGAGGACGAGCGGGCGCTCGTCCGTTTGGCCGAGTTCGCCGGCGTGGCGATTGACCACGCCCGCCGCTACAGCGGAGTCGATACTCAGCGCTCGGAGCTGGGGCGTACGGTTCAGGCCCTCGATGCCACGGTCCAGATCGCCCGGGCAATCGGCGGCGAGACCGACCTCTCGAGAATCCTCGAGCTGGTGGCTAAGCGCGGGCGGGCGCTCGTCTCGGCTCGCAGCCTCGTGATCGAGCATGAGCGCGGCGGCGAGATGGTCGCGGCGACCGGCGCCGGTGAACTGGTCCCGGGGATCATCGGAAAACGCGTCGGCACCCGCGACAGTCTCGCCGGCGCAGCCCTGCGGACCGCAAGCACGCTGCGCTTGGAGGAAGAGCCGAACCGTGTGCGGTTCGAGCGCCACGACCTGGGCCGTTTTGGTTTTCGCGCCAACGCGGGGCTGGTGGTGCCGCTGATCTTCCGCGGCCAGGGCCACGGGGTACTGATCGCGGCGGACCGACTCGAAGACGGACCGGCGTTCACGGCCGACGATCAGCGGCTGCTGGAAGCGTTCGCGGCCAGCGCGGCGACCGCGATCGCCACCGCCCGGTCGGTCGAGCTCGAGCGCGCCGGCCAGCGCCTTGCCGCCGCCGAGCAGGAGCGTGCTCGGTGGGCCCGAGAGCTCCAGGACGAAACGCTGCAGAATCTGGCCGCGCTGCGGATCGGGCTCGCCCGACAGCTGCGCAAAGGAAGCGTCGACACGCTGACCGAAGCAGTAAGCGACGCGGTCGCCCAGCTCGAGTCCGAGATCGCCAACCTTCGCTCGCTGATCACCGAGCTCCGGCCCATCGCGCTCGATGACCGCGACGTCCGAGCCGCGATCGAGGACCTCGTCGAGCGCGCCCGACGAGAAGGCCTGCGGGTGGAAGTCACGATCGAACCCCGACACGGATCAGCCGAGCAAGACGGCACCGATGTGGAAACCGCCCGCGACCCGATCACCCAGCGGCTGGCTTCGGAGTCGGCACCATGAGGGAGCGCGCCGAACGCCTCGGGCGAACGCTCGAAATCGACTCCGCGTTGCGCCGAAGCACTAGGATCACTGCTGTCCTCCTCACCGGCCGCGCAGGCCGACCAGCGCGCATCCTGATCCGAATGCAACCACATACCTCACCGCGGGCGAGCCGCGTAAATCGCGAAGGCTCGTCGCTGTGACTTCAGGGATGACCGCTACGAGCCGATGTGGTGACGAGGACCTTGCCCGTCAGGCAGCAGATCTGGCGGGAAAGCTGCCGCCGGAGCTGGCGGCGCTGGCCCGGATCGCCTACAACTATCGCTGGGCGTGGTATCCGCGCGGCAAGGAGGTGTTCCGCGAGATCGACCCGGACCGCTGGCAGCTCTCGGGTGAGAACCCGGTCCGCCTGCTCCAGGAGGCGTCGAGTGAGGCGCTCGCCCGGGCGGCCGGCGACGCTGGTCTGCTTGCCCGCGCCGCGGTGCTCGAGGATGCCTTCGCCGAGGATCTCGGGCGTCCGTCGGCGGGGCCGATCGCGCCGGAGCGGCCGATCGCGTTCTTTTGCGCGGAGTACGGCGTGCACCACTCCTTGCCGGTGTACTCGGGCGGGTTGGGCGCATTGGCCGGCGACCTGATTAAGGAGGCCTCGGATCAGGCGGTTCCGATGGTCGCCGTCGGCCTGATGTACCGCCAGGGGTATTTCCGACAGCGTTTGGATGCCTCGGGCTGGCAGCAGGAGTACTGGATCGATACCGACCCGGAGCGTCTTCCCATGGCGCTGGTGCGCGCTCCGGATGGACAGCCTCTAACGGTCAGCGTTCCGATCCGTGGGAGCGAGGTCCGCGCACAGATCTGGCGGGTCGCGGTCGGCCGCGTACCGCTGTTTCTGCTGGACGCCCACCGGTCCGACAACGGCCCCCTAGAGCGCTGGATCACGTCGCAGTTGTACGTCGGCGACCCGGTCACTCGCCTCTCCCAATACGTGCTGCTCGGCGTCGGCGGCGTCCGTGCGCTGGCGGCGATGGGGATCGAGCCGTCGCTGCTCCACCTGAACGAAGGCCACGCGGCGTTCGCGGTGCTCGAGCTGGCGCGGGGTGAGGCGGCGCGCGGACTCGACACGGACGCGGCCTTCGACGCCGCCCGCCGGCGCACGGTGTTCACGACGCACACGCCGGTCGGGGCCGGCAACGAAACGTTTTCGCGCGAGGATGTTGTCTCCACCCTCGGCGGTGTCGCCGACGAGCTAGGCGCCGATCCGGAGGAAATCGTGCGGCTCGGGCGGCTCAACCCCGAGGACGACGCTGAGCCGTTCGGGGTGACTCAGTTCAGCCTGCGGATGACCCGCTCAGCCAACGCCGTGAGCCACCGGCATGAACGTGTGGCACGGGAGATGTGGTGGGGGCTGTGGCCTGAGCGAGCCGTGGAGGGCGTGCCGATCACGCACGTGACGAACGGGGTCCATTTCGCAACCTGGGTGGGGCCGGCCATGCATCGCCTGCTCGACCGCCATCTCGGTGAGGACTGGTGGCGGCGGGCCAGAGACGTCGCCATCTGGGACGGACTCGATGAGGTGTCCGACGCCGAGCTGTGGGAAGCCCGGTGCGAGCAACGCGCCGACCTGGTGGCGTTTGTGAAGGAGCGCAGCGGGATCGACCGGCTCGCCGAGCGCCAGCCACGGGCCGGAATCGAGGCCGCCGCCCGCGCGTTTGATCCGGACGTGCTCACGATCGGCTTTGCTCGGCGCAACGCCACCTACAAGCGGCTGGGGCTGCTCATTCACGATCCCGCGCGGGCGATCGCGCTACTGGACGGGCGCCACCCAATTCAGCTCGTGCTGGCCGGCAAGGCACACCCGAGCGATGAAGAGGCCAAACGCGTCGTCCAGGATCTGTATCGGATCAAGTACGCGCACCAGGTCGCGGAACACGTGGTGTACCTGCACGAGTACGACCTCGCGGTGGGCAAGCTGCTCGTGCGGGGCTGCGATCTCTGGCTCAACCTTCCGCGCCCGCCCCTGGAGGCCAGCGGCACGAGCGGGATGAAATCGATCATCAACGGCGGCCTGCAACTGAGCGTGCTGGACGGGTGGTGGGCGGAGGCCTACGACGGCACCAACGGCTGGGCGCTCCCGGGCGACGTCCAGCCCGATGCCTGGATGCAGGACGCGCGTGACGCCGCCACCCTCTACCGCCTCCTCGAGCAGGAGGTCGTGCCCGCCTTCTACGATCGCGACGCCGACGGGCTGCCGCGGGCCTGGCTGGCCCGGATCCGTGCCTCGATGCGCACGCTCGCTCCAGCCTTCACTGCCGGGCGGATGGTCAACGACTATGTCGAGCGGATCTACGCGCCCGAGTCACGGCCGAGGCGGGCCTGACGCGGCGCGATGCGGGTCCGCTCGAACCCGACCATCTACGAGATCAACACGGCGTCGTGGCTGCAGCGGCTAGGGAGGAGCCTCGGACGCCCAGCCACGCTGGCCGATGTGTCCGGGTCCGAGTGGGATGCCCTGGCCGGGCTGCCGGTCGACACGGTATGGCTGATGGGCGTCTGGCAGCGCAGCCCGATCGGCCGCACGATCGCTCTCGCAGCGCCGCTGCTGCAGGACGGGTACCGAGCCGCCCTGCCGGATCTGCACGAGGACGATGTGCTGGGCTCACCCTACTGCGTGCGCGATTACGTCGTGGACGAACGCTTCGGCGGACCCACCGGGCTGGCGGTGGCCCGCGACCAACTGAGGCAGCGGGGCATCGCCCTGATCCTTGACTACGTGCCAAATCACGTCGCCGCCGACCATCCCTGGGTCACAGATCGTCCAGAATGCTTGCTCACCGGCAGCGAGGACGACCTAACGCTCCATCCGCAGGCATTCATGGGCATCGCCGGCGGCGTCTACGCGAAGGCGCGTGACCCGTACTTCGAGCCGTGGCAGGACGTCCTGCAGCTGAACGCGTTCTCACCCGAGCTGCGTCGCGCAGCGGCCAAGACGGTAACGGCGATTGGCGATCAGTGCGACGGCGTGCGGTGCGACATGGCGATGCTGCTGACGAACGAGGTGTTCGCGCGCACCTGGGGTGAGCGGGCCGGTCCGGTACCCGATGCTGACTACTGGCCGGGGGTGATTGCCAGTGCCAAGGAGACGCATCCCGATTTCCTGTTCATGGCCGAGGTCTACTGGGACATGGAATGGACGCTGCAACAGCAGGGCTTTGACCTCTGTTACGACAAACGGCTGTACGACCGGCTCGTACACGACTCGCCGGAGTCAGTGCGCGGCCATCTGCGGGCCGACGCCGAGTACCACAAACACCTGGTCCGATTCATCGAGAACCACGACGAGCCCCGCGCGGCCGGCACTTTCGGGTCCCCCCGCGGGCGGGCCGCTGCGGTGGCGATGTCCACGCTGCCAGGCGCCCGCCTCTATCACCACGGCCAACTTCACGGAGCTCGGACACATGTCCCGATACAACTCGGGCGCGAGCCGGACGAGCCGATCAACACCGACGTGCATGACTTCTATCGTCGGCTCCTACGCGCCATCTCAGAGGCCCAGATTGGATCCGGCGACTGGCGCCTGTGCGAGTGCACACGCTGGTCAGACGACTCATATCGCCAGTTGGTTGCGTGGTCCTGGTCCCGTCCGGAGCGCCGACACCTCGTAGTGGTCAATCTCTCACCCGCCCGAGCCGAAGCCCGCGTACAGTTGCCATGGGACGACCTCGAGGGACGAATGTGGTGCCTCGCCGACAGGCTGAGCGATGATCGCGTCAACCACTCGGGCGACGCCCTCGCCAGCGACGGTTTCTGCGTCGCCCTCGAGGGTTGGGGATCGCGCTTCCTGACAGTAGACGGCTGACCCAAACCGCCACGACGAATCCCCAGGTCCTTGCGTTGGTGGTCATGATTTAGCCTGCCGGCGGGCTGATGAGCTCCTCGTCGACCGCCGCGGCGCTTACCCGACTCCGTGGAGCTCGATTGCATCACTCATGCTTCGTCACTCCCGAAAGCAGCTCGTCGCTGCGCGCGGCCTCGCGTCGGATCGTGATGTCCCCGAATCCCGTCCTCGCCCGCACCTCGACCTGCTCGTCGGCTGACCCGGGACCCTCGGTGGCGTCGAGACCGTTGTTGACGTGGCCGTAGGCCGTCTGGAGGTCGAGCCAGGCGACGACCCCGTCGGCGATCCCGACCTCGATGCGTCCGCTTGCCGTTTCCGCGACGAGCGAGCCACGATGGACGCCCCGGACGCGGATGTGGCCGTTGGCGGTCTTGGCGTTGATCGAGCCGTACGCGTGCTCGACGTCGATGTCGCCGTTTGCCGCCTTCACTCGGAGATCGCCGCCGACGTCGCCGATCCGGGTGTCGCCGTTGGAGTTCTTGATCACCGCCGAGCCGTCGATCTCCCCGGCGCGCACATCCCCCGTAGCGGTCGCCAGCTCGGCGTCCCCGGTGACCCGCTCGAGTCTGATGTCGCCGGCGGTTGCCAGCTTCACCCGCCCGGCCTGATCGAGGCTGATCGCGCCGGCGCCGCTCTTCAGCTCGCAGTCCCCGAGCGAACCGGTACAGCGAAACCCGCCCGCCGCCGAGTGGCCGGTCAGATCCGAGCCGGCTGGGAGCTCGATGTCGACATCGATGGAGCCGCCATCCCGGAACGAGGTCCACTCCCGCAGCCGGCGCGGTCCCTTAACCAGCAGCTTGCCGTCGGCGTACTCGACGCGCGTCTGCTCCGCAGCAGCCACGTCGTCGCGCTTGGACGGGTCGCTCGGCCGTACGTTGACGATCGTGTCCGCGCGCTCTCCGGCGGCGACGTGGACGTCGGCCACGCGCAACTCAAGCAGGACCGAGATTGGTTTTGGTGTTTCGAAGTGAGACATCTCGTGTGTCCTCGAGTCGTTGGTTTGCAGTCAGCTTCGTTCTCTGATGGACGCTGGGGCGCTCACCGCCCCCAGCCCGTGTAGCGCTGGCCCGAACGAGGGGTCCGTTGTTCGCGCTGGGGCCCCGATGGACCGCGGTCTACGGCCGCCGCGACCGCGCGCACGAGCCACGCGTTGATCGACAAGCCGTCGCGGTCGGCGCTTTGCTCGACCTGGCTCTTGAGCTGCTCTGGCAGCCGCAAGTTGATCCGCGCGGTCCCTCCCTCTCCAGCCGCGGTCGCTGGGGAGCTCGTGGACCACCTCGCGGTCGGCTCGCCGCGATCGGTTCGCTCGCCCACCGTCTCGGCCGGCGGCACCGTGACCACGAACTCCGGCTCGCCGCCTCGCAGGCGCAGCTCGACCGAGCCAGGCGCCAGTTCGCTCGTGATCTCGGCCGCCGCCGCTGAGAGCGCGTCCAGAAGGGTCAGACGCACGGCGGATTCCAGCGCCGCCGTCAGCCGCCGCGCGAGCGACTGGGCCTCCTCGCCTCCGGCCGAGGCCGCCACCGCCAGCTGCTCACGGAGCTTATCTACATACGTTTCGAGTTCCATGGCACCATTCTGGCATCATTATGGTGCCATGTCAATGCCGTCTCGATGCCACGATGGCGCCGTGGCCGTCGCCGGGTGCGCCACCCGGCTACCGGGCGCCCGCGCCACGAGGCCGGCCGCAAACCACGTGGCGTGCAGCAGAAAGGGCGTGCCGGTGTGGAGCGGCGTGATGGCGATGTTGTTGCTGGCCTGCACGTCCGTGACGTAGGTGTGCTTCGCCGTCGAGTCGGCGAACGTCCATCGCACCTGCGCCACAGATCGGA
>Ga0187781_10002296_pt1 | contig 14603 bp, 12 predicted proteins | sample 0715_SJ02_MP02_2_FD_132447 | JGI IMG/M metagenome (GOLD analysis project Ga0187781, IMG submission 132447) | Tropical peat soil microbial communities from peatlands in Department of Meta, Colombia - 0715_SJ02_MP02_20_MG | ecosystem: Environmental > Terrestrial > Soil > Wetlands > Peat | place...
CCTCATTAGCGCATGGCAAGCCGACCCTCTACAATTGAGGGGGGCGGGGGCCACGAATCGCGCGGTATTCTGCGGCATCAAATAACAAGGGGTTCGGCTGTCAAGTTGATTTTCTCCGGCGACCCGAGGGGTGGAAATGGCGGTTAAGATAATGATCCCAACCCCACTTCGTCAATATGTGGGGAAGAAGGATCAGGTCGAAGTGGAAGCAAAGACCGTGGCGGAGGCGCTCTCAAAGCTCGCCAGTGAGTATAGCGAACTGCGTCGGCATCTGTACAACCAAGAAGGCAAGCTGCGCAGCTTCGTCAACATCTACCTCGGCGATGAGGATATCCGTTTCCTGCAAAAAGAACAAACCCCCTTGAATGAAAACGACGTGCTTAGCATCGTTCCTTCCATTGCCGGCGGCACGGCTCTCCGACGCGTGGTGGCATCAGGGCGCGACATGGCGTGCCCCTACGAGAGGGCAAAGAGGAAATGGCCACAGCAACTTTGAATCCTATCTCCGCGTTGAGCAAAGACGAAATCCTTCGCTACAGCCGTCACCTCATCATGCCGGAAGTCGGCATGGAAGGGCAGCTCAAGCTGAAGAAAGCTAAAGTGCTCTGCATCGGTGCAGGAGGGCTCGGATCCCCGTTGACGCTTTACCTTGCCGCTGCGGGTGTGGGACGGCTGGGTATCGTGGATTTCGACGTGGTGGACTTTACCAACCTCCAACGCCAAGTCATTCACGGCACCGCCGACGTGGGAAAGTCGAAGCTGGCTTCGGCGCGAGAGAGCATCCGCGAGATCAATCCCAACGTTGAAGTGGTGGGCTTTGAAACTCGGTTGACTTCCGAAAATGCGCTCCAACTCTTCGAGGGCTTTGACATCATCGTAGACGGCACGGATAACTTTCCCACTCGCTACCTGGTGAATGATGCGTGCGTGCTCCTTGGCAAGCCGAATGTCTACGGAAGTATTTTCCGTTTCGAAGGCCAGGCGTCGGTTTTCTCCGCCCTCCAGGGGCCCTGTTACCGATGCTTGTATCCCGAGCCTCCTCCGCCGGGGCTCGTACCCAGTTGCGCGGAGGGCGGTGTCTTGGGTGTGCTGCCGGGAATCGTCGGTTGCATCCAGGCGATGGAAACGATTAAACTGATCATTGGACAGGGCCAGACGCTGATCGGGCGTCTTCTGGTATTTGATGCGTTGGGAGTGAAATTCCGTGAACTGAAGCTGCGGAAAAACCCTGACTGTCCGGCCTGTGGAACTCATCCCACTATTACCAGGCTAATTGATTACGAGCAGTTTTGCGGGATCCGCGGCGAGGAGCATACTTCGGTTATGACTGGCATTCCGGAACTTACCCCTCGAGAAGTCAAGAAGATGATGGACGAAAATCAGCCCTTCGTCCTGATCGATGTGCGGGAACCCCATGAATTTCAGATCTGCCGCATACCCGGCTCTACGCTGATACCCCTCGGTGAGGTTGCGAAACGGATGCACGAATTGGATTCGGCGGGTGAAATTGTGGTGCATTGCCGCTCTGGCCAGCGAAGTGCCAGGGCGGTGGAGTTTTTGATGAAGGCCGGTTTCCGCAAGATTTATAATCTAAAGGGAGGCATTCTAGCTTGGTCTGATCAAGTCGACCCAAGCGTGCCGAAGTACTAATGGCTGGTTCCCTCATCAATCCCGCTTCACTATCTCCTGCTCCCCTCCCCAACTCGCAAGGGGAAATAGGGGTGGGAGCGCGCAACCGCTTCCTTGCCCCCGACGAAGGACTTGGGGCGCGGTCATGTATTGTCTCTTCGAGCCTCCGCTGTATCTGTACCTAGCCTGGGCTCACTATGGCTGCGGCCATGGGGAGCGCCAGGGGCAAATCCAAGATGATTCCAGCGCCATTCTGAGTGGAGCGAGTAATCTGGCTCTGTTTCTGCACAGGAAACCTAAATCGCGCGGCCTTGTAGGAGCAGGGCCGGGGTGAGGGCTTGTCCAACGACCCATTCGTACCGATGACTGATACCAAATTCACCACAGAGAGGAAATTAAATGTCGAACATCTACGAGGATAATTCGTTCAGTATCGGAAAGACTCCGCTCATCCGCCTCAACCGCGTCGTCGACGGAGCAAAGGCCACAGTTTTGGCCAAGATCGAGGGGCGCGGCCCCGGCTATTCCGTGAAGGACCGAATCGGGTCGGCTATGATTTGGGATGCCGAGAGGCGAGGCGTTCTGACACCCGAGAAGGAGATCATTGAGCCGACCAGCGGCAATACGGGGATCGCTCTCGCCTTCGTGGCCGCCGCCCGTGGCTACAAGTTGACACTCGTTATGCCCGAGACCATGTCGCTCGAGCGTCGGCGGGTGGTGGTAGCCTTAGGCGCTAACTTGATCCTCACACCAGGGCCGGGGGGCATGCCCGGCGCCATCAAGAAGGCGCAAGAGATTCACGACTCCGATCCCAACCATTATTTCCTGCCCCAGCAGTTTGACAATCCCGCTAACCCCGCCATCCACGAATCGACCACCGGACCCGAAATTTGGAACGATACCGACGGGGCAATTGACGTGTTGGTGTCCGGCGTGGGTACTGGCGGTACCATCACCGGCGTTTCCCGCTTCATCAAGAAGACCAAGGGAAAGCAAATCGTGTCAATTGCGGTCGAGCCCGCAGCGAGCCCGGTATTAGCTCAGACTACTTCTGGTCAGCCTCTCAAGCCTGGTCCGCACAAGATCCAGGGGCTGGGAGCGGGCTTTGTCCCCAAGGTCCTCGACCTGTCGTTAGTGGACCGAATTGAGCAGGTGTCGAATGAAGAGGCCATCGAATTTGCCCGCCGCCTGACCCGGGAGGAAGGGATCCTGAGTGGTATTTCCTGCGGCGCCGCTGCCGCCGTGGCCGCGCGCTTGGCCAAGCAACCGGAGTTTGCCGGGAAAACCATTGTCACAATCTTGCCGGATTCCGGTGAGCGATACTTGTCCACGGTGCTTTTTGAGGGATTAGGCTAATGTCCAGGAGTCGAGAAGTTGAGGAGTCGAGAAGTCAAGAAGTTGAACATAGACGGTAGGGACTTCTCGACTCCTCGACCCTCAACTCCTCGACTGAAAGGCAGGCAGGCCATGGATGACAAACGTCTAGAAAACCTTGCAAGTGAATTCAAGACGGCGCTGGATGCACAGCTTTCCGGCGACTATGGGTGCGAGTTTCAGCTCCCCAGCCGGGAAGCCGCGGCGCAGATCTGCCGCCATTACCTCCGGCTGCTTTTTCCCGTGTTTTATCAGGGTCAGGCTGGGGAAGCGGATGGCGCGGCGACAGGTGCCCGGCATTATCTGGCCGAAATTGAGACGCTATTGCGCGAGCAACTGTGCTCTGCCATGCGCTTTGATCAACGCTGCCAAGGGGAGGAGTCTTCCGTCGATATTGACGATCGTGCCCAGTATCTTACCGAGCAACTGTTCGCTCAGTTGCCGGAGTTGGCCAGGTTGCTGGCATCGGATATCGACGCGGCTTTCCGAAATGATCCCGCTGCCGCCAGCCGTGAGGAGATTCTGCTCAGCTACCCTTGTATCGAGGCCATTACCGTGCAGCGCCTGGCGCATCGGCTTTACTTAATGGGAATGGCCTTCCTTCCCCGAATGATGACCGAGGTGGCGCACAGCCACACCGGGATTGACATCAATCCCGGGGCGGTGATTGGCGAGTCGTTCTTCATCGATCATGGCACGGGTGTGGTGATCGGCGAGACTGCCACCATCGGCAACAAGGTGACTCTTTACCACGGTGTGACGCTGGGAGCCTTCAATCCGCTTCGCAAGGACGAAGAGGGGCAACTTCGTCGAGGGCAGGAGAATAAGCGCCACCCTGACCTGGAGGATCACGTCACCGTTTACCCTAATGCCACCATCCTGGGGGGTCGGACCCGCGTGGGCCATCACAGTGTGATTGGCGGAAACGTGTGGCTAACGCACTCCGTGCAGCCCTACAGTAAGGTGACGCTCAAAGACCCCGAACTGGTAATCTTCAACGGGCTGCCCAGTGAATATGTCACAGATTTCTCGATCTGAATCTGGAATTCTGTATCAGGCAGAGGCTTCGCCGCCGATAATCACACCTACTTCCACACCTCGGTTGGCCTCCAGTATCTTGGCTGCAGAGCCGCGGTTGGTGCAGATTTCAATGAACCCGGAACTCCCCACGATGGCGAAAAGCTCCCCAGCCCTCCCCACCGAGTAAGCTAAATTGAGGCGTGTAATTTCCCGATGGTTGATGATTATCCTGAAGGGTGGGGGATTCTCCGAAAATAATTCCGGGACGTCTTCCGGGCTGACGTTGGTGATGATGTTTCCAAATGAGTCTACTTTTAAGGTCATGCCCTTGATCAGGTTCTCGCCCACCCGTTTCGGTTTCGGAGAAGTGAACTTGGCGTAATCCGTGATTAGGTCGCCGAATTTTTCCGCTTCCACGCCCTTGCTTAACCACCCGGCCACGGGGGCAAAGACATCGCGGCCCTGGAACGTGTGACTGACGGGATTCAGGAAATAGTGATCGGCGGTGATGTGCCAGACCCTAACATTCTGCTCCCGACCGAAAAGCAGTGAGAGGACCCCATTGTCAGGCGCTACGAATTTGTAATGTCCGGCACTCGCCAAGATGGGCCGTCGCGCTGTTCCCACTCCGGGGTCCACGACCACCAGGTGGATGGTGTGGGGGGGGAAGAATCTGTAGCTTTGGACCAGTGCGTAGGCGGCCTCAAAAATATCGTAGGGGGCGATTTGGTGACAGATGTCGACGATCTGAACGTCGGGGTTGATGTTCAGAATAACTCCCTTCATCGTCCCAGCATAATGGTCCGTCGTCCCAAAGTCTGTGATCAGAGTGATGCAAGGTTTGCGAGGCAAGGGGTCCTCCTACGTTGCGAAACTACATTGACGTTCATGTCCCCTGCAAAATGGCGCGAAATTGTTCGAGCGTAATGGGTGCCGCCAAGGCTGTCGCGAGATTCTCTTGCACGTGTTCGGGATGGCTCATGCCCACCAGAGCGCAGGTGATTCCCGGCGTGGAGCGCACAAACTGGATGGCCCGTTGCGCGTCAGTTTGCATGCTCGGAAACCAGCTTCGAAACTTCGGCGGCAATCCCCGGGTAAGTTGGCCTTGGAGGAGGCTGGCGCTCGCGAACACCATGAGCCCGTGTGCCTTTGCAACCTGTAAGAGGGTGCCCAGCCTCCGGCCCCCCCGCTGGGTGCTCGCCACGGCGGCTTCCGGCATAGCAAGGTTGAAAGGCAACTGGAGGGCACGGAAGCGATGGTCCTTGCCGCCTACTTCTTCTGCCACGCGCAAGACGTCGATTAATGAAAGAGCCTCGGCCGAGGTTGGACTGGCTCGATAGGCGTTCCAGGTGGCCGTCCCGTACATTCGTATTTTGCCTTCCGCTACCGCCTTCTCGAGCGCCGCAAAGGCCGCCTTTAAGCGCCGGAAGAACTCCTCGCGGCCCACTTGGTTCAGTTGCGTCTCCGGATTATGAACGTAATAAATATCCAAGGTCTCGAGGCCAAGGTTCCGGCGGCTGGTGTCAATCTGGTTTTCCAGGTACTTGGGGGAGATGACGTGACACCCGGCTACAACTTCCTCCATACGGATTATGCCGGGATCCAACAGTCTCTCCTGAAAGTAGGCAGAAGGGTCCGGCGGTTCTTCCCCATCGAAAGTCAGGAACCCACCCTTGCTGGCCAGAACGAGTTCGTCGCGCTGGATCTCGCCGGAGGAAATCAATGCTGCTAGCGCTTGGCCGATGGCACGCTCGCTGCGTTGATGCCTGTAATTGATCGCCGAGTCAATGACGTTGACACCCAACGACACCGCTCGCTGGATGGCCTCTCGGTAGCGTGCGTCTTGCTCGGCCGTGGGCTCCCCCAGGTACGTGCCCATGCCGATGGAGGATATCCAGAGCCCTTGCGCCTCACGAATGTGCCCCGGCAGCCGCGCCGCAAATCGGTTGCGAAAGCGCGCCGTTCCTTCTGCCGTGGCGAAACCTGGAATCAGCATTCAGCCCTCTCACTGTCCAAGCGGCTACTGTCATTCCGAACGCAGCGAGGAATCTCGCTCTGGATCTTTTTAGCGCAGAAGGAGATTCCTCGCTGCGCTCGGAATGACAGACTGGGAATTCGCTCATTCCGGCCTGGCTTTAACGAGGAAAATCGGGATCTCACTTTGGTGGCGCACCTTTGTGATCGTAGTTCCGTGGATCAGGTCCGCCATCAACTTGTGTCCGTGGGCCGCCATGGCGATGAGATCGCAGTGTTCTGCACGCGCGGTCTTCAAAATCGCCTGCGCCGGCTCGCCCCTTTCGTGCCGCGCCGTCACCCTGAGGCCTTCGTCTCGCAGCTTCTGCGCTACGCTTTCCAAATACTCACGGTCCTCCTTGATCTCCTGCGAGTCGGAGAGATTCAAGTTGTCTTGCCATTGCGCTGCCCAGCCGGTTGAGACATGGAGGAGCAAAATCTCACCCTGAGTGAGTGTCGCCAATTCCCTCACCCGTGGCAACAGAACATTGTCGGCCTTACTGTGATCGAGAGCCACGAGAATTTTCTTGAACATGAGGATCCCTGCCTAGCTGGCCAAGCCTTTGACGCTCAGGACCAGAAGATAAACGTTCAAGGCAGCAATAATCCCCGCCGCCAGCCAGGCGAGGACCTTGAGCCAGAGCGGGTTAACGAATTCGCCCATTCGAGCTCGGTTGCTGGTAAACTGAACCAAGGGAACAACCGCGAAAGAGAGTTGCAGACTCAAGATGACCTGGCTGAAGATCAAGAGCTTGGCCGTCCCGGTTTGTCCGAAGAACGCCACTGCAATAATAGCAGGAATAATAGCCAGGAGCCGCGTGATCAGCCGCCGCAGCCAGGGCGCCAGGCGGATATTCAAGAATCCCTCCATTACGATTTGTCCGGCCAAGGTGCCGGTCAGCGTGGAGTTCTGCCCCGAACACAGCAAGGCGATCGCAAAGAGTACGGCGGCCAATTGCGTCCCGAGCAGCGGCGTCAAAGTGTAGTAAGCATCCTGGATTTCCGCCACTTGGTTCAACCCGTGGCGATAGAACGTGCCGGCTGCCATGATGAGAATCGCCGCGTTAATGAAGAAAGCAAAATTGAGCGCCACAACGTAATCCAGCAGGTTAAATCGTAGCGCGGTTCGTATTCCCTCTTTGCTCCGTGCAATCGCCCGCGTCTGGACCAGCGAGGAATGGAGGTAAAGGTTATGGGGCATCACCGTTGCGCCCAGCATGCCGATAGCAATGTAGAGCATTTCATGGTTAGTCAAAAGTTCTGGAGTTGGAACAAAACCTTTCCCGATTTGGATCAAATCAGGTTTGACCAGGAGTATCTCCACCAGGTAGCAGGCCCCGATCGTCCCGATGAGGCCCACCACCAGCGCTTCGAGGTACCGAAACCCCTTGTGCTGAAGGTAGAGGATGGCGAGCACGTCCAGCGCCGTCAAACAGACACCGATCAGGAGCGGAATATGGAAAAGCAGCTTGAGAGCGATGGCCGATCCAATCACCTCGGCCAGATCGCAGGCGGCAATAGCAATTTCACACAACACCCACAGGAACAGGCTGGTCCGGCGCGAATAATAGCGGCGGCAAGCCTGCGCCAGATCGAGCTGCGTGACGATGCCCAGGCGCGCGGCAAGCGCCTGGACCAGGATCGCCATCAGGTTGGACATGAAGAGGACAAAGATGAGTTGGTAGGCAAAGCGTGACCCCCCGGCTATATCCGTGGCCCAGTTCCCGGGGTCCATGTACCCCACCGCCACCAGAAAGCCCGGCCCGGAAAAGGCCAGCGCCTTTTTCCAGAAGGACACACCGGCGGGAATGCCCACCGTCCTGTGGACCTCAGGGAGAGAGGGCATTGGGAGTGAATCGTGATCTGAGGTGTGATGCGGTTCGTTCATCGGTCTGGAAAGTCGAGGAGTCGAGAAGTCAAGGAGTCGGAAGGTAGGGAGGTTGAAGAGTTAAAAAGTCGAAGAATTGAACAGTGCTCCCGCGTTTTCGGCCATTTACCTTTCCACCATTCTCAACTCTTCAGCGCTTCAACTTCTCAACTTCTTGACTCCTTGACTCCTCGACTCTAAGTATAGTTGAGTTCCCTTAGATTGCGAAAAAGCCGCGGACCCCAAAACCGGGGCTCTGCGCTACCCTGATGCTCGTCACTTGTCACTCGTCATTGCTTTGAAAATGCGCTGTCATCCTGAGCGCAGCGAAGGATCTTGCTCTGGTCCGTGATGAAGCGAGAACGAAAAGATCAGAGCGAGATTCTTCGCTTCGCTCAGAATGACAGGGTTTTCATGGTTTCTGGGTGCCCGTCGGCGGACGGGCATGAGCGACTGCCTTCTCAAGCCGTCGCTCCACTTGGTCCAGAAACTCCTGGTCTTTGATCGAAGGCAAGTTGGCGCGGACGTTCTCAATCGCAGCGCGTTGGGCCGTGCCGGCCAAGTCGAGCGCGACCGCAAGGTCCGGGCCAGCCAGCGGGATCGTGATGTCGCGCAACCCGGAAATGATCTTTGCAACTTCCGCACTCAGTTCTGCCGTTTCCAGGGGCACCGAAGTGGCCACCTTGCTGGCCTCTTCGATCGCCCGCGCGCGCTCGGCTTTTTCGCTCTCTGCGGACTTTGGGAGCTTAAAGGCCGCCATCACCGCTTGGTAGCTCTGCGCGTCGCGGTCAATGTTTTCGAGTAGGCGCTGCCGCAGGAAAGCAACCCGGCCCCGTGACTCTTTCAATTCCGGGAAATGGGCCTCCAGCGATTGACGCTTGAGCGACAGCCCACAGACCATCTCACCGAGCGCGGCGGCCAGCGCCCCGGCGAGTGCGGCGATACTTCCGCCTGCGGGCGTTGGCGTCGGCGCCGCCACAGCCGTTGCGAATGCTTCAATCATGGAGCGCAGTGTCCGAGTCTTTTCTGCACTGGATTCCGTCTGCTCCTGGATGATTTGTTCGAGGCGGTTTTCGAACACCAATTGGGGATGATAATTCTCTACCTTGAGGTATTGGACTGCAGTGCCCTCCAGCGCGCGGCGAGGGACCAGCCCAACAATCTCACTGCCTAAAACCTCCACGCCCTGCGCGAAGGCTTGTCGCGTGACGGCGTCGAAAACCGTGGCGATCGAGGTGGTCTCAAAATCCGTCAAGTTCATGGAGACTTGGCCCAGGTGGCGGGATTTCAGTTCCACACCCATCGCCTTCACACAGGGAAAACCCCCGCTCGAAGCGCGGATTTTTTGGGCGATCGCCTTCGCCAGAGCCACCTCAGGCGTATTCAAGTTGATGTTATAAGCAATCAGAAATTTCCGGGCGCCCACCACGGTTGCGCCGGCGGTCGGATGAAGCGCCGCCTCGCCGAAGTCGGGAAGCCGCTTGGGGTTGGTGCGCACCTCCTCACGCAGGCCCTCGAATTGGCCGCGCCGGACATTTTCCAGGTTGCGGCGTTCCGGCCGGCGCGCCGCCGCTTCATACAGATAGGTAGGGATTTTGAAGCGGCGCCAGGTCTGCTCGGCTACCCATTCGGCGATGCGCACGCAGTCCTTGAGGGTGGCGCCGGAGATGGGTACGAAGGGCACAACATCGGTGGCGCCGAGCCGAGGGTGGGCGCCCCGGTGATGGTTGAGGTCAATCAATTCCGCCGCCTTGCCAATGCCGCGCAGGGCTGCTTCCCCGATGGTCTCACGCGTGCCCACCAGTGTGATGACGCAGCGGTTATGGTCGGCGTCCATTTCCCGGTCGAGCACATAGACTTCCGGCCCATCGCGCAACGCCTGAACAATAGCCTCTACCTTCCGGGGATCGCGTCCTTCGCTGAAGTTAGGAACGCATTCGATGATGGTCTGCATGCAGAGAATTTAGCACGAATCATGTCCGTAGTCAGTTGTCCGTGGTCCGTTGTCCGTGTCCGTGGTCGAGGAGGACGGCAGGGCATAAGGCCTTTCCCCTCTTTGGGGAGAGGGTGGGCCAGAGCTTAAGCGACTCCGTGAAATGTTGCGCGCATGACGGTATGCCGCGTTGGCAACCACCGACTGATAGGGTAGATTCGAACGAGCATCTTGGGCGGCGCACGTTCCATTACGGATTCGCGGCTGGCATCCTCCAGGACAGTACCTTGGTGCCATTGAATGCTCGTACTGCTCTGGATAGATTATACGAGGGGCCGTCCACGAAGTCGCAAGGCTCGGAGTGTCGGTGCCACCACCGTAAAGAGAGGGGAAGATGGTCTGGCTAAATTGCGTAGTCATTCCGTCGATTCTCTTGCTGGCAGCAGTCGTCATCGGAGCGAGGCGCCAACGGGGTCGTGATGAGCGACTGTTGGAAGTTTATCCGGCGGTGGCGGCAAGAATGAGGAGCCATGCGGCCGGTGGCGAGAAGATATTTGGATGATGCCGAACGACCAGTCTCAGACGGCGGAGGGGAGTAACCTGATGAAAGGCCTTTTTGTGATGCTGTGGCGGGAAGAGGGCCAAGACCTGACGGAATACGCTCTGCTTTTGGTTTTGATTGCCCTAGCCGCTACTGCTGCAGTGAGCTCCGTGGGGAGCGCGGTCAGCACTGTGTTCTCAAACACGTCCAGTAGCTTGAGCTAGGGGGTGCTTGCCCCCCGCGGTTCGGCGATGCGGGGAGAGGTGAGCCTTGAAGGTTGCCGAAAAGCACATTAACTCCCTGTACTATAAGCCATAAAACGATTTCAGCTAACATCCCACCCAGAGAACGAAGCGCTCCTGACAAACCAGCCACGAGGAAACATGCATAGTCCGGTCTGGAATCTCGCCTGGACCCTTGCCTTCGCAAGCTTGGCTCTTTGGCTGAGATGATCGATTACACATTGCCCTAGGCTCTGACCAGGACGTGGCCTCATAGCTATGATTCAGTTGACGCCGCGACCCGGCGTGAGTATAGTGCACCAAAGCAGTTTGTTTGTCTTCCCCAGTTGGGTAGTCGGACGCTGAACTGCGACATCCCAACGATATGGGACGTGGAAGAAGACGGTGCCGCAAACAGAACTCAAAACAGAAGCCGTTGGAGCTTTGCTGAAGGAATCAACGCGACTTCCTTCCCTGCCGGCAATAGCCGTTCGGATACTCGAGATCGTTAAGAAAGATAAATTCTCCCTGAGTGAGCTCGCGGACGTCATCAAAGCCGATCCGGCACTCGCAGCAAGCGTACTGAGAGTGGCCAACTCCGCATTCTATTGCTTGCGGAGTGAAGTCAGCAGTATTGAAAAGGCGCTGCTCGTTGTGGGTTCGGACGCGGTTAAGAATGTCGCGCTTTCCTTCATTATATCGAAGGATCTGAAAGGACAGGGGGAGGGTTGCTTTGACTTCGACTTCTTTTGGAAAAGATCCATAACTGCCGCCGTGGCCGCAGAACTGATAGCTTCGCTGGTAAAGTCTCGAGACGACAGCACTTTCATTTCAGCTCTACTTCAAGACATCGGCATTATCGCGATGTACTATTGCAAAACTAATGATTACCTCAGAGTGTTGGACGAGAGGCGCCTTACGGGCATGGCTGTGGATGTTGTGGAAAACCAGGTATTTGGCTTTGATCATCAGGAACTTGGCTACGAGATACTGAACCGCTGGGGGCTTCCGGAAAAAATCGCTATGCCGATTCGCTTCCACCATCGTCCCGAGCAAGTTCCGGATAAGTATTCACTTCAGGCAAACATTCTCCACCTTTCCGACCGCATATCGTCGATTTATAACAGCAGCATGACCGCTGGGAAGCTTAGAGAAATCACCGATATCCTCAGCCAACGGTTCGCGATCCAGCACGCGGATGTCGTTTCGCTGATCGATAATGTAGCCGAGGAAAGTCTCGAGATATTTGCAGAGTTTGAAGTAGATCCCGGAAACATGAGACCGCTTTCACAGATCCTGCAGGAGGCCAATGAGGAGCTGAGTTCATTGAATCTCTCCTACGAGATGTTGGTCGTGGAACTGAAGCAGGCGAAGGAAAAGGCGGAAAAGTTTGCCCGGGAACTGAGATCTGCCAACGAAGCGCTCAGGCGCCTCGCATTCCGGGACGGCCTCACCGGGCTGTACGATCACCGCTCATTCCAGGAAATGTTGGAAAAAGAGCTTTCCCGGGCACAAAGATATAAAAGACAACTGTCTTTGGTGATGCTGGATATTGACCATTTCAAGAAGATCAATGACATCTATGGGCACCTACAGGGGGATTTGGTGTTGAAGGTGATCGCCTCCAAACTGGAGAGTTCATTAAGAAAGTCGAGTTTTATTGCCCGTTATGGCGGCGAGGAATTCGCATTGATTTTGCCAGAAGCAGACGGTGGTTCTGCAATGGTCGTGGCGGAAAGATGTCGGCGAGCGGTTGAACAGATGACTATACAGGCGGGAAACCACACTATTAGAGCCACGATCAGCCTTGGGGCCACGACATATTCGCCTGGGATTCAGGTCAAGGACAAGACTGAGTTGATACAGGCGGCAGATAGAGCGCTCTACAACTCGAAGAAGACGGGCCGAAACAAAACCAGTTTCACAGCGTTGACCGAATCGCCAGGAAGTCCCACTGGGGAGCCAGCGTAACTGGGGATGGCGCCACGCTCGCTACGTTGCAACAACGGGCCGTCTTCAACATCTGTCTCACTCTGAAAGGCGACTGGGACCATCCGCGGGAGATAGAAACACCCCACAAGAAGAGTGTGGCGACGGCAGGTTGAAAACGGCCAGACTACTATCTCGCCTTGAATTGGTTGTTTTCATTCGTCTACAGTCATAGTGTCGCTCACTATGACGTGAGGAAGGGCCGCGTCGATGCGAGGCGCTGGTTTTTTTTGATAAAATGCCGATTAACTCCTTGTGGAGCCTCACAACACATCGGCCAGCTTGCCTTCCGTCGGTCACGGACCGGCTCGTTTCATTGCTCGGCAAGCGATTTTTGATCGCAAGGAACAGGTGTACGGTTACGAACTCCTTTTCCGGTCCGGGCTGGAGAATCGCTTCACTGGAGATGACCCAGACGCTGCGGCCCTTGACGTGGTTGACAATTTCCTCAACGCCAGCACCAGGACACTTACAGCGGGCCGAAAGGCCTTTATTAACTGCACCCGTCAATTTCTGGTAAAAGAGTATGCTACCCTGTTACCCAAAGAGCAGGCAGTCATCGAAATTCTCGAGACCGTTGAGCCGGATGCGGAAGTCCTGGCGGCTTGCCGAAGACTGAAGGATTTGGGTTACGCAATCGCCTTGGACGACTTCGTGTTTGCCGAGAAATTCCAGCCTTTCATCGATCTGGCCAACATCATCAAGATCGACTTCCAGCTCTCAGCGGCGAGTGAGAGGCAGCAGGCAGTGGCAAATTTCGCGCGCCCGGACCTCCAACTGCTGGCGGAAAAGGTCGAAACCCGCGCCGAATTCGCCGAAGCTCACAGCACTGGATACGACTACTTCCAGGGATATTTCTTCTGCAAACCGCAGATCGTCTCCACCCCGCACATTCCGGCCTTTAAGGCTCACTACTTGCGGCTCCTTCACGCTATCAGCGAACCCGAATTGAATCGGGACGAGGTCGTGGCCCTGATCGACCGCGAAGTTTCCCTCTGCTACAAGCTTCTGCGATTCATGAATTCGCCCCTTTTTGGCTTTCTTAGCGACATAACGTCCACGCGGCACGCGCTGGCTTTGCTCGGTGATAATGACCTGAGGAAATGGGCGTCGGTCGCCGCAGTGCTGGGTATAGCAGGCAATAAGCGCGACGAACTGGTCCTCACCTCACTCACTCGTGGACGTTGTTGCGAATTGCTGACCGCGAACCGGGGCGCGTACAGAGACGGACAGACCATGTTTCTCTTGGGGATTTTCTCGCTTATGGACGCTATCTTGGGCCGGCCTATGTCGGAAATTGTCTCCGAGTTTGCTCTGCCTGATGTGGTTCGAACCGTGCTCCTTGGGAGGCCCAACCGCCCGGGGAAGATCCTCGAACTAGTGAAGGCCTTCGAAGCGGGCAGGTGGGAGGAGGTCAGCAAACTCTCTGTGGCCCTTGGACAGGATGAGGTGCAACTCTCCACCGCCTATCTGGAAGCAGTGGACTGGGCGCAGAAAGTGTTCGAAGCCTGAACTGTCACGGTGTTGCCGCAGACTGCCGTACCCTGCTGCGAAACCCGTTTTTGAGCTGGGCACACCAGCGGCTGGAAAACTCCGTAGCCGTTGTTTCCCAACAACTATCAGGTCTTGCCCCCGACGTCAGTGCTTAGTCCGCGGGGTTTCACCCTAATACGCACTCCATTTTCGTAAGCATGAGCATCACAGACCGGATGGCCCGACAGGTCTACCACGACGCGCACCACCTTAGGGTTCTCCTGGCGGAACTGGCCCACCCTGACGTCTTTGACCACCAGGGAGCCTACGTGAATCGATTTTCGGGAGAACCGATTCGCCTCCCCTTCCACGTCCACTACAAAACGGTCAGGGCGGTCAAAACGTGAGGCTTTGAATGGCGAAGGTTTTGTCAAAGCTACTTCGATAGTGATTTCCCCGACCGACCCTGGTTTTACCGAGATGGCTGAAACTGTCGTAGGCACCTCGGGTTGGTTGACGGGAGGGGGTTGGTTGACGCGAGAG
>Ga0187781_10002297_pt1 | contig 14600 bp, 8 predicted proteins | sample 0715_SJ02_MP02_2_FD_132447 | JGI IMG/M metagenome (GOLD analysis project Ga0187781, IMG submission 132447) | Tropical peat soil microbial communities from peatlands in Department of Meta, Colombia - 0715_SJ02_MP02_20_MG | ecosystem: Environmental > Terrestrial > Soil > Wetlands > Peat | place...
AGCCATTGCCCAACATTGCCGCCGCCCCGCCGAAGACGGTAGGCCACTAGCCATCGCGTTACATCTGGAGATAGAAGCTGCTTCCGACATCGGCGAAGCCTCGTGCCGCGTGGCGCAGATCGGAGGTATGATGCCGTCGGCATTGCCATCACGAACGCCAGGAAAATCATCATCGAGAGCTAAGATCAGAAGAGCACAAAAAGGCGTTTGACCTCTACATTGCATAAGTCGAAACAGCCGTCCTTGCCGGTGTGGCGCCGCCAGGTCACTCAAATTCGCGCGGTCACGGTTCTTCTTTTTTCTGCCTTTGTTGCAGTTCAGGCGGCTGGCCAGGCAGCTACCGGTACCCTGCGCGGCAGAGTCTCAGATACGCACGGCAATACCGTCGGGGGCGCTCAGGTGCTGCTCTATATCGGAGCTCACGCCGAAGTGAAGGCAACCGCGGCAAGCGATCAACTCGGCCAGTTCGAATTTATCGACCTTGCAGCGGCAAGCGACTATCGCTTGCGCGTTACGCACACAGGGTATGTCAGCATCGAAGCTGCGCGTATTTCGCTACAGGCAGGCGAGAGCAAGCAACTGCAGATCACCCTCGACCCGCAGCGGGCGTTGCCGAACGCGGTGACCGAGATGAGTGCCGCAGGAGTGCGAGAGCAGGTGCGCACGCTGCCGGTACGCGGGCAGGCATCAGGCACGCTTGAGACCCTGATCCCTGGGGCTGGCGCAACCGGGGGTACGTTTGGATTGTTCCCCGTCAACGGCAGCCGCGCGCAGTTCAACACCTATATCGTCAGCGGCACGGATAACCTGGACCCGTTCCGAAGCGCAGAAGCAATCGGGCAGGGCGGCGCGTTCGGTGCGCCAGCGGTCCTGCTGCCGCTCGATGCCATCCAGGAAATTACAGTGCAAACCAATACTGGCGCCGAGTATGGCCCGTCCGGGGCGGCGGTGCTCACCACCATCAAGAGCGGCGGGCGGCACTTGCATGGGTCGCTGTTTGAATACTTCGATAACGACAAGCTGGCCGCCAACAATTTCTATAACGACGCTTTTGGGCGCCCGCGCCCGGAATTTCAGAACAACCAGTTCGGATTCACCGCGGGCGGCCCGTTGCCCTATCGCAGCTATTTCTTCAGTTCCTATGAAGGGCAGCACGAGCGCGTTGGTGTTACCTTCGCATCGCGATTTCCCACAGAGGCGGAAATCGCCACGGCAACGTCGCTCGTCCAGGGAACTGGACTTCCGGTGAATGCCCTGGCCTCGCCCATTCTCGCGCTCTACCCCGCCTCGCTCGGCCAGGGCCCGCTCAGTTTTTCTGATATCGGACGCAGCGACGGCAACACCTTCACCTTGAAGGCGGATCGCGGCAAGAAGGGTGAGAACACTATCTCCGCCTCGTACGCTTTCGGCGCCAACCACCAGCGTTTTCCTCAGGGGTCGTTCGGGTTGGGAGGAGGCTCGCGGCTGCCGGCTTACGCTTCGCAATCCCACGACGTCGTGGAGTTGTTTGCTGCCCAGTGGCAACGAGCGCTGTCATCGCGCTTGCTCAACTCTGCCCGGGTTGGCTATTCGCGTTACCACGAAACAACATTTCCTGGTGATACGGGCTTCAATGTAACAACTATCGGCTTGAACACCGGGGTTACCTCGGCCCGCGATTCCGGCCTGCCGGAAATCGATATCGCGCCCGGAGAATACGAGAATCTCGGCGCTCCTTCTTCGCTGCCGCGTGGCCGCGCCAGCGACGTGTACGATTTCTCGGATGGTATCGGGTGGACTCGCGGCGCGCACCAATGGAAGTTCGGCGGCAGCATAACCTTACTTCAGGAGAATGCCTTTACCGACACCGGCATGCGCGGGCGGCTGGTGTTCGACGGCTCGCAGCTCGGCGACCAACTCACGAGCGACTTCGGGATTGCCAGCCTGGTGGACCTGCTTGCCGGCCTGCCCGTTCCCGGCGTCACCACCATTGCGCGTGGTGACTCACAACGCTACCTGCGCCAGCATCGCTGGACGGCGTTCCTCGAAGACGGCTGGCAGATTCGGCCCGCACTGAAGGTCACGCTTGGATTACGCCACGATCAGTTCTCTGTGCCTACCGAGAAGCAGGGCAGTCTGAGTAACTTCCTTCCCGACGCCGGACTGGTACTGGTCGGCGCGGCTGGACTTGAGCACGAATATCAGCCGAACCTCAGCAATCTCGCGCCACGCGCGGCGTTCACGCTCGGATTCGGTGGCTGTCGCACGCTAAGCGGCGGCTGGGGAATGTATTTCGATGCCATGTCGTTCGACGAATGGATGGACGAGAGCAATAACGCGAACTCGGTACTTGCAGGGCCGCTATTCAATCCGATCGGCTCCAGTGCAATCTTCACGATTACCCCGCCGGCGCCCGTGCCGTTTGGGCCGGGTATCCAGATCTTTGGCGCAGCACCGCAGCCGCCATTCGATGTTTTTGCTGTGAGCACTCATGACCCTGATCCGCGCTACCAGAACTTTGATCTCGCACTCGAACAACGGCTAGGCCAACAATCTTTGCGTATCGCCTATTACGGCACGCGCGGCACCGATGTTCCCATGGTGATTGACGTCAATCAGCCAACACCCGGCAGTTCCGATCCGGTGAGCGAGCAGGCTCGCCGGCCGTTTGCGGCCGCGTTCCCGCAGTTTCGCGTCATCAACACGCTTTCCGATATCGCGTATTCGAACTTCAACAGCCTGCAAGTCTCCGCCCAGCGCTCCGCTGCCAATCTTACGTTTCAGGCCAGCTATACGTTTTCCAAGTCGCTGGATGTTGCCTCAGGCGCCGGCGGATTTTATCGCGGGCCGCCGGAAGACAGCCGCAACCTCCGCCTCGACTATAGCCGCTCGGATTTCGACATTCGTCATCGCTTTACGATTACTTATGCCTGGCGCATACCAGCGCCCGCCGCTCTGCCCGGCTGGCTGCACGCGCTCACCGCTAACTGGCAACTGAATGGCATTACGACTCTGCAAACTGGCGCTCCGCTCAACATCACTTTGCCGTTCGATAATTCCGGGACCGGCGAATTCAAAGACCGCCCGAATTTAGTTGGTAATCCTTACGTGGCGTTCAATCCGTTGGGGCCATATCTGAATCCGGCAGCCTTTGCGCAGCCTCTGCCTGGGACTTACGGCAATCTGGGAAGAAACGCTTTCAGCGGACCGTGGCTGAATGACTTTGATATGTCATTTGTCAAATCGCAGCAGATCTCTCACGATTGGTGGTTGCGCCTGCGAGCGGAATTTTTCAACATATGGAACCACCCGAACTTTGCCAGCCCGTCCACGACCTTCGGTTCTGGCTTCCAATTGACCAGCACCCCGGATTCGTTTAATCCTTACTTCGGCAACGGCAGCCCCCGCAACGTGCAACTCGTCGCCGAAGTGGAGTTCTGATCCCTTAAGAAGCAGTTCCGAGCAGATTCCCGAGAAGTCCCTGCTTGAGTAGAGCCGTCGCTCGAAAACTATTAGCGAGTTGCTGGGCGCCTTGGACAAGGTGATTGAGGTCACAGGCGGGAGCGACACGAGGCGCACACAGATTGGCGAGGTGTGCGAACGAACTTTCGCTACAGTCCAAGATAGGCGCGGCGGACCTCATCCATGCGCGCAACCTCTTCCGATTTGCCTTCGATGGGAATGCGGCCTTCGGCGAAGACGTAGGTGTAGTCGCTCACGGCAAGCGCGAGGTGAACATTTTGCTCGACGAGAATGATGGTGATGCCCTGCTGCTTCAGTGTTTTCAAGGTGAGGAAAAGCTGCTGCGCAAGCACCGGAGCGAGGCCGAGCGAGAGCTCGTCGATCATCAGGACGACCGGTTCCTGCATGAGCCCGCGGCCCATGGCAACCATCTGCTGCTCGCCGCCGGAAAGGGTGGATGCTTTTTGTTTTGCCCTTTCCTGAAGACGCGGGAAAGCCTGGTAGACGCGATCGAGGTTTTCCTTCTGGCGGCCGCGTGCGCGGCGCGAGTAGGCCCCCATTTCGAGGTTTTCGAGCACCGTCATGTCGGGGAAAAGCTGGCGGCCTTCGGGTACCAGCGCCAGGCCGCGCGCGGCTTTTGCGTGAGGCGAAAGCCTGGTGACGTCTTGGCCATTGAGCAAGACGCGGCCGCGCCAGGGACGCACGCTGCCCATGGTGGTGCGCAGCGTAGTACTCTTGCCGGCGCCGTTGGCTCCAATCAAAGTAGTAAGTTGGCCCGCTCGCGCTTTGAGCGAGATACCCCAGAGCACCTGCACTTCGCCGTAGCCGGATTCGATGCCGCTCAATTCGAGGACGACTTCGGGCGTCTTGCCGGCGCCGCCGTTGCCTTGGCCGCCTTTGGTGGAACCGCTGTTTGCTGGAGCTGCGCTCATTGCGCGCCTCGCAGTTTGTCGACGATATCGGGAAAGCCGAGGTAGGCTTCGACGACGTCCGAATTCTGCACAACTTCAGCGGGAGGCGCTTCGGCGATCTTGCGACCCAGGTTGAGCACGACAATGCGGTCGGAAAGATTCATGATGGCCTGCATCACATGCTCGATCATGAAGACCGAGATACCACTGTCGCGGATGCTGCGCACCAAGTCAATCATCTGGGCGATTTCGGTGGGGTTGAGGCCGGCGAGAACTTCATCGAGCAGAAGCAGTTTGGGCCGGGCCGCCAATGCGCGCGCGACCTCCAGCCGCTTTTTGAAGGCCAGCGTCAAAGAGCGGGCGGAGGAGTGGGCGCGGCTCGCCATGCCGACCTTCGCGAGAACCTCGAGCGCAGTGGCGCGGGCGTCGCGCATGGATTGGTACGCGCGTCCGAAGCACGCGCCGACGATGACGTTCTCAAGGACACTCATGCCGCTCAGCGGGCGCACGATCTGGTGCGTGCGGGCCAGGCCAAGGTGGACCACCTGATCGGGCGAGTGGCCGGTGATGTCTTTGCCCCAGAAGGTAATCGATCCCTTGTCGGCTTTGAATACTCCATTGACGAGGTTGAAGAGCGTAGTTTTTCCGGCGCCGTTGGGCCCGATGAGGCCGAGGATCTCGCCTTCATTCAGGTTGAAGCTCACGTCGGAGACGGCCTGCAATCCGCCGAATCGCTTGCCGATGCCGCGAACCTCGAGAAGGGCGCTCATTCGATGACCTCACGCGAACGCGGGACAAGGCGATAGAACCAGCCGATCAGGCCGCCGGGCGCAAGTCGAATGACGAGAAGGAGCAGCGCGCCTGCAATCACAAGGTGGAAGCCGGAAAGGCGGGGAGAAGTGAGCAGGTAGGAACGCAGACGTTCGTAAAGAGCGGCGCCGAGAGCGGAGCCAGCGACGGTTCCCTGGCCCCCCAGCATGAGCATGACGATACCTTCGAGGGAGAGCATGTACTCGAAGGCGATGGAGGGGTCGATCATGCCGTTCTTAAAGAACATGAGTGCGCCGGCGACGGCGGGCAGGAAGGCGGAGACGCTATAGATGATGGCCTTAAAGACAGTGGCGTTGACGCCGAGAACGATGGCGGCGTCTTCGTCTTCGCGGATGGCGAACAGGCCGAGGCCGAACTTCGAGGACTTGATGCCGAGGCTCAGGATCAGCGACAGAGCCATCACGCCGATGATGAGGAAATAAGTGGTCCAAAGGGCGTGCTTGGGACCGCCCAGCGGCGCGTAGGAGTCGAAGGCGACGTACATGCCGGTGGAGCGGCCCCAAGGTTCGAAGTTGGACACAAAAGCCTGTACCGCTACGAGCACGCCAATCGTAGCGAGTGCAAAATAGGCGCCGCGGAGGCGGAGGATGCCCAACCCAAAGAGCAAGGCGAACAAGCTGACAACGACTCCGGCGGTCAGTGCTGCGGTGATCAAATGCCAGCCGCGTACCGTGGCCAGGTAGAGGCCAATGTAACCGCCGAGGCCGTAGAACACGATGTGGCCGAAATTGACGTAGCCGGTGTAGCCGATCATCAGGTTCAAATTTGTGGTCAGGATGATGGCGACAGCAACCAGAATCAAGTCTTCCCGCAGGGCGACGTTGTTGTTGTGTTGAGGAAACCAGGCAAACAGTCCGGCGAGCACGAGAATCAGCCAGAACAGAGGGCGGCGCAGGATCATGCGGTGGCCCTTCCGAAGATGCCGCGCGGGAATAGGATCAGGACCACGACGAACAGGCCGAATTCAATCAAAGGAATCCAACTGACGGCGATGAACGGCGACACGATTCCCTCAAGCAGTCCAAGAAGAACGCCGGCGGCGAGCGCGCCCAGCGGTTTGCCCAGACCGGCCAGAACGGTGACGACAAAACTCTTGAGTTGATATCCGGCGCCCGAAAGGATGGTGAACGGGAAGAGGGTGGAAACCAGCGCACCCGCCGCCGCCGCCAGCGCAATGCCGATAGCGAAGGCGATCATCAATACACGCGTCGACGAAATGCCCATCAGTTCAGAGGCGTCGCGATTGTCGGAAACAGCACGGATCGCTTTGCCGGCGCGGGTGTGGTAAAGAAACAGCTCCAGCAAGCCCGAGATGACGAGCGCCGAAAGCGCCGCCGCCATGTGGTTTCCGGTAAAAGTGTAGTCGCCGACGGTTAAGCCGGGCAGGCTGAAGTTGACATTGTAGGGGCTGGTGCTCCAGATGGCCGTGCCGATGCCAATCACCATCATGTTGACGGCAAAGGTGGAGAGCAGGCTCATCAATATCGGACGGTCGATTACCCAACTCACGGAAAGCCAGTACACCATGATTCCGAGAACCAATCCGGCAGCGAGCACGGGGAGCAGCAGGACGTATGGATTGCCCGCGATGGCGCCGAACAGCAGGTACATGCCGAACATGCCCAGAGCGATCATGGAGCCGTGGGTCAGGTTGATGACATCCATGACGCCCCAGATGAGGCTCAAGCCCATGGCGGCCAAGCCGTAGACTGAGCCGATCAGCAGACCGTCAATCATGGAGGCGAGAATGCCTGACATAGAATCACCTTCGTTCGGTCGTCGGTCGTTAGTCGTTCGCGATTTTCAGCAGCGTCGGGAGCGGTATTTGCCAGCGACTAGCGACTAACGACTAACTACCAACGGCCATATCAACTTTGCCTGAACGGCTTAGTGGATCGGATACACCAAATCCGCGCTCTTGCCCGCCAGCGGCCACACCACTTGCTTGACCAGCTTGCCGGACTTGTCCTTTTGCCACTGCGCCAGAGAAATCGCGTGGCCCACTTGCAAGCCGTGCTCATTGGCCTGCGTGGAAAACTTCGTCCGACCGTAGAACGTGGTGATATCGGTTGCGTTCAAGGCTGCCGCTACTTTGGCGGTGTCGATGCTGCCGGCCTGCTCAATCGCATGTTGCAAAATCAACCCTGAGGCGTAGCCGCCAGCCGATTCGTAGCTCGGCGGCGCGTTATATTTTGCGGTATAGGCCTTGCCGAAGTCAGCGCCGCCGGGTCCGTATTGCGCTTTGAATGTGGATTGCGGTTCCCACTGCGAGGGCACAATTACGCCCGCGGCGGCGTCGCCGAGCTCCACCCACTGCGGGCTGTCAGGAGCGACGAGGAGCGAGATCATTTTCAGCGGGACTTTGTGGCCATAGAGCTGGCGCGCGAGAGTCGAGCCGTCGGCATAATGCCCACCACCTAGCAGGACGGTCGCCTTGGAAGCAATGACTTTGTCGATGATGGCGCTGAAGTCCGTGGTATTCGGCGCATAGGCTTCGCTGAACACGACATTGAATCCAAGTTGCTGCGCATAAGCCTTCGCCGGTGTAACCACGGCCACGGAGAACGACGCGTCCTCATAAACGAAGGCGACGGTGGCGTTCGGGTCTTTGGCCTTGAGCGCGTCGAGTGCCACGGTCAGATATTGCGTGGCCGGCGCGAACATCTGGTAGAGGTGCTCATTGCCGAGCTTGTATGTCTTTTCTTCCGCTGCCCCGGTGGTGAGCATAATTTTCTCGTACTGCTCGGTGACGATCGCGGCTGTGGCGGTCAGGCTGGAGGAGTAAGGGCTAAAGAGGAAGTCAGCTTTGTCCTCGAGGATCATGCGCGTGTAAAGTTGCTGCACGCGCTTGGTATTGGATTCATCGTCGTAGCTGGCAAACTGGACCTTGTAGCTTTTTCCACCTGCCTTGATACCGCCGGCGGCATTGACCGTGTCGCGCCACAATTCGAAGCCGCGGTACTGTTCCAGCGAGTCTACATTCAACGCGCCGGTTCTCGAGACGGTGAACCCAAGGGTGATGGTTTGGCTGAAGGCGGTGGAAATCAGGAAGAAGGACAGCAGCAGGACACTGAAAACTGCTCGTTTCATTGAGCACCTCGCAGATTGCGTTGGCCGCATCAGTTCTTCAAGGACTGAAGCAGCGTACCTAACTTGCGCCCGGCGGCAAACTCCGAACGAGCTCCGGGCAAAAGCGGAGGCTGTTTCTAACCGGCAGCTCTCCGCCGTGGCTCCATAGTCTGCCTTTTTACACCCATCGCACCGGTGACCGCCATCACAGTGGGATGTTCAGGCGCACATAAAACGGTGGCGGGTTTTGGCGGTACGATACTGTCATCCTCAAGAAGAAGCGATTGAGGCTGCGTTCGGAAAACTTGAGGCGGAAGGCACCAAACGAGCCCCACCTGCTACAAATTCTGCTACAGGGGTTGCGATCGCGAATCCCGAGTGTCTGCAAGTGCTTGAAAAGATGGTGAGCGCGGAAGGAATCGAATCCGCGTGAGAACGTAAATTCAATAACATGCAAGGCCACGGATGGCACAAAAGGACGTAGAAAGCACTGTTAGACCACTTAATGGATTGCAAAATGGATTGCACTTTCCGAGAAACCACGGTCAGCGAAGGCTAGCCGGATAACGCAAATGGGGCAGGTTCAGGTGACCTTTGTGCCTCCGTCGATTTTGCACTTGGGCACCCGTAGCGGGCAGCGGTTTTGCCCGAAGTGCTCGACTTCGCAAAGAAGCTGGGGTTGTTAGCGAGCTTAAATTAATCTCCGCCATCCCATTTACGGTGATGGCGAAAAGCAGCCCGTCGTTGTCGTCGATTGCCAGCGCATCATATGCGTTGGCAAGTTGTATCGGCAGCGCTACGCGATAGAGTAGAAGGCCAGTTGCCGCGTCGTGGACATCGATTCCATTGGTGAGTGGCTGGAAGACGAGGCTGCCGTCAGAATTCATCTTCTGGCCGTACACGGCACTCGCAAGCCACACATCCCGATCCACATAAGTAATATCGCCCTCAAGGTTGAGGTTCGTGTCGGTGAACATGTCTTCGGTGAGGAACGTCGTCCCATCGCCGGACAGCGCTAAATCAACATTTCCGTCGCCTTCGTTTTCGAAGTAGTTATTTTGCGTAATGGCAGCCGTTGCAGTATTGAAAACGAAAGGACCGCTGCCGAACACTAGAGTCGCATCTTGATTCATCGTCACCCGGTCGAATTGCGATCCGCCAGCAATCGCATAATGCGTTATTTGTCCCGTGTTCGTGTCCAACTCGTAAAACGCGCCCGGCGGGCTGACGGTTCCCTCAGCTATGTAGTAAACAATTCCCGCGCTCGTTACCACCACTCCGTAGGGCACTATGTTCCCACTCGTTTGCACATTGAACGATTTCACGTTCGTCGGAGACGATGGATTCAACACGTAAATGTCGCCAGTTCCCGTATCTGCGACCGCCAAGGTATTCCCGTCGGTGGAGAGTGCGACCCCCGTTAGGCGGGAATTGCTATTTGTATATGAAATCGTGATCGGCGGCAGCCAATTGCCAGACGAGATTGAAAACACATCGATCTGAGACTGATCGGTGAAGTAAACGACACCTCGTGTAGAGTCATATAGGCCTTGCATGAGCGCCCCACTCGGCGACTGAAAGGTTTGCACAGCGGGCACATAGGTCAGCGGCGTCGGGGAGCTTCCAGAACCAGCAGCGGTCGTCGCGGAAACAGTTGCCTGTGTGCCAGCGGTTCCGGCTGGAATCGTAAACAGAACCGCCTCCATCGGAAACGGGTACGGCTGAAAGGGGGAAGCTGAGGGAATAACCTGCGTCACTGTTGCGGCTTGTCCCCCTACGCTTATGGTCACATTGGAAGGCTGCTGGCCAAGTCCATAGCCGAAGATGACGCCTTGCGAGCCGCCATCTGCACTCGCGGCATTTGTTGACAATTCGACAATCGTTGGACCATAACTGAAATTCTCCGGGTTAAGCTGAACGCTTCCGTCTGGCAGGACTACCGTAAAATCCGCAGCGCCACCAGCGGAGGCGGGTGGAGTTACGCCGGTCGCCAGCTTGTTCGACAACGAAACATTAAGCGCCGCCGTATTGCCGATGTAGATTGTGCCGGAAGTGATGTTCTCAGCAGAGCTTGCATTCTCCTCCGAGACTTGCGCCTGAACAGATGTTCCCCCATCTAGCGCCCCAGTTCCCGGTGACAGAAATCCTATGGCGAAGATCGTCTGTTCATTGCCGCTTTCGACTTGCGTAGTATCCAGGAACTCCACCCCGTGGCCAATCGGTCCGACAGCAAGGCCTGTGGGGTCACACACCGAAAGAACGATGGCCTCTTGACTGTCATTAACGTTGAAGTTCGGAACCCAGCCTGTTTGTGTCAGGCTCGTCGTGTTATACGCAGAAACGTCTCCCAACAAATCGGTCGAGAACACCGTCGAACCGTCATAGCTCAGAACAGCGCTCGTCGAAGGATAGATGCCATAGGGCACGAAGCTACCGAGCTGTGCCAGAGTATTGGCATTCAAGACATCGAATTCGCTGCCAAAGTTTAAGAAAATGCGCGTTCCATCTGGGGTCGGCAAAATGTTATGGAGAATCTCTCCGTTCCCGTCCGCCGTTAAGTAGGACCCATTGCTCGGGTTGTACACCACTATCTGTCCGCCATCGGCATTCCCAACGATGACCTGGCTACGATCTGCCGTCAACGTCATCTGTCCAATATTGGTTATGGCGAAGTTAAACGTCGACTGTGCATTGATGACTTGCAGACTGTTCGTCACCGGGTTCCAGATGGCAAAGGTTTGGGAGCCATCCACGTTCAATGCCGCTATCCCTCCCAGCAGCGCCAATTGTCCGCTCGCTAGAATAAACGGCTCGATGGCGGCATAACCCTGAGGGCCAATCGTCGAAAAAGGATAATGCTGAAGCACCGTCAAGCTTCCGGGATCGACCAGATAAATATCCCCTATGGCCGTTGCGACGTACATCTCCGTGCCATCTGGCGAAACATCGATTCCCCAAGGCATCTGAATAAAGACTTCCCCGATCTCCGATTCCGATTGCTCATCGAAAACGTCAATTCGATTCAGCGTTGTGTTGCTTACAAAAAACCGATTGTGAACGCTGTCGTAGGCCGTGAAATGAGGTGGGAAAAATTGAAGCCCACTGAAACTGTATTGCGAGTCAGTTCGCAGGTAGCGCGTGCGAAAGGGCGGATAGGGACTCGTCACCGTCGCCTCGATTTGCGCCTGGATCGTTGCCGTGTGCGTGAGCGGCCCTGAATTGCCAGTAAACGAAACCGTTACCGTGCCCGGAGACGCGCTCACCGCGGCCGATATTGTTAGCCGCTGTGGTGCGCCAATGGCCAGCGAGAAGCTGCTAGGAGACACGCTTATGCCGGAGGGAGGAGCGGCGGTAACTTGTACGCTGCCGGAAAACCCATCAACTCCGCTGACTGAGATTTGTGCAGACTCTGATCCTCCCTGCGCAATCGCCAGAGTCGCAGGCTGAGTGGATAAAGAAAAATCGGGTTGAGCGCTCGATCCGCCACAGGAAGCAAGCAAGCAACAGGTTACAGCCGCCGAAAGGCGAAGCATAGCGAATAACAACTCCGAATCCGTCCGCGTTTCAAATAGGTACGCGCCAAGAGAGTTCCAGTAAGGCGACAGGCTGCGACGATTCGCGCAAATTGACCATCTGTTCACGTTTCACCACCTTAACAGCAGCGGAAGAACCCTCGCCATTTTCCCGACAGTCTTTAGACGGCGCACAAATTTTATTACACGTAAGGAGCGTAATGTATCTCACGCTTGGTTGTGAGTCTGAATAGGTCAGTAAGTATACGATTTTGCCACATCCTGAAGTCGCCGCCGCTTAGGGGCAGCCTAAGGGAAGAGCTGATTCTTCTGCCCGTGCGATCTACTTCCAATCGCTCGGTAAAGTTCCCTGCGAATACTGCACGGCAAATCTCCGAGACACGCTGCGCGCATTCTAAGGCATCAGCCGTGCTCGTTCCTCTGAACCCAATCTCGCGACGGCTGTGTCCAACGCTTATCACAACTCCTTCACCCTCTAAGACCGCTCCGCTGATGGGGGCCGCGTCTGGGTTTGTGGGGCGGATTCTAAAGGTTGGTGCAATCATCCTGGAGTCATGCTGCGAGGGCCCGATGTAGCAGTCTGCTACTCCAGGAGGAAGGCCGTTCACCTGTCTTTCCACCTCGGAAAAAACAATCTTCTCAAACTCCGTTACGTACACATTCTTATTCCTGATTATGGCCACCATTCAAACCAATCCCAATGCCAAGTATCAGCGCCCTCGCCACCGTGCAACCCGAAATAAAGTGTTCCTGATGCCGCATCGAAAGTACCGCCAAGGCGGATGATGGAGCCCCAAGGGGCGCCACCGTTCAGGACTCCGGCACTTCCACTCTGGTAACCCGTGCTAAATAGGTTAGAACCGGCTGCTCCTTGGAAAAAGTCATAGAAAACGTATCCCCCGGTTCCGACAATAACGCTCGTGGCGGCAAAAGCTTCTATAAACGCCTCCGCATTGGCGTAACTGGGGCAGCCCGCACAATGCAGAAAATCTGTACCGACTGGGACATCACCAGGGGCGAGCCCGGGATACAGAAGGTTAAAGCTGAAACTACCCCCGGATGTTGCCTGTGATGGGGCTAGACAGGTGACATCCGTGAGGCTTCCGCCGCAGCGAACCCAAATAGTGTAAGCGCTGTCTTGTCCGCTAGGCGGGGTATAACCAGGCGAGCCGGGCACTCCATTTGGGCAAGAGCCAGGATTGAACCCACAATCAACCTGGCCTTGGTAATAAGCTTCTGCACCCTGAAGCTCCGACAAGGCCAAATCCGTACCCTGTCCGAGCGTAGGTTTAAGGGCGCGGCTGGGCATTCCGGGAGCGCACTCTTGACCGGTGGGATCGCAGAGCTGACCCTCATTGTTCCACCAATCCCATGTTCCGGCCCCGGCATACCCGTTGTATTGTAGTCCCAGAGCATCGACTGCGTTTAAAGGATTGTCACCGACATAAGCATAACGGTTCCAGGTCTGCGGGTTTGCGGGATTCGCGACTGCTAACCCCGCTGGGTCCGGCTTAATCCAGCGCCCTTGCACCGGGTCATATTCCCTGTATAGAAAATCGTCCAGGCCCACCATTGTGTCCTGGAACTGGCCTGTGAAATCCAGGTACGTCGTTGAGGTGCTCGTGCTTGAGTACGCTTCACCGAATGGTGCGTACGCCGTGTCGTAGGTCATCGCGCGAGTGCTGTAATTGGTGGTAAGCCGGGAACTCCCCAGCCAATCGGCGTGCAGGATGTACGTATCGCTGGCGGTAGCCATTTCAGCCGTGCTCCCTCCGGGAAGGGGAATGCGCGCCGCCTTGACCGTTTGCCCGTTCATCGTTCCCAGCTTGCCGATGGGACTGTAGAGAATCTGCGTAATCGTCGTGCCATTCTTGAGTTCTACCTCGCGGTCGAGCGCGTCGAAGGTGACGTGCGAGCTCCGAAGTGTGATCGGATTGCCGTCGGAGTCCCAGGCATACGTCGGTGGGGTGCTGAACGAGCAGTCCTTGGTCATATTCCCGTCGGCGTCGTAGGTAGGGACGCAGCTTGCGACCGACTGTTCCTGATTGTTCGTGGTGCCATTAGTCAACACGTACTGTGCGTCAAACGTTATGCTGCCCGACTTGTTGAGGTTGCCGAAAGGATCGGTGGTGAAGGACTGATTCCACACGGTCGTCGATCCATCGATACAATTGACGCTGTTCGCACGCGCAAGATCGTCGTAAACGTAGGAGCAGTTTTGCGTGTTGGAACTGTTGAACGGATCGGTGATCCCAAGGCTGCCGAGCGTCCAGTCGGGATTCCAGCCCACCGTGCCGCTCAAGGTCTGGGGTGTTTTGCCCACAGTAAATTGGAAGCCATTCATTCGTCCGGTGGTTGCGTCGACGCCATAAGCATCGCTATCGCCAGAGCCAAAAGTGACGTTATTGCTGGGCGGATTGGAAGCGTTGGATGGATAATACGTCGCACTCGTCACCCAGTTGGTAGACGCCCCATACGTCGCGGAATACGGTCTTCCCTCCCCGTCGGGTTTGAATGTCCAGCTGCTCAATCCGGGCACACCGCCGAGGCTGTTGAGAGTGCCGTTCGCCCAATAGTACCCCGTCGTGTGGTAATAGCCGCCGGAGTTCGGCGTGGACTCGAACACGTCTGAGATCTCGCCGCGTGGCGAGTAGCAGTAGCCAATGTCGGTGATCTTCGCCGTGCTGGGGCCGGTGAATGCTTCGGCAAGTCGCCCGGCCACGTATGCGCCAGCTGGGTAGTTTGGTGGAGATGCGCAACTGAAGGTTGTGGAATCATAAACAAAAGTCTTGGCGGGTGTAACAGAAGCATACGA
>Ga0187781_10002298_pt1 | contig 14599 bp, 15 predicted proteins | sample 0715_SJ02_MP02_2_FD_132447 | JGI IMG/M metagenome (GOLD analysis project Ga0187781, IMG submission 132447) | Tropical peat soil microbial communities from peatlands in Department of Meta, Colombia - 0715_SJ02_MP02_20_MG | ecosystem: Environmental > Terrestrial > Soil > Wetlands > Peat | place...
AACCTCGAGAGCGCGCCGCATGCACGCCGGACACACAAAAAAAAGCCGTCGGCAGCCCAATATTAGCCGGATGAGTGCCCTCGTTTCGCCGCAATTCAAGCTGTCCCACTTTTTCCAGCTTGGTTTAAGTCAAAGCGCAACAAAGACTTGTGAAATGTCAAGAGCAAGTTTGCGGAAATTCGCCGTGACAGCGGATCCCATGTCAGCTAGGGTGCCCCCCTTCGAAACCTACCAAGAAGGGAGCCAGAAATGTCCAGTCTCTCAAGTGAAAATGCTGTCCCTCCGAACGCACAGCGGGAGAAGAACCGACCGCGAGTCGTGACGTCCAACGATCCATGGTCATTTTGCGATTGTCTGGGCGATCCGCGCAAGGAAAGTATACCCGCCTGGGACAAGGAGTTCGCCCGGCTACTTAAGGCCCTGCAGAAGCGCGCGCTGCAGAGTCCCGATCGATTCGCAGCGGAGATTTTGGGCCGGGTCATTAGCAGTGCGAGCTATGTTTGGCTGCGCATGCATCAAAGAATCGAATTGTCGATCCGCAGCTTTGACAAGCGTCAGCAGGGGATGATCGAATCGGGCCTGCATGAGAATGTCGTCAATGTCTTGATGCCCCAGCTGCTCGAACTCGGCCGCTACATCGCCGAAATCGCGCACATTCAGGCCGCCACGGCGCGGCAGTGGTCGCTGGCGCAGGCCAAGCAAGCGTCAAACGAGCACCCTACCACCGGGGCCAATCAGCTCTCGCGATCGAATGGCGACCGGGTCGAGATACCACCGGCTTCGCCGCAGACAGCGCCAAATGCGTAAACAGATGGCGCCATCCGCGCTCAGGCCAAATCCCCGGCCGCTGGCGATGAGAAACGCGCGCAGTCAGTCGATCAGAGACCCGGGCAGCTGCCGATTCGACTCAAGACCGGAGTGAACCTACTTGAAGACGCAGCGCTCTAATCGTGAGAAGCGTTGGCAGCACATCCGCCAGCGAATGGAAGCGGCCGCACAGCGGCTGCAACGGCATGGGGTGCTTGTCGCCAAGGGGGGACGGAAGTCGCCCGCCTGGTGTGTGCGCTACAACGATTATGCCGAAGGACGCCGGCGGCAGCGGTCGATCTACGTCGGAACCGATAGCGTGCTTGTCGATCGGGCCGGGAAACTACTCGCGGAGTACCGGGAACTCAATCGCTGGCAGCGAGAAATGGACGCAGTTCTCAGATCGATGAGGCACATCGTGGCTTGGCTAAAGCGCCCCAATCGGACTGATCGCAAGCCTCGCTTCGCTCACGACGGGCGGCTTGCCGCCCCAGAAGAATCGCAGAAGTAAGCAAGCGCGAGCCAACAATCAACACGCACTCTGCACGTAGCCATTTACCGTCGATAATCGACAAAATTGATTTTCAAGCGTCGCGATGGCGTAGACTGAAGCGCTTGCGTCACGGCCGACATCGGTCGGCGAACGGACTTCCGGACGGAGGCGCGCGTGACGAAATGAGCGATCTTAAAGTTCGCGGTTTCCGAATGCGCCCGCGGGGTTCTGCGACGAATGGCGACGTTTCCGCATCCGGCTGAGAGGCAACTCGCGGCGAGATCCCAAGAGGCTGCCAAACCGTTCTCAGAGCCTCCGAATTGCTCGCCAGGCGCCGCCACCTCATCGGGACGCTCACGGCTAGACTCGAGCAGAGCGCTGCGAAGTGCGGCGCGCTCGAATCGAGAGTCATCCGGGCGAACCGATAAGCCTCGTCCAAAGGGCCCTAAATTTTTCGCGGTGGCGGGGTACACTAATGTGACAGAGCTCCGCTAGCTTCGGACTTCAACCAAAGCCCTGTGATTGACCGGTCTGGCCGATCACAGGGCGTTTCTTTTTTGTGGCTCACGAGCCGATGGGACCAGCATCGACCCAAATTCGAGGACGTTGCCAAAATGCCACTGACCTCTGCCTTTGCCACCTGCGCACTTTTACTTTTGTGCACAGTCCTGGCTCTCGTTCGGGAAGTGCGTCTCCGCCGCGCTCTCCAGCGTCTCTTGCTCCGACTCTTGTCCCTCTGGAGGAATCCGCATGCGAGGAACTCTGCGTCCCCTCTGCCTGGCCGCGATCGTGATGGGCGTCTGGGGTTGTGACTCCAATCAGCGGCTGGTGGAGCTCTCCCAAGAAAGCTTGAGCCGGCAGGCCGAGCAGAATGCGCAAATGACTCGACAAAGCCAAGCTGTCACGGAGACGACGCAGCAACTCATTAAGGCCGAATCAGCGGTCCAAGATGATGCGACCCAACTCGAGCAGCAACTGCATGCCGAGCGCTCGGCTCTCGATCGGCAGCGCGCGGGCCTGGATGACGAGCGTCGCGACCTGGCAGCGGAACGTCAACGCACACCAATGATCGCGGAGTCAATTAAGGGAGTTGCTCTTTTGGTCGCGAGTGCCCTGCCCCTTGTGATCTGCTGGTATCTGGCCCGGGCATTGTTCCTGTCCGCAGGCGAAGATTCAACCGCCGCAGAGATCCTGCTTGAGCAGCTTGCGATGCGAGAACCGTTACTGACAGCGTGGGCAACTGCAGCGTTGCTCCCCCCGGCCTGCAGCGATCGATCAAAGGACTCTCTGGCATCGCCGCTTCCCTGTCTCAGCCATCGTGGGGAAATCACTGTCGAACGCGCGCCTCACCGTGTTTGGGTCGTCGTCGAAGATGCCCACGCCGTGGAATTCCTCAAACGGATCAGCCGCGTCCTCGCCCAAGGGGATGCTACTCTACCCGACCTCGGCCAGTGGTCCTTGGAAGGCACGGTCGCTTTCATCGCCGACAACGCCGTTTCAAAACCGGCTCTGACGAACTCATCGGTCGGGGAACTCAAGGAGTTCCACCTGCTGACTCGGGAGATTGAGTCGATCACCGTGCAGCGCGGGGCCCTCGCTCGAACCGTCAACTCTCGTCCGAACTGCCTGGCCTTGGTCACCTCCAAACGAGCGCTGGAGAACTATCTGCATCCAGATGCGATTTGCCGGGCTCGCGGTGTGCGCATCGACTTCGGCGATTTCGATGACGTGCTAGAAGCTGCCGCGGCGGCGACATTCCAAGCCGACGATGGCCGTCGCTGGACTTCGCTCTCAAAACGGGCTCGAAAGCGGCTGCGTGACCGGACCAAAAAATGGCTCAACCGTGCGGCTGTTGACCAGATGACGCCGCGACTGTTGGCCGAGCGCGACCCGAGCGGAGAAGTCGTTGGCTGGCTACGCAGCATTGCCGGGCTGGCCGACGCTGAACCCCCAAAACCCTGACTGATCCGTCACCCCAATCAATAACGAACTCTCACAGAAGGACAACGATGTCGCACATTGTCACGATCGAAACCCAAGTGTGTGACGCCTCCGCCATCCAGGCGGCTTGTGAGCGTCTCAAGCTGCCGCCCGCGGCCCATGGGTTGCATGAACTGTATAGCGGGACGGCTCAAGGCCTAGCCGTCCGACTACCCGGCTGGAAGTATCCTGCTGTCTGCAATCTGAAGACTGGCAAGATCGAATTCGACAACTACGGCGGCCGCTGGGGCAACCAGCAGGAACTGGACCGCTTCCTGCAAGCCTATGCGGTGGAAAAGGCCAAGATCGAAGCCCGGCGCCAGGGCTACTCGGTGACTGAGCAAGGACTGCCAAATGGCTCGATCCGCGTCTCGGTTCACGTGGGAGGTGCCGCTTGAAAATCATCGAAATCACCATCACTCCCACCGGCGACACGAGCGTCGAAACTAAAGGCTTCTCTGGAGCCGAATGCCGACGGGCAAGCGAATTCATCGAGACTGCTCTGGGCCGATGGACGGGCGAGCAACTCACCGCCGACTTTTACGCAACCCAGGGACAACACCAGCGGTTGCAGGAAGATGCCTGAGAAGAGCCAGCCCCGCCGCCATCTTCCGCGACCTTTTCGATCTATGCCCAAAACAATCCTCAACCGATGAAGCCATCTGAATCGCGTAGCGGCCGAGCTCGATTGTCCCTCCCTTGTCCTGCTTGCGCGCTCAACGAAGCGGATCGCAAAGAGCCAGCATCTCAGATGAGACAAGGTGCTTTGAGACCTGAGTGAATTCACACTCATGAGTTCCCGGGTTGGCCGTGGCTGCCGCACGCTCAAACGACTCTTTCTGCGGTTTCCCTAGGAGATTTGCGATGACGCTTTCCCAGCGCCTGGCAGAGTACGTACGCGCGTGCTTCACAGGCCTCTGGATCGAATCACATGAACACGAAGACGCGCTGGCTGAAATTGGCCGATTGTGCCAGAGCGAGAATTGGCGATTAGCCACCTGGGACATTGATCGGGGTCTGTTGATCGGCAACCAACATCCTGCCGACGGCGGTCAAGATCCCCTCGCAGCCGTTCGCGCCTTAAGCGCACTGGCCGAGCCCGATGGGACAGCTTTGTTGGTCCTGGTCAATTTTCACCGGTTTTTGAATTCGCCAGAGATCGTGCAGTCCCTGGTCCGCCAGATCACAGCGGGTAAGCAAAACCGGGCTTTTGTGGTGATTCTCGCGCCTGTCGTCCAAATCCCTGTCGAATTGGAAAAGCTCTTCGTCTGCCTGGAGCACGAACTGCCCGATCGGACGCAGCTCGAGGAGGTGGCCCGGGGAATCGCAGACAAACCGGACGAGCTACCTGAGGGAGCCGGCCTGCAAGCGCTTCTCGATGCGGCAGCGGGACTAACCCGCTATGAAGCCGAAGGTGCCTTCAGCCTGTCGATCGTGCGTCGTGGTCGCTTGGCGCCCGAGGCCATTTGGGAGCTCAAGTCCCAAATGCTTAAGAAGAGCGGCTTGTTGCAACTCCACCGCGGTGGGGAACGCTTCAGTGATCTGGGAGGCTTGGAATCGATCAAGGAGTTTTGCCGACGAGCTCTGCGGCCTCGGGCAACCGTGAACTCGGCAGCCCAGCCGCGAGGAATCCTGTTGTTGAGCCCCCCTGGCTGTGGCAAGTCGGCCATCTCGAAGGCCCTCGGCAACGAAATGGGACGGCCGACTCTGATTCTCGATATCGGCGCGCTCATGGGCTCGTTGGTGGGACAGACCGAGCAGAATATCCGTCAGGCGCTCAAGATCGCGGATGCGATGGCTCCGTGCGTGCTGATGGCCGATGAGCTCGACAAGGCGCTCAGCGGAGTTGCCTCAAGCGGACAGACCGATAGCGGCGTCTCAGCACGACTGTTTGGCACGCTTCTGACCTGGCTCAACGATCACCAGACCGACGTCTTCTTTGTCGGAACTCTGAACGACGTGTCGAAGCTGCCCCCCGAATTCTCGCGTGCCGAAAGATTTGACGGAGTCTTTTTCGTCGACCTGCCCGGTCCGCGCGAGAAGCAAACGATCTGGCAGATGTACCTCGATCAATACGGCCTCAACTCCAAGCAGCAGCGTCCCGTCGACACCGATTGGACTGGCGCTGAGATTCGCGCTTGCTGTCGGCTTGCGACACTTTTGGAGATGCCGCTGCTCGAAGCGGGCAAGAACATCGTGCCGGTCGCCGTGACGGCAGCCGAGTCAGTCGAGCGGCTCAGGAATTGGGCCAGCGGGCGCTGCCTGTCGGCCGACAAGCCGGGCATCTACCGCAGCGAAGATCGTGCCAGTGCCCGCCGCCGCATCAACCGCGACGCGGGCAACAACTGAATTCCGGCTGAATTCCGGCATGGTCGCGTTCGAACAACGTTGCACCCACAAACGGAGACGTTTTTGCATGACAAGGCTTTCAGAAGAAACCCTTTCTCAGTCCGACCACTCATCGGGACAGCGACTGCGGACCCTGACCGCGGCGGTCCGCCTCTCGTTTACTTGGCTGGGCACCCGCAAGACCCTGACACCCGAACAAAAAGCTCAGGCGGCCGACGCATTCGGCGCGGAAGGCGAATTCCTGTCGGCTGGCAAAAAGCTGATCGATACCAAGCATCCCGATTTCAAGGCCGTCACGGGTGCCCGCGGCCGGATCGTCGCTTATTGGCGAGGAATCAGCCTCCCCTACCCCGAACCCGGAATCCGGCTCATTCGCCAGGACGACGTCGGTCCGGTCAATCAGCAGCTCACAACGCTCAAAGCCGAGCTCGAAGCGGCCGTGCACAATCTCGAGCGCCACTTCGACTCTCTCAAATCGGCTGCGCGCGAGCGTCTGGGACGCCTGTATAACCCGGCGGATTACCCCGACTCGCTCGGCGGGCTCTTCGAGGTGAGTTGGGACTTTCCGTCAGTGGAGCCGCCTTCCTATCTCCGGCGCCTCAGTCCTGAGCTTTACGAGCAGGAATGCAGGCGGGTCTCTGCGCAGTTCGACGAGGCGGTGCGCTTGGCCGAGCACGCTTTCCTGCAAGAACTGGCGCAACTCGTCTCACACCTGAGCGAACGCTTGAGCGGGGCTGAAGACGGGAAGCCCAAAATCTTCCGTGATTCCGTGGTCGAGAACCTCACCGAGTTTTTCGAGCGGTTTCGCCATCTCAATATCCGCTCCAGCGACCAGCTCGATGAGATTGTGACGCAAGCCCAGCGAATCGTTCGCGCGGTTGAGCCGCAACAACTCCGCGACAACGAGAATTTGCGGCAACGCGTTGTCAGTCAACTCTCCGGAGTGCAGTCCATCCTAGATGGATTGCTCGTCGACCGGCCGCGCAGAAGAATTCTCCGGCCGCAGCCGGAGCGGGTGTGATGGATCTCTTCATCGCGCCGGGAGGAAGCGTGCGCTTGGTCTACGGCGAAGAACTGGACTGGCACTGTCTGGGTCTAATCACGATTCGCCGAGCCTCACACATCGAGCCGATTAAAGGCGGCGGCTGGATTGCCGATCTTACACCCGTCCGGGGTCCAACTCTTGGACCGTTCTCCCGGCGCAGCCAAGCGCTTGCCGCCGAGATCGAGTGGCTCGAGGCGAGGCTGCCGGCACTCTGGGGCTCGTAGCCGAATTCAGCTCGCTCGTACCCGTTAACCCGCCATCACGCCTGTTGTTCGAGCGGCCGCCCCAAAACGGAGGCGGCCGCTTTGTCTTATTCTCTCATCCCCAATGAATAAGGAGTCGATGCGATGACCCAGAACGAGCTCAATCGTGCGGTCGCTCGAGCGACCGGCGAATCAGTTGGCCTGATCTGTCGCATGGGATTCGTTCTTGTGACCCGTGTTGCCCAGGAGCCTGAGCCGCGGACGATCGACTGGGACGAAGCCGAGCAGGCCCGACGGGTCTCGCTCCAGCCGCAGCGTAAGCGTGGCGCCTTCATGGCTTAGTTGCGCGGCGCGTCCGCAAACCCAACTCGGTCTTTACGTCCGGGAGTGCCGTCTGCTTCGACAGGGCCTTTGTGCGATGTCCGCCAGACGAAGGAGCTCGCCGCCAAGCTGGGGCGTCCGGGATCACATCGCCGGATCGCTGACTGTGATAAACAACGAACGCAGCTTGGCTGCGCCGCTTTTGGACAGTTCTCTCCTTTTGAGGAGTCCGGAATCATGTCGATGACCGTCAGCGTGGGGTATAGCGAAAAGTTGGGCCAGCCCAATTTCGGGTCGATCGGGGCCAGCTGCCACATCGAGTGCGAGCTAGATGGGCGGCCGGTGTTCGATGATCCGGCTGTCTTCCACGCCAAAGTTCGCGAGCTCTACGCCGCCTGCGCCAACGCAGCCAAGGAGGAACTGGCCCGACACCAGGCCGAGCAGGAAGCTTCGCCCGAGCCTCGGAACGGTTCTCTCAAGGACGCCGAAGGCGTCGCATCCGCTGCTGTTGGCAAAGTGAGCCCGAATGGCGAACCACGTCAGCATCGAGCCTCGAAGCGACAACTGGAGTTTCTTGAGCAGCTGGCTCGGCAGATTCCACGAATGGGTGTTCGCCGCCTGGAATCCTTGTCAGAGCGCGTCTGCCAGAAGCCATTAGCCGAGCTTTCGAGCTTCGATGCCTCGAGCCTGATCGACACTCTCAAGGCGATCAAGCAGGGGACGCTTGACCTGGAAGCGGCCGTCAATGGAGGAACGCGATGAGGGCGACTCCCAGCCCGTTTCCCCCTTTTTGTGGAGCATTGACAGCGGCTCGGTCCGGCAGCGTCGTCGACTACGTCAGTCCCAGCCGGCTCAGCCTCTGGCTCAAGTGTCCGTTGGCCTTCAGACTTAAGTACATCGACGGGGTTCACCTTCCCATGCCTCCGGCCGTATTCCTCGGGAAGCAGGTGCATGCCGGCATCGAATGGTTCTACCGGAACCGACAGGTCGGCACGCCCGTCGGGTTTGAAGAAGTGTGCCGTTTCTTGCAACGTGACTGGGATCGATCGGTGGCCGTGGAAGAGATGCGGTTCCGGTCTGTGCCTGAGGAAGCTCAGCTGCGCTCGAAGCTCGTGGAACTGATTCGGATGTATCTGGCCAAGGTCGCCAACGAAACGGCCCGTCCGCTGGGGGTCGAGACCGCGGCGGAGGCGCCCTTGATTGACCCCCGCACGGGGGAAGATCTCGGGATTCCGTTGGTCGGCGTCATCGATTTGGTTCTCAAGGAGGATTCAGGTCCGGTCATTATCGACTTCAAGACGGCTGCGCGAGCCCAGGAGATGTTGGAGCTGAGTTACGAGATTCAATGCGGCTGCTATTCCTACTTGTTCCGGCAGACGACGGGAACGATTGAATCGGCTCTGGAGATCCGCCGGCTGGTGAAGACCAGGACCCCGCAAATCTCGTTTCACAGATGGCCGGCACGAAACGGAAGCCACCTGGGCCGGCTGTTCGCGGTCATTCGGGCCTATCTCGACGACTTGCAGTCGCGGCGCTTCGTCTTTCGGCCTGGGCCGCTGTGTAGCGCGTGTGACTTTCGCGAGCGGGACTGCCACAGCTGGTCCGGATGAAGCTCAGGCTGTCACTGCTCTGCTGCCGATGATCCAGCAGCTCTGCGACGCCGTCTGAAGTGAGTTCATGGACTGACGTTTGCAGGCACTCGGTGCTCGCTCGAGGCGAGCGAGCACCGAGCGCCATCTGCCGAAAACCGAGGGGCCAGTCTCTTTTTAGCATTCCGCCAGCGGAGGACCGGGGCCGAGATGACCGTTGGTGTTGCCCTCTCAGTTTCGCGAGGACACCTGATCATCCCGACCCGTTCGACTCGGGGCATTACCCCGCAGGCCGGCGGAGACCACGATCCGTACCAGCTCTGCGACGCTGTGCGCCTCCAGCTTTCTCATGATTTTCGCCCGGTGTACTTCGACAGTCTTGTGGCTGACCGCAAGCCGGGCGCCGATCTCTTTGCTCCCCAGTCCATCGACGACGTGTCGAAGGACTTCTTGTTCTCGCGCTGTCAGTCGCTCCAGTCGCTCACGCACGGCCCGCAGTTCGCGGACCTTGGAACAGCACCGAAAATCCAAAGTGAGCGCTCGCCGCACAGCATCCAGCAAAACATCGTCGTCAACTGGCTTTTCCAAGAACTCCGTGGCGCCTGTTTTAATGCTGCGACGGCCGCCGGCACGCTGCCATAGGCAGTGAGCACGATGAGTGGTATTTCATTGCCTCGACGGCGAAGCTCCCGCAGGAGATCCAATCCACCCAGCCCGGACATCGTCAAGTCGGTGATCAGGCAGCCGGAAAGCTGCCCGTCGCACAAACTCAAAAGGATCTCGGCCGAAGGAAATGTCTCAACGCCAACGCCGAGAGTTTCGACAAGCCAGCAAACTGACTTGCGCACCGCCTCGTCATCATCGACGACATAAACTGTCTGCCGGAAGACGGGGAGCTCGCATTCGATTTGCGGAACCCGATGTTGTGCCTGGAAAGTCTCTAAGGGAAGACCGAGTACGCGGTATCTATCAATGGTTTTACATCCATCAAGGCCTTGGACGTCGACAGCATTTCGGCGATCGTTCACGGACACACTCGTCCCAGGTGCAATGCACTCGCAAAGAATCCGTCCAATCGCAAGTGGCCTTGGAGCCCTTGAATCAAATGACGTGCGAACTGTTGGCCCGAGGCCACGGTGAGTTGGCGAAAGATCGAAGCCAGTGTGGTCGTTTTGGACAATCAGCTAGCCGAATCGGAGAGAACGAATTCGAGCTCGGAACTGTGGGCTCTTGAGGCACAACACACGACGTTCCGATGCGGCAAGCGTGAGACGAGAATTCGCATCGAGCCGGCGACGAGTCGTGGCGAGTCGGGACCACTGCCCCTGCTGCAGGCTGACGGCCCATCAGCAGAGTCCCTCGGGTCTAAGCAAATCAGAGACCCCTTACAGATATCGCTGAAGGAGAGCGGAACCGGACGCACTGTTTTAAAAATTTAATTTGCCGCGTAGCCGGCGAGCTGGCACCGCCTGACCTTTGGGAATTGGGAAGGCACGTATTGATTCTTGAGATAAGAGACGGACATACTAAACGGCTCATCGGACGGTTCCGTTTTTCCGTCCGTTTTCCCAAATTTCGGCGATTCGTGTATGGGCCAGGCTCAGAAGGATGCGCTGCGTGCGGCCGAGTCCCCCGATGCGCGCCTCTTAGCGGCTCGCGCCGGTTCGCGAACCGCCCTGGGTGAGGTGCTCGATGAGTGCCGAAACTACCTGCTGCTCATCGCCAACCGCGAACTGGGAGAGGCGATTCAGTCCAAGGTCGGTGCCTCGGATCTCGTCCAAGAGACGTTTGTCGAGGCCCAGAACATTTTCGCACGCTTCGAGGGAAAATCCCGCCAAGAACTGTGTTTATGGCTCGCCCGCATCTTGGAATTCAAGCTCGCGCAAGCCACGCGGAAGTTTGCCAGTACTCACAAACGGGATGTCCGGCGAGAGCGCTCTCTCGAAACGCTCACGCAGGACGAATGGCTCTCCGTGTCGGCAGACTCGGCTGCGGAGACGACCTGTCTCTCCGAGAAGCTGGCGAAGTTCGCGGCGTTACAAGCCGCGCTCCAACGTCTGCCTCCCGAACACCGGCTGGCAATCGAGATGCGAAGTTTTGAAAAACGACCTTTTGCCGAGTTAGCCGTCAAACTGGGACGCACGACCGATGCGGCACGACGCCTTTGGCTGCGGGCCGTGGTGCGGCTGCGGATGGAACTGACCGGGAGCGAACGAAACGCCCAAGACCGATCGAACGTATGAGCAACGGCCAATCAAGTCCTGTCGAGGTTCCGCTTTGTGAGGCGCTCGAGTCGGAAGCAGTTCTCCGCTGGCTCATCGACTACGACGAAGCCCTGGCCGCGGGACTGACCGATAGGAAGGTGGACGACAGGACATTGCAAAACCTCGATCCGGCTGCCCGGCAAGAGGTGGCTGACCTTTGCGATTTTCTGGAGGTCCTGAACGACGCCCGGAACCTAGACGCAATCAGTTCTCGACAGTTCCCAGCGCCACACGCTGAGAGTTCACAGAGCGATCGACTCGTCGCGAATCGGCTCGGTCAGTTTCGGATCGTGAGGGAGCTCGGCCGGGGCGGCCATGGAATCGTCTTTTTAGCACATGATCCGACTCTGAACCGGAAAGTCGCGATCAAGATCCCGCGTCCCGAAACGTTGATCTCCAAGAACGCCCGCCGCCGGTTTATTGCCGAAGGCCGCGCGATCGCGTCGCTGAACCATCCTCACATTCTCAAGGTTTTCGAGGCGGGGGAGACGGGAGCAATCTGTTACATCGCATCAGAGTTCTGCGCTGGTCCCAGTCTAGAACAATGGTTGGGCGAGCAGGGTCGATCGATGAACCCGCGCGAGGCCGCCCGGGTCGTTGCCGATCTCGCAGAGGCCGTCGAGCACGCCCACTCACACGGCATCCTGCATCGCGACCTTAAACCCTCCAATGTGCTGCTTCAACCGACGAATGAACCGCGCACGGCAGCTTTAGTCCGCGCATCAACGGTCAAGAATGAAGGCCCGCGCACCGGAGATCAGCGGCCAAAGAGCGGGCTAGAAGACGAACAGTCGATCGCTGACAAGCACAAATTGTCGAGATCGTCCGCACCGGATTTTGCTCAGACCGAGTTTCCATTCATTGTGAAGCTGTCAGACTTCGGGATCGCCAAGCTCTTCGACGAGACTGATGAGCACTCCAGGACGATCACGGGCACGATTCTCGGTACGGTGCCCTATATGTCGCCCGAACAAGCCACCGGGAATTCACGGATTGGCTTAACCTCAGACGTCTACGCGTTGGGAGCGATCCTCTACGAACTGATCACCGGCAAGTTTGTCTTTCAAGGTGAGTCGCGGGCTGCCTTGATCCAGCGGATTATTGCCGATGAGCCCGTGCCTTTGCGGTCCGTCCGCAAGGAGGTCCCGCGCGACCTGGAGGCGATCTGCCTGAAATGCCTTGAGAAAGAACCCGGTCAGCGGTATCCGACGGCAGGTGACTTGCGCGACGATCTGCAGGCCTTTCTGGCGGGAATTCCTGTCCATGCGCGTCCGCTTACGACTCCGCGTCGTCTCCTTCGCTGGAGCCGCCGAAAGCCGGCGGCGGCCGCACTGCTCTTGGTCGTGACCGTGTCGTGCGTCGCCTTGGCCCTGGGTGGTTGGTGGACGTCTTACCGGTTGCGACAAGAAATCCAGACGACACAGAAGGAGCGCGATCGGGCTAATAAGGGAGAGGCAGAAGCACGCCGGCAGCGCGGGGAGGCGGAGCGAGAGCGCGTCGCGATTGCCGTGCGCGAAAAGCGCCTGCGGCGCGATGTCTTTTGCCTCGACGCGCACTCGGCGTACCGCGCCATCACAGGCGGGCGGCCGGAGTTGGCAGCGGAGCTACTCCAGAAATACGCGCAGGATCCGCAAATCGCGTCGACTTTTGTGTTCCGCTTTGTCTCCCGGCTTGGTCACCTGGCCGAGCGCGTCTGGTCCGAACCTAGAATGGAGTGCAATTCGGTGGCGTTCTCCCCAGACGGCACACGACTGGCGGCCGGATTCGAGAATGGAACGACTCCGGTTTGGGATCTTGAGACCGGGCGAGAGGTCCTGCGTTTACGGGGCCATACGAGCTGTGTCAACACAGTGCGTTTTACGCCGGACGGCGCCCGCATGATCACGGCCAGCTGCGACGGGACCGTGCGGCTGTGGGATGCCGCCAGCGGACGAATGACCCGCCTGCTTCAACAACAGAAGGAGGCCATCCTGTCGCTCGCTGTGAGCCGCGATGGGCTGCTCGCAGCGTCGGGCGATGAAAAAGGAAAGGTTACGCTCTTCCGTTTACCCGATGGGAAACTGCTCACGACCGCCATGATTGGACGCGGCCGTGTCGACGATCTGGCGTTTTCCACGGACGCGAACTGGTTAGGCGTCGCTGCGGGGTATCAGGTTTACATGTGTCGAACCTCACCGAAACTGATCTCGTGGTCGGAAGCCTCCGAGCCCGAACGCGGCAAGTTCATGCACACCCTTGGCTTTGGACCGCTCGAATCGATGGTGGCCTGGGCCGGAGACACGGCAACGGTTCACCTCGGCGGCCCCGAACTCACAGCGCGACGCGCGTCAGACCTTTCGTGTCGCGGTACTGTCCTGACGCTCTCGTTCAGTCGCGACGGGCGTCGGCTCATCTGTGCAGGAAGCAGCCAGATCGTCGAAGTTTGGGATGTCGAAGCGCGCAAACGCATCTCTGAGTTCTACGGGCACGTGAATCGAATCACCCACGTGGCCTTCAGCCCTGATGAGCGGCGGCTGGCTTCTGCAGGCCGTGAAGGCACGGTGCGGCTCTGGTCCATGGAGAAATCGGTGGAATCGATTGGGCTCGCCTCCGTTTTGGGTGCGGACAAGTTGGAATTTGCCGCCGATGGTTCGCTGCTCATCATCGGTGGCGGCGGCAAGGTCAGAGCTCTGGCGACCACCGGATGGCACGAACAATTCTCCGATGACGCGGAACACTTCGCCGTGGCCGCCGGGAAGGGAGACTTTCTCGCAACTTACCAGGATGGCGCGGGAGTCGTGCGGAACGTCCGCAACAAAAGCAAATCGGGTTGCTTTCAGATTGATGCCAAGGACTCGAAGGTCTCCGATCTGGTTCTTTCAGCCGATGGACAAACCATCATCGCGGCTGCCGGCTGGCAGCTGAAACTCTGGCATCCCCAGGCCCCAGGACCACCGCGGATCATCGGACAGCTACCCGGCACTTACGCGAGCGTCGGGATCTCGCCAAGCGAACCGTCTTTCGTCTGCTCGCACGCGGCGTACCCGTTTCTCGTATTTCAAGGGGAGTATTCTGGCCCCGTTCGCCGTCGCATGGACGCCCGTGGACCGACAGGAGTTGTCAAGCAACTGCGATACAACGTCGACGGAAGCCTGTTTGCCGGCGCTTCACCCGACGGCTCGGTTTATGTTTGGGACGCCGCGACGAATCAGCTCAAAGCCTCGTTGATCGGTCACGAGCAACCCGTGAATTGTGTGGCTTTTTGCCCGGACGGCAAGACGCTCGCCAGCGGAGATGAAGCCGGGATCGTGCGATTGTGGGATTTGGAATCAGGCCATGAAGCACTGCATTTAAAGGCCCACGCGCAGTCCGTGAAATCGATTGCATTTTCGCCGGACGCTCAGCTCATGGCCACATCGACCGCGTGTTTACCGGACAAATCAGGCGAGGTCCGAATCTGGTTCGCTGATCGGCGGATTAATGCCTTAGAAAGACCGTCGGCGGCCCGTTTGGTGTCCAAATAATCGCCGCATGAGTGTCTCTCCACCCCCCCGTCGATCGCCTGCCAA
>Ga0187781_10002300_pt1 | contig 14593 bp, 13 predicted proteins | sample 0715_SJ02_MP02_2_FD_132447 | JGI IMG/M metagenome (GOLD analysis project Ga0187781, IMG submission 132447) | Tropical peat soil microbial communities from peatlands in Department of Meta, Colombia - 0715_SJ02_MP02_20_MG | ecosystem: Environmental > Terrestrial > Soil > Wetlands > Peat | place...
ATTCGGTGCGCTCTTCTTGCAGTCATAGATCGCGAACCGAATTCCAGCGTAAGCTCCGCCGTGTGAGCGACAGCCAATCTCAGTTCCTGGCGCTGCGCGAGGTGGCCGATGCCGGCGCGGCGGCGGCCATCGAGCAGCTCGTCGCCTCCGGGGCCGACCGCGACCTTGCGCGCATCAACGTGCTCGCGTTCGCCGCAGCGCATGCGCTCGACGAGGAAACCGCAATCGCGGCGTTCCTGCATGCGGCCAAGCTCGGCATTTTCGAGTTGTCCTGGGACGTGGTTTGCCCGACCTGCCGCGGCGTCCTCGACGTGACGACGACGCTCAAGGACGTTCACAAGGAGCCCTACGATTGCGCGCTGTGCGGCCGCTCGTTCGAAGTCTCGCTCGACGAGACGGTCGAGATCGTGTTCACGGTGAGTCCGCGCCTGCGCAGGATCGCCGCGCATGACCCACAGACTCTGCCGTTCTGGGACTATTACCGGCAGGTATTCTGGAGTTCCGCCGTCGATTTGTCGGACGCGGACCTCGATCGGCTGATCGCGGAATTCACGCTGTTCGCCCGCGCCTTGGCGCCCGGCGAAGACGCGACCGTGACCACCCACCTATCGGAAGGCTGGGTGCTGATCTTCGACCCGGTGTCACATTTCGGGCATTATCTGAAAGCCGCGCCCGCGCGCATCGACGAGCTGCAGCATGTCGCGGTCGCTCTCAAAGGCACGCACGCGCCGACGCAAACGACCGAACTGAAATCCGGTCCGCTGCAGCTGAGCATCGCCAACCGCACGGCGATGCGCGCCTTGCCGGTGGCGTGGATCGAGACCCGCGAGTTCGACCAACTGGTCGGTAAGCGGCGGCCCAATCTCACGGCAAAGCGCATCTTCACCAGCCAGACGTTCCGCGATCTCTATCGCACCGATACGCTCGCCGTCGACCAAGGCCTCAAGATCGTCAGTCTCACGTTTCTGTTTACCGATCTCAAAGGCTCGACCGAGCTGTACGCGCGCGTCGGCGATCTGGTGGCCTATGAATTGGTGCGCCAGCATTTCCTGCTGCTCAACGAGATCGTCGCGGCCGAGGGCGGCGCTGTGGTCAAGACCATCGGGGATGCGGTGATGGCCACGTTTCCGACGCCGGAGCGCGCGCTTGCCGCCGCGTTTCGCATGCGCGCGGCGATCTCCGATGTCGGCCACAAGACACGGCGCGAGGATTTGGTTCTCAAGATCGGTATCCACGAAGGGCCGTGCCTGGCGGTCATGCTCAACGACCGTCTGGACTATTTCGGCCAGACCGTAAACATCGCCGCCCGCGTGCAGGGGCTCGCGGTCTCGCATGTGATCTTCGCGACGAGGCCGGTGGTCGAGCATCCGCAGTCTGCGGCGCTCTTGGCTGCGGCCGGCATCGTGCCCCACCCGCAGACCGCGGTGCTCAAGGGCGTCGCCGGCGAAGTCGCGGTTTATGAAATTCCATGAGCGCGCGAGCTGCGGTTGCCGCACAATCGCGAACGCACCCGGACGCCGCTTCGGGAAGCCGCAAATTCACATGTCCTTTATGTTGATGATGGCGCATGGGACAGTTACTCTGATATCCCCCATGTGGTGGTCCGCATGCGGCGGATATGCGCAGATATGGGCCCAATCGCGGCGCAGCTCCGGGGGAATTTTCTTGGGGTCCGGAATCCAGACATCCTCTCGCAGCGGCACCCACTCTCGGTACGCTATGACATCGTAGCCGACCGGGCTGTCCAGCTCGGTCTTGCGCCAATCGGTGACCCGGCATTCGCCGCGTTCGCAGCCGCAGTGCTCTCCGAACACCCTTTGGTATTCGTCATGATATAGCTCGTGCCTGTAACCTTGGTCGCCAGGCGCCTGACCGAGCGGCACCCCTTCAAATAACGTGGCCGAAGATGCACGCCCGGCAAGCAGAAGGGCGAGCCCGCTCGTGGTCGCACCTATGAGCGCTTTTCGCCGCGTCATGCGCATGAGGCCCCTCCGGTTTGCAGGGTACCGCAGTTTTAGATCATAACACGGTGGCGGATCATGGGTCACGCCGGGTCACCGAGCGGACGGCGAAGCCATCGAGCGCCACGCTGCAACCTTTGGCACTTTCAGCGAACCCTCCTACAATGCCGCCATGATCGAAACAGCGGCAAATATTGGTTCCTTGCTGTTGCTGGGTTTCTTGCTCGGAATGCGGCATGCGACCGATGCCGACCATTTGGTTGCCATCGCGACAATCGTCAGCCGACAACGCACCATGCGCGGGTCGATGCAGATCGGGGCGGCCTGGGGCATCGGCCACACCATCACGGTCATGGCGGTCGGCGCCGCCATCATCCTGTTCGGCATCGTCATCCCGCCCCGGTTCGGGCTGTCGATGGAATTTGCCGTCGGGCTGATGCTGATCCTGCTCGGCGTGCTCACCCTGACCGGAATCGGCCGCAGCGCCAGCGCGAGCGAGGCCGAGCATGCGCACGATCACCTGCATAGCCACGGCGACTACGTGCATCGCCATCCGCATGGTCATGGCCCGGACCAGCACGGTCATGCCGCCGACAAGACGCCGTTGGCGCTGCTCGACCGCAGTTGGCTCGCCGGCCTGCCACCCTATCTTTGGCTGCGGCCCTTCGCGGTCGGCTTAGTGCACGGTCTTGCCGGCTCTGCCACCATCGCGCTCCTGGTCCTGACAATCATCCACGACCCAATTTCGGCTATGGCCTATTTGCTTCTGTTCGGGATTGGGACGATCGGCGGGATGATGTTGATTACTCTGATGTTGACGGCCCCTTTCGTTTTGACATCCGTGAACCTGCCGAGGTTCAACTGGCAACTCGCTGTCGCGTCGGGCCTGATCAGTTTTGCCTTCGGGCTGTTCCTTGTCTACGACACCGGTTTCTCCGATGGCGGCCTGTTCGCCGACAATCCGAGTTGGCAGCCGCACTGATCTCGTCATGGCGGCTCAGGCTGCGAAACCGACCGGGCGCATACCCGGCCGCCGGTAAGTGAAAACCAGAAATTCTTCATACCCGCCCGAGACTTAAGGCCAAATTGGTGCGTTGACCTTGCCCGACCAGCGGCGTAAATTGGCGGCAAAAGGACAAATTGCCGCCGGGGAGGATAGCATCCGAACGATCGGCATCCCCGATTTGTGGACGATCCTGCTGGCCACCGCCGTGGTGGTTCTCGCGGGGACGTTGGTGTTTGCGTGGCAGCACGAAATGCGTCCCAGCGCCGGGGCGCCGACAGCCCCGCAGATGTCGTCACGAGCCGCGCCGCGGGCGCTCAGTCCCGCGGAGGAAAGCTACGCGGCCTCGCTATGGGACATTCATCGGGACGTCACGCTGTCGGCAGTGACGATGAGCTATGCCGGCATCGCCTATGAGACCGAAACCCGCGATGCGAGCCAGCTGGAGCGGAAAATCGAGCCGATCGCCAAGTTCTTCGGCGACGCCGAACAGAAAGTCCGTGGATTGGCGGTCCCACAATCGCTGTCCAAGGTGCAGGGGCAATACATCGAAGCGATGACCCTCTACCGCAAAGCCAGCGACGAGATGCTCGAGTTCACCAAGGACGGCGTGCGCCAGCATCTCATCGACGCCCAGAGCATGGCCTTTACCGCGTCCGAAGATCTTCTGCGCGCCGGTGAGGTGCTGTGGCCGGGGCAGTACAAGCCACACTGACCGATCAACGTCGTACGGAACCATTTTTCCGGAATTCCGCAATTGAGGGACTGAGGAATTCCAGACACCGAGGGAGGAAAGGCAATGACCCGGTTTGGACTAAAAATTCGACTATTTGCGTGGATCATCGCTGCTTCGGCGGTGTTGGCGGTCACCAGCGGGACCGCGGCATTGGCGCAAGCACCGTGCTCCGTGTGGCTGATCGAGAGCAGCCGCTTCATGAACGTGCCGTTCGGAGCCTTCATGCCGGACCGCGCCTTCGTGCCCGGCAGCGACAAGCCATCCAACAACATTCCGACCGTCGACCTGCCGGTCAATGTCGGCGTGATCAAGTGCGGCACCGATTTGATCCTCTACGATACCGGCTGGAAACAGCAGGACTATCTCAAGATGACCGGATCGGATCATTGGGCCCCGATCGGCGAGCAACTCAAGCTTTTGGGCTTCAACGCTGCAGATGTCAGCAAAGCGGTGATCGGCCACGCCCACTGGGATCATGCCGGACAGTTGTCGGACCTTCCGAATGCGGTGCTTTATGTGCAGAAGGCCGAGCTCGCCTCGATCGAGTGGGCATTGAACTATCCCGAGAAGCACATCAGAGCGATCAACTCCGATCCGGGCGGTTGCAACCGCACGCCGGCTTGCGGCTACATGCCGCTGACCATGCAAGAGGTCTACGGCAAGATCCTCAAGGGCCAAGCCGTGATCCTCGACGGTGAGAAGGAGATCCTGCCAGGCGTCATCATCCATCCGGCCTTTCGCGCACATACGGCAGGCTCGCAGCTCCTCGAAGTGCCGACCAGCATCGGCAAGCTGGTATTCGGATCGGATGCCTTCTCGTCCTATGAAGGCATCCGCGACTGGATGGTGGCGAACGTCCAGCAGACCGATTCAGTGCAGCAATTCCTAGCTTACGAGCAGTGCTACAAGATCACCGGCGGCTACGAGCACTGCATCGCCGCCCACGAGCCGCTGAGCTATACCGACAAGTACCCGGTCACGAAGAATTCCTGGGTGGCCCTCAATGGCGGGCGGATGGCGGAAATCGCCTTGGCGCCCGGCGAAAAGTCGCGCAAGCCCTGAGCCGGAAGGCGCTCGCGATTTGAAGCAACTTGCGAGGGGCTTCGGCCCCTCGCAGCGGCGTGCCCGATGCGGGATCGCCGTTCTAAAGTGTCCTGCGCCTGTGAAACGCTTCGTTTTCGCGCTCCTGGTAGTGGCACTCACGGCTGGCAGCGCGAGGGCGCATGATGCGAGCTCTTACGGCGGCGTATTTCGCTCGCGCAATCTCGGTGCCACCTGGCTCAGCGCCGATGTCGGGCTTTTTCTGAGCGCTGCCCTGATCGTTGCCGTCGATCCGCAGGACCCATCGCATTTGCTCGCCGGCACCGATCTCGGCCTGCTCGGCTCTCACAACGGCGGACTGACCTGGGCTCCTGAAGCACCGGATCGTATCTCCGGAGCCGTATTCGCGGTGACGTTTCTGGGCGAAGGCGGACGAGCGATCTGCGCCGCGCCGAGCGGCGTATTCCGTTTCGAAGCAGGTCAGTGGACGGCGGCGCTCGCACCGCAAGCGGCCGTACCGGCCAAAATGCTGGCAACCGGCGCTTCCGCCGATCGAATTTATTTGCTCGGCCGAGATCGACTGTTCACCAGCGGCGACGGCGGGCAGAACTTCGTCGAGGTGGCAGGACTTTCGGAAACAAGCACGATGAGCGGGCTCGCGATCGTGCGATCGGATCCCGAGACCATCATTGCGGTCGTCGACGGCCGAATCATGACCAGCGACGATCATGGGCGGCATTGGCAGCCGCGCGGGTTGGGCACGGATGGCCAGACGGTCGACAATATCGTGGCCGATGCGCGTGTCCCGAAGAGAGCGTGGGCGGGACGTGCGGGTCGGATCTATGTCAGCGACGACCTCGGCCGGTCGTGGCGTACGGTCGGTAGCGCCCTGCCCGAGCCCGCGACGACAATACGTGGAATTGCGGCGAATGCCGACGCGACCATTCTGGTCGTCGCCACGAACCGTGGCCTCTATCGCAGCGAAAATGGCGGCGAGAGTTGGACGCTCAAGGAGGACAATCTTCCGATCCATCTGGAAGCGGGGCCGCTCGCCCGCGACCGGAGCGATGACAGCGTGCTCTATGCGGTATATTCACTCGTGCCCTATTCGGAAGTTTGGCGCGCCGCGCTCGAGGGCGGGAGTGCGCTGCGGCGGCTCGACATTACCAGCCTTGCGGGCGGCATCAGCTTCATTCTGCTCGTCCTGATCGGGGGTACGTTGTTCGCACGGCTCTTGGCGCGCTCCCGTCCCGCCGGGACCGGCCGCTTATGATGACGAAGGTCGCGAGGCTCTCCCCCGCGCACCGACGCCTGTTGGCAATCTGTGGCGCGCTCGGACTTGCGGTCGTGATCGGCGCAGGCACGCTGCTGATCTGGAGTGCGGCGCCGGTGGCGCGCGTCGTCGAGTACGGTATGCCCGATCCGCACAACGGACCCATGGCAATTGCGGCTGCCGCCGACGGCACCATCTGGTTCACGATCGATCAGGCCAATGCCATCGGCCGCATTCGCGGGGGCCGCATCGAGCTGCTGCCGACCCCGGGGCGAAATTACGAGCCGCTGGGACTGGCGGTCGGCGCGGACGGAAGCGCCTGGTACACCGACATCAACGCCGGCGCGGTTATCCGCGTCAGCCCGTCCGGCGAGATGGTGCCGTTTCCGGTCGACGGCGCGATCGTGCGGCTGGGCCGGGCGGCAATCGCGCCCGACGGCTCGGTGTGGTTCGCCGACGCCACGGGCGGTGGCATCACCCAGCTCAAAGATGGAACGTTGACGCATCACGAGATCGGCTCGGCCGGCAGCGGACCTTATGGCGTGGCGGTGACCTCGAACGGGATCGTGTGGGCGACCCTGCAAGGCGCCGGCAAGCTCGTTCGTATCGAGCCTGATGGCGTCATGAACACCATCGACTTGTCACGGTCCAATGTGGCTCCGACTGATGTCGCGGTCGGCGCCGACGGCTCAGTGTGGTTCTTGGAATTCCTGGCCAATCGCATCGGCCGCCTGTCGAACGGTGAGATTTCCGATTTCAAGGTCGCCGAGCGGAATGCCGGTCTCAGCGGGCTTGCGGTCGCCGGCGACGGGACCGTCTGGTTTGGAATGGTGCGCAGCTCGAGCCTCGGTCGCTTGCGTGACGGCAGGGTCGAATCATTCCGGCTGCCGCGCGACAACGCCCGACCCTACAGCCTCGCGGTCGATCCCGAGGGCAATATCTGGTACGCCGACATCAGCGGCTATGTCGGCATGCTGCCGGCCCGGTATGCCCGTGGTTCTTAAGACCGATAGCCGTGTCGCCGCTAGTTAGAACGGCGTGGCTGCTAGTTGGTACGCTGCCTTGATCGTGAGGACGACCCCGATCCCGATGATGAGCAGCGTCATCATGATCTGCACGCGCACCATCCAGATGTTGTTGAGCCATTCGAGGATCCGTTGACCGATCTTCGCGGCGACGATCCCTACCACGACCAGCGTCGCCGCAAATCCGAGGCTGAACACCAGGACGGTCATCAATCCGAGCAAGACCCTTCCGCTCGATAACGCCGCAAGGAGCAGGGCGAGCGCCGCCGGATCGGGTAGCAATCCACCGGCAATGCCGAGCGCCAGCAACACCGGCAGCTTCGGACGGTTGGCTGTCACTAAGTCCAGGCGATGGGCGTGAACGGTGCCCCAGCCGTGGCTGTGCCAAACAACCTTCTCGCCATGAGCCTCGTCGCGCGCGTGTGCGTGGCGGTGATCAACCCCGGTTTCGTGGCCGTGACCGTCCGCCGCCGCGGCCCCTGGCGCACCCATGGCCAGCGCCAGTAGATCGCGCTGCGCCCACAGCATCCACAATCCGAGCAGGATTACCAAAATTCCGACGCCGAGACCCAGATAGGCTTCGATGCGCTGCGGCCGCAGCCAACCGAAACCGAGCGACGCCAATATGGCGACCACGACGATTCCGCTGGTATGCGAGAGCGTGACAAATATCCCGAGGATGACCGCGTCGACCGGTTTGCCGCGGGCGCCGACGATATAGGCCGCGGCAATCGTCTTGCCGTGACCAGGCGTCGCGGCATGAGCCGCACCGGCCCAGAAGCTGGAGACGATGAAAAACAGAACCTCGCGCATGGCCCGGGCGAACCATCACCTGAGTGCTGCGATCAGCCGAGTTTTAAGCGTGCCGCTCGCGCCCTTCGCCGACAGGCAACACAAAATGACGGAATAGCGCAAGGCCGCCGACGGTGACGCATCCGCGCCTCGCGATACTCGCCCAGGCGGACCAAACGCGCGGACCGGATGTTGGAGACGCGCCGCTGGCATGCTTGAATACCGCGAGCGAGTGACCCGCATAGCTCCTCCAGGCTGACCGTGAACCTAAAGAAGCTCGTGCGCGCCGGCCTGGTGACCGTCACCAGCCTGTGGTCGCTGACCGGTTCCGGCGTAGCCGACATCGTCGCACCCAGTGACCCGGTTCCGGGCCACATCGGCCTGACCTATTTCGATCTCATGAAGAAGGTCGTCACGGATCTCGATCCGGCAAGTCCGCACGGCGAAGCCCATCAGGTCGTGCCGTACCGGCATATCGAAGGCAAACGCGCCAAGACCGTTCCTGAGAATGCGGTGGCGATCAAATACCTCGCGCCGCTTACGGTCCGCGCCGACGGGATGGCCAGGCTCGCGCTCCTCGCCGACCTCGGTCCGTCAGCGGCCGATGTCGCCGAGTTCGTGCTCCTTGCACTCTTCGATCTCACCGGCGAGCCGAAGCTTCTGGATGTGGTCGAGGTCGGCCGCGATCGTTTGACGGGATTCGCCGACAAGCCGCTGGTGTCCCTGGGTCACGGGTCCGACCTCATCCGCATCGACAGCGATCACTTCAATTCGAACGAGGATTTCGTCGATACGGAACTGATCCTCGTGCGCAATGACCACTTCCAGCTGGTCGAGACGATTTTCACGTTCGACGTGAAGGCTTGTGCGTTCAAGGTGACGGAATTGGTGAACGTGACGACCCTTCCCGATCCGGGCAATGCCTATGAGCGGATCGTGCTTGCGGTTACCGAGAAGGTGGAATTGCAGGACGACGCCGAGGGCTGCGGTGAGGCAAAGGTGCCGCGCCCGTCCGTGCGCACCTTTCGGGCGACGTATCGCTGGCACCCGCGTCGCCGGGCTTTCGTGGCAACTTCGAGCAACCTTCACCGACTCGACGAAGAGAACAAGCGGCTGATCGATCCCGAGGCTCCCGCACATCGCTGAAGCTCATTCGGCGCCCCGCAATCGCGGCTACACTTGCAGCCCCGCACGGACCTTAGTCCATGATCCGATCAGATCGAATCGGATCATGTCCAGATTTTCTTCGTTGGAGCATGATCTTTTCGGAAAACCGGTATCCACTTTTCCGGATCATGCTTTAGTCCGAGTTTCTTTCGTACGGGGACGGCAGCGGCTTTTGCAATGCGTGGCCGTACAGAATGCGCAGCTCCACCTCGCTCAAGCCGGAACGTCCGAAACTGAACGGCGCCAGCTCTTCGATCGACGCAAAATACGCGCTGAGCGCCTGGTCGATGCCGGCCATGCGGTCGCGCCGACCGATGATCAGGGCATCGCGGCCGACCAGCGTCTTCGCATCGTAGCGAAAGGCATACTGCTTGCTTTCACCGAAAAGCTGCATCGGCAGAGCGTCGTGGAGCGCCTGATCGATCTTGCCGAGATCGATCGGACTTGCCGACACGACGAACAGTCCATCGACGCCGAGCAGCCCGCGCCTCTGCAGTTCGTCATGGAGCGGCGTCCACTCCAATGACTCCAGAGTGGGGTCGCCCTTGGCGAAAACGGATGGAAACAGCAGCCGCCCGTAACCGGTCGCCGCGTGCCCGACGAGCAGGACCGCCAGAGCAACCAGGAGCGCGGCCGACGCCATCGCCCAGGTCTGCGGCCGCCGCCTCACCGCGGCCTCCCGCGCGAGATGGGCGCCGAGCAGCGGAAAGAGCATCAACCAACCCGGCATCTGCCAATGTGGCAGCCCGCGATCACCCCACAAGGGCACGAGCGAGAAGAGCAGGATCGTCGGCATTCCGAGACAAAGGCAATACCACGACTGTTGGTCGGCGCGGCCACGGCGCAATGCGGACCAGGCCGCAATCAGCATGGGGACGAATATCCAGGGGAGCAGCCAGATGATTTGTCCCCCGAGATTGGCGAGGAATTGTCCGACCTTGGGGAAGGAGCCGTCGCCGAGCGCGCGCCCGCCCTGGAACGCGAATGATGCCCAGCGATGCTCGGCGTTGGCGATGATGACCGGCAAGACGATGGCCAGCGCTACGGCGGCGCCGACCCATGGCGCCGGGTGCACCAGCATGCGGCGCCGGTCCGGCGTGCTGACGAAATAAGCCAACAGTCCGGCTGCGAACAAAACGGCATGGTATTTGGACAAGCCGGCAAGCCCGATCCATAGTCCGGCGATGATCCAGGTCCGCAAAGGCGCCGGCGACCGATCTTTCGGAAACAGCGCGCTGGCGATGACGTAAGCCGCGGATACGAGGCAAAACATCAACGGTCCGTCCGGTACGATCCAGCCGCCGGCCAGCGTGAAGAAGGCCGAAAGATTGAGCGCCAAGACCGCCCAGAAGCCGGCCGCAGCTCCGAACAATCGCTGTGTCAAAAGGTACAGCGACCAGGTCGTGCCGGCGAAGACCGCAATGAACGGCAGCCGCAACGCGCGGCCGTCGCCGAGTACCGGCATTGAAAAGTGAGCGATCCAATAGCTCAGCGGCGGGTGGTCGAAATAGAAAATCTTCAGGTCGTGGGCGACGCCGATCGTATAGCATTCGTCGACCCCGAGCCCCAGCGTCGCCGCCAAGGCGATGTGAAAGACAAGGAACAGCAATATCAGCGCGGCGACTGCCCGCTTGGGCGAGTCCTTGATGCGGGTCAGCCAATCAACGTGCGCGGGGAGTGCGGCCTGCCTGGTCAATTGAGCGTCCGCTTGCTGTCGCCGGCATCGAGCGAGAATGCGGGAATCTCGATCTCGAACTGCTCACCGCTCGAGTTCAGCATGCCGTAGGTGCCGACCATGAAGCCGGAACTGGTCTGCAGCGGCACGCCACTGGTGTACTCAAACGATTGCCCGGCGTTGAGGACCGGTTCTTCGCCGACAACCCCGGCGCCGCGCACCTCCTGGCGGCGGCCATTGGCGTCGGTGATCCGCCAGTGCCGGGTCTTGAGCTGTACGGTGTCGGCACCGTGATTGGTGATGGCGATAGTGTACGCCCAGAAGAAATAATTGTTTTCCGGCGAGGACCGATCGGCAACGAACCGCGGGGTCACCACGACCTCGATGTTGCGGGTGACGGCACGATACATGCTGCAAGCCCTGGCGTCGTCTTGTCGCTGGCCCGGCGGGGCCGAAGCGGCCGCCGCAACCTCGTCCAAGTCCACGCATTAGTGAGTGGCGCGGACGCAGCTGTTGCAATAACGGTGCTGCCGCGCTTTCTCAAGTCTGGCCGCCGGGCCCAACGGCCACAGATAACGGTTGCACATTTCATGGCGTCAGAATTGCCGCCTAGGGCGGCCACCAGTGAACGCGATCTGCGGCTCGATCTGTTTCGCGGCTTGGCGTTGTGGCTGATCTTCCTCGATCATATCCCCGAGAACATCGTGAGCTGGGTCACTATCCGCAATTACGGATTCAGCGATGCGACCGAGATCTTCATTTTCATCTCCGGCTACACCGGCGCCTTCGTGTACGGGCGGGCAATGCGTGAGCGCGGCTTCGTGATTTCGAGCGCACGCATCCTGCGCCGGGCGTGGCAGATTTACGTGGCCCACATCTTTCTGTTCACGATCTTCATGGCGGAAATCGCCTACGTGGCGGCGACTTTCGACAATCCGCTCTACGCCGAGGAAATGAAAATTCTCGATTTCCTCAAGCAGCCCGACATCACCATCTTTCAGGCGTTGCTCTTGAAGTTCAAGCCGGTCAACATGGACGTGCTGCCGCTCTATATCGTGCTGCTGCTGCTGTTTCCCCCCATGCTCTATGTGCTGTTGCGGCTGCCGAACCTCGCCTTGGCGGGCTCGGCTTTGGTCTACGTGCTGGCCTGGAAATTGGACTTCAACCTCCCCGCCTATCCGAACGGGGTTTGGTTCTTCAATCCGTTCGCCTGGCAATTGTTGTTCGTGTTCGGGGCTTGGTGCGCGCTCGGTGGCGCCCGGCGGCTCGTCGTGGTGTTGCGTTCGCGAATCGTGCTCGCGTTCGCTCTCGCCTACCTGGTCTTCGCCTTGGCGATCGCCCTGACGTGGCATTTCGAGTCGCTCGAGCGCTTCGTGCCGAATTGGCTCAGCGAATGGATCTATCCGATCGACAAGACCAACCTCGATGTGCTGCGCTTCGCGCACTTCCTCGCGCTCGCGGCCGTGACGGTCCGTTTCGTGCCGCGGCACTGGTCGGCTTTGCGATCGCCGATTCTCCAACCGGCCATCCGCTGCGGGCAGCATTCGCTGGAAATCTTCTGCCTCGGCGTATTCCTGGCCTTTGCCGGGCAATTCATCATTGCCGAGTCGTCCGGCGGACCATTCACTCAAACGGTGATCAGTCTGTTAGGCATTGTCATCATGGCCGCTACCGCGTACCTGATATCGTGGTACAAAGGGATGGAAGGGCGAAGTCCCTCGGTGCGCGTCAAATCCGCTGACGCCGACCTCGCGGGAGGCGAGGCATGACGTTCCTGATTGCCGTCGTGGCGACGATTGCGCTGCTCAACGGCACCGCCGCGGCACAGCAGGCGGAGGACTGCGGCGTACCGGAAACGCTCATATCCGTCGAGAACGATCTCGGCCGCGTCGTAAAAGAAATCAAGGATCGAAACCGGCTGGATATCAGCGTAGTCGGCTCGGGCTCGTCGGCACTTTCTGGTCCGGATGGCGCTCGTCTCGGCTATCCCGCACGATTGGAAGAAGCGCTCAAGCGGCGACTGCCCGGTATCGAAGTCACGGTTACCGCGCATGTGCAGCCGAGGCAGCCTAGCGCAGACGCAGCGGATGCGATGGAGAAGTTCCTGTCCGCCGACAAGCCGGCATTGGTGATCTGGCAGGCCGGCACGGTCGACGCGATGCGCGGCGTCGAGCCGGACGACTTTCGCCTCAGTCTCGACCGCGGCATCGAAGCCGTTCAGTCGGCAAACGCCGACGTCATCCTGATGAACATGCAATACAGCCCGCGCACCGAATCCATGCTGGGCGTTTCCGCCTACGCCGATGTCATGCATTGGGTCGCCCAACAGCGCGGCGTCGTGCTGTTCGATCGCCTGGCGATCATGCGCTACTGGGCCGACGCCGGCACGTTCGACCTCTATGCGCCGACCAAGGATTATGCTATGGCCCGGCGTGTTCACGATTGTATTGGCCGGGCTCTGGCGTCGCAGATCATCAATGCCGCGCATCTCGACGCCGAGAAAATGCAGACGACGCGGTGATGTCTCCAGGCAACCAAACAAGAACCGTTGGGCTCGTAGGTGCCGGAGCGGTGCTATTGGCTTTCGCGATGCTCACCCCGGCGGGCGCCCAGGTCGGCGGCGCGGAGACTGGTGCCCCGGCCGCAGTCGCTGCGCCGCTGCAACCGCGGGCTTGTCGGGCGCCACGCGAATTGGCGCAGTTCAACTATCCGCTCCGGCGCGTCGCGCGGCGAATCGCTGACGGCGAGCCGCTGACCATCGTCGCCATCGGTTCGTCCTCGACGACCGGTGCCGGGGCGAGCTCCGCAGCCGCGAGCTATCCCAGTCGCCTCGCCGTCGAACTCGCGCAGCGCCTACCGGCGCTCGACGTCACGGTGCTCAATCGCGGCGTCAACGGCGAGGAAACCGCGGACATGCTGGCGCGCTTCGAGCGCGACGTAATGGCCGCGCAGCCCGACCTCGTGCTCTGGCAAATCGGTACCAATTCGGTGCTGCGCGATCACCCGCTCAAGCCGCATTCCATCCTGTTGCGCGAAGGCATCGCGCAGCTCAAGGAGGCCGGCGCCGACGTGGTCCTCATCGACATGCAATTCGCCCCGCGCGTGCTCGCCAAACCGGAAACTCAGGGCATGGAGGATCAGATCGCCCTAGCGGCCAAGGCAGAGAGCGTCGATCTGTTCCGCCGCTTCGCGCTCATGCGCAACTGGCACGAAGTCGAGCACATGCCGTTCGATGCTTTCGTCTCCCCGGACGAGCTGCACATGAACGATTGGAGCTACGCCTGCGTCGCCAAGGTGCTGGCGGCGGCGATCGTCGAAGCGGCGACGCGTCCCATTGCGGCAGCCGCCACACGCGCTCCCCATTAGACGGTGATCCGATCAGGTTGTATCCGATTTCGGTCGGGATTCTTCGTTGGAGCATGATCTTTACGCAGAACCGGCATCTTGCTTTTTCGGATCATGCTCTGAGGCGTCGGGCGTTTTTCATTTCCAATCAGGCGGCCCGAAGGCGGCGATATGGCCCCTCCGCCGGCATCGCCGCCAATCGTTTTCAGAGCGCCTCTAATGCGGTCAGCACGTCCTCTACGATGTCGTCCGGATGCTCGAGGCCGACCGAGATGCGCAGGAGACCGTCGGTGATCCCCAATTCGGCGCGCTGCGGCGCCGTGAGCCGCTGGTGGGTTGTCGTCGCCGGATGGGTGATCAGGCTCTTGGCATCGCCCAGATTGTTGGAAATGTCGATCAGCGCCAGTTTGTTCAGGATGCGGAAGGCATGGTCCTTGCCGCCGCGCGCCTCGAACGAAACCATGTTGCCGCTGCCGCTCATCTGACTTTGCGCCAGGTTGTGCTGCGGGTGGCTGGGCAGGCCCGGGTAGAAGGTGCGCGCCACCGCCGCGTGGCCCGCAAGAAAGCGCGCCACG
>Ga0187781_10002301_pt1 | contig 14593 bp, 9 predicted proteins | sample 0715_SJ02_MP02_2_FD_132447 | JGI IMG/M metagenome (GOLD analysis project Ga0187781, IMG submission 132447) | Tropical peat soil microbial communities from peatlands in Department of Meta, Colombia - 0715_SJ02_MP02_20_MG | ecosystem: Environmental > Terrestrial > Soil > Wetlands > Peat | place...
CAGCACCAACGCCGTGCCCAGAATCGTGCGTGGGCCAAGGGCTTCGCCGCCCAGGAAATATCCCAGCAGCACCGCGACCACTGGATTCACATACGCATACGTGCCCACCTTCGTGGGCGATTCGTGGTGAATCAGCCAGACGTAGGCCGTGTAGGCCACGATCGATCCGGCGACGATCAGATACGCCAGCGCCATCCACGCCTTGGCGGAGACGGCTTGCACGCGGAATCCGTGATGTTCTCCCAGCAGCAGCGCCGTCAACATGAGCAGGATGCCGCCGGTGAGCATCTGCGCCGCGGAGCTCATCGCTTTGTCCGCGGGCAGCGGCAGCTTTCGATTCAGCGCAGAGGCTACAGACCAACTGAGAGCAGCCACAATCAGCGCACCGGCACCGACGCTATCGATGGGCGCGCCGCCCAGGCTTGCCGTTCGGCTCACGAGAACGCTCACGCCACCGACCCCAACCAATAAAGCCGCGGCCAAGCGGCCGGTGAGCCGTTGCGTTTTCATGATCACAATTTCCGCCAGCGCCATGAATACCGGGATGGTCGCCAGCATCACAGCCGCGATGCCAGAGGGCACGCGCCGCTCCGCCCAGAAGACCAGGCCGTAGTCCCCCACAAAGACCAGGACCGCAACTAACGCAGCGGCACCCCACTCGCGCGCCGTGGGCGCGGGCGTCCCCCTGAGACGCAGCCAGCCGTACAAGACGACTCCTGCGACCAGAAAGCGTATGCTCGCCAGCAGGAACGGCGGCACTTCACTCACACCTACGCGGATCGCGAGGAAAGTCGATCCCCACACGAAATAGATGATGGCGAAAGCCAGTAACAGCTTCCATCTGGCAGGTTGCGCTGCAGAGTGCATTCTTCGGCCTCGAAGCTGATTAGATCAGACGTGAGTCCGCCAGATGCAGCTTGGGGGTATAAAAAGACTTTATGCGTCGATAAGCGAAACCGATGGAGCGGCAGTAGGCAAGTTGAAGCGCTTGGCGGGCCTTACTTCTTGAGCAGGCTGGTGTGGCTGGCGACGCATCGCCATTGGCCCATATCCATCACCCACGTATCGGTGAAGCGGCCGACGTGGTCGTAGGGTCTGCCGCGGTAGGTGCCTTGGGTGTGATAAATGCCAGTCACAACGGCTGTGTCGCCGAAGAAGTTCATCTTGACATCCTGGATGGTCGCCAGACTGGGCTTAAAGAGCGGGTCTTTGGTGTCTGCCAGGAATCTCTGCTTATCGCTGACCTCGCCGTCATATTCCGTGTTTACAAATCGGCTGGAGAGCAGCTCGTCAAGCGCGGCAGCGTCGCGATTGACCTGGGCTTCATTCCACATCCGCTCCAGGACCAGCAGTTTGCCTTCACGCGGGTCCGCCTGCTGTGCCATTCCGGCGAACGAGCACAAGGCAAACAGAAGCAAGCAGCAGAGGTTGCGAGTCATGGAATTGCACGCCGGCCGCATCCCTACGTGCGGCGGACGTCTCCACCACGGTAGCACCGCTAAATTCGAGGCAGTGAAGAAAAACCGATGTGGCTGGTTACGCAGGTCATTAGCTCAGACTCAGAACGCCCACCGCAGCAGCGTCGCGCCGATCGTGAAGCCCGCGCCGACCGAGGCCAGCATCACCAGACTTCCCTTCTTCAGCTTGCCTTCCTCGATGGCGGTACTCATGGCCAAGGGAATCGTCCCGGCGGTGGTATTGCCGAATCGATCGATGTTGACGATGACCGCTTCGGGCCGCAATCCGAGGCGATCAGCCGTGGCGCTGATAATGCGCAGGTTGGCCTGATGCGGGATAAACACGTCGATGTCGGAGCCTTTCAGCCCGTTGCGCTCGAGCAGCTTCAAGCACAGCTCAGTCTGCTTGCGCACCGCGAATTTGAAGACCTGCTGCCCGTCCTGATGGACGTAGTGCATTTTCTTCTCGACGGTTTCCTTGGTGGAAGGATTCAGGCTGCCGCCGCCGGGCATGTAAAGAAATTGAGCTCCCGAGCCGTCGATTTCGTGGATGAAATCGATCAGACCGATCGAGTCGTCGTCGGTGGGCTCCAGGATCGCAGCGCCAGCGCCGTCTCCGAAGATCACGCAGGTGGCACGGTCGGTGTAATCGATGATCGAGGACATGACATCGGAACCGATGGCGAGCACGCGCTTCTGCGCTCCACTGGCGATCAGCTGGGCGCCCACCTGCAGGGTGTACACAAATGCCGAACAAGCCGCGGACACGTCGAATCCCCAGGCTCCTTTGGCGCCGAGTTTGTCCTGAACCAGGCAGGCGGTGCAGGGGAAAAACATGTCCGGCGTGACCGTGCCGACGATGATGGTCTCAATGTCGGTGGGCGCCCAGCCCCGCTGCGCCAACGCTTTCTTGGCGGCTTCCACGGCCAGATCGCTGGTGGCGACGCCCTTGTCGACAATGTGGCGCTCGCGGATGCCGACGCGGGTCATGATCCATTCGTCGGTAGTGTCGACCATTCTCTCCAGGTCGGCGTTGGTAAGCAGGCGGGGCGGCACATAGGTGCCGAGGGCGCTGATTTTGGCGCGAATCGGTCGGGTCAAATCAAAGCTCCTGAATGATGAAACCAGTAATGATGAATCCAGTATTGTGAAGGATTGAAGCCAGAAAGTCTAACCACAGCGCTTCACCATTTTGATTCAGGACGCGCGTCGTGTTGTTCGCGGGTTCTTTCGTCCTCTTGTCGCCTTCGCTCCCAGACTCAGAAGAACTTCGGAGGCCCTGGCTGCCGATGCGCTGTGAGCACGCGGGCGAGGCGCGACGCATCATCCAGCGGCTCTGAACTTCGCGACGATCGCCGTGATGTCGTCGTGCTGCTCCTGAGAGCTGAATCGCCGAACCGCGTCCACGATTGCGGTTAGCAACGCCCGGCTCGACAATTCCCGATGTTGCCGCAGCGATTCAATCAGGCACTGCTCGCCGAATTCTTCTCCTCGCTCGTTAGTCGCTTCGGTAATGCCATCCGTGTACAGCGCCAGCACGTCTCCGGGAGAGAGTTCTTGCTCCCGTATGGCGCAATCCCATTCTCTGAACAGTCCCAGCAGTGTGCTGGTCGACGCAAGCTTCTCCACCTTGCCGTCTGTTCTCAACAAAAGGCCCGACAAATGTCCGCAATTGGCGTAGCGCACCCGCCGCGTCGTGTCGTCGTATTCGGCAAACAAGAGCGATGCGTAGGCGTTGTCGCCGGTGTTGTCATAGAACAGGCGATTCACGGATTTGAGCAATGCCTCCGGTTGATCGAAGGCCAATGCCGACTGGCTCCGCAGGCCGGCCTGTAAATGCGCCATCAGCAGAGCTGCGGCGATCCCTTTGCCGGAAACATCGCCGATGATCAGCCCAAGCCGCTGCGGCCCGAGATTGAGGAAATCGAAGTAATCCCCTCCCACTTGCCGCGCCTGCAGGCAGATACCTGCGTACTCCACGGTTTTCATCTCCGGTTGAATCTGCGGAAACAACCGCGCCTGCACCTGCCTGGCTATTTCCAGTTCCTGGGCAGCACGGCGTTCCGATTCGAGTTTCTCGGCATGCGCCTGCCGGCGCAATTCCAGGCTTTGCCTCACCTCGTCGAACCCTTCCAGTCCAAACAAATTCCCGTCGGGATCTTCGAAGCGTGCGAAGGTCCCGCCCCACGTTGGGTTCTCCGGCAGAGTGACGAAGTGAACCCCGCGCTCGCTCCATTCTTTGTACTTGGCGTGGACGTCTTCGGTCATGAAAAGCACCCAGCGGTTGCCGCCAATCAGCTTGTATTCGGGCTGGTCGGGCTTGGGAGCAAAAAGCGTAAGGTTCGCGCTGCCGTCGGGAGGGGCTACTTCAATCCAGCGTTCACCAGTCGAGAAATTACGATCTGCGATCAGCTCGAAGCCCAATTGGTCCACGTAGAATCGCAGGCTCACGTCCAGGTCGCGAACGAAAACGATAATGTCCTGGATGCTCAGATAGGGGTCTTCGCGGCCAAGGCGGAGCACGGTTCGGTTCGCCCATGAAAGGTAGGGGTCGCTGGCCATCGGCGTGATTATAATGCGCAGCCCGGCTTCTCTGGACGGCCCGGTAACGGGATCGCGGATACAGAAGACATTTTCGGTAGGGCCTTGCCACTCTCAGGCGGCGTCGTGATTCTTCGACTGATCCATCCATTCACGAATAAAATTCGGGCAGGAGACGATGCCGAACTGACGGTTTTCGCCGTCCCTCAGGTAGGAGAGCGCTTCGCGGTCCACTTCTTCCAGTTGGGCGAGGTTGAGCAGCGGCCACAAGCGGCATTCTTCGGCCGATTGAACCATCTGCTCGAGGTAGTCGAGGTGTCCGCGAAACAGTTTTCCGGAAACGCGAATGGTGACGCGGGCAGCGAGCTGGGGGAAAGGGTCTCGGCGATCCATGATTCTCCTTAAGGCGACGGTTTCTATTTCGCCCGTTTCCATAATGGATGCACGCGGAGCGGCTTCTTGCGAAAAGACTCGTATAGAAATGTAAAGCCGCGCAGGTTACAGATTGAAGACGCAGAGATGACAGATTGAAGAAATGAGCGGCAGGTTGCTGTGGAAAAAATAAGTCAGGCACCGGCCCCTCACTGCACACGCAAGAGCCCGTTACCGTTGCTTCCTTCCGGACCTGGCGGGGTTGGCGGGAGTACGTCGCGTGAGACCGATGCCTGACCTACGGTATTTTAGCATTCTGATTTCTGCCTTCTTCCCTCGATACCTGGCAGAGATGCGGCATGTTCAAAAAGCCCATTTCGGAGCATGTGACTTTTGGTGCAAGAATTCTGCGGCGCAGCCTTCCCTTCTTGACGGCGATGTCGAACAATAGAAGTCGCAAGGCGAAACTGTAGCGGGGTGAGCATCGCCCGCCGCTCGCTAGGCTCGCTGGACAGCCGAGGCGGCTGTCCCTACATGGTCTGGAATGGTTCCGACAGCTTCACAATCCGGCGTGATTCCGCTGCAACGAGCTATCGATCACTACTTTGAGTTAGCTCTGTATCTTCTTGTGCTAACTGGCTTTGGCACCTTGGCGAGCACCGGTGGCCTGGATGTGCCTTCGGTGGTGATCGTGGGCGCCGCGCTCGCCATTCGCGGCTATCTTCTCGCCAAGCGGCGCAAGTTCGTCATTTCCGATCGCTGGACTACGCCCCTGTCGATTGCCTATTTTGTGTTCTTCGGCATCGATTACTTCTTTTTCTCGCGCAGCTTTCTTCCGGCGACCGTGCACCTGGCATTGTTTGGTGTGGTGGTGCGCACGTTTTCATTGCGGCGCAATCGTGACCACATCACCTTGGCAATTCTCGCTTTTCTGATGGTCCTGGCTTCGGCGGTGCTGACCGTCGACAGCGTCTTTCTGTTCTCGTTTTCGGTTTTCACGCTCATGGCCGTGGCCACATTTGCGTTGATGGAGATGCGGCGCTCGGGATCGGACGCGAGCATTCAAGCGCGGCATTCCAGCGATCCACAGGAACATCGCCATCTCGCTTTCGCATTGCTTCGGGTTGCGCCCGTGCTGTTGATGATGATCCTGATCTGCGGCACAGCCCTGTTTTTCCTGATGCCGCGTATGTCGGCCGGCTATCTGGGCGGGTATTCGTTCGGCACGGACTTCGCCTCCGGCTTCAGCGATCGCGTGCAGTTGGGGCAGATCGGCCAGATCCAGCAGTCGAATGCGGTGGTGATGCACATTCAGATCGACGGCGACACGATCGGCCAACATGATCTGCATTGGCGCGGCGTGGCTTTGTCGGATTTCGACGGCCGCGCCTGGTCGAGACCGCTGGAACAGTTCCCCTTGCAGCGCCAGCCCGATACCAGCTTTGGAGTGCCGCCGCTGGGCGCGCCCCCAAGGTTGTATGACTCCGCCAGCCGGGAACGCGAAAAAATCATCCACTATCACGTGCTGATGGAGCCGATCGGCACCAACGTTTTTTTTCTTGCTCCCTGGGCCCACAGCATTCGCGGCGATTACCGTTTCCTCAGGGGCGATCTCGGCGGCGCCGTTTACAATCTCGACTCGCGACATGCCATCACGAGTTACGAAGCGACGTCCGATATCGCTACTCCATCAGCGGCAGAATTGCGCGCCGCCGGAGGCCGCTATCCCCTGCAAGTCGCCGCGCCTTATTTGAGCTTGCCGCCGGGGACCGACCCGCGAATCCGCCAACTGGCTGGCCAGATCACCGGCAGAACCGACAATGAGTACGACAAGGCTTCGGCGATTGAGCAGTATCTGCGCACCCGCTTCACGTACACGCTGGAACTGCCGCAAACGCAGGTGAAAGATCCCATTGCCAACTTCCTGTTCGAGCGCAAACAAGGCCATTGCGAATATTTCGCTTCCTCCATGGCAGTTATGCTGCGAACCCTGGGCATTCCGTCGCGCGTGGTCAACGGATTTCGTAGCGACGAGTTCAACGATCTCACCGGCAGCTACGTAATTCGCGCCAAAGACGCGCACGCCTGGGTCGAGGCGTACTTTCCCGGTTATGGCTGGCAGACTTTCGATCCCACTCCCTCGGGCAACGGAGGAATTCCGCAAGGATGGAGCCGGATCGCGCTTTACATCGACGCCATGGCGTCGTTCTGGCGGGAGTGGATTGTCAGCTACGACAGCTCGCATCAGTTCGAGCTGGGCAAAGCCGCCATCACCGGATCGCGCGGCATGTGGGAGGGAGCCCGCGCATGGGCTCGCGCGCGCTATGCAGCCATGCTGCGCTGGGCGCGGCGCAGCCAGGAGCGCGTGCAGGTTTCACCCGGACGCTGGACCTTTTTCGGCCTGGGCATCGTTGTAGCTCTGCTGCTTCTGGCCAACCTTGCGCGTATCGCCCGAGCTTTGCACGAACGCTGGCTGAGCGCGCATCCGGAACGTTCGCCCCAGCAGGCGGCCGCGATGTGGTATGAACGCATGGCTCGCATTCTGGCGCGCTGCGGATTGCAGAAGCCCGCCGCACAAACTCCGCAGGAGTTTCTGCGCAGGATTGAAGATCTCAGCCTGCGTGAGCCCGTCGCCCGCTTCACCAACGTCTACGAGTCCGCGCGCTTCGGAAACTCCTCCGACGACGCGCTGAGACTGCCAGCCCTCTACCAAGAAGTAGCCCTCGCCGCGCGGTCGAAGTAATCGGTAACGTCCCAAACGTTACTGCCGAGTTGTCCAGACACTGCGATAACCCGCCAACCGTAACCACTGTGACCTTGTTCCGCAGAACGGCTTAAATCACACTGGACATCGCATTCTATGAACTTGCTGGACAAAGCCCCCACTCTGATTACTGTTGCCGTGCTGGCCATCATCTTTGCCTGCCTGGAGCGGCAAGTCCGCTCGGCCCGGACGCGGTTCTGGACGTTCGCCTGGCTCTTGGTGTTCATCCACTTCTTAGCGCAAGCCTTCGAGCCCGCCAATGGTACGGTCAACCCCATCCTTTCCATCCTCGATTGGGGAGCCTTGCAAGCCTCGGCGGTCGTGTTTGTGGTGGCGGCATCTTCCGTGGTCGAAGATCGTGTCAAACGCCTTTGGTTACTTCTTCTCACCGGTGTTCCATCCGTCGCCTTTACGGTTGTCGGCTCCTATGACGTGAACCTGCGATGGCCATATATCGCGTGCCTGACGGCCTGCTTCGCGGGTGGAATCGGATTCATGTTTTGCGTGGTTAGGAGGTTTTCGATCGCATCTGCCGCTCTGGCAATGGTCGTAGCCGGTACCGGCCTCTACACGATTCACGCGGCCCTGCAGGGATCGTTCGACCCCGGCGCCACTGCGCTTCTGGGCCTGGGTTTTGCGCTGCCGGGCGTGATCATGTGCCGCAATCAGTACCGCACCACCCCCGGCGTTCTCACCGTCATTGTTGGATTCCTGTTCTGGGGAGCGGTCTTCCCAGTCAGCATGCTGACCGGCCGGTTCATCCCGCAAGTGCACATCCCGGCGGAAATGTGGAACGTGCCCAAAATGTTTGTCGCCTTCGGCATGATCCTGGCCGCCGTCGAGGAGATGCAGGAGGCCCTGCGGCGGGAAGCCACGCATGACGGGCTGACCGGAGCCTGGAATCGCTCGGGAATTATGGGCATTCTGGAGCGGGAGACGTTGCGCGCGGAACGCCAGGCGCAGCCGCTGGGCGTCATCATGATCGATGTCGACGATTTCAAGTCTGTCAACGATACCCATGGCCATCGCGGTGGAGATGCCGTGCTGCGGAGTTTCGTCAAGCAGGTCGCTTCCGTTCTTCGTCCCTACGACTCGCTGGGACGATTTGGCGGCGAAGAGTTTCTGATCGTCGCCCCCGGTTGCGGCCAGGCGCAGACGCGCGAATTGAGCGAACGTGTCCGCACCACGGTCGCCGATAGTTGCCTGGCAGTGAATGAAAAGCCGATCAGAATTACGATCAGCGCCGGCTTTGCCGTCTACACCTCCGGTTGCCCCCTGGAATCCCTGCTGCACCTCGCCGATACCGCCTTATACGTCGCCAAGCGCTCCGGACGAAACCGCGTCGAGGCCGCTCGCGACGAGCACGCGCCCATGGTCGCTCAGCAGATTCCCGTCGCCCGCTTCTCCGATGTGTATGAGTCAGTGCGCTTCCGAAACTCCGTTGCCGACGCGCAAAGGATGCCGCAGTTCTTCGAGCAAGTTGAGTCTGCCGCGCGGCAGCGCTAGCGTCGCGTCCCCGAAAGTTCCGACCCTCTTTGAGCGCACGCACCCGCCCCTTACCATCCCAACAAGTCTTGAGCGATAATCTCTGGTTCGCTTTCCCGACATTCTGTTATTGATCTGTTCCGAAAGGCACACTTGACCATGCATCGTTCCCGTCTCGTATTGATTTTCGTGATTCTGCTTCTTGCCAGTGTTGGCCACAGCCAGCAAAATGCTCCCGCAGATCCGTCCAAGGCAACCTTGGACAAACTCGCTTCTCTTACCCACCAGAAGGAAGCCGAATGGCGTTTTCATGATGACGTTCCTCATCCCGAAGATGCGCGGCTCGACCATCGGGATTGGGGTGTTTGGACCGTCAAGAACGTTTCCGGCCCGGGTGGGCGAAATGCCAAAGAGGATCATTGGTCGGGGGCAAAGGTTTTTCGGCGCTGGATCGAGGTTCCCGAAAAGATCAACGGATACGCCACGCAAGGTTCCCGTGTGTGGATCGACTTGCGCTTTGGCAGCCCGGATAGCTTGATGATTACCGTCTTCTCGAATGGCGCCTTGCTCTACCGTGGCGACGACGACAACATTATCCCCATGCTCTTGACCGAGAATGCGCAACCCGGCCAGAGGTTTCTAGTGGCGGCGCGGGTGGTGACGAAGGACGCAGTGCAAGCCGAGTTCTTTCATAGTGAATTGACCATCGATCCGCCGCAGTCGCGCCCCGATCCTGACTTTCTGCGCACCGAACTGCTGGCGGCGCGTCCCATCATCGATGCATACGAGGAAGGCAAAGCGGAACGCGAACAACAACTCGACGCGGCTGTTCACACCATCGATTTCTCTCCGCTCGAACAAGGAGATCAGGCTGCGTTCGACGCTTCGCTTCGCGCCGCTCAGTCGAAGCTGGAAGCCCTCAAGCCCTGGATGCAGCAATTCACGATTCGCGTCGTCGGCAACTCGCATATCGATATGGCCTGGCTGTGGCCATGGACCGAGACGGTTGAAGTCGTGCGCAACACGTTTCAGAGCGTGCTTGACTTGATGCGTGAGTATCCCGATTTCAAATTTACGATGTCGTCGGCGCGCACTTATGAATGGATGCAGGAGAAATATCCCGACCTGTTCCAGCAGATTCAGCAGCGCGTCAAAGAAGGCCGCTGGGAAGTGATCGGCGGAATGTGGGTCGAGCCGGATTTGAACATGCCTGACGGCGAATCGTTGGCGCGGCAAATCCTGGTCGGCAAGCGCTATTTCGAAAAGAACTTCGGCGTCGATGTGAAGATCGGCTGGAACCCGGATTCGTTCGGCTACAACTATCAGCTCCCGCAAATCTACAAGAAGTCGGGCATGGATTATTTCGTGACCCAGAAGCTGCTCTGGGCGCACGAATTTACCACCTTCCCTTACAAGCTTTTCTGGTGGCAGTCGCCCGACGGCAGCCGGTTGCTGACTTATTTTCCGCACGACTATGCTGGCGGAATTGATGCCGAGCCCCTGGCCAAAGACTTGTCGATTTGGATGCCTTCGATCTATGGCTCGAAGCTTTCTGACAGCCCCGAGATGATGCACCTCTACGGCGTGGGCGACCACGGCGGCGGCCCGACGCGCACCATGCTCGATCACGCCGATCAGCTTCGCGCACCAGACTCCGTGTTCCCCAGACTGCAATTCAGCTTTGCCCGCGACTTTTTCTCCGATCTGGAGAAGAAGCTGCCCACGATGCAAGTTCCCTTTTGGGATGGAGAACTTTATTTTCAATATCACCGCGGCGTATTCACAACTCAGGCCGAGACCAAACGCAGAATCCGGCGCTCAGAAGAAATCGTGCTGAACGCGGAAAAATTTGCGTCGCTGGCGTCGCTTTATGGCCGTCGCTACCCGCAGGCTGAGATGCTGGACATCTGGAAGAATCTGTTATTCGATCACTTCCACGACATCATGCCGGGTTCGGGCATTGCAGTGAATTATCTCGATGCCAAGCGCAATCTGGAAGCCGTGGATCGAGCCGCGAACGACATTACGGATGGCTCTCTGCGCGAGATCGCGGCGCATGTCAGCACGGCCGGCCCCATAGCGGGCAGCGAGCCGATCATTCTTTTCAATCCTCTCTCCTGGCCGCGCCCCGGCGAAGTCGTCGAACTGGAAGTGCAGCTTCCCTCACTGGCCGAACGGATTGAGGTGATGCCTTATGGTGGGGGACGCCTCGAAACGCAGTTGCTGTCCATGGACAAAGACACTCACCGCGCGCGCTTCCTGGTGCAGGTGGATGTTCCGTCGCTCGGTTATCAGACGTTTTTTGTGCACGCGGCTCCGCTCCCGACCGCGCCTCCCGCCACGCCGAAGGAGAAATCGTCGCACCCACACACCATTTTGCCCCACAGCAATCTGAAAGTATCGGCGGATACGCTCGAGAACGCAGTCATTCGCGTCAAGATCGATCCGCAGAGCGGATGCATGACCAGCCTGTTCAATAAGCAGTGGGGGATTGAAACTCTAGCTCCCGCGGAAACCGACACCGCCGGCCCGAAAGACCGCATCTGTGGCAATCTGCTGCAGGCATTTGTCGACAAGCCCAAGCAGTGGGACGCATGGAACATCGACGCCGATTTTGAAAAGCAGCATTGGGACCTCGACAAAGCTGATGAAGTAAAACTGATCGAGAGCGGGCCGCTTCGCGCAGTAATTCGCATCAAGAATCACTTTCAGAATTCAACTTTCGTTCGGGATATCATTCTCTATGACGGCGCGGGACACGTCGACGTGAAAATGCACGCCGACTGGCACGAGAAACACATTCTGCTGAAAGTAGCGTTTCCCGTCAGCGCGCATAGCGACAAAGCGACGTACGAAATTCCTTTCGGCTCCGTTGAGCGCCCGACCACGCGCAATACTCCGGCGGAGCAGGCGCAATTTGAAGTTCCTGCGCAGCGTTGGGGCGACATTTCCGACGCGAAACACGGGCTCAGCTTGCTCAACGATTGCAAGTACGGCTACGATGCGAAGGGCAATGTGCTGCGGCTGTCGCTGCTGCGCTCGCCGGAATGGCCCGATCCGCACGCCGACGAAGGCGAGCACGATTTCACCTACTCGCTGTATCCGCACGCGGGCGACTGGAAGCAAGCATTCACCATTCGCCTGGGTTACGAACTGAACTACAAGCTGCTGGCCCTGCCCACGGAAAGACACGAAGGCACGCTGCCGCCCTATTACTCATTCCTGCGGACCGACTCCGACAATGTCATCGTCAGTGCGTTGAAAAAAGCCGAAGATGAGAACGCTCTGGTTTTGCATTTCTACGAATGGGCTGGCAAGCAGGGTGATGTTGCCCTGCATCTGCCGGCGGGAGCCGTGTCCGCCGCCGAAACCGACTTGATGGAGAAACCAATCGGAAGTCTGAGCTTGCATGATGGCGTGGTTTCGGTGCCCACAAAACCATACGAGATCAAGGCAATCAAAATTCAGTTCGCCGGCATGCCGCAAGCGGCAACTGGGGAACAGTGATCGAAGGCAAATTTTCTACGCTGAACACATCGCAACTTTGAGGACTCGTCATGCCAATCTCACAACGCCGACTCTCGCTCGCCGCACTCCTTTTCGTGCCACCTTTCCTGTGCGCGCAGGATCTCTTGAAAGACCTGCCCAAAGCGCCCCAGGCGCAGGTTTTCACACTCACTCCTTCTCCCGGGTTCTTCACCGAGCCCGGCATCGCCGTGAATCCGGCGAACCCCCAGCAGGTGGCTGCAGTGTTTCAAGATAATGTGCACGCGTCGTATTCGCAGGACGCCGGCCGTAGCTGGACGGCCGCCGAAGGCGTCGATCCCAAGAACTACAGAACCTCCGGCGATGTTTCCACTGCGTTCGACAATCAGGGACACGCGTTCGTCTGTTACATCGCCTTCGACCGGCTCGGCACCTTCAATTACTGGGCGCACGGCGCCACGCGCAATGGCATTTTCGTGCGCCGTTCCCTCGATGGCGGAAAGACCTGGGAGGCCGAGCACATCCCCGTCGCCGAGCAGCCTTCCACACCCGGCATCCCGTTCGAGGACAAACCCTACATTGTCGCCGACAACACCAGGAGCAAATACGCGGGAAATTTGTATATCGGCTGGACGCGCTGGCGCTTGACCGATTCCCAGATCGTTTTATCGCGCTCCACCGACGACGGCAAAACCTGGTCGCAGCCCATCGAGATCGATGCCCATCCCGGCCTGCCGCGCGACGACAACGGCGCCGCCGAAGGTTTCGACGGAGCTGTCACTTCCGACGGAACGCTCTACGCGATCTGGAGTCAGGATAACGACATCATGCTGACTTCATCGCGCGACGGCGGGCGAACGTTTTCCAAGGCGCGGCCGATTATTCATACCGCGCCCATCATGTTCGCTATCGACACGCTCGACCGCGCCAATGGATTTCCGCAGATCGCCGTCGACCCAAAGGGCAACCGCCTTTACGTGACCTGGAGCGACTACCGCAACGGCGATCTCGATGTCTTCATCTCGACTTCCGGCGATCGTGGCAAGCACTGGTCCCAGCCCACGCGCGTCAACAACGATCCGGTTCACAACGGGGCGGAGCAGTTTTTTCAATGGCTCGCCGTCGACCCGATCGACGGATCGGTGAATGTAATCTTCTATGACCGGCGCCGCGACCCGCGCAATCGCAAACAGATCGTGGTGCTGGCGCGCTCAACCGACGGCGGACGCACGTTTACCAACTACGCTTGGACCGACGAACCCTTCGAGGCAGGCGGCGTGTTCTTCGGTGATTACAGCGGCCTCGCTGCCTACGCTGGCCGCGTCTACGGAGTCTGGACGGAGAAACCCTCGGAAACCAACAGCACGGCAGACGACAAGAACGCCAAACCACGGCCAAGAGGAACCGTCGTACGGCTGGGAACGGCGGATTTCACGAACCAGCCATAGGTCGGTTGCAATAGATTCGATTATTGAAGCGATTCCCAGAATTCTTTTTCGATTCCGATCCCTTGCTCCAATCGCTGGAGTTCGTCCCCACCATCCCGATGACGGACGCGCGGGAGAAGTCGGTCATGCATGATTCTTGTGCACGTTGTAGAGAGATTCGTCCGGATGCCGGGTAAGTCCCTGATTCGATGGCGTCCCCGACGGGATTTGAACCCGTGTTACCGCCGTGAAAGGGCGATGTCCTAGGCCGGGCTAGACGACGGGGACGACTCCAGGCAGGCGTGCCGCGGAACAATTTATGGTAACAGCGGCCGTTCAACGCTGTCAAAAGGCAACAGCAGTGGGTAGCGGTTCTGAACCACTACCCAGCAGTGAGCGATGAGCATTGGGCAGAACCTTCACGGCTCATAGCTCATCGCTCACTGCTCCTTGCTCCCAGACGCATTTACAATGATCCTCGTGCAGAGTTGTTGTTTCGATACTTGCCGATTTCACAATGCCTGACCCGCTTTATCTCAGCCTCTGGTTCCCCGATTTCAATGGCCCGGCGATGCTGCCCCACATGCTCGCGGTGCTGCAGCAATTTCCTTTTTCTCAACCTCGTGGAGGCATCACATACCTCGCCGTGCAGCCGGTTTCGTGGAATGAGGCCAGCGTGCTGGAACGCCGCTTTTCCGCCAGCATCGCGCCTGAAGAGGCCATGGTGGTGGCCGCCGACCTGATTCACGACGACTACGCCTACGTGTTTGAAGCGTACTGGGACCTCTGGACGCCGGATGAGCTGGGAAAAGCGTGGCAACTTGCGCCCAGCCGGGTAAAGATCATCGCCCAGGGCGAGGACTTCGAACAGGAAGCATACCGTGAGTCGGGCCACATCTTGATCGATTTCGGCCTTGACTCGCTGTTCGTTCCGGAAGGCGTCGAACTGACGGAGGAAACGCAGGCGAAGATTCGCGACAACGTCCGCAAATTAGTAGAGTTCACCAGAAACGCCGAGTCGCATACGCGGGCGACGTCGCGCCATCTCTGGTCCGAGTCGG
>Ga0187781_10002302_pt1 | contig 14574 bp, 11 predicted proteins | sample 0715_SJ02_MP02_2_FD_132447 | JGI IMG/M metagenome (GOLD analysis project Ga0187781, IMG submission 132447) | Tropical peat soil microbial communities from peatlands in Department of Meta, Colombia - 0715_SJ02_MP02_20_MG | ecosystem: Environmental > Terrestrial > Soil > Wetlands > Peat | place...
ACACTGCACCTGGATGGACAGCGCGTTAGCGGCGTTCATTTCATCCACCATGGACAACGCCGGCTGGCACGGGCACAGGGCGAAGTCGTACTGGCGGCAGGGGCGATAGGCAGCCCGCTGATTCTGCAACGCTCGGGCATAGGCCCTGCCGCACTCTTGCAGCAGCATGGCATTACCGTGCGGCACGTGCTGCCTGGCGTGGGCCAGAATCTGCAGGACCATCTGCAATTGCGGATGATCTTTCGCCTGGAGCATGGCCTTACCCTCAACCAGTTGGCATCGAGCTGGCATGGCAAGCTGGCCATGGGCTGGCAATACCTGTGGCAACGGCGTGGTCCGCTGTCCATGGCTCCCAGCCAGTTGGGCGCATTTGCCAAATCCTCGCCGGAACAACTACGCGCCAATCTGGAATACCACGTACAACCCTTGTCGTTGGAGCGCTTTGGCGAGCCGCTGCATGATTTTCCGGCCTTTACTGCCTCGGTATGCGACTTACGCCCCCAAAGCCGTGGCGAGGTCTGCCTGAGCGGGCCGCGCTTGCAAGATGCACCGCTGATTCGCCCCAACTACCTGAGCCACCCCGCTGATCGCATGGTAGCCGCAGATGCCATCCGGCTGACACGGCGCATTGTCGCGTCGGCGGCACTGGCGAGCTATCAGCCACGGGAATACAAACCCGGGGTCGATTACCACAGCCAGCAACAGCTGGAACAGGCTGCCGCCGAGATTGGCACCACCATTTTTCATCCGGTGGGCAGCTGCAAAATGGGCCAGGACAGCATGGCCGTGGTCGATCACAGGCTGCGCCTGCACGGATTGCACGGTCTGCGCATTGCCGATGCCTCCATCATGCCCACCATTACGTCGGGCAATACCAACTCCCCCACCCTGATGATTGCTGAAAAAGCCGCCAGGATGATGCTGCAGAAACGGGAGGACCGCTAGCGGTTTGCAGGAACAGACCGGCCCGACAAAGCCGGCTACAACGGGGCTTGGTCCCGCACATCAAGGAGAGGCAGGCATGAGCAATACAAGTTCGCTGGCAGCCAACAACATGAGGCCAATCAGTCGGGATGAGCGCAAAATCATCTTCGCCTCATCGCTGGGCACGGTATTCGAGTGGTACGACTTTTTCCTGTACGGCGCCCTGGCCGCCATTATCAGCAAGCAGTTCTTTGCCGGGGTCAATGAAACCACGGCATTTATCTTCGCCTTGATGACCTTTGCCGCCGGTTTTCTGGTACGCCCGTTTGGTGCCTTGGTATTTGGCCGCCTGGGAGACCTGATCGGTCGAAAATATACTTTTCTTGCCACCATCATCCTGATGGGGGCGTCCACCTTTCTGGTCGGACTGCTGCCAGCCTATGCCAGCATCGGCATTGCCGCCCCGATCTCGCTGGTATTACTGCGCATGCTGCAAGGCCTGGCCATTGGCGGCGAATACGGTGGGGCGGCCATTTATGTCGCCGAACATGCGCCAGACGACCAGCGAGGCAGCTACACCAGCTGGATTCAGGTGACGGCAACGGGTGGGCTGGTCCTGTCTCTGCTGGTGATTCTGCTATGCCGTAAGCTGACCGGCCCGGCCTTTGACGACTGGGGTTGGCGCCTGCCATTTCTGTTGTCATTGCTGCTGCTGGCCATATCCACCTGGATACGCCTGTCGCTGCACGAGTCTCCCGCCTTTCTCCGGATGAAGGCTGAGGGACGTCATTCAAAAGCCCCCATCAAGGACTCCTTCACCAATTGGCAGAACCTGCGCATTGTGCTGATCTCGCTATTCGGCATCAATGGCGGGCAGGCAGTCACCTTTTATTGCGCCCAGTTTTATTCACTGTTTTTCCTCACGCAGATTCTCAAGGTGGATGGGCAAACTGCCAATATGCTATTGGTGATCGCCCTGCTGATTTCTGCCCCGCTGTTTCTCTACTTTGGCAAGCTGTCGGATCGTATTGGTCGCAAACCCGTGGTGATGGCCGGCTTCTTGTTGGCGGCTCTGTTTACCTTTCCCGCCTTCAAGGGCCTGACCCTCTATGCCAGCCCGCAAATTGCCCATGCCCAGCAAACAGCGCCGGTCACCGTACTGGCCGATCCGGCCACTTGTCATTTCCAGTTCGACCCGGTAGGCAAGGCCAAGCTGGAATCGGCTTGTGATAAAGCCAAGGCACTGCTGGCCAAGAATGGCATTCCCTATCAGCAGCAACAGGCTTCTCAAGCAGGGCAGACCGAAATCCACATCGGCAGCCTGACCCTGCAAGGCTTTGACAAAAATGCCCTGCAAGCAGGCCTGAAGCAGGCCGGCTACCCGGAGAAAGCCGACCCGGCCGCCATCAATTACCCCATGGTGGTCTTGCTGCTGGTGGTGCTGTGCGTGTTCTCGGCCATGACCTATGGCCCACTGGCTGCACTGATGGTGGAGTTGTTTCCTACCCGCATCCGTTATACCTCCATGTCCCTGCCCTACCATCTGGGCAATGGCTGGATTGGCGGACTATTGCCCACTGTTGCCTTTTCACTGGTGGTGTATACCGGCGATATTCTCTATGGACTGTGGTATCCGGTCATCGTCTGTGTAATGAGCTTTGTGGTCAGCTTGCTGGCCCTGCCGGAAACCCGGCACAAGGATATTCATCAGCACTGAAAAATACAGGACTCCCGGTCCTCCTTGCGGCAGATACCGGATGGCATCTGCCGTTTTTTTTCGTACACTGAGCAGCCCATTCCTGCATCGTCTTTATCCATGACCGCCCTCACTATCAGTCGAAGCGAAATTGTCCAGCTCAATCAACATGCCATCCACCTGCGGCACTGGGGAAAGGAAGATGCCCCGCTGCTGTTGATGCTGCATGGCTGGATGGATAGCTCGGCTACCTTCCAGTTTCTGGTCGATGCCCTGCCTGGTCCTTGGCATGTCGTGGCACCGGACTGGCGCGGTTTTGGTGATAGCGCCTGGAATACCGGCAGTTATTATTTCCCTGATTACCTGGCCGATCTGGATGCCTTGCTGCACCACCTGTCGCCAGAACACCCTGTCAAATTAGTGGGGCACAGCATGGGGGCCATGATTGCAGGCATTTATGCAGGCGTCCGACCCGAACGTATCGAACGGCTGTCGCTGGTGGAGGGTTTTGGTCTGAACGCAACGCGTCCTGCCGAAGCACCCGGTCGCTATGCACGATGGCTGCGCGAACAGCGCGAATCCCCATCCTTCAAACCGCTGCGCAGTCTGGAGTCCGTCGCCAGTCAGTTGATGGAGCGGAATCCTCGCCTGACATCGCCTCGGGCACAGTGGCTAGCCGCAGCACTGACACGGTGCGATAGCCAGGGGCAATTGCACTATCGTGCCGACCCACGCCACAAAATGGTCAATCCGGTGCTATACCGCTTAGAGGAGGCCAAAAGCTGCTGGCAACGCATTAGCGCACCCGTGCAATGGATTCTGGGGACGCAGGTGTGGCAGCACCCCATGGCCAAAGGCGTGCTGGATACACTACCGGAAAGGCGCGCCTGCTTTGCCAGACTGCAAGAACAGCAGATTGCCGATGCCGGCCATATGGTACAGTGGGAGCAGCCCGAGGCACTTGCCATCTTGTTACAAGCCTTCATGCAGGAAGAGCCTGCAGAAGGCGTAGCTAAGCCAGCGTAGTGACAGGCTTGATTTTGCTCAAATTACAACATTTTCAATATAAAATCAGGCTTCAATTGTGAAGAATACTGATAGAATAAATGAAAACCAGCCAGAATAGCTAGTATGACGCCACTGATCAGCACTGACGAGCGCGATGAGCTCCTGAAAAACTTGGTCATTCCCCCTCGCCCTTCCGTTCTGGACAAATTGATAGGGCTGCGAAATGACCCGGATGTCACCCTGCAGAAACTGGATGACATTATCAGCGCAGACCCTGCCTTGTGCGTAGCCATGCTCAAGGCTGCCAATACGCCGATTCTGGGTAGGGGGCGCAGCATTGTCTCGGTACACCAGGCCATCAGCCTTTTGGGTATCAAGAATGTGATCAGTCTGGTCAGCGGCCTGTTGCTGCGTACTCGCCTCTCCGGCGATACGCCTCCAGCGCTGGAGCAGTTCTGGGACAATGCCATGCAAATTGCTGCCATCAGTTCATCGCTGTGCGACAAAATCGTGCATGTTCCAGACGACTGTCAGAGCTTTGCGCTGTTTCACAGCTGCGGCATGGCCATCATGTTACTGCGCTACCCCAGCTATGTCCGCACGCTGCGCCTGATCGAAATGGCCAGTGATGAACGCGTCGGGCTGATTGAACAGGAACTGCATGGGACCCGCCATGATGTGGTCGGCTATCTGGTCGCCCGTGCATGGAATATGCCTGAAAATTTTGCCCGGGCCATCTTGATGCAGAATGACGACGATGTGATGGACACCAGCCCGAATGCAACACTGGATCACGATGGCCGCATGATGGTGGCGGTCACCCGCGCTGCCCGTCATGTCTGGCAAACCCTGATCCCCGGCAAGGAAGATGCCGGCTGGTCTGTGCGCAAAGATGAAGTCTTGAATTACCTGGGCATGTCTGATGTCGAGTTTGAAGACTGTGTGGATGCCATCCATCAGGAACTGGCTATCAGCGCCTAGCCTGCACGACTATTTGGACAGATAAAAAACCGCAGGCGACCAAGCCTGCGGTTTTTCTTTGCCTGCTCCTCGCACTCAAGCCAGGTAACGCGACTGCAAATGCGCCTGGAAATACTGTGGATTGAGGGTTTCTCCAGTCGCCTGGCGCAGTAAATCTGCCGTGTCATGCAGGCTGGCCTGACTCCAGATATGCCGCTGCAACCAATCGAATACAACGGACAAATCACCATTGGCAATACGCTGGTCCAGATCTGGGGTGTCACGCCGCATCCGTGCGAAATACTGTGCCGCATACATGGCTCCCAGAGTATAGCTGGGGAAATAGCCAAAGCTGCCATCGGTCCAGTGAATATCCTGCAGACAGCCCTGGCGGTAATTACCGCGGGTATCCACCCCAAGGTAGGCCTGCATTTTGTCATCCCATAGCGCGGGGATATCCTCGGCCTCAATGTCTCCTTCGATCAGTGCCTTTTCAATTTCATAGCGCAGGATGATGTGTGCCGGATAGCACAGTTCATCGGCATCCACCCGGATCGTTGACGGGTACACCCGGCTGTATAGCAAGGCCAGGTTATCCGGTGAGAATGCCGCCTGCTCACCCAGGTGCTGGCCAATCAACGGTGCAATCAGGCTGAGAAAGGCCGGATGACGCCCCAGCTGCATTTCGAATGACAGGCTCTGACTTTCATGAATCCCCATGGAACGGGCACGGCCTACCGGCAGATGCAGCAGCTCGCGCGGTAAACCTTGCTCGTAGCGCGCATGGCCGGTTTCATGAATGATTCCCATCAGGCTTTGCATGAAATCATCTTCCCGATAGCGGGTAGTAATGCGGACATCCTCAGCCACGCCACCGCAGAAGGGATGCACGCTGACATCCAGCCGACCTGCATCAAAATCAAAACCCAGTAGCTGCATGACAGCCACGCCCAACTGACGCTGTCTTTCCACCGGAAAGCTACCCTGAGGCAATTGCAGCGCCTGGCCAGCCTGCTTTTCCCTGACCGCGCCAATCAGGCCGGGCAGCCACTGTTTGACATCGGCAAAAATGCGGTCGATATCGGCGCTGCGCATGCCCGGCTCGTATTTATTCATCAGCGCATCATAGGGCGAGCCTCCCTGCGCTTCTGCCAATAGCCTGGCTTCCTGACGCGATAGGCGGACCACTTCACGGAAGTTTTCCAGAAACCCCGCCCAGTCATTGGCTGGCCGCTGGCTACGCCAGGCGTGTTCACAACGTGCGCCGGCCAGCGATTGCGCTTCCACCAGTGCAGCTGGCAACAGATTGGCCTGCTGCCATGCACGACGCATTTCGCGCAAATTGGCGTTCTCCAGCGCATTCAGATTTTCCTGCTCGGCCTGTTGCAATTGCTCAGCCAGCACCGGGGCAGTCAGGCAGGCATGCATCAGGACATCCAGCTCGGCTTGTGCCGCCGCTCGCGCCTCGTTCCCCTTGCTCGGCATCATCGTGGCCTGGTCCCAGCTGACCATGGCAGAAAGATGCTCATACCGATACAGACGGGTAAAACTGCTACAAAGGGCTTGATAGGCCGAAGGATGAGACATGCTTGCTCCTGCAAGAGACGGGAAAATCGATGAGGAAAGTATCCTGTCAGCGCTGATGTGTGGTACTGCCAGGCTGGTACAAATTGATAGGCTGGCCCATTTCTTCCGCCAGATGGATGCGCTCATGCGCAGGCGGGAAGGACAGCCAATAGTAAAAGTATTCGCGCGCCAGCTGCACGAAAGCCTTCTGGTTCTGCCTATCGTTCAGGTGCAGCAACATGGCATCGACCACGATACGGAAACTGTCCGGACGATAGGGCTGGCCCGCCAGCAGAAACAACATGGCCTTGAGCAGCATTTCACGCTCGAGGATGTCAGCATCGGACATACCGTCTTCAAACAGTTTACCCAGATAGATTTCCAGCGATGGCGGAAAGTCAGTAAAGCCTTGCAGATGCATGCGTTCCAACAAGGCATCCAGTGAACTGGCCATTTCCAGTCGCACATTCCGGGTGGTAAAACCTGAGCGCGCGGTAATTTCCACCAGCTTTTTGACATCACTCAGCCAGAAATAATAAAACTCGCGTGCGCACGTCAAGGCGGTCACCCGATCATCCACAGGACAATCTGCAATAAACCGGTCCACCATGCGGCGGAAGGATTGGGCATTTCTGGCAAGCCCCACCAGCAGTGGCGTCAAGCGCTCCAGCAGCTGACGGCGCTCGCTGACCACCTGCGTGCTGGCCCCTTGACGCTGGATCAGGCGCAGATAGGCATCCAGGGCCTCTGCAATGCCCCATTCGTCCAGACCAGGCAATGCGGGGCGAGATGATTCGCTCATTGACATCGACTCATGAGATGGGCTGCTAGCAGCCCTAAGACCGTGCCGCGGCTGTGCGGACCGGCTATGGTGATAGCTTTATTGTGGAACAAGTAGCCGGCTTCAGCCAGTGGAATCAACTCTCATTCCGCAATGACAAAGGCAGCGGAAAAGTCATGGTAATGCGAATATCCTCCCCCACCATGCGGACATCCTGAATCTTGACCGCTTGCTTGTCGGCCAGGTCTTCCAGCGCCGGCCAGGCAAACAGGCCCTGCGCCGTACTCCCCACCAGAGAGGGAGCCAGATACAAAATGGCCTCATCCACCAGTCCGGCACGCACCAGTGCACCATTCAGACCCGCACCGGCTTCTATCATCAGTTCATTGATACCGCGCTCTGCCAGCCGTTGCATCAGCATGGGCAGGTTGGCATGGCCGGCGTCCTCAGGCAGCACCATCAATTCGGCCCCACGTTGCAAATAGGGCTGATGCCTTGCCTCGTCGGCCAGGCTGGTCACCAGCAGGGTATTGCCACCATTGAAAATGCGCCGGTCCGGCGGGGTGACCAGGCGGCTATCCAGCACCACCCGCAGGGGCTGCTGCGGCAGAATGAAATCGCGCACGGTCAGTTGCGGGTTGTCCACCAGGACGGTACCGCTCCCGGTCAGAATGGCACAGTGGCGGGCCCGCAGCTTTTGGACATCGTGACGGGCCGCCGGGCCGGTAATCCACTGGCTTTTGCCATTGAGCAGTGCAGTCTTGCCGTCCAGTGTGGCGGCGGCTTTCAGTGTCACCCAGGGGCGCTGCCGCTCTACCCGTGACAAAAAGCCGCGGTGAACGCGCCGGGCCTCGTTCTCCAGCAATCCGGCACTGGCCTCGATGCCCGCAGCACGCAGCATGGTCAGTCCACGGCCTGCCACTTCGTGATAGGGGTCCACCATGGCCGCCACGACGCGAACCAGGCCTTCCTTGATCAGCCGCTCGGCGCAAGGCGGGGTACGGCCATGATGGCTGCATGGCTCCAGTGTCACATAGGCAGTTGCACCACGCGGCGTATTGCCACGCGTCAGACAATCCTTGATGGCCTGGATTTCGGCATGATCTCCGCCCACCTGCAAGGTGGCACCTTCTCCAATCACCTGCCCATCACGTACCAGCACACAACCGACACCGGGATTGGGAGCTGCACGACGGGTGGCCGCCTCGGCCAGTCGCAGTGCCTGTTGCATGAAAACATGATCTTGCGGGGAATACTGCGACATCAACAAGCCTTCCAGCTAAATGAGAGATGAACACGCAGACGGCGATGGCACCGTCAAGACAGAAAGGCCAACCAGCAGTCTGGCTGCCGGTTGGGAGTCCGAGAGGGCTTAGTGGCTGGACTTCTGGATTTCCTTGATGGCGTCGGAAAACTCGGAAATGTCCTGAAAACTGCGATAGACCGAAGCAAAGCGCACATAGGCGACCTTGTCCAGCTTGGCCAGTTCCTTCATTACCATTTCACCGATCTGCCGGCTGGGCACTTCGCGTTCGCCCAATTGCAGCAGCTTGTGACAGATGCGATCAATGGCATCGTCGACCAGGGTGGTCGGAACCGGGCGTTTGTGCAGGGCACGCAGGAAGCTGGTACGCACTTTTTCAATATCGAATTCCGAACGATGGCCACCAGACTTCACCACCTGCGGCATACGGACGTCGGCGGTTTCAAATGTCGTGAAGCGCTTCTCGCAAGCCAGGCAGCGGCGGCGACGGCGGATGCTGGCACCATCCTCACTGACACGCGAATCAATGACCTGCGTATCGGCATTGCCACAGAAAGGACATTTCATGACGGGTCAATCCAGTATGTTTGATAGCCTGATGGTATCAGCAATACCAAGACAGGTTAATGCCCAGAGCAATAAGGCCGGAGCAATTTTCTGCAAACAAATAAAAAGGCAGCCCGAAGGCTGCCTTGCGCAGAAGCACCGCTGGCTTACTTGGCGTAAACCGGGAAGCGATGGCACAGCGCGGTAGCCTGTTCGGCCACGCGAGCGATGGCGGCATCGTCGGTCGGGTTGTCCAGCACGTCAGCCACCAGGTTGGCCACCATGGCGGCTTCTTCTTCCTTGAAGCCGCGCGTGGTGATGGCCGGGGAGCCGATACGGATGCCGGAAGTCACGAACGGGCTTTCCGGGTCATTCGGAATGGCGTTCTTGTTGACGGTGATGTGACCACGGCCCAGCAGCGCGTCAGCCGCCTTGCCGGTCAGGCCCTTGGGACGCAGGTCAACCAGGAATACATGGCTTTCGGTGCGACCGGAAATGATGCGCAGACCACGTTCGGCCAGTACACGCGCCATGGTGGAAGCATTCTTCAGCACTTGTTCCTGATACACCTTGAATTCCGGTTGCAGCGCTTCCTTGAAAGCGATGGCCTTGCCGGCAATCACGTGCATCAGCGGGCCGCCCTGCAGGGTGGGGAATACATTGCTGTTGATGCTCTTTTCGAATTCGGCCTTGGCCAGGATGATGCCACCACGCGGACCACGCAGGGTCTTGTGGGTGGTGGAGGTCACGAAGTCGGCATGCGGAACCGGGTTCGGGTAGACACCAGCGGCGATCAGGCCGGCATAGTGCGCCATGTCGACCATGAAGTAGGCACCGCACTTTTTGGCGATCTGGCCCATGCGTTCGAAGTCGAAGCGCAAGGCATAGGCAGAAGCGCCGCCAATGATCAGCTTGGGCTTGGTTTCCATCGCTACGCGCTCCATGTCGTCGTAGTCGATTTCTTCCTGCTCGTTCAGGCCGTAAGCCACGATGTTGAACATCTTGCCGGACAGGTTGGCCGGAGAGCCGTGGGTCAGGTGACCACCGTGGCCCAGGTTCATGCCCATCACGGTATCGCCCGGCTTCAGGATGGAGAAGTACACCGCCTGGTTGGCCTGGGAGCCGGAATGCGGCTGCACGTTGGCGTATTCGGCACCGAACAGTTGCTTCACGCGGTCGATGGCCAGTTGTTCCACCACGTCCACATGTTCACAGCCACCATAAAAACGCTTGGCCGGATAGCCTTCGGCGTATTTGTTGGTCAGTTGGGAGCCCTGGGCTTCCATGACAGCCGGGCTGGTATAGTTTTCGGAAGCGATCAGTTCAATATGATCTTCCTGGCGTTGGCACTCGGCCTTGATAGCGGCGGCAAGTTCCGGATCGAACTTGGCAATCGTCTGGTCAGCTGCAAACATCTTTGACTCTTCCATCAAAGGGTTAACGATGGAGCCATTCTACACGAATCGCTCGCTGGAGAATTTTCACGTAAAGCGTTTTTACCGGGCTGTATGCAGCCTGTTCATACACTACTGCAGGCTATCCGTTTGCGGCAGATCGTCTGCGGTAAAAAACAGCGGAATACCATCGCGGCTTTCCGGGTAGACCTGGGACAGCACATGAACATCGCGTACCCGGCACTCCGCCATCAACTCGCGGAAGTTCGATTCGATCAAGGTCACATTATCCATGGCCGCCAGCGGCCAGACAAAGGCTTCCCAGTTGCGTTCATCCCCTTCTGCCGACAGGGTGATATGCAGTTCACCATTGGCGTGGGCCGACAGAATCGCCACCGGGTCTTTGGACAATTCGCGCAGACGGCGGATCTGACTGCTGGCAAAGACCTGCAAGGCGACTTCGAAACGGGCAAAATTACCGGCGACCAAGGCCTGCATCACCGGCAGGGGAGGACGGGCAATCGGGAACAGCGTCACACCATCGGTATGCAATTGCTCACCCAAGAACTTCATCAGCGGCATGCCCCAGGCCCCAACGGCACCGCCGAGTTTCACCGGCTCGGCTTCACCTTCCCCCTGTACCGCCACACCCAGCAGATAGCGCAGGAACACGCCTTCTTCTTTCAAGGTAATGGCAGCACCGTTCAAGTCCTCCCCTATCCCCTGCTCGGCCGAAGCCAGATCACGCGTCAAGCGGAACAGCCTGGCCGCATCCATCGCCACCACCGTATCCGGATGCAGCAATTGTCCAAACACGCGGACCTGCTGCGCTGCACCCAATATGCCGTGTTCACGCAACAGGGCATTCAGCCCTTCTTCATCGGCAATGGCAGCAGGCAAAGTGGCCTGCCCTTTACTGCCAGCAACCAAGACCAGCGGCACGGCAAACACGATGGCACGACGCCCTTCCGGCTGCTCCACTGCCGCCCGCAATGCATCCCAGACAATCTTATAAGTATCCTGCGACGGAACCATCGCCAATGCGACCGAAATCGAGAGCAATTCGCCACGTTCCAGCATTTGCGCCATGGCATCGCGGATGGCGACAAACCACAGTTCGCGATCGGCATCACTGCTGGCATTTTGCACGGACAGGGCGTTGTGAATCAGCATATTGGTCAGCGACACCTGCGGGTGATACTGGCGCGGGTCAGGAAGGGTGAAGAGCGGCTGCGACATCATGTCATCCTGCTGAAATCGGGAAAACCTATATTGTGGCACAGACTGCCGCCCTTCGCTTACCAAGCAAGCGCTTGACTTTCGATTCCAAACATAAGTCTGTGCTAATTTGCGACAAAATTAGATGTTTTTTCACTTTTCGAAAATACGGATGTTGACACTCGATCACCGTATCCGGATAATCCGTACTCGTTGAGATGCAGCAATTGCTTCTTGATAGTTTCTCCTCTATTTCTCCTTTGTAGACTTGGCGCGGGCCTCACGGCACCGCGCATTTTTTTTTGCCTGTTGCATCCCCATCTGGCGTAATAACTTTGTAATATAATGTTATTAAAGAATTTTTAGCGCCATTCCCACCCTTGCTGCGTCATCAGCACTGCCCATTATTCCCTGGTCCAACCGATAAGCGCGCTGGCAGCCACTGATTTTCAAGCAAAAATTAATGACATGGCAATGCATCAATCGAATGTTCACATTCGCACATGATCGAACAAAACACTTGAAATATATTGTATACAAGTTCATTTATTCACATAAACGAACAGATGAACCGCATGAAAATGTTCAATCTCGGTGGCGCTGGCGGGTAGGAAGGCAGGAAAAGGGGAGCAGAATCTGCTTCCCGCCACGGAATCAAGTCGTGAAGTCTGAGATTGATGAACAGCTCAAGACCCCCGTATTTCATCACAGACAACCCTGCCCTTCAGGCGCAAGCCTCTTGCTGGACAGGGCAACACTTGGCGGACTTTTGTTCTTTCCGCTCAGCCTAGTACCGGCCTTGGCAAGGCCAGCCATTGTTGTACTGCCGGATGTTGCCACTGCAAAGCGGCATAGTCTGCCAGACGCGCAGGCAGCGCATCCCCATTCAGGCGCAGGCGGTTAAGCATCAGTGCCAGCTCAACATCTGCAATACTCCACTGCTCGAACAGGAAATCCCGCCCGGGCAGCAGCAGCTGTTGGGCCACCCGAACCAGCTTGTGCGCTGCGGCAAGCCCTCGCTCTGACAAGGGCGTGGTCACCGGCCGGTAAAATACCACCAGGGTATCGCGTTCTTGACGCAAGGGAAGCAGGTCGCTGCGCAACCAGGCCTGTACCTGACGCGCCCGTGCCTTGTCCTGGGGTGATGGCGGGTACAGAGCAGGGCCGGGGAAGTTTTCCTGCAGATATTCAGTAATCGCGCTGGATTCGCTCAAGACAAACTCACCATGGCGCAAAGCAGGTACCCGTGCAGTGAGCGAACTAAACGCATAAGCCGTGGCATGGTTGGCCCCGGCATCCAGATCCAGCACCGACAAGCTAAAGGGCAGCTGCTTCTCTTTCAGTGCGACAAATACCGACATGGCATAGGGGCTGCAGTACTGGGCATCGACGGTGAGATGGAGGGAAAGTTCAGTCATAGCCAAGCTCCTGGTCTATTGCGGAAGCAAGATGTGGCAAGAAAAATGCTGCATGCCACAGCGGAGAAACACAGTATTTTCCAACCCAAACAGCAGCGCCGATGGCTATTCTCCCTGCTACCATTCCAGGAAAAATCAGGCTGTCCTTATTCTGAGCAACCTTGTGCCAATCAATGATCTGCCAGTTTGTATGACTCCAGTTCGGACGTATATTGAGCAGAGCGCTCGCCATTGCTGCCATAATACTGTTCGACCGACTTGACCCAGCGCTTGACGGCGGGCACATACCAGAATTCCTTGTGGGTTCGTCCACTGACAGTCTGCTCCGGATTACTCTTGGTCTGGGACAGGATGGTGACGCCTTCAGCGGCTTTGCTCAGCGAATTTTGAATTTTGAGTCCAGCGGCCCTGACGCCCTTCCACTCGCCTTCCTCCACAATCCTGATGGCGGTGAACTTACCAGCAGGGACGCTAATATCCTCAAGGCCCGCCACGGTGTAGTGACTATCCCATTGCTGTGTCTTGAGTCCTGCTTCTGGCGTGGGATCAGTGTATTTCACCTCCCAGCCCTTGCCAGGATATAGCGGGAAAGCCAGTGGCCTGTTAACGGTGAACTCCTCACCATTCGCGGTCCTGACGCGTGACCAGTCTGTGCCTGCAAACAGTTCTTTAGGCGGCTGCGTGGAACCTACCGTATGCACGGTATAGTAGATACTGCGTGCCGTACTGGCGGTCACCTGAAATTCATCATGCGTTTGCGTCCAGTTGCCACTGCCTTTTTCGATGGTCGTTTGATATACCCAGCTATCCCCTGCCTTGACTTCCTGAGCAGCAATTGCATCGGCCCTAGCCAACTGGGTAAACAGGCAGGCCGAAACAAGAATAAAAACAGCGTGACGCATTTTTATACCTCTTGAAGATTGTGCAGCAAAATGCCAAATAAATATAATGCCATAAAAACCGGCAGCCGAATGGTCTCGAAAATAAAAAAACGGCAGCCCGAGCTGCCGTTTTATCCTTATCAAGTAGGTCGTTTGCTTACTTTTCCACTTGCGTCACATCGCGTACCGCACCGGTATCCGCACTGGTGGTCATGGCCGCATAGGCACGCAGGGCGGCGCTGACCGGACGCTGACGATCGACCGGCTTCCAGGCATCGCGGCCACGGGCTTGCATGGCGATACGACGGGCATTCAGTGCCTCATCGCTGATGAGCAGACGGATGCCACGGTTGGGGATGTCAATCTCGATGGTATCGCCCTCTTCCACCAGGCCGATGGCACCGCCTTCCGCCGCTTCCGGCGACACGTGGCCGATGGACAGGCCGGAGGTACCACCGGAGAAGCGGCCATCGGTCAGCAGCGCGCAAGCCTTGCCCAGCCCCTTGGACTTGAGATAGCTGGTGGGATAGAGCATTTCCTGCATGCCCGGCCCCCCTTTGGGGCCTTCATAGCGGATCACGACCACATCTCCCGCAACAATTTGCTCATCCAGAATGGCCGCCACCGCAGCATCCTGGCTTTCGAAGATGCGGGCACGGCCAGTGAACTTGAGGATGGATTCGTCCACACCGGCAGTTTTCACGATGCAGCCACGTTCGGCAATATTGCCGTACAGCACGGCCAGGCCGCCGTCTTGCGAGTAGGCATTGGCCTTGTCGCGGATGCAGCCTTCGGCACGGTCGTCATCCACGCCGGGGTAACGCATGGACTGCGAGAAGGCGATGGTGGTGGGTACGCCGCCCGGTGCTGCACGGTAAAAGCGGCGTGCTTCGCTGTCTTCGCCATGACGCATGATGT
>Ga0187781_10002303_pt1 | contig 14573 bp, 13 predicted proteins | sample 0715_SJ02_MP02_2_FD_132447 | JGI IMG/M metagenome (GOLD analysis project Ga0187781, IMG submission 132447) | Tropical peat soil microbial communities from peatlands in Department of Meta, Colombia - 0715_SJ02_MP02_20_MG | ecosystem: Environmental > Terrestrial > Soil > Wetlands > Peat | place...
CAGCAGGCAGTCGCGATGAATCTCCTTATCATCGGCGAAGCGGCGGCGCGGCTTGCTCGGGATCATGCAGATTTTCTGGAACGACACCCCGAGCTGCTATGGCGAAGCATGATGGGCATGCGCAATCGCATCGCCCACGGCTATTTCGATCTCGACTTGCGCGTCATATGGCGAACGGCGCAATCGGACCTGCCGGACCTGCTGACTCGGTTGAACGAAATCTATAAACAGGCCGGAGAAACCCCACTTTGATTACGACGGCTGCCCCTGGAGCCGCACCGCCAACCCCGGCTCGTTGCGCGCCACCGCGCTGAATATCCTCCCCATGGCGGAAAACAGCGGCGCCACATCCTTGATCGTCGCGTCCCTCGGCGCGTCCTGCGTTGCATCCAGCACCGAGAGCGCTTCGCCTGACAGCGCGCCTCTGTCGACGAGACTCCGGATGTCGGCGCTCACCTCGCCCCGCGTCGCGGCGAGCGCGGAAACCAGCGCGCGCAGCGATTTGGCGAGCAGCGGCGGCGCCTCCTCGGGAAAGCCGCTGTCATAGAGCGCCTTGGCCATGCGCAAGGCGCGGTCGGCCTCCACGGCTTCCGCTTGCGCCGAGCGTTTCGCAGCGGGCGTCTCCGGCGCAAGCGCGGGCGAGCGGTAGTGCTCGCGCGCTGCGGCAAAAAATTGCACGAGCCCCGAAGCCGCAAGCCGCTGCATGCGCCGCCAAGCCGCGACATCCAAGAATTCCGCTCCATGCGCGCCATTCGCGGCCGCGCGCGCCTCTTCTGCGGCGAGCATGCTCGCATCGGCGTCGAGGACGACGAAGAACCGCGCTGCGCCGGCGGGGTTGCGCCGCTCCTGGACGAGCAGGACCTTCTCGCCCAAACGCCCGCGGAGTTCCGCCGCCAGCGCCTCGCCCGCCGAGATTATGCGCGGCGCGCGCAGCTCGGAATCGGCCATGACCGCGTTCATGCGCTCGATGAAGGCGCCGCGGCCCGACGGCATGTCGATGTTTTCTACGTCGCCGAAGCCATCGAGCACGCCGTCGGCCAGCGCCTGCTTCTGGCCGAGCAGATGCAGGATGTTGTGCTCGATCGTCTTCTCGGCGACGAGATTGATGACCGCGACCGAGCGCGTCTGATTCTTGCGCCAGGCGCGCGCGATGCGCTGCTCGAGCCGCGCCGGATTCCACGGCAGGTCCATGTTGATGACCGCGCTCGCGACCTGCAGATTGAGCCCCGTCGCGCCGCTGTCGGTCGAAAGGAACAGCCGGCACGCGGGATCGCGCTTGAAGCGGTTGATCTCGGCGCGGCGGCGTTCTTGCGGCAGCGAGCCCGTGTGCCAGGCGGCCTCGACGCCCATTTCGCCGGCGAGCTCGCGCACGAGCGCCAGCATGCGTTCCCATTCCGAGAAGATGATGATCTTGCGGTCGCCATCCTCCAGAAGGTCGGTCAAGATGCGTTCCAGCTCCTCGAGCTTCGGGCTGACGCGGCAGGCCGGATCGAGGATCGCCGGTGTGTCGCAGACCATGCGCATGCAGGAGAGCAGCATCTGCAGCCGCTCGAACTCCTCCTTGCGCAGCGGCCGGCGCTGCGCGGCCGCCAGCAGCTGCGCCGCGGGAAGGCGATAGTCGTCGTAGCGCGCGACCTGCTCCTCGGCGAGCGGCACGAAATAAGTCTTGACGGTGCGGCCCGGCAGCTCCTTCTCAACATCGGCCTTGCGCCGGCGCAGCATCAAGGGCGCGATCCGCGCGCGCAGCTCCGAGAGGTTCTTGTAATTCTCGGGCCGTCCGCGCTGGTCGAGCGCATAGAAATCGCGGTTGAATCGGAACAGCGGTCCCAGCACCTCGGGATCTAGATATTGGACGATCGAGTAGAGCTCGTCGATACGGTTCTCGAGCGGCGTGCCGGTGAGGACAAAGGCGAAAGGCGCGCGCAGCGATTTGACGCGCCGCGCCGTCTTCGTCTGCCAGTTCTTGATGCGCTGCGCCTCGTCGAGCACGACGACGTCTGGCTTCAAGATTTCGTTGATCGCCTCGGCGTCGATGAGCACCTGCTCGTAGTTGACGATCGTGAAGAACGCCGGGTCGCGAAGCGCAGCCAAGCGCTCGTCGCGCGCGCCGAAGACGAGGCGCGCGCCGCGCTCGCAGAAGCGCGCGATCTGCTCTTCCCACTCGCCCTTGAGGGAAGCAGGACAAACGACGAGGACGCGCTCGATCCCCCTACGGCGCGCGAGCAGCTCGCAGCCCGCGATGGCCTGGATCGTCTTGCCGAGGCCCATCTCGTCGGCGAGCAGCGCGCGCTCGCCGAAAGCGAGATGCAAGGCGCCGGCGCGCTGATAAGGCAGCAGCGGCGATCTCAGCACGTCGATCGTCGCGCGGCCGGCCTCGACCTCCTGCGTGAAGGCCGCCAGAGCCGCGGCGCGCGCGTCGCGGCGTCGCGCACGCTCGATCCAGGGGACGAAATGGCGCGAAACGCGAATTTGCGCGGGGGCCGCCGCCGCTTGCGCCAGGAGCTGCGCGATGCGCTCGGGCGCCTGCGTCAGCGCGCCGTCTTCTTCGAGCCAGGGCGCGAGCCATTCGCGCGCCGCGTCGGTCGCCGACTTGGGCCAGAGGATCGCGGGCTTCGCCTCGCCGCGGCGGTCGAGAAAAATTTCGACAGATGGGCCGCCGGCCGCAGCCGCGGCGCGGAAGGCGCGGACCTTGCCACGCTTGATCGCCGCGAGCACGCCCTCGATGTGCTTGCATGTGCCGAGATAATTCACGCGGTGATCGATGCAGCCGCAAGAATTGGCGAAGCCGTCGAGGCTTCTGATCTCGACGTCGTAGCCGCCCGAGCCGCTCGTGGAGCGCACGCGGAAGTCGCCGAAGAAGCCCTGATCGGCGCGCGCAGCGACGACCTCGCCGATCTCGGTCTGGCCGCGCCAGCGGCGCCGCTCGATCTCCTCCTCGTCGCTCGTCGCCCAGCCGTTGGTTTGGGCGCGCTCCAAGGTTTCCTTGGCCTTGGCCTTGGACTTGCGCCCGCTCTTGCTTCGCGGGCCGACCTGCTTCGCCATTTGGGGCTCCAGCTGAATGAGCGCCGCCGAATCGGCGGCAGGGCTGAAGGCTTCATGGCGCCCGCGTTGCTCGAGCCGCAACGGCCGAACGGCCCAATGCACAGGATTCCGATGCTTCGCGGCGTGACGAATTCCTCCGCTCTTTCGCTTGCGGGGAGAGCGAGGTCCGGGGGAAGTCGGCCGAAAACGGCGCTGCTACAGCCTGCCGCCGCACGGGCGCGACGCTCTTCTCGATTGATCCGCCAGCTTATGTGATATATATCACGATCTATATCGCTAGGAGGCCGGCGCCCATGCCCCAAACAGCCAAGCTCTTCACCAACGGCCGCAGCCAAGCCGTGCGCCTGCCGGCCGAGTTTCGCTTCGAGGGCGCGGAGGTGTTCATTCGTCGCGACCCGCGGACGGGAGACGTGATCCTCTCGCGAAAACCGGCCGACTGGGACAGCTTCTTCCAGCTCGTCGACGAGCTTGGCCCGGCTCCCGACGATTTCCTTGATGAAAAAGAGAGGGCGACGCCCCCGCAGGATCGCGATCCTTTCGATTGGCTCGACGAATGATAAGGGTGATGCTCGACACCAACGTGGTGAGCCAGCTCGTGAAGCGGAATGAGATTGTCCGGAGTCACATGCGAACGAAGGACGTGCACGCCTGCATTTCCGTCGTCACCGAGGGAGAGCTGCTTTACGGTCTGGCGAGGCATCCTGCCGCTAGGCAGCTCAACGCGCTCGTCTCGCAAATGCTGCAGCGTCTGGACGTGCTGGCCTGGACGCGTGAAACGGCGCAACGGTATGGAACGCTGCGCGCCGAGCTCGAGCGCAATGGAAAGACGCTCGCGCCGCTTGACCTCATGATCGCGGCGCATGCGCTTGAGGCGGACGCCTTTCTGGCGACGAGCGATCGCGCATTCGCCAATGTCCCCGGCCTCAAGGTGGCGGACTGGAGCGCGCCGTAGCCCCCGCCCCTTCACACCCGCCGATTTCTCGTCTAACAAGACCTCTCAACACCCAATGAGCCGGGCGCGCCCGCTCAACCCAGCGGGACGCGTTCCGGCTAAAAGGCCGGCGGCGCGGCCTTTTTTTATGCGCCGCCTTCGGCCCAACGGACGACCATGCCCAAAAGAACCGACATTTCGACGATCCTCATCATCGGCGCTGGGCCGATCGTCATCGGACAGGCCTGCGAGTTCGACTATTCCGGAACGCAGGCTTGCAAGGCCCTGCGTTCTGAGGGCTATCGCATAGTTCTCGTCAATTCCAATCCGGCCACGATCATGACCGATCCCGACATGGCCGATCGCACCTATGTCGAGCCGATCACCCCGGAGATCGTCGCCAAGATCATCGAGAAGGAGCGCTACACGCATCCCGGCGGCTTCGCGCTGCTGCCCACCATGGGCGGCCAGACCGCGCTCAATTGCGCGCTCTCGCTCGAGAAAATGGGCGTGCTCAAGAAATTCGACGTCGAAATGATCGGCGCCTCCGCCCACGCCATCGACAAGGCCGAGGACCGCGAGCTCTTCCGCAACGCCATGACAAGAATAGGCCTCGAGACGCCGCGCTCGCATCACGTCAAGACGCTCGCCAAGGCGCTCGCCGCGCTGGAGGACATCGGCCTGCCCGCCATCATCCGCCCCTCGTTCACGCTGGGCGGCACCGGCGGCGGCATCGCCTACAACGAGGCCGAGTTCATCGACATCGTGAAGAGCGGCATCGACGCCTCGCCGACCAACGAGGTGCTGATCGAAGAGAGCGTGCTAGGCTGGAAAGAATACGAGATGGAGGTCGTCCGCGACAAGGCGGACAATTGCATCATCATCTGCTCGATCGAAAACATCGACCCGATGGGCGTGCACACTGGCGATTCCATCACCGTCGCGCCGGCGCTGACGCTGACGGACAAGGAATATCAGATCATGCGCGACGCCTCGATCGCGGTGCTGCGCGAGATCGGCGTCGAGACCGGCGGCTCCAATGTGCAATTCGCCGTCGATCCGGCCACGGGCCGCATGATCGTCATTGAGATGAACCCGCGCGTCTCGCGCTCCTCCGCGCTCGCCTCGAAAGCCACGGGTTTTCCGATTGCGAAGGTCGCGGCGAAGCTCGCCGTCGGCTACACGCTCGACGAGATCGCCAATGACATCACGGGCGGCGCGACGCCGGCCTCTTTCGAGCCGACGATCGATTACGTCGTCACCAAGATTCCGCGCTTCGCCTTTGAGAAGTTTCCCGGCGCCGAGCCCATTCTCACGACCTCGATGAAGTCCGTCGGCGAGGCCATGGCGATCGGGCGCAATTTCGCCGAATCGCTGCAAAAGGCGCTGCGCTCGCTGGAAACCGGCCTCTCCGGCCTCGACGAAATCGAAATCGAGGGCTTGAGCAAGGGCGACGATATGAACGTGCTGCGCGGCGCGCTCGGCACGCCGACGCCCGATCGCATTCTCATCGTCGCGCAGGCGCTGCGGCTCGGCATGTCCGAGGCCGAGGTTCACGAGGCATGCAAAATAGACCCTTGGTTCATCGCGCGCATCGGCGAGATCGTCGCTCTGGAGAACAAAGTGCGGGCGTTCGGCCTGCCCCAGGACCCACAGAATTTGCGCATGCTCAAATCCCGCGGCTTCTCGGACTTGCGGCTCGCGACGCTCTGGAGGACCGAGGAGAAGGACGTGCGCGCGCTGCGGCATCGTCTCGGCGTGCGTCCGGTCTATAAGCGGATCGACACTTGCGCGGCCGAGTTCGCGTCGCCCACGGCTTACATGTACTCGACCTATGAGGCGCCTTTCGCCGGCAAGCTCTCTTGCGAAGCGCGGCCGTCGTCGCGCGAAAAGGTCGTCATTCTCGGCGGCGGGCCGAACCGCATCGGGCAGGGCATCGAGTTCGACTACTGCTGCTGTCACGCCTGCTTCGCGCTGGACGACGCCGGCTACGAGACCATCATGATCAACTGCAATCCGGAGACGGTGTCGACGGATTACGACACCTCCGACCGCCTCTATTTCGAGCCGCTAACGAACGAGGACGTGAGCGAAATCCTCCACGTCGAGGAAAGCGCGGGCCGGCTCAAGGGCGTCATCGTCCAATATGGCGGCCAAACGCCTTTGAAGCTCGCGAACGGTCTCGCGGAGGCCGGCGCGCCGATTCTCGGCACCCCCGTTGATTCAATCGACCTCGCCGAGGACCGCGACCGCTTCAAGCGCCTGCTCGACAAGCTCGGCTTGAAGCAGCCCAAGAACGGCATCGCCTATTCCGTCGAGCAGTCGCGCATCGTCGCCGGCGAGCTGGGCCTGCCGCTTGTCGTGCGGCCGTCTTACGTCCTCGGCGGGCGCGCCATGGAGATCATCCGCGACAATGCGCAGCTCGACGATTATCTGCTCGGCGTGCTGCCGAGCCTCGTGCCCTCCGAGGTCAAGGCGCGCTACCCGAACGACAAGACCGGGCAGATCAACACGGTGCTCGGCAAGAACCCGCTGCTGTTCGACCGCTATCTGACGGACGCGATCGAGGTCGACGTCGATTGCCTCGCCGACGGCGAGCAAGCCGGGGTCGCCGGCATCATGGAGCACATCGAGGAGGCGGGCATTCATTCGGGCGACTCGGCCTGCTCGCTGCCGCCGCGCTCACTCTCGCAAGAGACGATCAAGGCGCTTGAATCTCAAACGATCAGCCTCGCCAAGGCGCTCGGCGTCGTCGGCCTCATGAATGTGCAATTCGCGCTGAAGGACGGCGAGATCTATGTGCTCGAGGTGAACCCGCGCGCCTCGCGCACGGTGCCCTTTGTCGCCAAGGTCGTCGGCAAGCCGATCGCCAAGATCGCTGCGCGCGTCATGGCCGGCGAGAAGCTCTCGGCCTTCGATCTGCCGCAACCCGACTATAAGCACATCGGCGTCAAGGAATCGGTTTTCCCCTTTGCGCGCTTTCCCGGCGTCGACACGGTGCTCGGGCCCGAGATGCGCTCGACCGGCGAGGTCATCGGCCTCGATGCGTCCTTCGCCGCCGCCTTCGCCAAGAGCCAGCTCGGCGCCGGCGCACGGGCGCCGAAAGGCGGCGTGGTGTTCGTCTCAGTGCGCGACGCCGACAAGGAGCGCATGATCGCGCCGATTCGCCTCCTCATGGAGCTCGGCTTCACGGCGCAAGCGACGGGCGGCACGGCCAAGTTCCTTACGAACCGCGGTCTCCCGACCCAGAAGATCAACAAGGTGTCGGAGGGGCGCCCGCATATCGTCGACGCCATCAAGAACGGCTCGATCCATCTCGTGTTTAACACGACGGAGGGGGCGCAGGCCTTGGCCGACTCGCGCTCCTTGCGTCAAGCCGCGCTCTTGCATAAGGTCCCTTACTACACGACTCTCGCCGGGGCCGTCGCCGCCGCAGAAGGCGTCAAGGCCTACATGTCGGGAGATCTCGAGGTGCGCGCCCTGCAAGACTATTTTGCGTAGCGCCGTGTCGAACGGCGCGCAGGGAGCGTCACCCCAAACGTAAAAATCGGGCCATCGCGGGCGCCATCAGAGCGCCGCGATTGTATACTTGCCTTTCCGTCGCGGGGAAGGCGCAAGGGACAGGACCAAAGAAGAGCGGACCCAATGGAAAAAGTGCCCATGACCGTCGCCGGCTTCGCCGCGCTCGAAGAGGAACTCAAGAAGCGGCAGCAAGTCGAGCGTCCACGTATCATTCAGCAAATTGCGGAAGCGCGCGCCCATGGCGATCTCTCCGAAAACGCCGAATATCACGCGGCGAAGGAGGCGCAGTCCTTGAACGAAGGCCGCATCGCCGAGCTCGAGGACAAGCTCTCGCGCGCCGAGGTCATCGACGTGACGAAGCTCTCGGGCTCCACGATCAAGTTCGGCGCGACCGTGACGATGATCGACGAGGACACCGAGGAGGAGAAACGTTACCAGATCGTCGGCGAATCGGAGGCCGACGTGAAGAGCGGGCGCGTCTCGATCTCCTCTCCCATCGCGCGGGCGTTGATCGGCAGGAAGCCGGGCGATACGATCGAGGTGAAGACCCCCGGCGGCGGCAAGTCTTACGAGATTTTGACGGTCGCTTTCGTGTGAGCGCGCCTCTCGCAGGCGACGGCTCGAGGCGCGCGCTCGTCGCGCCCGAGACGCCGGCGTTGCGTATTCTCTCCGACGGCCGCGCCGGCCATGAGGCGCAGGCGCTAGGCCTCGCCGAGGCGATGGGGTTGAAACCCGAGATCGCCCGCGTGAACCCCCGCCCGTTCTTCGCGGCGCTCGCGCCATTCGGCCCCATAGACTGGCGCGAGCGCGAGACGGTCGACGGCTCGCCCATCGGCCCGCCCTACCCCGATATCGTCATCGGCGCCGGCCGCCGCGCCCTGCCCTATCTGCGGCGGCTCAAGCAGGCGTCAAAACGGCGGACCTTCACGGTCTATCTCAATCGCCCGGCGAACGGCGCGCGCGCCGCCGATCTCGTCGTCGCGCCGGTGCATGACGGCCTCTTCGGCCGCAACGTCGTCGCCCCGATCACGCCGCCCAACCGCATCTCGAAGGAGCTTCTGGCGCGGCTGCGCAAGGCGCCAGATCCACGCGTCGCAGCGCTGCTGAGGCCGCGCGCCGCGTTGCTCATCGGCGGCGACAACCGGCATTTTAGATACTCCAAGGCGACGGCGGCGGCGCTGCGGGACGCCGTGCGGCAGATCGCGGCGCAGGGTTTCAGCGTCATGGCGACGGCTTCGCGCCGCACGCCGGCCTATGTCGTCGAGGTGTTGGCGCCCGAGATCGCCGCCTGCGGCGGCTGGCTCTGGGACGGCACGGGCGACAATCCCTATTTCTCGATGCTCGCGAAGGCCGAGACGATTCTTGTCACCGCGGACAGCGTCTCGATGATCGGCGAGGCGGCGGCGACCGGCGCGCCAGTTTACGTGTTCGCGGTCGCGGGCGGCAGCCGCAAGATCGCGGATTATCTTCTGAAGCTGGAGACGCTCGGCGCCGTGCGTCCGTGGACGGGCGTCGTCGAGAGCTGGACGTATGAGCCGGTGCAGTCGACGCCGCAGGTCGCGCAGGCGGTGTGGCGGGCGTATAAGATATATCGCGGCGTTCCCGATTGAAGGGCCTCGTCTGGCGGCGGTCGTGCCGCACGCTGGCGCCCGCCTCTGAACGGGCTATAATCAAGTGCGAAGCGCCGGTGGGGCCGGCGCCGAGCACCAAGGGAACGAAAGCGCGATGACCGAGGAACCGCCAGACAAGCCGCCGCAATTTCGTATCTCTCCCAGGCTCTATTTCCTGGTCGCCGGCGTGCTGGCGCTATGGATCTTCGTGACTTTCTTCTTCCACAATCCCTACACCCAGGCGACGCAAAACGATTTTGGCGAAACGCGCTCCTATGGTGAAGCGTCGGTCTGGACCTTGGTGCTCGTCGTCATTCCAATGATCGGGCTCGTCGCCTTCATCTCCTGGGCGCGGCGCAAGCGCGGCTCCGGCGGCGCTTGAGGCTTGCCAAGCATGAGCCGCTCAAACGGCGGCAGCCGGCCGTTGACCCGCGCGCAACGCCGTCGATGAATGCGCGAGGCGGCGATCGTGCAGAAGCACCAAGGCCGGCGGCGGCGTTGCCGCAAGCCTCGGCGCGTCATGCTCCGGGAGGCGATAGAGGGCGAGGCTTCGCGCCGCCTTGGCGCCCTGTGTCTTGAGCGTCGCGCGGGGCCGGTCGATGACGGCGATCGGCGCGAGCGCGGCGATCTCGCGCCAATGGCGCCAGCGGTGAAAGCCCAAAAGGTTGTCCGCGCCCATAATCCAGACGAAGCGCACGCCGGGGCAGCGCTGGTGCAGATAGCGCAGCGTGTCATAGGTGAAGCGCGTGCCGATCTCGGCCTCGAGCGCGGAAACGACGATGCGCGGATGGCGGGCGAGCTTGCGGCAGGCTTCGATCCGCGCTTCGAGCGAGGCGCGGCCGCTCATGTCCTTGAGCGGATTGCCGGGAGAAACGAGCCACCACAGCCTGTCGAGCCGCAAGCGACGGAGCGCGATTTCGGAGACGAGCAGATGCCCCTCGTGCGGCGGATCGAACGAGCCGCCGAAGAGGCCGACGCGCAGGCCGGGCGGGTGCGGGGGGAGACGAGCTATCGGCGGAAGGGGCTGCACTAGCGGTTTTCTATTCGAGTTCCTGCGGGAGATGGCGCGCTAAGTCCATAACCTCGTGGAGAATTCGTGAAACCTCGATGAAATTCTCCGGGGCCGCGCGATACAAAATGAGATGGCGTCCACGTCTTCCCTTACGCGCAACATGGAGCGTTCGAAGATGAGGCGCAATCTCGTCGCGGGCTTTGCTGCCCGGAACGTTCGGACCCGCTTCAAGCGCCGCGAGCGCTTCAATGAGCGTGACCCGATAAATTTCGAGCCGACTCGCGCCGAAGTTCTCCAGGGTAGTTTCGAGTATCTGCTCGAAATCCCTTTCGGCTTCCGCGCTGAGACGGATACGCCAGCGTTCCCGTGTCATGCCTCATTCGTGCCGGAAGCGACTCTGCTGGCGATCCCGTTGAGGTGAGCGATCAGCGCGGGTGCGTCCGTGAACTCCTTGAACTCGCCTCGATCCAACGCGGAAAAACCGACTTGCGCCGCCGCGCGGAGCGCTTCGAGCTTCGCCGCTTCCTCGGCTTCGCGACTTTCCACCAAGCGCAAGCCTTCGCGCAGCACCTCGCTGGCGTTTTGATAACGACCGCTTTGAACCAAAGCGTCGATCAGCGTCGCTTGGCGTTCCGTCAGCACAACATTGCGTGTGGGCATGCCGTCTCCTCCTGTCCGGCATAGCCTAGCATGATTGGCATATTATGCCAATCATGCCTGCTTTTGATCACGGCCGCAGCTGCCCCGTCCCATGCACCCGATACTTGAATGAGGTCAGCTGCTCCACGCCGACGGGTCCGCGCGCGTGCATCTTGCCCGTAGCGATGCCGATCTCGCCGCCGAAGCCGAACTCGCCGCCGTCGGCGAATTGCGTCGAGGCGTTGTGCACAACGATCGCCGAGTCGACCTCTTTCAGAAAACGTTCCGCCGCCGCCGCGTCCTGCGTCACGATGCAGTCGGTATGATGCGAGCCGTGGCGCGCGATATGCGCCATCGCCTCGTCCAGTCCGTCGACGACGCGCGTGGCGATGATCGCGTCGAGATATTCCGTGTCCCAATCCTCTTCCGCGGCGGGCGTCGCGCGCCCGTCGGCTTTGAGCGTCGCGGCGTCGCCGCGGACAGCGCAGCCGGCGTCGAGCAGCGCCTTCACCAAGGGCGCAAGATGCGTCTGCGCGCAGGCGCGGTCGACGAGCAGCGTCTCGGCGGCGCCGCAAACGCCGGTGCGGCGCATCTTGGCGTTGAGCACGATCTGCTTCGCCATCTCGAGATCGGCGGCGCCGTGCACGAACACATGCACGATGCCTTCGAGATGCGCGAACACCGGCACGCGCGCCTCGTGCTGCACGCGCGCGACGAGACTCTTGCCGCCGCGCGGGACGATCACGTCGATCGCGCCCTCTAAGCCGGCGAGCATGTAGCCCACGGCGTCGCGGTCGCGCACGGGCACGAGCGAGATGGCTTCGGGAGGCAGCCCGGCGTCCTCGAGCCCGGCGACGAGAGCGCGATGGATCGCCGCCGACGAGCGCAACGAGTCCGAGCCGCCGCGCAGGATCGTGGCGTTGCCGGCCTTGAGGCACAGCGCGCCAGCGTCGGCGGTGACGTTCGGGCGGCTCTCGTAGATCACGCCCACGACGCCGAGCGGCGTCGACACGCGCTCGATGCGCAAGCCGTTGGGCCGCTCGAAAGAAGCCAGCACGCGCCCGACGGGATCGGGCAGCTCGGCGATCTCGTCGAGCCCGCGAGCCATGGCCTCGACGCGCGCTCCGTTGAGCGTCAGCCGGTCGACCGAGGCGGCGGCCGCGCCCTTCTCGCGCGCTTGGGCCACGTCCTGCGCATTGGCGTCGAGGATGGCGTCGGTGGCGGCGCGGATTTCGCGCGCTGCGCCGCGCAGGGCCTGGTCCTTGACGGCGCCGCTCGCCTGGGCGACCTGATGCGCCGCGCGCCGCGCGGCGGCGCCGAGGGCGGACATGAGGGCGGCGGTGTCCGCGGCGTCGGTTTCGGGCGTGTGTTTGAGCATGAAGTTTCTCGGGCGACCAGAACAGATTCAACGCCTAGCATAGAGAACAGGGCAGCAAAAGCCGAAGAGGGCCCATCAGTCTTCTAAGATTGCTAAGAGAGCAACAATCCCAGCGACAGACAGAATAAGCTTGTTGCTTTCCAATAATTTCGCGAGGGCCATCGATGAAATGCTCGCAAGCGATAAAACAAACAACGGAAATATTCCGACACCGTTCGCGATATCGACACCAGTATCCTTGCAAATTATTTTCCTGGTTGGGTTGGTCTTATTTCTTCTATGCCCCGCATATACCATCGCACACAGCAACGATGCCGCGTCGAGCCAATTCCCGTCAAAATATTGGCTGACGGAGGCCAAACCACTCAGGTCCGCCAATTTCAAGTCTCAATTTGCGTGGGGCTCACTCAAATTCCTGGCGACAAAAAATCCCACGATGCCGCCAAGGATGAGCCCGATGAGTCTCACATCGGGGATGGCCGCACCATCTACCATATGGACAAGATCACGAGAAGGCGGCGCAAACGCCCCGCCAATAGTGCCGGCGACGACCGCTCCCAGGAGGCAGAATGACGCCACCACTCTCAGGAAGTGAACCAGGCTCATCGTCTTTCCGTTCTCTGACATGGTCCCCACGTGCTGTTAGGATGGCATGACCTTGACAAAATTGCAAATTTGTGGTGCCGCGCAGCAGTGGAGCAGATGCTGCTTCGCGGTCGCGGATGGCAGAAAGGGCAAAATATTTCCATTACGCCCGCGAAAGGCGCATAATTAACGCCAGAAATACGCCCCAGGTTCCAAGAATTAGAAGCGGAGCCTTTGCCTCTATAATCCACGCGAAAAGGGCTTGATCCTCGGCCAAGGCCTCACGCCGGCCTCCCCTTCTTCTCCCACACCGCCGCCAGCTCTTCCAGCCCGTGGCGGAAGAGGCCGGCGATTCGGCGCGCCGCGCGCTCGCAGTCGCGACCCTTGGCGCCGAGCGGCGCGCCCTCCTTCGCCTTGCCGCAAGTCATGGCCTCCATGCGCGCAATGTCGCGAAACAACAGGCCATCGCCGATCACAAGAGAGACGACGCGCGCGCACTCGCGTCCGATCTCGCGCGCCATCGCCTCCTTGAGCCGGGCCGCCTCGCGCGCGGCGTCCATGCGCGCGGCGAGCGCCTGCTGCAGCGAATAGGCCGAGATCGCTACGCGGTTGCGCTCGCCGAACTCGACGCCGCCGCGCCGCCCGTTCGCGGCCTCGAGAATGGCGTCGACATAGCGGCCGACCGCATAGGCCTGCGGCGACAGCCGCCCATGCTGATGCTCGTATTCGAGCAGATCGGTTCGCGCGTTGATCGCGACCCGTCGCCGTTTGCGCCCCGCCGGCGCGCTCGCGGCGCCAGACTGGGCCGAACTTTCGGGCGGCGCTTCGGGGTCAACCTCATGGCCGTGCACGATCTCGATCTTGCCGCCGGCGCGCGCGCCCGCGCGCGGCAACTCGCCGCCGCTGACGCCCGAAAGCGGCGAATAGCGCCCGATGAGTCGCGTCGCCTTGGCCATATGCTTCGTCATGGGGAACTCCGTGCTGCGAAGGGAAGCGCTGCGTGGAAAAAGGCGGCCGGCCCCTCTTCGGAGACCGGCCGCAGTCGCCGCACGCTTACAGGCGGGGAGGAAGCGCCCGGGTGCGGAAGCTCGGGGAAGGCGCGAGCCATCGAGAGCGAGGCCGATTATGATGTTTTAATACATCGTGTCAATAGTATTTATACCACTAACGCCCCTTCGGCAAAAATTTTAAAATCGCGCGCATGGACATTTCGCGCGAAAACATCCTGAGCCGCATCGCCAAACGCATCGCTGAGCTCAAAATCAGCGAGAACGAGGCGTCGACGCGCGCCGGCCTCGAGCGCACGTTTTTGAGCCAGCTGCGGCGCGCGCCGTCGCGCTGGCCGCGCGTCGACAATCTGCAGCGCATCTGCGACGCCCTCGGCCTGCGCATGTATTGGGTGACGACCGGTCAGGGGCCGCGGCTTATCGAAGACCGCGACCTTTCCGCCGACGTAGCCAGTGTGCCGCTCGTCTCCTGGGACGTGCCGCTCGTCTCCTGGGTCGCGGCGACGGGATTTTCCGAAGCCCTGCCGGTCGAACGCTCGGCCGAGCTCGAGCACGTGCTGGCGCCGGGCCTGCCGCGCGGCGATTACATCGCGCTACGCGTTGTCGGCGACTCGATGAACCTCATCGCGCCGGAGAATTCGATCATCATCGTCGATCGCGCCGACACGACGCCGCGCCCGCGCGGCTTCTATGTCTTCACCTCGTCCGATCGGTCGGAGGCGACGTTCAAGCGCTGGATGAGCCGACCCGACCGCCTGGAGCCCTATTCCACCAATCCGGCGCATGAGGCGATCTATCTTGACGCGCCGCCGACCGTGATCGGCCGCGTGCGCAAGGTCATGCTCGA
>Ga0187781_10002304_pt1 | contig 14572 bp, 12 predicted proteins | sample 0715_SJ02_MP02_2_FD_132447 | JGI IMG/M metagenome (GOLD analysis project Ga0187781, IMG submission 132447) | Tropical peat soil microbial communities from peatlands in Department of Meta, Colombia - 0715_SJ02_MP02_20_MG | ecosystem: Environmental > Terrestrial > Soil > Wetlands > Peat | place...
GTCCGACCAGATCGCCGCGGAGTGCCTGAAGTCCGCCTGATGCACCACTATCACCTCATCGTTCACTCTAGGACGCCTATTTGCCTGTGGGACGGTGTTTCCCGGGGGAGCATTCGGGCTTTGGGGAGGGTTGAGGGAAAGGCCCAGGGCCAGGCCCGCGGCGACAACCGTGATGCCGACCCAGACCAGCGGGCGAGGCGCCGGGCCGCCCAGCAGGACTCCGGCCGCCGCCGCGGCCACCGGGGCCACGCCGGTCAGCAGCCCGGCCCGGCTGGCGCCCAGCCGTCTCACGCTGGAATACCACAGAACGAAGGCCACCGCCGTCACCGCCACGGCCAGGTAGACGACCGCCAGCCAGTCCTGGGTGCCCAGGCGGGCCACGGCGCCTGGGCCCTCGTGCGCCAGCCCGATCGCGGCGAAGATCACCGCCGCGATCCAGGTGGTGTGCACCGACACCCCCCAAGGGCCGTGCCGGCCCAGGACGGGTATGGCCAGCAGGGTGAACGCGGCCTCGCAGCCGAACACCACCGCGGCCCAGGCCACCCCGAGGCCGTCGGTGGGGCCCAGGCCCTGGACCAGCGCGGCGCCGCAGGTCACCACCACGGCGGCGGCCACCCCTGACGCGCGCGGCCGGGATCCTTCGGCTAGCGGCCCGATTAGGGCCAGCAGCGAGGGGACACAGGCCACCGCCACGCCGAGGACGGCCGGCTCGGCGTGCCGCGACCCGGCCACCAGGGCCACGTTGAACAGCACCAAGCCGGTCGCGGCGACGCCGGACAGCCACAGCCACTCCGTCCCGCGGGGCCTGACCAGCGGCCGGCCGACCAGCCGGGCAAGCACCAGGAGGATCAGGCAGGCCACCGCGTACCGCAGTCCCTCGGCGGTGAACACCGGCGCGCGGCTGAGCACGCCGGAGACCGCGACGCTGCCGCCCACGCAGACCATGGCGACGGTCCCCGCCGCGACGCCGGCCGCCGCGGGCCGCCCGGGCCCGGGCTCGGCCTCGACCCCGCGGGACGGCGACGTGGATAGGACGTCGGGAGCAGGCATGACGCCACGCTAGAGGCTCGATGGTCCATCGAACAGAGCCAATGAAGGGGCACCATGTTGGACCAATGACTCTATGATGGACTCATGGCGGAGGCTGGCCACGGGGCCGACTTCCTGCAGCTGAGCCCGGCGGAGGCCCCGGCCCGCGGGCTGACCGGCTGGCTGGTCGGCGCCATCCGGGCCGCCATCATCGACGGGCGCCTGGCGGCCGGGACATCGCTGCCCGCCACCCGGCTGCTGGCCGGCGACCTGGGTATCTCGCGCGGCGTCGTCGTGGAGGCCTACCAGCAGCTGGCTGACGAGGGCCTGGTCAGCGGCCGCCCCGGGACGGGAACGAGGGTGTCGGGGCTGCCACCACGGCCCGTTCGGCAGAAAAAAGATCTCCCACGTCCGGGGCGAGCCGGGGCTACGGTGCTGCCGCAGCCCTGGCGGGCGCGGGCGGAGCTCGACCTCTCCCCCGGCGTGCCGGACCTGTCCGGGTTCCCGCGCGCGGCCTGGCTGCGCGCCGAGCGGTCCGTCCTGGACCAGGCGAGCGTGGCCGAACTCGGCTACGGCGATCCGCGCGGCGGCGCAGGACTGCGCCGGGAGCTCGCGGGCTGGCTGGCCCGCACCAGGGGCCTGCGGGCGGCGGCCGACGACATCATCATCGTCAGCGGCGTGGCCCAGGCGCTGGCCCTCCTGGCCCAGTGGCTGAACGCCCACGGCACCAGCCGGATCGCCGTCGAGGACCCCGGTTCCCTCGGCGCGCGCGAGCAGCTCATCTACTGGGGACTGGCCACCGTTCCGGTCCCGGTCGACGAGCACGGGTTCCGGGTCGGCGACCTGGCCGGCCGCGACCTGCGGGCCGCCCTGCTGACCCCCGCCCACCAGTTCCCGACCGGAGCGGTGCTGGCCCCGCAGCGCCGCCGCGAGCTGCTGGACTGGGCCGTGGCGGCCGACGCGGTGATCATTGAGGACGACTACGACGCCGAGTACCGCTACGACCGGGCCCCGGTGCCCGCGCTGCAGACCGCCGCGCCCGATCACGTCGCCTACGCCGGAACCACGTCCAAGACGCTGGCCCCGGGCATGCGCCTGGGCTGGCTGGTCCCCCCGGCCCGGCTGCACGCGGACCTGGTGGAGGCCAAGCACGCCGCCGACCTGGGCAGTCCCGCGCTGCCGCAGCTGGTGCTGGCCCGCCTGATCGCCACCGGCGAGCTCGAGCGGCACATCCGCGGTGTCCGTAAGCGGCAGCGCAGCCGGCGCGACGCCCTGCTCGGCGAGCTGCGGTCGCTCCTGCCTCAAGCGCGGGTGCAGGGCGTGCCCGCGGGACTGCACCTGCTCGTCACGTTCCCGGCCCTGGACACCGACGACATCGAGCTCGCCGAGCGCATCCACCGGGCCGGGGTCCTGGTCCACCCGCTGTCGTGGCACCGCCAGCTGGCCGGGCCACCCGGGCTCGTGCTGGGCTACGCGGCCCACACACCCGACCAGCTGCGGGAGGCGGCCCGGCGCATCGCCCGGACCCTGCACGGGCGGATGCGCCCGGCTCAGCCCTCCAGGTAGGCGAGCACGGCGAGCACGCGGCGGTTGTCGTCGTCGGAGGGCTGCAGGTCGAGCTTGCCGAAGATGGACGCGGTGTGCTTGGCCACGGCGCGTTCGGTGATGACGAGCCGCTGGGCAATGGCGGCGTTGGACCGGCCCTCGGCCATCAGGGCGAGCACCTCGCGCTCGCGCGGGCTGAGCGCGCCGATGCTGGCGTTGCCGGTGTTACGGGCGAGCAAGCGGGCGATCACCTCCGGGTCCATGGCGGTGCCGCCGGCCGCGACCCGGCGGACGGCGTCGACGAACTGGGCACTGTCGAACACCCGGTCCTTGAGCAGGTAGCCGATGCCCCCGCTGCCGCTGGCCAGCAGCTCGCGGGCGTACAGCTGCTCGACGTACTGGGACAGGACCAGCACCGGCAGCCCCGCTACCTTCGCGCGGGCGGCGAGCGCGGCCCGGATCCCCTCGTCGGTGAAGGTCGGCGGCAGCCGGACGTCCACGATGGCCACGTCCGGCGGATCCCTGGTCACCGCGGCCAGCAGGTCGGCGCCGTTGTCCACGGCCGCGGTGATCTCCACGCCATGGGCCTGGAGCATCCTGGTCAGGCCGTCCCTCAGGAGAAAGAGATCTTCGGCAATGACAACTCGCACGGGATCTCCATGGTTACCGCCGTCGGACCGCCGGGTGGGCTGCTGATGGCCAGGACACCATCGAACGCGGCCAGCCGCCGCTCGATCCCCCGCAGTCCGCTGCCGCGGGCGGGATCGGCACCGCCATGCCCATTGTCGGTCACCCCGATTCGCAGCATCCCGTCGGTGTGCCGGATGTCGATCCAGGTCTCGCGCGCCTCGGCGTGCTTGGACACGTTGGCCAGCAGTTCGCTGACCGCTAAGTAGGCGGCCGACTCGACCCAGGCGGGCGGGCGGCCGTACAGGTCGCTGGCCAGGTGGATGCGCAGCGGGGTGTCCAGGGCCAGCGCCTGGAGCGCGTCGGCCAGACCACGGTCGGCCAGCACCGGCGGGTGGATGCCGCGGACCAGGGCGCGCAGCTCGGCCAGGGCCTTGACCGAAGCGTCGCGGGCCTCGTGCAGAAGCGCCCGTGCGGCCTCGGGGTTAGTGTCGATGATCTGCCCGGCGGCGTCCAGCGTCATGCCCATGGCCACCAGCCGGGCCTGCGCCCCGTCGTGCAGGTCCCGCTCGATCCGGCGGATCTCGGCCGCCCCGGTGTCCAGCGCCTCGGTGCGGGTCTGGGCCAGGTGGCGGACCCGCAGGGCCAGTTCGGCCTGCCGGGTCGGCGCGAGCATGGACCGGGCGAGGTAGCCGTAGCCGCGCAGCAGCCACGGCGCCGCCCACAGCCCGAGCGCCGCGACCGCGATGAGCAGCAGCCGGTCCTCCAGCGAGGTGTAGGGCGCGACCACGCCGAGGACGCCGAGCGCCAGCAGTCCGGCGGGCAGGACGGCCAGGAACCAGCCGACGCATCCGTTCACCGTCGCCCACAGCAGGTCGCGCCAGGTCGCCTGGTCGGTCAGCGGCCACACAAGCCAACGGAGCAGGCCAGCTTCCCGGCCGTCGGCCCCGGGCCGCGGCAGGTACGGATCGGCGATGGGCACCTGGCACCACCGGCCGGACAACCGCCTGGTCAGGCCGGCGATCGGGCGCATGGCCAGCAGCAGCCGGGACGCCACGAACAGGCCGGCAACCAGCGCCGGGAGGGCGCAGGCCAGCGCTGGGCCAGCGTAGGCGTGTTTCGGGGAGAGGCCGTAAGTCACCAGGCCGGGACCCGGGAGCGTCGCTGCGGCCAGGATCAGCAGCGACACGAGGAGTCCTGCCACCGCCAGCCCGAGGAACGCCAGCCCGCGGCTGGCGACGATCGCGCGCCTGATCGTCCAGGCCAGGCGCATGACCCACGCGGGCGCGGCGTCCGGGTCGTCCCGGCCGTCGGTGTCCGTGGTCTGTGCCGCACTCATCGCTCGCCTCCCGCGACTGTCATCACGTTAGTCCAGTCTGCCGGTCCGCCCCCCGGCCCGGAAGTGACGCTGTCACCCGGACCCCGGGGTGTACCTAGGTCCACCGCCGTACTCCGCAGGAGTTCATCTGGCCGAACGGGCCGTGGTGCCAGCACCTCATTTGGCCGAACGGGCCGTGGTGCCAGCACCTGGGTAGGCTCTGCGCCATGGTGATCACACAGCGCAAGGTCCTGATCCTGGCCGCCGACGACTTCGAGGACATGGAACTGCTGTATCCGCTGTTCCGGCTGAGGGAGGAAGACATCACGGTGACCGTGGCCGGGCTCGATGACCACCCGGTGCGGGGCAAGAAAGGTTACGGCCCGCTCCCCGTCGACGCCACCGTTGGCCAGGTCGCGGCGGGAGACTTCGACGCCCTGGTCATCCCCGGCGGCTACGCGCCGGACAAGCTGCGGCGCTCGGAAACGGTGCTGGACCTGGTCCGGGCGTTCGACGAGGCGGGCAAGCCGATCGCCTTCATCTGCCATGCGGGCTGGGTGCCGATCTCGGCCAAGATCATCAAGGGCCGCCGGGCCACCAGCGTGGGCGCCATCCGCGACGACATGGTCAACGCGGGCGCCGACTGGGTGGACCAGGCCACGGTGGTCGACGGGCACCTCATCTCCGCCCGCACCCCGGCCGACCTGGGCCCCTGGATGAAAGCGCTGCTGCACGCGCTGGAGAGCTAGCCCACGGCCAGCCTGCCCGATCAGGCAGGTCCGTCTGTCTGCTTCCCGGCCAGGAAGTCCAGCCACGTCCGGCGACCCAGGGTCGGTTCCGCCCCCGGCTGCGGATACAGAGCGCCAGCCCGGATCGAGCCGATGCCCGGCGTCCAGACCGGCATCACCGGCCGCGGCCGCCGACCGGTCGCCCGCAGGTACACGCGGATCAGGTCGGCGAAGCTGAGGATCTGCGGACCGGCCATATCTGGCACCCGGCCGCCGGGCTCACCCAGCGCGAGCCCGGCGAGCCGCGCCGCCACCTCACCGGAGTCGACCGGCTGGACCACGAAGCCGGCCGGGACCGGTATCACCGGCAGTTTCGCGAGCCGCGCGGCGCCCCTTGCGATCAGCTCGTAGAACTGGGTGGCCCGCAGGGTCGTCCAGGGCAGCCCGGAAGCGGCGATCACGCCTTCGGCTTCGAGCTTGGCCTTGAAATAGCCGCGCGGAAAGCGGTCGACGCCGACGATCGAGATGTACACCAGATGCGGCGCTCCCGCATCGGACGACTTTTCCTGCTTTTCCCGCGCTACGGCCCGGACGAGGTTACGTGTGGCCCCGGCGTCCCCTTTCCGGTTGCTGGCGCAGTGCACGACCGTCCCGGCCCCCGATACGGCCGCAGGAAGCCCCTGGCCGGTGGCCAGGTCGCCGGTCGCGAACACCAGGCCGTCCTGGCTGGTGCGACTGCGCCGGCTCAAGACCCGGACCTCGCGCCCGGCCTCCAGCAGCCGTGATACGACCTGCTGGCCGAGCGTGCCGGTCCCGCCGGTGACCAGAATGCGGACTCCCGCCACGCGGACTACCGCCACGCGGGCTACCGGCACCGCGCGGACTCGCGCCGAAGCCCGCCGCGCCGATCGCCAGCGCCAGCAGCACCTTTGACAGATTAGTACGATCGTACTAATCTCGGATCATGAGTACTAAGCCCGGTCACCAGGCGGCCGAGGGCAGCACGTTCACCCAGCAGCACCGCCGTGACCAGCTCGTGCACTGCATGATCGAGGTCATCGCGGACGTCGGGTTCGCGCGCGCTTCGGTCGGCGAGCTGGCACGCCGCGCGGGGGTCAGCAAGGGCGTGGTCACCTATCACTTCGCAGCGAAGGACGATCTGATCCGCGCGCTGATCGCCGATGTGATCGCCTCCATGGCGGAGTACCTGGAGCCGCGCCTTCTGGCTGCCGAGCCGGCGCGGTTCCCCGAAAGGTTCATCGCCGCCTACGTCACCGCGTGGGCCGGGTATTACCGCAGCCACGCCCGGCAGGTACTGGCCCTGGTCCGGATCTTCAACGCCTTCCGTGACGAGTCGGGGCGCCCGAACCCGGCGTTCGGCGCCCGTGCTGGTGAGGTGACGGCGATCGAGCACGTGCTGCGCGCCGGGCAGGACACGGGCCGGCTCGGGTCATTCGACCCGCATGTCATGGCTTCGGTCATCAAGGTCGCGGTGGAAGACCTGCTGACCCAGTTCGTCAATGACCCAGATCTCGACCTTGAGGGCTACGCGGCACAGCTGGCGACCCTGTTCGAGCGGGCCACCCGGCCAGACCCGGCAGACCGGAACCCGGCGGACCGGACGCCGGGTCTGCCTGCTGACACGCCCGTGACCCGCGGGCACGAGCCACCAGGATGAGGGAGCTAGCCGTGACAAAGACTGTTGACGGTACCTGGGTCAGTTACAGCGGCACGGCGCGGATCGATCTCGCGATCGTGCTGGTGGCCGTCGCGGCGGGCATGGTCTGCGCGGGAACGCGGCTGCGCCGGCCCGTCCGACTTCCGAGGCCGGGCCAGACAGCCACCGCGATCCTGGTGGTGGCCTGGCTGTTCGCCATCATCGCGTTCCTGGCCTGCGCCGCCCGGTACGTGAGCGCGATGCGCCAGCATCATCTGCTGCACGCCCTGCCGCCGCATCCCATCACGCCAGTCACCGCCGCCTGCGCTGTTGTCATCTTCGTCACCATCCTCATCGCCGCCAGATCGCATGGCTGGCCGGTGAGGCTCGCAAGCGCCGCCGTCGGCGCGATGGCCGCGCCGATGGTCTTCGAGTTCCCGTTCGACCTCATCGTCATGGCCCGGACCTACCCGCCGATCCCGCCCGATCCGGCCCTGTACCGCCTCCTGTTCTTCGCGCCCTTGTTCCTCGTCGAGTTCGCGACACTGTCGTTCCTGGCGTTCGCCCCGATGGCGCGGCTGACAAGGGCCACTGTCTTCTGCTTCGCACTGATGCTGGCGGTATTCGCGGGCTGGGCGCTGTCCGGATTCGCATTCCCCGCCAAGCCAGGCCCCTTCGCGTTCAATGTGCTGTCCAAGATCCTGGCCTTCGCCACGGCACTGACGCTGTTCCTCCCGCAGCGAAGCCAGGCCAGCACGAGCCCGCCGGCAGCCGTCCCCGAGCCCGGCGCCAGCCAGCCAGCCCAGCTGCCAGGACGCGGCGCGTAGCGCCTGGTTTGACAGGAGGACACGGGTTACGCGATCGAAGGTGCCAACTTCGGCCGCATCGACGCGGAGGCGTTCAACGCGGCCGTGTGCGGCTACCTCGCGGCCCTGCCGCCCCGTCCCGCGCAGGAGCTTCCCGAGGTCACCCGCCATGAGCGCGAGCAGCGCCGCGCCGCCAGGGCGGCCGCCGCACCCGGCCCGGCGGGCCTGCTGCCGCGGTCGGCCGGGGACGGCAAGACGGTACGCGGTGCGGTCCGCGGTGATGGCAGCCAGGTGCACCTGTTGTCGGTCTTCGACGTGGCCACCGGGACGGTACGCGCCCAGCGGGAGGTAGACGCCAAGACCAATGAGATCCCCGAGCTGGCCCCCGCCGTCGCGCAGGGTTCGCCAACATCGCCCATGCCCGCCGCTACTACGGCCGCGACGACCAGCGCATCCTCGCCCTCTACAGATACACCTGAAACAGGCACCGGGAAGACCAGGCGCACGCAGTTACATAACACAAACACGCCGGGGCCGTGCTCTTGGCTGAGCAACATTTATTCGAGAATATTTGCCTTATTCGGCAGGGAGTTCGTCAGAAATGTCATAGGTGGCAGATATGATCGAACCGGAAGTTGATAAAGGCCCCTATCAAAGGGACGGAGGTGAGAACCAGATGAGCGTACCCGCTCCGGCCAGCGCCGCCGAGGCGTTGGACATGGTTCTCACCGGGCTGAGCCACCTAGCCGTCACCGATCCCACCGGACTGGCCACCCAGGCTCAGGCCGAGTGCCTGCGGGGTTTGGAGCAGGCCGACGCGATATCGACCGCGGCGCGGGCCTGGTTCCTGGGTGCGTTCACGGCCGGGCAAGGCTATTGCGAGGACGCGGATTACAGCCCGGCCGCGTGGCTAATCCACCGCACCCGCATCACCAAGGGCGCCGCCCGCGGCCACCTGGCCTGGGCCCGCCGTGCGCGAGCGCACCCGCAGGTGGCCGCGGCGCTGGCCGAAGGGACCGTGTTGACCGCGTCGATGGCCCGGACCATCTGCGGCTGGACGGACAAGATCCCGCGGGAGTGGCGACCCGCCGCCGATGAGATCCTACTCGCCGCGGCCAAGGCCGGGGCCCGGCGCGAGGACCTGGCCGGCCTGGCCGCAGAGATCTACGCCCGGTCCCTGCCCGAGCCCGAGGAGGACCCGAACGGCCTGCCGGACTTTGAGGACCGGCAAGTGCGGGTGGAGACCACGTTCGCCGGCGCGGGTGTCATCACCGGGGACCTCACTCCCGAGTGCGCGGCGGTGGTTACCGCGGTGCTGGAGGCGCTGTCGGCACCGATGGGCGCGGAGGACAACCGGACCCGAGACCAGCGCTACCACGACGGCCTGGCCGAGGCGATGCGCCGCCTGGTCGCCAGCGGCATGCTGCCGGAGCGGGCCGGGCAGCCGGTGAAAGTGTGGGCGCACGTATCCCTAGCCGAGCTGCGGGCGATGGACGACGGGTCGGTGCTGGAGACCGAGTGGGTCACCGAGATGCGGATCCGGTGGGCCGCCCGCCGGGCCGAAGGCGGCAGCGGCAGCGACGGCGGCGCCTGGCTGGACGGCGAGGCCGCCCGGGCCCTGTCCTGTGACGCCACGATCACCCCGGTCGTGACCGGCGACGTGGACCCCGGCGCGCTGGATGACCTGGTCCGGCTGTGCCTGCAGCTGGCCGGCCACGGCGCCCACTGCGCACCGCAGGCCAGTCCAGACCTGACCCTCGCCGCCGACCGCTCATGCGAACCGCCGACCGGCCTGGCGCAGCTCACCGGGATGTCCCGAGAGGCGGTCCAGCAGGCCATCATCAGCAAGGTCGCCGACCTGCTGTCCGGCCCCGGCGGGCTGGCCTCGTTCCTGCGCACCCGCCAGCTCGGCGCTCGGCTGGCCGGGCCCAGCCTGCCGCTGGACATCGGGTACTCCACCACGATCCCGCCAGGGATCCGTAACGCGGTCATCCTGCGGGACCGGCGGTGCCGGTGGCCCGGCGGCTGCAGCCAGCCCGCCGGGGCCTGCGAGGTCCACCACGTCAAGCACAAGGCTCACGGGGGCCCGACCAGCCTCGGGCAATGCGTCCTGCTGTGCACGTTCCACCATCAGGTGGTGATTCACCGCTGGGGCTGGACCTTGGTCCTGAACTCCGACGGGACGACGACCGCCTGGAACCCGGACCGGACAAAGGTCCTTCACAGCCACGGCCCACCGGCCCGCGCCGGGTAAGCCCGGTCCATGGGGCCGCCGCGAAGGTTAGGCCACGCCGGAGACGGTTGGGCCGTGTCATGGACAGGGACTTCGGCAATACGGGTGGACGGGGACCGGTGCGATGGCGTGAACTGATCGCGAGCAATCAAGGAGCGCCATGTGCCGTCTATTCGGGCTGACTTCGGGCACGGCACCGGTCCGGGCGACGTTCTGGCTGCTTGACGCGCCCGATTCGCTGGAGGTGCAGAGCCACCGCAACGCCGACGGCAGCGGGATCGGCTTCTTCGACGCCGCCGGCGCACCCATGCTGGACAAGCAGCCCGAGCCGGCCTTCAGCGATGAGGAGTTCGTCCGAGAGGCGCGGCAGGCCGAGTCCGCGACCTTCGTCGCGCACGTCCGGTGGGCGACCGCCGGCGGCCGGACGGTCCAGAACACCCACCCGTTCACCATGCAGGGCCGGATCATGGCGCACAACGGGGGGTTCGGTGAGCTGCCCCGCCTGGACGAACAGCTCGGCTCCTACGCCAGCCTGGTCCTGGGGGACACCGACTCCGAGCGGTACTTCGCGCTGATCACGCAGCAGACCGAGGCGCACGGAGGTGACGTCGGAGCCGGGATCACGGCCGCGGCCAGCTGGATCGCGGCGCACCTGCCGGTCTCGTCGCTGAACACCATCGTCGCCGCACCGGGCGAACTGTGGGCGCTGCGCTACCCGGCCCAGCACGCCCTGCACATCCTCGAACGGCCCGCCGGCCCAAGCCAGACCGGGAAAGGGCTGCACGTCCGCAGCGCGACCTCCTCGATGCACGCACCCGCGCTGCACGGCACCGCATCGGTGGTGCTGGCGTCGGAGGAACTCGACGGGGAGAGCGGCTGGCGCATGCTGGCACCTGGGGAGCTAGTGCATGTCCGGCCGGACCTGAGCGTTCACTCGGCGGTCGTGATCACCCAGCCGCCGGCCCGGCTGGTACCCCTCCCGGCCGACAGCCCGAACATCGATACCTGACCCCGGGGCTCGGCGGGTGGCGGTGCGGGCCACAAGGAAAACACCGCGACCTGACGCAGGTTCGCGGAGTCCTCGATGTCGTGAGACATCACGCAACGTAGCCCCGACCGGATTCGAACCGGCGTTACCGCCTTGAGAGGGCGGCGTCCTAGGCCTCTAGACGACGGGGCCGAGCATGGCGCGGCAGGTTCCTGCCGGGCCGGGCCAGCGGCGTACAGACTACCGCCTCGCCGCCGGTCAGGCCAACCGACGGCTGAACCTCCGCGAACAAGCGCGAACACCGGATCGTGTCCGCGCGGGCGACTGAACTGGCTGGGGTACCAGGACTCGAACCTAGACTAACGGGGCCAGAACCCGTCGGGCTGCCAATTACCCCATACCCCACCGCGGCGGAACCCGCTGCGTCCACGCAGTTTAGCGGACCGGGCTCGGGCCGGCCAACACGAAGCCGTAACAGCGGCTCGATCACGGTCAGGGCGGCCTCGCGGGCCGCAAGCGCGCCGCGGCACGGGAGGTGTATCACCGGGCGCTGGCCCGGCACTGGGAGGGTTGAACCCCTAACCCTAGGTACGCAGAGGGATCACATTATGACCATCACGACCACATCGCGGAGCTGGGCCACGGCATCCTCGCGGCCCGTACTCCTCGCCTGCGCTCGTTAGCGGACCGATGGTGGCAACCGGACCTTCCTGGCAGCTGACGGACCAGGAGCGTCGCCAAGCGTACGACGCCCTCGTGGCGACGGCGGCGGGTTTCTTCGGCCCGTTCGCGCCGCTGGTCTCGTGGGGCTTCGACTACCTCTACAACCGCCGCGACCTGATCTTCAACCTGGGCGGCGCGCCGGTACAGGCGATCGCATCGGACGGTTCGGCCCTGCGGCTGGCCGCACTGAGCCGGCCGGTGGCCCGGCCGCAGGCCACCCTGGCCATCAGCACCACCCTGGGCGACTCCGCGCGGCGGCTGGGCCTGCGGAACGGGGACCCGGTGAGCATGCTGGTCAGCGGGCACACCTACGTCGGGGCCAGGAGCGGCCTGGTGGTGCCCGCCCGGATCGGCGAGCAGGCCAGGGTCACCGTGCCCGCGGGCAGCTACTCGGTGACTGCCCTCGGCAGCAGGCAGGCCTCCTTGTTCAGCGCCAAGGATCCCTATCAGGCGGCGGCCGGGAACACCACCCTGGTGAGCGGGAACCGCCAGCTCGCCTTGTCGCTGGCCGCACGCACGCCGCTGCTCGGGACATCCCTGCGGGCCCCGGTCCAGGGGATCAGCTTCAACGGGGCCCAGGCCAGCCAGAACGCGCCGCTGCTGACGCAACGGCGATGCCGGTACTGCGGCGGCCAGATCCCCACCACCGGCATCCTGCCCCACATCCTGTCGTGCCCGTCACGGCCGAAACCCCCGCCGCTTTCCGAGCTTCCGTTCTACTGCGACCGCTGCGGGGCGCGCTTCCGCACCAGGAACGAGCGCGACGCGCACTTCGCCGCCACGCATCCCCTGGTCAGCTGGTGGCGGTCACTGTGAGCAGGCGGCCAGGAACAGGCGGGCCGGGCCGGCGGCGCTGAGCGGGCCGTCGGCGGCGGAGACGAAGCAGGATGTGCCGCGGGCCAGCTTGACCGTCTCGCCCGAGTCGGTGCGCAGGGTGGCGGCGCCGTCGGTGCACAGGGCGATCCTGGGGCCGGCGGCGGGCAGGGTGACCGCCTGCCCGGCCAGGTCGGCCACGTACAGGGCGAACTCCGGGGCCGGGGTGTCGAACCAGCCGACTCCTGCCGCTATCGGGACGGGCACCAGGACGGGCACGGCGACGGCCGGGTCGAGCAGCTTCAGCAGCTCGGGCACGTCGATGTGCTTGCTGGTCAGGCCGGCCCGGATCACGTTATCGGAGTTGGCCAGCACCTCGATGCCAGTGCCCCGCAGGTAGGCGTGCAGCCCGCCGGCGGGCATGAACACCGCCTGGCCCGGGGCCAGCACCACGTGCCGCATCAGCAGCATGGCCACCACGCCGAGGTCACCGGGATGATCCGCGGCAACGCGTACCGCCGCCGCGCAGGCGCCCGCGTAGGGTCCCCGGTCCCGCGCCGCGCAGGCGGCCACGACGGCGCTGACGAGGTCTTCGGGGTCCGGCCAGGTGAGGATGGCGGCCAGGGCCCGGGCGAGGGCCTGCGGGCTGGTGGCGGCCTCGAGTTCGGCGGCGAGCGGGGCGAGCTGGTCGACGGCCAGGGCGCGGAGGAGGGCGGCCGCGTCGGGTGGGGTGCGCACGCCGGCCAGGACCTCGAACGGGGCCAGGGCAAACAGCAGCTCGGGCTTGGGCCAGTCGTCGACGTAGTTCCTGGCCGGGTCGCCGAGGGGCAGGCCGCGCTCGTTCTCCTCGCGGAAGCCGACCTCAGCCTGGGCCCGGGAGGGGTGCACCTGGATGGACACGGCCTGACCGGCGGACAGCACCTTGAGCAGGAACGGCAGCCGGGGGCCGAACCGGGCCACGCAGTCCGGCCCGAGCTCGCGGTCCGGGTGGGCGGCGATGACCGCGTCCAGCGTGGTCCCGGCCGCCCCGGAGGGGGCGGTCGGGTGCGCGCCCAACCACAGCTCGGCCTCCGGGCCCGGGGCCGGGACCGGGCGGCCCTGGAGCTCGGCGATCCCGTGCCTGGAGCCCCACGCGTAAGGGCGGATCAGCGGCTGGAGCGGCTCCATGCCGGCATGCTAGCCGGGCTGGGAGCTGTCGGCGGGGAACTCGACCAGCGCCACCACCCGGCTGGACATGAACCGGGCGGTCCGGACCGGGGTGCCGGTCCGGGTCACCTCGCTGACCTCGATGATCCCGCGCCGGTTGGCGATGTCGACGCGCCGGCCCGCTTTGGTGGCGGCGATCTCGTAGGTCTGGGTGCCCTCACCGGAGTCGATCACGATCTCGACGCGATCTCCCTTCATGGGAACCTCCAGACCACGGTCCGTTCGGAAACAGCGGTTTAGTAGCCGGGCAGAGAGGGGTCCACCTGGCTGACCCAGGCCAGCACGCCGCCGCCGACGTGCACGGCGTCGGCGAAGCCGGCGTTCTTGACGATGGCCAGGGCCTCGGCGCTGCGTACGCCGGTCTTGCAGTGCAGCACGATCCGCTTGTCCTGCGGCAGCCGCTCCAGGGCGGCGCCGGAGACGAACTCACCCTTGGGGATCAGGGTCGCGCCGGGGATCGAGACGATCTCGTACTCGTTCGGTTCGCGCACGTCGACCAGGAAGATGGGGTCGCCCACGTCGATCATGGCGGCCAGGTCCTTGGCGCTGATCGTCGAGCCCTGGGCCGCCTCGGCGGCCTCGGCCGACACCGTGCCGCAGAACTCCTCATAGTCGATCAGGTGCGTGATCGTCGGGTTCTTGCCGCAGACGGCGCAGTCCGGGTCCTTCTGCACCCGGACCGTGTGGTAGCTCATCTCCAGCGCGTCGTAGATCATCAGCCGACCGGCCAGCGGCTCGCCGATCCCGGTGATGAGCTTGATGGCCTCGTTCACCTGGATCGACCCGATGGAGGCGCACAGCACGCCGAGCACGCCGCCCTCGGCGCAGGACGGCACCATCCCGGGCGGCGGCGGCTCGGGGTACAGGCAGCGGTAGCACGGGCCGTACTCGGCCCAGAA
>Ga0187781_10002306_pt1 | contig 14562 bp, 16 predicted proteins | sample 0715_SJ02_MP02_2_FD_132447 | JGI IMG/M metagenome (GOLD analysis project Ga0187781, IMG submission 132447) | Tropical peat soil microbial communities from peatlands in Department of Meta, Colombia - 0715_SJ02_MP02_20_MG | ecosystem: Environmental > Terrestrial > Soil > Wetlands > Peat | place...
CGATCTGCTGGCCGCCCTGGGCGAACGGGACGAACACGCCATGATGAATGTACTGGTGGAGTGGACTGGCAACGCACATGTTGACGAACAGAAATTTGCCTATGAAATCAGCGAATTCATGTTCCAGTACGAACATGTCCCGCTAAAAAATCTCAATATCAGCCAACTGATCAATGACATCATGGCGCTGATTCGTAATCACGGCATTTTGCTGCCACCGGACATGGCCATGCTGTTCAAGGCACTGATTACGCTGGAAGGCCTGGGACGCCAGCTTGATCCGGACTTCCAGCTGGTAGAGCACATCACCCCCTTTGTCCGCCAGTTGATCGTGGCCCGCTATCACCCCAAGGCCATGCTGCAGCGTGGCAAACTGACCCTGCAGGAAACGCTGGGCATGCTGACCGGCTTGCCGCGCGACATCCTGCGCCTGTCCAAAGACATCCGCCAGGGCAAGTTTCGCATCAACCTGGACTTGCAGCGCCTGGACAGCTTTGGCAAACAGCTGGACCGCAGCACCAACCGGCTGACCATGGCCATTGTCACCGGCTGCCTGATTATCGGCTCCTCCATCGTCATGACGGTCAATGCCGGCCCCAAGCTGTTTGGCCTGCCCTTTTTCGGTTTCCTGGGTTTCATGATCGCCTTGTTCAACAGCGTGTGGCTGATCTGGTCGATCTGGCGATCCGGCAAGGACTTCTAGACCAGACAAGCAGCCAGGCAGGGCCGCAAACGCGTGCAAATCACCCTGCGCGCGGATAGGTCTTGCCATTGCAAATAATAATGATTATCATTTGCAAAACATATCAATCAGGAGCGGTCATGAATGCAATGCTGGTAGGCGCAGATACCCTAGGCAATATTCCCGAAGTGCTGCAGGAATTTGGCATCACCATCCATCGCCATCTCAACGGGCGCAACAGCTCGCATCAACGCAAGAGCGACCGCCTGCCGGCGGGCACGGATCTGCTTATCCTGTTTACCGATTTCCTTGGTCACAATGTGATGCGCCACTTTCGTGCACTGGCTGCCGAAGAGAAAATCCGTTTTATCGCCTGCCGGCGCTCGGTCTGCGCCCTGAAACAGTCACTGGACTGTGCTGGCCTTTCCAAATGCGCCAGCTGTCCGCAGCGCTGCCCGTCCGGGAAAAAATCACACTGACTCTCGACAACAGACCTGACGGCTGGCAGCGCCATACTGGGCAGCCTGCCATCAGGCCGCCTGGCAGGGCTTATTCTCCACGCCCTGCTTTGCGCGCGGATTGCTGCACTATCTGCAATTGACGGGAAAACTGCCGGCAGTTGCCACACATCCACAAATGGACGCGCAGGCGCAGGTAATCCCACTGGCTCAGCGGTTGATCCAGCCCATGAGAAATCAGGCGACTGGCCTGTCGGCAATTGATTTTCATGCCCTGGCCTCCCCAGCCCAGCGTATTTCAAAACATTCGCGCAGACTCATGCGGGCGCGATACAGCAATACCGAACAGTTGGTCGCGGTAATGTCGAGATTGTTACAGATCTCGGCAATCTCCAGCCCCATCACCTCGCGCATGACAAAAGCCATGGCAGTGCGGCGCGGCATGACTTGCGAGCAACGTTCGAAGACTTCCCAGAACTGGCGCGACATCAAGGACTCCTCCGGCCCGCTCCAGGCCTTGATCTTGTTCTGCCAGTGGCCATCCTGGCTGAACAGGCCATCAAAGTCGCTATCGTCGCTTTCATCTTCCAGCGAATCGAATAACACCTCCCTGCCCTTGCGGCGCAAGCGGTCGATCAGCTTGAAGCGCAGGATGGAAGTCAACCAGGTACGCAGGCTGGACTTGCCGCTGAAGCTGTCGCCAGACTCCAGTGCGGCCAGCACGGTTTCCTGCACGATTTCATTGGCCGCATCACGATCGCGCAGCTGGGCCAGCGCATAACGTTGCAGATAGGGCAGCTCGGCTTCCAGATCAGCATGCGCAATCATCAATCAGTCTCCGCGACAGTAATCGACCGCATGCTCCAGCCGGTCGACAGTAATCACCTGCAAGCCCTCAATCGGCTGGCGCGGTTTGTTGGCAGTAGGGATCAGCGCCCGGGTAAAACCCAGCTTGGCCGCCTCTTTCAAGCGCTCTTGCCCGCGCGAGACCGGACGCACTTCACCAGCCAGCCCGACCTCGCCAAACACCACCAGCTTTTCCGGCAGCGGTTTGTTACGCAAGGAGGACACCATGGCCAGAATCACCGCCAAGTCGGCAGCCGGTTCACTGATCTTGACCCCGCCCACGGCGTTCAGGAACACATCCTGATCAAAGCAGGCCACGCCGCCGTGTCGGTGCAGCACGGCCAGCAGCATGGCCAAGCGGTTTTGCTCCAGCCCACCGTCAGCCGCTTGGGCTGCATGCCATGGCAATCGTCCACCAGCGCCTGCACTTCCACCAGCAAGGGACGGGTGCCTTCCTGTGTCACCAGCACACAGGAGCCGGGCACATCGTCGCGGTAGGACGACAGGAAGATGGCCGATGGATTGGACACGCCCTTGAGGCCGGTTTCCGTCATCACGAACACGCCCAGCTCGTTCACCGCGCCAAAGCGATTCTTGATGGCGCGGATCATACGGTGGCTGGAGTGGGTGTCGCCCTCGAAATACAGCACGGTATCCACCATGTGCTCCAGCACGCGCGGGCCGGCCAGCGAGCCTTCCTTGGTGACATGGCCGACCAGCAAGATAGTGGTGCCAGTCTGCTTGGCCATGCGGGTCAGCTGGGCCGCACATTCGCGCACCTGCGATACCGAGCCGGGCGCCGAGGTCACCTGCTCGGTATAGAGCGTCTGGATGGAGTCGATCACCGCAACGTCGGGCTGCTCCTGCTTGAGCACTTCCTGGATGGCCTCCAGGCGGATTTCTGCCAGCAGATTGACCTGGCTGGGGTCCACCGCCAGTCGCGAGGCGCGCAGGGCGATCTGCTGCGGGGATTCCTCACCCGATACATACAGCACCTTGCGCCGTTTGCCGATCACCGCCAGCGCCTGCAACAGCAAGGTGGATTTGCCGATGCCGGGGTCCCCCCCGATCAGGATGACCGCACCGCGCACGATGCCGCCGCCCAGTACGCGGTCCAGTTCATCAATGCCAGACGGGTCACGCGGGACTTCTTCGGTCTTGACCTCGGACAGCACCTGCACGCGGGCATTGGTGGTGGACCAGGATTGAAAGCGTGGATTGCTTGCCGCCGGCGTGGCGACGGCTTCGACCAGGGTATTCCAGGCGGAACAATGGGGACACTGGCCTTGCCATTTCGGCACTTGGCCGCCGCACTCGGTGCAGCTGAAAACGGTTTTGGTTTTTGCCATCAGGAAAAGCGGAGGAAGGGTTCAACCGGGATTGGCATTATTGGCATTGTCAGCCGGAGGCTGACCATTATCGGCAGGCTTGTTGCCATTGAGTTGCTGGATGATGTTGAGCAAGCGTTTCTGGTCCGGTTCCCCGCTGCCCTTGGGCTTGGATTTTTCTCCGCCGCTCGCGCCACCATTCTTGCGGATAGCCGCCAACACGGCGGCCACCTGCGGGTCGGTCTTGGCCTCCCGGTCGGCCTCTTCACTGGTAAGGGGAGGAGGACCGGCCTTTAGCGGTGCAGCACTGGACGACTTGTCGGGCGCGGCAGGAGCGGGCATTTCCGGCGGAACAGCGGCACTGCCTGACGCCGAACTATCCGCATGTTTGTGCTCATCCTCTGGCGGCGGCATGGTGTCCAGCTTGTTTTTGGACATGTATTCGTTCATTTCGCGCCAGCCGGCGTAAATGGCCGCCGTATCGGCATCCGGATTGCGCTTGAAACACTCTTCCAGAGAACGACCAGTCTGCCGGCACGCCGCCCCCAGGGCCTTGTGCGCATCCTTGGACAAGCCCGACACATTATTGACCCAGTTGCAGCCGGCAAGCACTGCCAGCAAAGGCAGAATCCACAGACTCTTCATGCATACCCCCGATGATGCCCTGCCGGCACCTGATGGTGCCGGACAGAATGCCGCTTACTCGCCTTTTTGACTGCGCAGGTCCAGCTCGATGATTTCACCGCTCTGCCCCTTGCTGTCGGCCCCCAGCCAATGCAGGAAGTAAGGCATCAGCTGTGACAGATCGGCCCGTTCGATCTTGGACTCACCCGGATGGGTGCGATTTCGCTGCGGCGAATTGACCGGCCCCGGAATCAACAGGTTGACGCGCAGGTTGGGATAGATATCCCACTCGTCCGCCGCCACCTGGGTTAGGTAGTTCAAGCCCGCCTTGGACGCACCAAAGCCCCCCCAGTACGCCGCCGGATGCAAGGCATGGGTCTCCCCGACAAACAATACCGAAGCGTCTGGCGACTCCTTCAGCAAGGGCAGGCAGGCACGGGTCAGCGCAAAAGGTGCCACGGTATTGATACGGTACTGGTTCATCCACTCGTCTATGCCCTGATTGGACAAGGGCGACAAGGCATAGAAGTACGAAGCACAGTGCACGATGCCGTCCAGCCGGCCCAGCTCGCGCTTGATCTGAAAGGCGGCGTTACTCAGCTGCTCGTCACCTGCAGTCAGCAGATCCAGCGGAATGGCCGCAGGCTCCTTGCCGCCGGCCGCCACAATTTCATCGTAGACCCTCTCCAGCCCTTTTACGCTGCGCGACAGCAAAACCACGCTGGCACCATGGGCGGCAAACGTCAGTGCGGCCTCGCGGCCTACCCCCTGGCTAGCACCCGTCACCAGAATGACACGGTCGGCCAGACAATCCTTGGCAAATAATTGGTTCATATTGTTTTATTCAGCTGCGGGTCACCCGTGGCGGCCCATGATGGTAAATCCTGCAATAACTGGCGTGCGGCGACAACGCCACTGCGTACCGCACCCTCCAGCGTGGCGGGATAATCCGGGCATAGCCAGTCTCCCGCCAGATAAACCGATTGTACCCTGCTACGGCAGTGTGGTCTTGTCAGTCCTGGCTCCGAAGCAAAGGTCGCCCGCTTTTCCACAATCAACTGTGCCGACAGGACTTGCCGTCCGGCAAGTGCTGGCAAGAGTTGGCCGATATCTGCCTGGACTTGCTGCAGTATCTGCTCCCGGCTCAACGCCTGCACGGCGGCCGATGGCGCACTGATGACGGCGGCCAGCAGGCCGCGTTCGCCAGCCAGGGACTGGCGGTCAAACAACCAGTCCAGCGTTCCGCCCTGCAGGCCCATCATGGGATGGGGCATCGCGATGTCGGCATCGTAGCGCAGATATGCGGTATATATCGGCCAGTAATGGAAAGCCTTGACCTGCGACTGAAGCTGCGGCTCTTGCAACAGGGCTGCCGCATGGTATGGTGCCACCGCGACGATGGCAGCATCGAATGCCTGTCCATCCACCAGCACGCCCCCTTGCGGGCCGGAGGTGATGTTTTCCACCCTCACCCCGCCCTGCCATCGGATACCCTGCCGCATCAGCCAGCGCAGGGCCGGTGCGGGAAACAGCGCCGACAAGTCCTGCCTTGGCAGCAACAGATCACTATCCGCCCGGCTTCCACCCAGGCTGTCACGCAAGGTGGTGGCCAGTATCTGCATGGAGGCCGTCTCCAGCGGCGTATTCAGTGCCGACAACACCATGGGACGCCAGAATTGCTCCACCAACCAGGCGGATTGACGCTGCAACTGCAGCCAACGGGCAACCGTGATGTCTTGGTCCAGCTTCCAGCCACGCCATTTCAAGGTTTGCAAGGCGCGTGCCAACTGCCATTTGGCAGCCCAGCCCAGCCCGCCAGCCCGGAGCAGTCCGGCCAGCACATGCAGAGGGGCAGGCCAGCGCGGACACTGCATGCGGACACCATGCAGACGATGCCAGCAAAGTGGCTGGCGCAGCATGAGCTGCTGCTCGTCCACGCCTACCTTGCGCATCAGCCGCAGGCATTCGTGATAGGCACCGATCAGAATGTGCTGGCCGTTATCCAGCCCGGCATCCGTGCCGGCAATGCGCCGGGCTCGCCCTCCCGGCTCACGCCCGGCTTCAAACAGGGTCAGCGTGGCGCGGTCGGCCAGCTCCACCGCTGCGGCCAATCCGGCCCAGCCAGCACCGACAATGGCAATCTTCGGCTTGGCCGTCATCCCGCTCAGGCCTTGTAACCCAGCGTCCAGGTGCGCCAGGCCAGCCACAGCTTGCGAAGCGGCGTCAGCGACAGCCGCTGGTTGAGTACTTTTTGCGGACCATCCAGCAGGATTTCCTCCAGCGTGGCACGGTAGATGGCCGCCATCAGCAGCCCTGGCCGCTGGCTCTTGCGATCCACCACCGGCAATAGTTCCCAGGCGCGGCGATAGTATTCGCGGGCGCGCTCGATCTGGAAATGCATCAGCGCGGCGAACGCCGGGGTTTCACGGTAGCTGGTCAGATCACTGGCAGGAACATTGAAACGCTGCAACTCCTCAACCGGCAGATAGATACGGCCACGGCGCGCATCTTCGCCCACATCGCGAATGATGTTGGTGAGCTGGAAGGCAATGCCCAGCTCGTGTGCGTATTTGAGGGTCTGTCTGTCCTGATAGCCAAAGATCTGCGCCGCCAACTGGCCAACCACGCCGGCCACGCGATGACAGTACAGCAGCAGGTCCTGAAAACGATCATAGCGGGCGAAGTCCAGATCCATCTGCATGCCATCGACAATTTCTTCCAGCAGATTCTGCGGCAAGTCCAGCGCCATAACATGCGGCTTCAGTGCCAGCATCACCGGATGCTCGGGCTGGCCGTGATAGAGCTTTTCCACTTCACCGCGCCACCAGGCCAGCTTGGCGCGGGCAACGGATTCGTCGTGGCACTCGTCCACCACATCGTCCACTTCGCGGCAGAAAGCATACAGCGCGGTAATGGCATCACGGCGGTCTTCCGGCAGAAAACGGAAGCTGTAGTAAAAACTGGAGCCGCTACTGGCGGCCTTGTCCTGGCAATACTGCTGCGGCGTCACTCGCCTCTCCTCATTGATGAAGCCTGTTGGCCGTCCATCCTGTGTGTGGACGATCCGTACTTGCTGTTTCTTTCACCCAGGACTCACTTGGCACGCAAGGCGCGCCATAGCATATACACCCAGTCCAGCCGGGTCAGTACCGGGCGCTGGTGAAACACATCCCCGCCGCTGTCGTGCAGCTTTTTCAGAATGCGCTCCCCGCCCATGATGATCAAGCGCAGCTCCAGTCCGATACGCCCCTTGAGAACCTTGCCCAAAGGCGCACCGGCCTGCAGCATTTTACGGGTCCTTTCGATCTGTGCCAGCATCATCGGCCGCCATAAGCCGGTGGCATCGCGCCCGGCAATCTGCCCCTCGCGGATGCGGAATTTTTCCAGATCATCCTGCGGGAGGTAAATACGGTCCTTTTCCCAATCAATTGCCACATCCTGCAGGAAATTGATCAATTGCAAGGCGGTGCAGATGCCATCGGCCATGGCCAGGCTACGCGGATCGTTTTCGCCATATAGCGCCAGCATCAGCCGCCCCACCGGATTGGCAGAACGGCGGCAGTAGTCCACCACTTCGGCAAAATTCTGATAGCGCTTTTTCACCACATCCTGACTGAAGGCCGACAACAGATCGTAAAACGGCTGCATGGGTAAGGCATGACTGGCGATGGCGACGGCCAGTTTACGCATCATCGGCATGGCAGGAATACCACCATCGCGGATGATGTCCAGTTCCTGCTGCAACTGGGCCAGTTCGCGCAAACGCTGATCCGGCAGCTTATCGCCCTCATCGGCGATATCGTCGGCATAGCGGGCAAAATGATAGATTGCATGGACGGCCCGCCGCATGCGCCGCGGAAGCAGCAGGGAACCTACCGGGAAATTTTCGTAATGGCCGACGGACATCGGGTACCCAATTCGGTCGTGATCAAGCCAGCAAGTATAACGCAGGCGGATCGCAAAATTTTTTTCATGGATCTCTTTACAGCCAGGCGCAGCCTGTCTATACTGCGCCCCACTGTGAACGACAGACACGGGGCTATAGCTCAGCTGGGAGAGCGCTTGCATGGCATGCAAGAGGTCAGCGGTTCGATCCCGCTTAGCTCCACCAAAGGTCATCACAGGTTTTGCCTAGGGTCCCCATCGTCTAGAGGCCTAGGACATCGCCCTTTCACGGCGGTAACCGGGGTTCGAATCCCCGTGGGGACGCCAAAGATTCGACGTAGTACCCGTGGGGGTATAGCTCAGCTGGGAGAGCGCTTGCATGGCATGCAAGAGGTCAGCGGTTCGATCCCGCTTATCTCCACCACAATTCAGAAACTTGCGATGTCACCTGACGGATATCACGAGTCCAGCATTACCGGGGGTATAGCTCAGCTGGGAGAGCGCTTGCATGGCATGCAAGAGGTCAGCGGTTCGATCCCGCTTATCTCCACCACACGACAGTCAGCCAGGACATCGACTCCAGATCATGTCATGGACAATGCAACACCGGGGGTATAGCTCAGCTGGGAGAGCGCTTGCATGGCATGCAAGAGGTCAGCGGTTCGATCCCGCTTATCTCCACCAATCAAAAGCCGGAATCGTCAGATTCCGGCTTTTTCATTTGCCATTCGCCAGATTATTCCTTTTCCGGACCAATCAGGGAGTTGATCTGCCCCACTTTGCGCTCCAGCGGGTTCAGCAGCGGATGCTGCGCCATGCCAAAACCATCCCGGACCAGCGCAAAAACAAAACGGATGCCATGCAGAACCTGATGTGCTACCTGCTGCTCGGCATGTTGCAGCAAATTGCGACTGCTACGTGGGCGACGCCTGCGCTCCTTGCCAGCCAGCCCCAGGCTGCCAGCTTCAATCCGCTCCTGCTCCCTGCTATACAAGCGATAGGGCAAGGGCCATTCATCCACCACCTCCGGCTGCCGGCCCGTCAGCTCCTGCACCACTTGTTCCAACTCCCCGACAAGCCGTGACAGCTGCTCCAGCCCGGCTTTCACCCGGCTGCGCCCTTCTTGCATCATCTGCTCATGCAACAATACTACCCGTCGCTGCAAAAAGCGCAGCTTGGCCATGGCCAGCCGGCGCGATGCATCATCGCGACCTTCTTTTGCCTGGCGGGCCAAATCGTCCAGATAAGCCACCCAGTCCAGATATTCTTGCAATATCTCGCTACCAGGCTCCAGCACACTGTCTGGTGCAGCAGGCAGAATCCTGCCCTGCCTGCTTTGCGCCACACCCCATGTCGAGGTATCCAGACCCACATCCAGTTTGGGAGTGACTTTCATGATGCATCCTCATTGGCCTACCCATCCCGAGAAGCTACGCACACCTGACGCTCTTGCTCTTATATCGGCCAAGTCTCTCCCAACTTCAGCAATTTAAATATACATCAAATCATGATTTAACTACAATTAACAAATAGAACTGGACACAGCTCCCATGGCAAGCGGATGGACAAGAAAAATGCCAGGACCAGGCCTGGCATCGAAACAATCAGTCAGCGGAAAGCATCTCCGCTCAGGAAAACAACATATGCCCCAGTTTGGCCGCCTTGGTATCCAGATAACGGTCATTATGCGGATTACGCCCCACCATCAAGGGCACACGCTCAACCACATCGATACCGGCCGATTTCAGCGTTTCCAGCTTGCGGGGATTATTGGTCATCACCCGTACGCTCTTGATCGCTAGCGCATCCAGCATGTGGCGCGCCACGCGAAAATCGCGCATATCAGCCGGAAAGCCCAATTGCTCGTTGGCCTCGACCGTATCCGCTCCGCCATCTTGCAGCTTATAGGCACGAATCTTGTTGATCAGGCCGATACCACGCCCTTCCTGGCGCAGATACAGCAAGGCACCGCGCCCTTCCCTGGCGATGGCCTCCAGCGCCGCTTCCAACTGGAAACCGCAGTCGCAACGCAGGGAAAACAAGGCATCGCCAGTCAGGCATTCGGAATGCAGGCGCGCCAATACCGGCTGGCCGTCCGCAATATTCCCCATGGTCAGCACCACATGCTCGCGACGGCTATCGGTTTCTTCAAAGCCATGCATGGTGAACTCCCCCCAGGGCGTGGGCAAAGTGCAACTGGCCACGTAATCGACCGAGGGTTCCAACAGGGGATTGGGGTATTGCACAGCCATGCTCGCTCCGGAATCTGTTCAGAAAACACCGAGCATGCCGCTCGCTGCCATCAGGAAATGTCATTTCCTGCTAGCTGAGGGCAAATCAGTGCTTTTCAAGTTGCGGCATCGCAGCAAATGGCTGCGCCAGCACGATGGCAAGGGCCGCCAGCCACACCAGGCGGCTTTCATCAAAAAAACCGACCTGGCTGGATTCTGCATCCAGAATGCCTAGCACGCGGTCATGCTCATCGACCACCGGCAGGCATACTTCGCTTTTTACCTTGGGATCGCATTCGTAGTACCCACCGCCTTCGGCACGCCACACTGCCACGTCCTCGATCAGCACACCCCAGCCGGTCAATCCAACCCGGCTATTATTGCTGGTTTCGGCAAAGGCTTCGGTCAGCGGGAATTCGGCGCGGCTGGGCAAACCCAGATAAGCCAGCTTGACCAGACGCGCATTCTTGCCCTCACCGGCACGGCGGTAGATGCCCAGCCAGTCCGCCCCTACCTTGTGGTTGACCGACTCCACAAGTGCATTATAGTGAGTCAGCCACTGACGGGCCTCTTCGGTTTCCCCACCAAACCAGGGGGAAAGATCATAAGGCTCGTCAGCCAGCTCTTCCACCAGCGAGCAGCTGCCATCCTCACTCAGTTCCGGTACCTGATAGCGGAACAGATCGCGCTGCAACGGCGGCTTTTCTACCTCCAGCACGGCTTGCAGCGTCATCACGGCAATTTGCAACTCGGTACGGTCGATATTCAGACCCTGTTCACGGAGATAATCGTTCAACTGGCGCGGGGGGATCATAAAACTCCTGCTCATTTCTTGTCTGTATAGGCCGGAAGCAGCCGGCCATATTCTGCCGGGACACTCACCGTCAGGTACAAAAACGGTGTCAACAGCACGGCAATGGTTTGAGTAAAGCGGCTGCGGCAACAAAAAGCCGCCCGGAAGGCGGCCGGACCACATAATACCGGTCAGATCAGTGGCGGGATTCGCGCACGGCAGCGACCAGATCGTAGTCGAACAGCTCGCAGGCGTCTTCCTCATCAAAGACATAGCGCTGGTTGCAATAATCGCAGACGATTTCCACACTCCCCTGCTCCAGCAGCACCTCGCCCACCTCTTGCCCACCCAGCATCTTCAGCATGTCGCCAACGCGCTCACGGCTGCAATTACAGGCAAAGCTGACACTTTCCTGATCAAACACCCGGACGGTTTCTTCATGAAACAGGCGATGCAGAATATCTTCCGATGGCAGGCTCAACAGTTCATCGGCACGCAAGGTCGCCCCCAGTATGCTGATGCGCTCCCAGCCTTCCGGCTCGCCATGCCCCTCTGGCAGGCGTTGCAACAGCATGCCGGCGGCAGTCGAATCATTGCTGGCCAGCACCAGGCGGGTTTGCAATTGCTCGGAGCGCAACATGTAGTTCTCCAGCATCTGTCCAATGCTGTCGCCTTCCAGCGCGACAATACCCTGCCAGGTCTGTGCCTTGTCGTGCTTGGGCTCCAGCGTAATGACGAACTGCCCGGCCCCGCCCAGCAAATCCAGAATGGGCGCATCCGGCAAATCGCCGTCCCACTTGGCGGTAGCACGCACACTACGATCGTGATTGCACTCCACTACGGCAAGTCGCAAAGGACCACTGCCATGCAATTGCAGGATCAGTGCGCCTTCAAATTTGATATTGGCCGCCATCAACTCGGCAGCCGCCATCATTTCTCCCAGAATGGTTTTCAGTGCCGAGGGATAGGCACGGCGTGCCAGGACCTGTTGCCAGGCACCATCCAGGCGCACCAGGGCACCACGCACCGGAGCGCCGTCAAACAGGAATCGTTGCAATGTATCGTGTTGGCTCATGCTGTCTTGTCCTTGGCGGGGGCCGCAGCCATTTCTACGGTATGAATGCTCATGGGCAAGGAGGAGCTCACATCAAACTCACAACCGGCCTGTACTCCGATGCGGGCAATCTCACTGGCGCTCAAATCCTGCTCATAGGCCGCATACATTGCGCCCATGGCAAACTTGCGCCCGGAACCGATAGCCCAGAAACGGGCAAATTCATAGATTTCGCGCATGGGGTAGACACCAAATATACCGTGGGCATTGGCAATCACCACCATCATCTGGCTGGATTCATAGGGATCTTCCTCATCCTCTTCTGGACGCAGGTAAAATCCGTCTTTCAATTTGGGATGCAATTTGCGGAAGGTTTCAAAAATTCCCTTGCGGCTGGACAGGTCCTTTTTTTTCAGCTCTTTCAAGGCACCCTGCAAGACCAGGTCGTGCGCGGCAGAACCCGAGATGGCCAGATAACTGTCACCATGCCGAAAAATCTTGTCATGAAAGCAGTCATACGTTGACAGCAACTTCTGGTCGTCGCCAAAAGTTGTCTGGCTATCGGCGGCAATCGCAATCTGATTGCCCTTTTTCACGGCCACGATGGTTGTCATGCCTGACTGCCTGCTTGCAAGGGAAGCGGCTAATATAGGGCCGCTACGCAAAAATGCAAGCACAGCTCCAAAGAGAAAAGCCGGATCCATCCGGCTTTTTCACTGTCGCAATGAAACAGGCTAAAGAACCAGCGGCGATTTCTTGCCACCGGCCGGCTTGCTGACCGAAGAGTTATAAGGATGGGCGGCACCGTCTGGCGTCGCTTGTTGCTGGTTCGGGATCCCGTCCTTGGGAGGCAAGGACAGCCAGCGCACCGCGGCAAGATCGCCCGGTTTGCCATTATTCACTTTACATGTCAGGCACACCGGCTTGCCACTCCGCTCACGCAGTGCCTGATCCACCCGGCGGCCAAGTACCGCCTGGGCATGATTATGCTGCCACTCCAGCAGGCTGTCCGCCAGATGCGGGAAGGAGGGATCATCCTGCTTGTAATGGTTCTGGTACGCCGTCAGCCACAAATCGCCCGCCGTATCTTCATTCAGCAGCACTGTCTGGTAGGCCACGGTCACCGTAGCTCCCCGCTGCACCGCGTCCGCCAGCGCCAGCGCATCCGGGTTCTTCAAACGGATACAGCCATGGCTGCGGAAACCCGGCACCGAGGCCGGGGCATTGGTGCCATGAAAACCCAGCCCCAGCTTGGCATCGCCAAAGCGGATGAAGACCGGCCCCAGGGGATTATCCGGCCCGGGCGGCACCATGGTAATGACGGTCTTGCCCTGGTTTTTTTGTTCGTCCTGAATGGATTTCGGGACATGCCAGGTCGGGTCGCGGTAAATCCCGGTAATGGCATAACTGCCGGTTGGCGTTTGCGTCAGCATCTTGCCCACCGCCACCGGGTAGATTTTCTGCAAATGCCCGTCCTGATAGAGAAACAGACGTGCTTGCGGCAGATTGACCACCAGATGCTGCCCGGCCGGATTGATCTGGATATCCGGCTCCGGCATGCTGGCAGCCAATGAGGCCATGCCGTTCAGCAAGAAAAATACTCCAGAGACCACTGTAAAAACCGACGGCTTCATTGCGCACCAAAAATTGAGTTTTTGATTGAAATAATCATAACAGAAAACCGGCAACTGCCGGCTTGGCAAAAAACCCTGCGCAGCCGCGCATATTTTGAGAAAATCACGCTTTTCCGCTTGATCTGGCATACGAATACAATGACTCAGCAACAGACCATTGCTCTGGTCGAATCACTTGACCACGAAGGCCGCGGGGTCGCCCACGTCGACGGCAAGACCATTTTCATCGACGGCGCACTGCCCTATGAAAAGGTAATATACAGCGCCTACCGCAAAAAACCCACGTATGAAAACGCTGACACCACGGCCGTACTGAAGGAAAGCTTCATGCGCGCCACGCCGGCCTGTCCGCATTATGGCGTTTGTGGTGGCTGTTCCATGCAGCATGTCGAATTTACCGCCCAGGTCGCCATCAAGCAGCGCGTACTGGAAGACAATCTCAAATTCATCGGCAGGGTAAAGGCAGAACGCATTCTCACCCCGATTGCCGGCCCAACCTGGCATTACCGCCATCGCGCCCGCCTGTCTGCCCGCATGGTGGCCAAAAAAGGCGGCGTACTGGTCGGGTTCCACGAAAAGCACTCCAGCTATATCGCAGAAATGGCCGAATGCCACATCCTGCCCAAACATATTTCGGACCTGATCCTGCCGCTGCGCGCCATGATCGCCAAACTGTCGATCAACAGCCGCATGCCGCAGGTAGAAGTCGCCGTGGGTGACAAGGTGGACATTCTGGTGTTCCGCAATATGGATGCCATCAATGCTGCCGATGAAAAGCTGCTGCAGCAATTTGCTGACACCCACCGCCAGCCCAACCGGCCACTGCAGATCTGGCTGCAACCTGGCGGACCAGACACCTGCTACCCCATCTACCCGCTGGATGCACCGCGACTGACCTACAGCTTGCCGCAATACAGCGTGGAAATGCCCTACTACCCCACCGAATTCACCCAGGTGAATCCGCAGATCAACGCGGTGATGGTGGCACGTGCGCTAGGCTTTCTCGATGCGCAGCCGGGTGAGCGTA
>Ga0187781_10002307_pt1 | contig 14560 bp, 8 predicted proteins | sample 0715_SJ02_MP02_2_FD_132447 | JGI IMG/M metagenome (GOLD analysis project Ga0187781, IMG submission 132447) | Tropical peat soil microbial communities from peatlands in Department of Meta, Colombia - 0715_SJ02_MP02_20_MG | ecosystem: Environmental > Terrestrial > Soil > Wetlands > Peat | place...
GCTGCCGGGCGCCTCGCCGGTCGAGGCGATCGACGAGCCCGGCGGCGGCAGGCGGGTGCGGCTCACCGAGCCCAACGGCTATCGGATCGAGGTCGTCCACGGCATCGAAAGGCTGGCGCCGATACCGGTGCCGCGCCAGCCGCTCAATTTTGGGGACGAGCCGCTGAAACGGGCGGGCGAGCTGATGCGGCTGAAGCGCGGCCCGGCGCATGTGAAACGCATCGGTCACGGCGTCATGGGATCGCCCGATTTGCGCCGAACGGTGGCCTGGTTCCGCGACACGCTCGGCCTCGTCTGCTCGGATGACGTCTATGTCGGGACCAAGGACAACATCATCGGCTCGTTCAACCGCTGTGATCGCGGCCAGGACTATGTCGACCACCACGTCTTCTTCTGCATGCAGCATGAGAAGACGGGGCTCAACCATCTCTCCTTCGAGGTTCAGGACGTGGACGATGTCTTCCTCGGCCACGAGCACCTTCGCCAGAAGGGCAAGTACGAGCATATGTGGGGATTGGGCCGCCATCTCCTGGGCAGCCAGATCTACGACTACTGGGCCGATCCCTGGGGACGCACGCACGAGCATTGGACCGACACCGACCGCGTCAATATCGAGGCCGGCTCGAATCTGTGGTCGGCGGAAGAAGGTCTGGTCTCGCAATGGGGCGAGCGGCCGCCGGAGAAGATGCTGAACCGGATTTGCGCGTAGCGCCAGACGGGCGGCGAGCCGGCTATGCGGCGGTTACCGCTGCCGCGCCATTGACGCGCGCCGCGTCGGGCGCCTCGATCACCCGCTCTTTGTCGGGATCGATCAGGTGCATGTGGCGCATATCCGCCATGAAGCGCATGCGCTCGCCCGGCGCCAGCGCCGCCTCCGGGCTGACGCGCGCGCAGACCTCGGTGCCGTCGACACTGACATAGACCATTGTCTCCATGCCCATGGGCTCGACGACGTCGACCGGCAGGACGAACTCGGCGCCCGTGCCGTAAGAGCGCGACTCCGTGATATGCTCGGGCCTGAGGCCCAGCACCAGCGCTCGGCCGGCATAAGGCCGGTAGGCGGCGCTGCGCTCGGCCGGGACGGGGAGCGTCAGCCCCTCGCCGAGCTGCACCGCCAGCGCGCCCGCGGCGTCGATCAGCCGGCAAGACAGGAAATTCATCGCCGGCGAGCCGATGAAGCCGGCGACGAAGCGCGTTTTCGGCGAGTGATAAAGCTCGTGCGGCGTGCCCACCTGCTCGATGCGTCCGCTGTTCATCACCACGACGCGGTCGGCCAGCGTCATCGCCTCGACCTGGTCGTGGGTGACGTAGACGGTCGTGGTGCGGACCTGCTGGTGCACTTTCTTGATCTCGGTGCGCATCTGCACCCTGAGCTTGGCGTCGAGGTTGGAGAGCGGCTCGTCGAACAGGAAGACCTTGGGGTTGCGCACGATGGCGCGGCCCATGGCGACGCGCTGGCGCTGCCCGCCCGAGAGCTGGCGCGGGCGGCGATCCAGCAGCTCGATGATGTCGAGGATGCGCGCGGCGCGCTCGACCCGCTGCCGGATCTCGGCCTTCGGGAATTTCTTGAGCCTCAAGCCGAAGGACATGTTCTCGAAGACCGTCATGTGCGGATAGAGCGCGTAGTTCTGGAACACCATGGCGATGTCGCGGTCCTTGGGCGGGAGGTCGTTGACGATCTCGCCGCCGATCATGATCTCGCCCGCGGTGGTCTCTTCGAGCCCGGCGATCATCCGCAAGGTGGTGCTTTTGCCGCAGCCCGACGGCCCGACCAGCACGACGAATTCACGGTCGGCGATGTCGAGGTCGATGCCGCGCACTGCCTCGGTCTGGTCGAACTTCTTGACGACCTTGTTGAGCGTCACCCGCGCCATGGCGCCTATCCCTTCGTCGCGCCGGCGGTAAGCCCGGCGATGTAATAGTCCATGAGGAAGGCATAGATGACGAGCGGCGGCGCCGCCGCGATCAGCGCCGCCGTCATGATCATGCCCCATTGGTAGACGTCGCCCTTGACCAGCGTGGTGATCGTCCCCGCCGTCAGCACCTGCTGGTCGCTGCTGTAGATGAAGGCCATGGGATAGACGAAGGCGGCCCAACAGACGGTGAAGGCGAAAATGGTGGCGGCGATGAGCCCGGGCAGCGCCACCGGGATGAAGATCTTGAACAGCATCTGCAGGTGATTGGCGCCGTCGATCAGCGCCGCCTCGTCGAGCTCCTTGGGAACGCTCTGGAAATAGCCGATCATGATCCAGGTGCAGAACGGCACGGTCAGCGTCGGATAGACCAGCACCAGCGCCCAGTATGAGTTGAGCAGCCCAAGATTGCCGACGACCTTGAAGAGCGGCAGGAAGAGCAGCGAATCCGGCACGAGATAGGTCAGGAACACGCCGGTCGCGAGGATGCCCGATCCCCAGAATTTCATCCGTCCGAGCGAGAACGCCGCCGGCACCGCGATCGCCATGGTGATGACGACGACGCAGAGCGTGACCAGCGCGGTGTTCCGGAGATAGATCGGGAAGTCGGTCTTGTTCCAGAGCGCGTCGATGTTCTCCAGCGTCGGCGAGGGCGAGGGCAGCCAGGGGTCGGTGGTCTGGCTCGAGATTTCCGCGCTGCTCTTGGTGGCGGTCACGAGCTGGTAATAGGGCGGCGTGAGAAAGAAGATCGCGAACAGGACGAGGAAGACATAGGAGGTGACCAGCGCCCAGCGCCGGTTGCGGCGGAGGCTGCCGACGGCGCGGCGGCGCGGCGGGTCGGCGGCGATCGCGCTCATCAGATCTCCCTACCGCGGCGGCGGACGCCGCGCAGGATGAAGACGGCGGAGATGCCGAGGATCGGGAACATGAACAGCGACACCGAGGCGCCCAGCGGGATGTCGCCGCTGGCGATGCCGAGCTGGAAGGCCCAGGTGGCGAAGATATGCGTGGTATTGCGCGGCCCGCCCGAGGTCAGGACGCGGACGATGTCGTAATTGGCGAAGGTGACGATGAGCGAGAACAGCACGGTGATGGCGATGATGTTGCGCATCATCGGCAGCGTGATATGGATCAGTTTCTGCCAGGCGTTGGCGCCGTCGATCGCCGCCGCCTCATAGAGCTGCTCCGGCACCGATTTGAGCGCCGCCAGGTACATGATGAGAAAGAACGGCGCGCCGAACCAGACATTGACCAGGATGGTGCAGAACCGCGCCCAGACGGGCTCGCTGAGCCAGGGGATGTGCGGGCCGCCGATCCCGGCCAGAAGCCAGTTGAAGGCGCTGTAGGTGGGATCGAGCAGCCAGAACCAGCCGAGCGTGCTGAGCGAGAGCGGGATCACCCATGGGATGAGCAGCATGCCGCGCCATTTGCGCTGCCCCTTGCTCGGCAGGTTGTTGACGAGATGGGCGGTGACGATGCCGATGAGCGCCTTGAGGATCACCGCGGTGATGGCGAAGAGGCAGGACTGCTCGACCACCTGCCAGAAGATGTCGCGGCTGAACAGAAAGGCGTAGTTGCCGAGGCCGATGAATTTGGTCTGGCTCTTGTTGAGCATCGAGAGATAGATGGCGTAAAGGCCGGGATAGACGATCAATCCGCCGATCACCGCCAGCAGCGGCAGGGCGAAGAGGAAAGCGGTGGTCGAGCGCCGCCGCGCAAGGCGATAGAGGTTGCCGGTCCGGGCGGCGTCGGGCGCCGCCGGTTTGACCGCGCTCGACCTGCGCGAGATCGTTTCACTCATGGCGGCGAAGCTCCCGCTCCAAACGACGGCGTTCCGGCGGGTGGATGGCGCGGCGCTGCGCCCGGCCGCGCCGTGCCTCCCCGCGCTCGTCGAACGCCTCGCCTAGCTGCGCAGATAGCTTTCGCACTCGCCCTGCGCCCACTTGACGACGTCGTCGATTTTTTCCTTGCCCTGGGCGACCTTCGCGATCATCACGGGCTGCAGCGCTTGATTGTAGAGCTGCGCCGCGACGTCGGGGCGCGCCGGATATCCCGCCATGGTTTCCTGCTCGTCGCCCCGCGGCGGGTAGTTGTAGACCGTCCCCGGCGGCGGCTCGACCGTCTTCCAGACGTCGAAATCGTAATAGCTCTTGAACGCCGGCAGGTCATAGCCCATCGATGCCTCCACCTGGCGTTTCGCCTGCGGCTTGTCGACGACGTGGCGGATGAGCTCCTTCGCCGCCGTCTTGTTCTGGCCGAAGCTCCAGACGCCGTAGAAGAAGGGCAGGTAGGGGAGGAAGCGGCCCTTGGGTCCGCGCGGTATGTCGTGCGTCCAGCACTGCTCGGCCACTTTCGGATTGTCGCGCTTGGCCACCGCCCAGGCGCTCGGCGGATTTATGATGCTCGAGCCCTTGCCGGAGATGAGCCATTTGTTGTTGCCGGAGTCGTCCCAGGCGTAGACGTCGGGCGGGTTGAACGCCATCAGCTTTGCCGCGTAGTCGAGCGTTGCCCGCGTCTCGGCGGAATCGACCTTGATGTCGTCCTTCTCGTCGACGAAGACGGCACCGAAAGAGCGGAACAGCGCGCCGACCCAGTCTATGGCGTCGCTGGTCTGGCCCATCGCCATGCCTATGGGATAGCCCGCCTTGAACAGCTTCTCGGCCGTGGCGAGATAGAGGTCCCAGTTCCAGCTATCGACCAGCGCCTTGTCGCGCTTGCTTTCGTCGGGCGGGAAGATCTGCGTCACGTCGATGCCGCAATATTGCTTGTAGAGATCGATGCGCGAGCAGCAGGGCTTTACCTGGCTTCCCACGATGGACGGCACGGCCAGCCACTTGCCGTCGTGCCGGGCCAGGTATTCGGTGTTCTTGGAGATCGGGCCGTGATCCTTGGTCAAGGCATTGATCACATCGTCGGCCGGCTCGAGCACGGTTCGATGCACCTGAACCTGCCAGGAGCGGTGCTGCATGATGTCGTGGCCGGTGCGCGCCTGCGCCTCGGCGCTTGCCGTGAGGATGTCCTTGTCGCCGATCGCGGTGATGAAGTCGATCTGCACCTCGACGTGGTTCTTCTCGCCCCACTCGTTGCAGATCGCCACGAGCGTATTGTTCGCCCCGGGGACCCAGTGGTCCCAGCAGCCGAGCGTCAGCCGTCCGGCGGAATGGGACGTCCGCATATAGGGGGCGGCGACCGCAGCGGTCGTCGCCAATGCCGCGCGCTTCAGGAATTTGCGGCGCGAAACAGCCGTTGTCTTCATCGTTTCCTCCCGCTCTGGACCGCTCTTGCTGGCGGCGTTGCTGCAGTAAAGCTAAACGGATGCGCTCGTTTTTCAATCTATAAGAGTTTAATTATACAAATTAACTCTTTATGAGTGTCTAACGTCTCGGAGCGACCGGCGGGGCAAGCCCGATGTCGCCGCGGCGCGACGCCGGGCATCGCGTTCCCCTTGCGCGGCTTTGCCATTGGCTTGGCTTCGGAACCAGGCTTTCTCTGCCATTCTGCCTGCGCGGGTCCTTGCTGCCGAAGAGGCCTTCATAAACGGGCTTTGCTCGATCATGATCCTGTTGCGCCTGATTGAGCAAGCCCCAACGCTGGAAGCCCCATGGGCCTGGTTTTCGCCGCGCCGTTGCCGAAACCCGATCCGCTCCGGCAGGCCGTGCGTCTGGCCTGCCGCGTCGACGAGACCGAAGCGGTCGAGCGCGTCCTTGCGGCGGCGAGCATGCCGGCCGAGCTCGGCGAGCGCATCTCCCGGCGCGCTCACGGTCTTGTCGTCGAGACGCGCCAGCGCCAGCACGGCAAGGGCGGCATCGACGCGCTGATGCATGAGTATGCGCTGTCGACGCCTGAGGGCGTGGCGCTCATGTGTCTGGCCGAGGCGTTGCTGCGCATTCCCGATGCCGGCACCGTCGACCGGCTCATCCGCGACAAGCTGGCGCCCGCCGATTGGGCGAGCCACCTCGGCCAATCGACCTCGCTGCTCGTCAATGCCTCGACCTGGGCGTTGATGCTCACCGGGCGGCTGATGGGCGACGTCGATTCGCATGGCGACCTCGCGCAAGCGCTGCGCCGCCTGTTGGCGCGCTCCGGCGAGCCGGTGGTGCGCCAGGCGGTGACCGCCGCCATCCGCGTCCTCGCCCGCCAATTCGTCATGGGGCGCACGATTGCGGAGGCGCTGGATCGGGCGAGACCGGCCGAGCGCCAGGGCTACCGCCATTCCTACGACATGCTCGGCGAGGCCGCGCGCAGCGCCGCCGATGCGGAGCGCTATTTCGCGGCCTATGGCGCCGCCATCGCCGCCATCGGCGCCGCGGCCAGGCGCGACGACGTCTTTGCCGCTCCCGGCATCTCGGTGAAGCTCTCGGCGCTCCATCCGCGCTACGAGGAAAGCCAGCGCCGGCGCGTGCTGGAGGAGCTCGGACCGCGCCTTGCCGCATTGGCGCGCGGGGCGCGGGCGGCCGGGATCGGCTTCACCATCGATGCCGAGGAGGCCGACCGGCTCGATCTCTCCCTCGACCTCGTCGCGGCCTTGGCGCTCGATCCCGCGCTCGCCGGCTGGAACGGGCTTGGCCTTGCCGTCCAGTCCTATCAGAAGCGCGCCTTGCCGCTGATCGATTGGCTCGCCGCGCTCGCCCGGCGCAGCCGGCGCCGGCTGATGCTGCGGCTGGTCAAGGGCGCCTATTGGGACAGCGAGATCAAGCACAGCCAGGAGCGCGGCCTCGAGGGATATCCGGTCTTCACCCGCAAGCTCGCCACCGACGTCTCTTATCTCGCTTGCGCCCGTCGCCTCCTGGCGGCGCCCGACGCCTTCTATCCGCAATTCGCCACGCACAATGCGCATACGCTCGCCGCCGTGCTCGAACTCGCCGGCGCGCGGCGCGACTACGAGTTCCAGCGCCTGCACGGCATGGGCGACGCGCTTTACGAGCAGGTCGTCGGGAAAGACAAGCTCGACCGTCCCTGCCGCGTCTACGCTCCGGTCGGCGGCCATGAGGATCTCCTGGCCTATCTCGTGCGGCGCCTGCTCGAGAACGGCTCGAACACCTCTTTCGTCAATCGGCTGGTCGACGAGCGGGCGCCGATCGCCGAGATCGTCGCCGATCCCGTGGCGCGCCTCGCGGCGCTGCTGGGCAAGCCGCATCCGCGCATCCCGCTGCCGCGTGACCTCTACGGCGCCGGGCGGCCCAACGCGCGCGGCATCGATCTCTCCGATCCCTTGCGGCTGGCCGAGCTGGCGGAGGCCATGACCTATGCCATCGAGCCCTGGCACGCCGCGCCGATCATCGGCGGCAGCGAGCGTTCCGCCGCCGTCCGGCCGGTGCGCGATCCCGCCGACCGCCGGCGCGAGATCGGTACTGTTGCCGAGGCGACGCCGGAGCATCGCGACGAGGCGCTGGCGCGCGCCGTCGCGGCGGCGCCGGGCTGGGATCGCGTCAATGCCGAGGAGCGCGCCTCCCGTCTCGAGCGTGCCGCCGCGCTCATGGAGGCGCGCCTGCCCGCGCTCATGGCGCTCATCCTGCGCGAAGGCGGGCGGACCATCCCCGATGCGCTCTCCGAAGTGCGCGAGGCGGTCGATTACTGCCGCTATTACGCGCAACGCGCGCGCGCGGACTTCGCCGCCGCCGAGACGCTGCCGGGGCCGACGGGAGAGCGCAATACGCTGGCGCTGCACGGCCGCGGCGTCTTCGCCTGCATCGCGCCGTGGAATTTTCCGCTGGCCATCTTCACCGGCCAGGTCGTCGCGGCGCTCGCCGCCGGCAACGCGGTGGTGGCCAAGCCCGCCGAGCAGACCCCGCTCGTCGCCGCCGCCGCCGTGCGCCTCTTGCACCAGGCCGGCATTCCCGGCGATGTCCTGGCCTTGCTTCCGGGCGACGGCACCAGCGTCGGGGCGCCGTTGGTGGCCGATCCCCGCATCGCCGGCGTCGCCTTTACCGGCTCGACCGAGACGGCGCGCGCCATCAACCGTGCGCTGGCGGAACGGCCGGGGCCGATCGTGCCGCTCATTGCCGAGACCGGCGGCCAGAACGCGCTCATCGCGGATTCATCGGCGCTTCCCGAGCAGCTCGTGGCCGATGTCATCGCTTCCGCCTTCGACAGCGCCGGCCAGCGCTGCTCGGCCTTGCGCGTGCTGTTCGTGCAAGAGGATATCGCGCCGCGGGTCATCTCTCTGCTCGACGGCGCGATGCGCGAGCTCGTCATCGGCGATCCCGGCCTCATCGCCACCGATATCGGCCCGGTGATCGACGACGAGGCGCGCGCCACGCTCGAGCGCCATGCCGAGCGCATGACGCGGGAAGGCCGGCTCATTTGCGCGCTCGACCTGCCGCCCGGGACCGAGCACGGCACGTTCTTCGCGCCGCGCGCTTTCGAGATCGACCGCCTCGACCTGCTTCGGGGCGAAGTGTTCGGACCGATCCTGCACGTCATCCGCTGGCAGGGCGACGCCCTCGATCGCGTGCTCGACGCCATCGCCGCCACCGGCTACGGCCTGACCTTGGGCATCCACAGCCGCATCGACGAGACGGTGGCGCGCATCGAGCAGCGCCTGCCGATCGGCAACACCTATGTCAATCGCAATATGATCGGTGCGGTGGTGGGGGTGCAGCCTTTCGGCGGCATGGGCCTGTCCGGGACCGGCCCCAAGGCCGGCGGGCCGCATTACCTGCACCGCTTCGCCGCCGAGCGCACGCTCAGCATCGACACCACCGCCTCGGGCGGCAATGCCGGCCTGTTGTCGCTGCAGGAAGAGAGCGGTTGAGCCCGGAGCCTCGGACGCAGAGGCCGCCCGCCTGCTCAGTTCCGCCGTTCCAGCGTCATCCGCATTCCGTGCCGCGGGCGCAAGGTGATGAGGCCCTGCGGATCGACCGGGAAGCCGGGCAGGAGCCGCAGCCGGTAGCGCTGCGCCACGGTTGCCAGGATCAGCATTGCCTCCGCCATGGCGAAAGCGGCGCCAATGCAGATGCGCGGTCCGGCGCCGAAGGGGATATAGGCGAAGCGGTGGCGCCGGGCCACGCGCTCGGGGGCAAAGCGCTCGGGATCGAAACGCTCGGGGCTCTCCCAGAGCTTGGGATTGCGGTGGAGCAGCCAGGGCACGATCAGGATGGTCGCGCCCTTGGGGATGCGCTTGCCCAGCACCTCGTCCGGCTTGAGCGCGGCGCGCGACAGCGTATGCGCCGGCGGATAAAGGCGCATCGCCTCCTCGATCACCATCCGCGTATAGGGAAGCCTGGCGAGGTCCCCGTGCTCCGGTGGACGTCCGCCCAGGACCGCGCGCAGCTCGTCCTGCAGCTTCGCCTCGGCGGCGGGGTGCTGCGAGAGCAGGTACCACGTCCAGGTCAGCGCCACCGCCGTGGTCTCGTGGCCGGCCATGAAGATGGTGACCACCTGATCGCGCACTTCCTGCGCGGTCATGCCGCCGCCGGTCTCCTCGTCGCGCGCGGCGATGAGGCGGGCAAGGAGGTCCTTGGGCTGAGCTTCCCCGGCTTGCTCGCGCGACGCCAGCAATCGATCGATGGCGCGATCGAATTCGGTGAAGATGTTCGTGGATCGGCGCGAGCCCCAGAGCCGGGAAAGCCACGCCGGCAGCCCCAGGAGGTCGGCGAGCTCCGGCCGTATCTCCGCCTGATAGCGTGCGACGTCGCGCTCGACGATGCCGACGATCCCGTCGGAATCGGTGGAGAACATCGTGCGCGAGATGATATCGAGCGTCGCACGCATCATCGCCGCGGCGACGTCGACCGCGGTGCCGGCGGGAAGAGCGTCCCACGTGGCGAGCAGCCGCAACGCCGTCTCGATCATGATCGGCGAATAGCTGACGATACTGCGGTGATCGAAGGCGGGCGCCATGATGCGGCGGTGGCGCCGCCAGGTCTCGTCCTCGCTGGTGAGCAGGCCGCGGCCGAGGCCGGGCTCGAGCAATCGGCGCGTGATCTCCGTCTTGTGGTAGTTGGCGGCGTTGTCGAGCAGGATGTGCTTGATCGCGCCGGGCTCGTTGACGATGAAGGTGTGCCTCCAGAGCAGCCGGCGGTCGAGGATGTCGGCGGTGTAGGACTCGGCGCGATAGGTGGCGAGCGAATTGTCCCGCAGCACGCGCGTCATCTCGAAGAGCGATAGCTGCTGCTCCGCCACCTGCGGCATTGCCAGGCGCGGAGGCGGCGCGGGCGCCGTACCCTGATCGATCACGCTCATCGGCGTCCTTTCACGGTCCCGTCCTGGGGTCGGCACCCTAACACTGCGGCCCCGCGGCTCACAAGCCTCGTCCGGGAGCCTCTCCGAGGACGGTCGACACGCGGGCTTGGCCTCGGCTGCGGCCTTCGCCTCATTTTCCGAACGCTCCGCCACATCCGGACCGCGATCGAGCCGCCGCGCGCCGGTGGCGCGGCTCGGCTCCTTCAAACGCGGGCAACCCTGGCCTACACTTCCTCGTCATGGGAGCGGTCCTTCGGAACGCGGGACTCGCCGTGGCCGATGAATTGGCTCGGCGTCCGACCGCCGATGTGCCGATCGGATTTGAAAATTCCGAGTTGGACACGGCAAATCGGGTTGGCGATGCCGGCCAGGATGGTCAGAGGTCAAGGAGGATGAAAGCAGAGCTTCGGTCTTCCGGCTCATGGGCTTCGGGCTTGGCGACGATGGCCGAGGATGGCGCGGTTCTCGACACTTGGTTTCCCCATCCGCGGCTGACGGACGGTCTCGACGCCGGCGGGACAATCCGACTGTCGGCGGAGGAAGCGGCCGAGGAGCTGGGCCAGGCTGCGGTCGCATGCCTGGGAAAGGATCGGCGCCGGGGCGTCGATATTATCGCGGTCCGAACGGCCATCGCGTCACTGCGGCTTCCCCCGATCGACCCGCACGACGTTTACCTGAGGCTGCACTTGCTCAGCCATCGCCTGATCAGGCCCCATGAGGCCAATCTCGAAGGCATGTTTGGTCTGCTTGTGAACGTCGCATGGACGTCGATTGGCCCCTGTCCACTCGATCAAGTGGACGATGTCCGGATCGCGGTGCGTGCCGCCGGTGGTTCCCTGGCGGTTGGGAGCATCGACAAGATTCCGCGGATGACGGACTACGTGAGTCCACCGGGGGTAAGAATCGCCGACGCGGATCGGGTTCGATTGGGTGCGCACCTCGCCGCCGGAACCACGGTGTTGCATGCAGGGTCTTGCAACTTCAACGCGGGAACCTTGGGCGTTGCCATGGTGGAAGGCCGGATCAGCGCGGGGGTCGTCGTTGGCGACGGTAGCCATATCGGCGGAGGCGCCTCCACCATGGGGACCGGATCGGCCAGTGGGACTGAGATCATTACGATTGGCGAGCGCTGTCTGTTAGGCGCGAACTCCGGCATTGGCATTTCTCTCGGCGATGACTGCGTTGTCGAGGCGGGCTGCTACGTAACCGCCGGCTCGCGAGTGAGTCTGCCCGATGGTTCGATCGTCAAGGCGGCGGAGCTGTCCGGTCGCGCCTCCTTGCTTTTCCGCCGAAACTCTCTGACCGGAGCGATAGAGGCAATCCCGCGAGCGGGATCGTGGGGCGGCCTCGACCCGCTCTTGCATATCGCCCCTTGAGCGGCGTGCATCGACCGGGGCGTGGTGAATGGGCCGATCGGTTTACGGCGTGGCATATCATCGATGCCCCGGGGTAAAACCCTGGCGGGGCGGAAATGAGACCCGTTTTTCCAAGTGAGGGCAGACCGGGAATGATCGCGCTTGCGCGCGAGGCTCGACTCGATGCGGCGCTGACGGCGTTCCGCCGGTATCGGCGAGCACCCACGGTCTGATCGGCTCGAAAAATCCCGACAAGCTCGCGCTGGCGCCAAGCCCGACGGACGATTGCTTTTTGAGCGCCCTGTCGCGACGACGCGACGGTCGATATCCTCGGCCGCGAAACTCGATGAGGTCTCATGCGGCCTGGGCCAGGCTAGGCGGCAAGATCGGCCAGTTTGCGGCGCCATCGCAGCAATACCCAGGAAAGCGCACAGAACAGGGCGCCGATCGCAACCGAGGCCTGGAGGCCGAGAAAGGATGAGGTGCAGCCCATGATCAAGGAGCCAAGTCCGGCCGCGCCCCGGTGAAGCATCCCATAGAGGCCCAGAACGCGCCCGCTGTAGCTTCCTTCCGCCGCTATCTGAATGACCGTCTGGCAGCCGACGCTGTTGACGCCAAGCGAAATCCCGACCGCCAGGATGCAAATAAGCGAGAGGGCGTAAGTTAAGCCCAACGAAAAAACCAGCAGCCCGATCCCGGTGAGCAGAAGATTGAGGATGACGACGGCTTCCAGATTGAGCCGAAGACCCCGCTGGCCGACCCAGAACCCGCCCAAGATCGCTCCCACGCCCGATGCCGACACCAGCCAGGCAAGCCCTATGGGGCCGCTTTGCAGTACCGAAGCCGCGAACCCCGGCAGGAGATCGAGAGCTGCTCGGCCGCCGAGCGAGGCGATCGCAAGCGCCGCAAGCATGGTGCCGATCGTCGGGTGAGTGGCTGCGTACCGCAGGCCGGAGCGCGTGTCCTTGAGAACATTCTGTCCCGTCAGTCTCTTGTCCTCGTTGATCACGCGCAGCCACGGGATCGTGAGCAAGGCGGGGATTGTCGCCATCGCGCTGGCGACGAACACGATGTCGATGCTCCAGGCTGCGATGATGCCGCCGGCCAGGAGAGGCCCGACGGCGACGGCGACGTTTCCCACGACGGAAATGATGCTCACCGCTTTTGCCAAATCGCCGAGGCCGACGATATTCCTGACGAAGGCCGAGCGCGCTGGCAGGAACGCCGCGAAACTGGTTCCCAGAGCCAGCGACAGCGCAAGGATCGCGGGCGGCGAAATTGGTCCCTGAACAGCGAGAAGGGCGAGAGCGGCCGACACAAGAAGAGCGAGGAGCTGGCTCGCGACGATGACTCGCTGTCGACTGAAACGATCTGCGAGATAACCGGAGAACGGGCCAAGCGCCACGGTTGGCAGCAATTCAACGAAAGCAACGGCGCCCAGCCAGGAGGGCGATTGCGTGGTTTCCCAGACGTACCATCCGATCGCCGTGCGTTGCATGAAGCGGCCGATGACCGGAAGCGCGGTTGCCAGCACGAAGATTGTGAAGGTGGCGTTCATCGGTTGAACGGTATTTTTGATCCCTTGACCCCGCGTTTGCGCGAGATCACGTCATCGCCCGACCGCGGCGGCCTCGTTGACCGTGCTGCGGGACGAAGCGCTGATGATCCCCTCATTGCGGCGGGCCGCCGAGCTGAAGTTCCACTCGTGGTCCGGCGCGGCTTCCACCGCGTGACCCCGCTCCCGCAACTCGTGGACCGTCCGTTCCGGATAGTCGCGGTGCATCACCAGGCGTTTGGGCGATGCCTTGCGAGGAAATGTCGACAACGGCGCGTGATTGCTATGGAACGACAGCCCGTCGATTGCCTCTTGCAGGCTCCAGCCGGAGTCGACGTGACGCAGGAAGAATTGAAGATTCCACTGATCTTGCATGTCGGCTCCCCTGGCGCCGAAGGACAGATAGGGCCTGCCCTCGCGATAGGCCAAGGTTGGCGAAAGGGTCGTCCGCGGCAGCTTGCCGGGAGCGAGGCTGGACGGAAAGCCTTCTTGCAGCCAAAACATCTGGGCTCTGGTTCCGAGCGGGAAGCCGAGCTCGGGAATGACCGGTGAATCGTTCAGCCACCCGCCGGATGGCGTCGCAGAGACGAAATTGCCCCATTGGTCGACGACGTCCAGGTGGCAGGTATCCCCGGCGCCCAACGCGGCCGCCGGCGGCAGGAGCGATTTTTCCCGCGGAAGAGACACGCCGAATTTCGGCAGCCGGGGGCTGACGCCGTCAATGGATCCGGGAGCAAAGGCGTCGGATGCTTCTGCGCCGATCAGGCGGCGCCGGGCGGCGTTGTAGTCGTCGCTCAGCAGGATATCGAGCGGTGCCTTGGTGGCGCTCGAATCGCCGTACCATGCTTCGCGATCGGCGAAGGCGAGCTTCGATGCCTCGACGAGGTGATGCACGAACGCCGAGCCAAGCGGGTCCATTTCCGAGAGACCGCAGTCGCGCAGCAGCGCCAGGCACTGCAACATGACCGGGCCTTGCGACCAGGCCCCCGGCTTGTACACCGTCAGGCCATTGTAATCGTAGGAAACGGGTTCATCGTAGCTCGCCTGCCAACTTGCCATGTCCTGTGCGGTCAGCAGACCGGCATGACGGTGCCCGAAATTGTCGCGCACCGCCGATGCGGCGCAGAACTTGCCGATGGTTTCCGCCACGAAGCCGCGGTAGAAGGCCCGCCGAGCCGCCTCTATCTGAACGATCCGGTCGGGGCCGGCGTCGCCGGCTTCCTTCAGCAGGCGCTGATAGGTCTTGCCGAGCGTCGGATTGCGGAAGAGCGTGCCGAGCCGGGGAAGATTTCCGCCGGGCAAATATAACGCCGCCGAGCTGCTCCATTCGGATTGAAAATAGTCAAGACCCTTGCGCACCACCTGGATGAAGCGGTGATAGACGGGGAAGCCGTTGATGGCGTAGGTGATGGCCGGCTCGAGCACCTCCTTGAGCGAGAGGCGCCCATAGTCTCTCAGCAGCAGAAGCCAGCCATCGACGGCGCCGGGAACCACCGCCGCCAGAAGACCGACCGAAGGAACAAGATCGCATCCCTCGGCGCGATACCGGGCAA
>Ga0187781_10002308_pt1 | contig 14559 bp, 16 predicted proteins | sample 0715_SJ02_MP02_2_FD_132447 | JGI IMG/M metagenome (GOLD analysis project Ga0187781, IMG submission 132447) | Tropical peat soil microbial communities from peatlands in Department of Meta, Colombia - 0715_SJ02_MP02_20_MG | ecosystem: Environmental > Terrestrial > Soil > Wetlands > Peat | place...
AGCTTGGCGTCGAGCGCCTCGAGGGAGGCGAGCTCGGAATCGGGTACCTCGTACTGGCCCTCTTCGAGGATGCGCACGATCACGAATGGCCTCCTTCCGAGCCGAGTGAGAAGAGGTCGTCGCTCGCCGCCGTGTCCCCTTCGGCGGGCGTGTCCGCGGCCGGCGCTGCGGTCGAGGCGGCCGGCGCTGCGGTCGAGGCGGCCGGCGCTGCGGTCGAGGCGGGTGGCTGCGGGAGGGCATCGACGGTCTCGGCGTCCTCCGGGGCTGCTCCTTCGTCCTCCTCGGCCTCCTCGGCTTCCGCGGCGGGGGCCGCCGCGGGCGTCCCGGTCGCCAGGGCGCCGCTCGGCGCGGGCGGGGCCAGTTGACCCTTCATCTGGGCGAGCTCGAGCTCGACCTGGGACTGGGCGCTCGCCTTGTCGAGCTCGGCCTGCAGCGGGTCGGACGAGCCGGAGAGGTCCGTGAGCGTGCCGGATGCGAGCAGCTCGTCCACGGCGCCGGCTCGTGCCTGCATCTGGGCGATCTTGTCCTGTGCCCGCTGCATGGCGAGGCCGGTGTCGGTCATCGACTCCGAGATGCCGGAGACGGCTTCGCCGATGCGTGTCTGCGCCTGCGCAGCCGTGTAGGAGGCCTTCAGCGTCTCCTTCTGCGTGCGGAAGGACTCGACGCGAGCCTGCAGCGCCTGGGTCGTGGCGACGAGCTTGGACTCCTGCTCGACGAGCTGGTCGTGCTGGGTCTTCAGACCCTCGAGCTGCGTCGAGATGGCCGCCCGGCGGCCGAGTGCCTCGCGGGCAAGGTCCTCCCGGTTCTGGGCTAGGGCCTGGCGCGCCTGGTCCTGCAGCTTGGCGGCGCTCTGCTGCAGCTGCTGTGCCTGCAGCTCGATGCGCTTGCGGGCCGTGGCGACATCCGCCACGCCCCGGCGGACCTGCTGGAGCTGCTCGAGTTGCTTCTCATACGACAGGTCGAGGGTCTCGCGCGGATCCTCGACGCGGTCCATGACCTTGTTCGCCTTGGCCTGAACAATGCCCGTGAGCCGCTTCATTACACCCATGCGCGCCTTCCTCTCTACGTTCCGGCAGCGATCCGGCAGCAATAGCAGTGTAGGGCGGCCCTGAGCGGACGATAGCGTCACGGCGATGGACGAGCGACTCTGCCTCCTCAGTGTCCACGCCCACCCTGATGACGAAGCGTCCAAGGGAGCGGGGACGGTCGCCAAGTACCACGCCGACGGCGTCCACACCGTTCTTGTCACCTGCACCGGCGGCGAAGAGGGTGACATCTTGAACCCGGCAATGGACACGCCCGAGGTCAAGGCCGACATCGCCGCCGTGCGGGCGCGCGAGCTGGCGGTGGCCGTCGAGATCATCGGTTACGACGAGCTCGTCCTTCTCGGTTATCGCGACTCCGGCATGCCTGACTCCGAAGCCAACGCCAACCCAGCGAGCTTCGCGTCCGCGCCGCTCGTGGAGGCCGTCGGCAAGCTGGTGCGGGAGATCCGGCGGACGAGGCCGCAGGTGATCATCACCTACGGCGACGACCACAGCGGCTACCCGCACCCGGACCACATCCGCGTGCACGAGATCTCGGTGGCGGCCTTCGATGCCGCCGGCGACCCGGACGCCTTTCCTGAGGCCGGGGATCCCTACAAGCCGCTGAAGCTCTACTACACCGTCTGGTCGAAGAAACGCGTCCTCGCCACGCACGCCAAGTTCCTCGAGCTCGGCCTCGAGTCACCCTTTGACGAGCGCTGGCTCGACCGTCCGGGCGAGGACGATCGGATCACGACGTCCATCGACATCACGGGATTCGGCGACATCCGCCGCCTGGCGTTGTTGGCTCACGCCTCCCAGGTCGACCCGGCCTCGACGTTCTGGTTCGGGCTTCCACCCGAGGTGCAGCAGACGATCCACCCCTTCGACGACTACGTGCTCGCCCGCAACCGAGTGAGGACAGAGCTGCCGGAGGCGGACGTGTTCGCCGGCCTGCGGGTGACCGCCGACCGCTGAGAGCCGTCCCGAACCGCATCGCAAGGCGGGCAGACCGGCCGGAACCGGGATAGGCGCGACGAGCCCAGGACGCCTAACATCCTGGCCTCGTACGATCTCGACTGTCAGGGTCGGGTACGACCCGTCCATCAGGAGGAACGACATGGCGAAGTGGCTCACTCAAGAGTGGCTCGACGAGGGCAGGACGCTCTCCGAGACCCAGCCGGAACGGCCCGGGGCGACGGCCCGTATGCAGTACGTCATCACGGGCAGCCCCGACGGCGACATCAAGTACTACTGGGTGCTCGAGAACGGCAAGCTCCTCGAGAGCCAGCTGGGCGAGCTGCCCGACGCCGAGGTGACCTTGACGCAGAGCTACGAGGACGCCATGCGCATCCAGAAGGGCGAGCTCGACGCCAACGCCGCTTTCATGCAGGGACGCGTGCGCGTCACGGGCAACATGGCCAAGCTCATGTCGCTGCTTCCCATCACGAACTCGGCCGAGTACAAGGCGTTGCAGACCGAGATCCTGGCGATCACCGAGTTCTGAACGAGACCGCTCCCGAGCAAGGGGGCGACGCCGCCCGTCCCGATGCCCGATGGCGTCGGGTGCGGGCGGCGTCGCGCGTCGCCGGCACCTAGCCGTAACCCGTCAGCGCGCGGTCGAGAGGAGCCCCGCCGGCCGAGGGCGCAGCCGCGGGAGCCGCCGTAGAACCCGCAGCAGGGCAGGGGCGTCGAGGGCTGGCAGACTGGTGAGGTGACACAGACGGTGCCCGAAGTTCCCCCACCGGCGGATTCGGGCCATCCGGCTCCCGCCGGCGACTCGGCCTCCCGCGACGCCGGCGACGCCGGCACCGGGCCGGCCTGGGTGCCTCTGCTCGCCTTGGACCACCAGCTGTTCCCCGCCAAGCCGACGTATACGACCCGCGAGCTGGCGCAAGCCGCGGGCGTCGACGTCGAGGTGGCGCGGCGACTCTGGCGGGCGATGGGTTTCACGCCGGCGCCCGACGAGGCCGCCGTCTACGGCGAGGACGACCTCGCTGCTCTGCAGATGGCGGCGCAGGCGATGACCGACGTCGCCGAGATGACCGAGGTCGTATACCAGGCGCGCATGATGGCCGCGTCGCTCTCTCGCGTGGCCGAGGTCGTGAGCGACAACATCGTCTCCAACCTGCACGATCGCATCAGCGCCGGCATGAGCGAGGAGGAGATCGTGCAGGGCCTGAGCGGCCCGGGCAGAGAGGAAATCGACCGTCTCATCGGCTACGTGTACCGACGCCAGCTGCAGGCCGCCCTGTGGCGCAAGCTCGCCGATCCGGGCCAGATCGGGCGGCCGGTGACCGTGACGGTGGGTTTCGTCGATCTCGTGCGCTTCACGGCCGTCACCGAGGACATCGCCGAGGAGCAGCTTGGGGAGCTCATCGACCGCTTCGAGACGATCGTCTACGACCGTGTGACCGACAGTGGCGGGCGCGTCATCAAGATGATCGGCGACGAGGTCATGTTCGTGACGGACGCAGCCGACGAGGCGACGGCGATCGCCGTCGACCTCGTACGGACGTTCCACGACGACGACTCCGTCCCGCAGGCCCGCGCCGGCCTTGCCCAGGGCCCGGTCCTCTCCCACGGTGGTGACTTCTTCGGCCCTGTCGTGAACCTCGCCTCCCGGATCGTCGACGTCGCCCGGCCCTCGACGGTTGTCGTGTCCCAGGAGATTCACGACCTGCTCGCCGATCGACTCGAGTTCTCCTGGCAGCCTGTGCCCGCCAAGCGCCTGAAGGGCATCGGGCGCACGGCGTTGTTCGCCGTCAGCGGTGCTGTGACGTCCTGAAGGCCCGTTCGGGCCCGATCGAGAGCGAGCTACGTGGGGGTCTCTGACCTCATGAGCTCGCGCAGCTCCCGAAAGCCGGTGAGTCTCACCCCGGCCCGCTCGAGGTCGGCGCGGAGCCCGTTCGGGTCGAGCAGCCAGGCGTGGTCGGCGACCCGGTCCCTCCAGTCGGGCGACATGGCGCGCAACTCCGGCGTGTCCATGGCGGGATGGAGATAGGCCTCGGTCACGCCCGGTCGGAGGTCGGCGATCGCCTGCGAGATGGTCGCCCGGCTGCCGACGCCGTTGCCGGGCACGAAAAGGAAGTGGTCGGGGAACACGACCCCGCGCTCGGTCGCGAGCGCCCGGAACGGGAACCCGATCCGTCGCTCCGTCTCGGCGCCCGAGAGCCGCAGCGGCAGCCGGAACTCGTCGGCGAGGTCGAGGTAGATATCGAAGAACTCGGGTCGCAGCTGCAAGGTCCCCATGTGAGAGTCCACGTGGCTCACGTCGAAGCCCCAAAGGATCGCCCGTTCCATCTGGGCACGCAGCTCCCGTCGGACCTCGTCGAGGTCGGCGTGCTCGAAGACGTCGGTGATCGTCCGCGGAAACCCCCCGTCCCCGTCGAGCAACGACGGCGCCTGGGTGATCGGCCCCCAGCGGTAGAGGTCCCACTCGGCATTGAGCGTCAGGTGCACGCCGACGTCCTCTCCGCGGTACTCGGCGGCGGCGCCCCGCGCCCAGGGGCAGGGGACCATGAGGGAGGCGGAAGTGCCCACCCCGTTGCGCAAAGCGTCGTAGACGGCCGTGTTGGCGGCCTGCGAGCTGCCGAGGTCGTCGCAGTTGACGATGAGGAGGCGGTCGTCGGCTTGGAACCCGAGACGCTCGGCGAGGGTCGTCACAGTACGAAAGGTAGCGGGCGGCGCCGCTGGTCAGGCCCTCCGGCTTCCGGCCAGTGCGAGGCCTGCTCGGTAGGATGCGGCCCATGAGCCGGTACGGCGTCACCATCCCTTACGACCGCACACCGCTCTGCGAGCAGCGTGAGCTGATCGAGGAGATACACGCCCTCGGCTACAGCGACGTCTGGTCGGCGGAAGCGAGCGCCACGGACGGCTTCGTGCCCTTGGCGATGGCGACCGCCTGGGTGCCCGAGCTGCGCCTCGGCACGGCCATCGTGCCGTCGTTCACGCGAGGGCCCGCCACCTTGGCGATGTGCGTCGCCACGCTCGCCGAGGCGGCGCCCGCACGCTTCCAGTTCGGCCTCGGCTCGTCGTCGGACGTCATCGTCGAGCGCTGGAACGGCATTCCCTTCGCCGAGCCGTACAAGCGGAACCGGGACATGGTGCGTTTCTTGAAGGCCGCCCTCGCCGGCGAGAAGGTGACGGAGGACTACGACACGTTCAGTGTCAAGGGGTTTCGCCTGGAGCGGCCACCGGCGGTCGTGCCGCCCATCCTCGTGGCGGCGCTGCGGCCGGGCATGCTGCGGCTCGCCGGCCGCCTCGGAGACGGCACGATCATCAACTGGCTGTCGGCTGAGGACGTCAAGCGGATCGTTCCCGAGGTGGGAGCGGGCAAGGAGGTCGTGGCGCGCATCTACGTGTGCCCGACCGAGGACGCCGTCGCCGTGCGCTCGGCAGCCAAGGTGCTCATCGCCGCCTACTTGAACGTCGAGGTGTACCGCTTGTTCCAGCAGTGGCTCGGACGCGGCCCGCAGCTGCAGGCGATGTGGGACCTCTGGCGGGCGGGAGATCGCAAGGGCGCCGTGGAGGCGATACCCGACGCCGTGGTCGACGATCTCGTCGTGCACGGCACGCCGGCCGAGTGCCGCGCCCATGTCGAGCGTTACGTTGCCAACGGGGTGACGGTGCCCGTGTTGATGCCGCTCCCCTTCGGTGTGAGCTCGCGGGAGGCGGTCCGGCTGCTGGCGCCCTCGGCGGTCTCGACGCCGGCGTGAGGCCGGCTCCGTGCCGGTCGGTTGGGCGCGCGGAACGAGGCCCGGCGTTCCCCCAGGCCGATCTGAGTGCCGGCCGCGACCGTGCAGGCCGTGTGCGGTCAGTCTGGGCGCGCGAAAGGGCCCGACGCCCTGCGAGGCTGCGTACGGTCAGGTTGGGTGCGCGGAACGAGGCCCGGCGTCCATCCGAGGCAGATCTGAGTGCCTGCCGCGACCGTGCAAGCGCTGTACGGTCAGTCTGGGCGCGCGGAACAAGGTCGAGCACCCCTCCGAGGCAGATCTGAGTGCCTGCCGCGACCGGGGCCCATGGCATCCCGGCATCGGCATGTCGACAGGCTCCGGCATCCGCGACTTTGACACAACCCCGACGTAGCGTTGCGGGAGATGTCGTTCCCCCTCCCCTCCACCCTCACGCCTTCGAAGATCAGCGCCTTCACTAGCTGTCCGCTGTCCTTTCGTTTCTCCGTTGTCGAGCGGCTCCCGGAGGTGGCCTCGCCGCAGGCCGTGAAGGGCACGCTCGTCCACCGTGCGCTGCAGCTGCTCTTCTCCGAGCGGGAGGCGGGAGACCGCGACCGCCTGGAGGCGGAATCGGCTCTGTTGAGGGCTTGGGACGAGATGCGCGAGTCGGCCGATGTCGTCGAGCTCGCACTGCCGGAGGACGAGCTGGCCACGTTCCTGCGCGACGCCTCTTCGCTCATCGACCGCTACTTCGAGCTCGAGGACCCGAATGCCGTCACCCCGGTCGGGCTCGAGCTCGACCTCAAAGTAGAGGTGGACGGGATGACGTTGCGGGGGATCATCGACCGGCTCGACCGCCTGCCCGACGGGTCGCTCGCCGTCGTCGACTACAAGACGGGCAGGGCCCCGCGGGCGGAGCAGTCGCGTTCGCGGCTGTCGTCGGTGCAGCTGTACGCCTTCTTGTGCGAGCAGGTGCTCGGCACCCGTCCGGCCGTCGTGCGCCTCATGTACCTGCGCGACCGCGTGGTCGTGTCGGCCGACGCCACCGACCAGTCCCTCCGCGGCGTGCACCAGCGGGCGAGGGCCGTCTGGGCGGCGATCGAGCGGGCGTGTGAGCGCTCGGACTTCCGCCCTAACCCGTCAGCCCTCTGCAGGTGGTGCTCCTTCCAGGAGTACTGCCCCGCCTTCGGCGGCGACCCGGAGCGGGCCGCCGCACAGGTGCCGCCCACGCGAATGGGAGGCTCGGCCGGCCTGCCGGCCGCTACGCTTCCGGCTTGACCTTCGTCCGATCACGGCCGCCTTTGAGCATTCGTTCCAAGGTCGAGGAGATAGACGAGCGCGTCGACGGCTGGTTCACGAATTTGCGGGGTAGCCCCGTGGCCGATCGCATCTTCTACACGGCCTCGGCCCTGGGCGACTTCGGCCTGATCTGGGCGGTCCTGGCGTTGCTGCGAGCCCTACGGGGTCGACCGAACGACGAGCGGGCGGCCCTGCGAGCGATCGTGGCCATCGGGACCGAGTCCGTCCTCGTCAACGTGGGGCTCAAGTCCGTCTTCCAACGCCGGAGACCGCTCGAGCCGATGACCCACCCGCTGCCGTTTCGCCAACCTCTCACCTCCAGCTTCCCGAGCGGGCACGCCACGGCCGCTTTCTGTGCGGCCACGCTCCTCTCTGACGGTGACGATCTGGCTCCGCTCTACTACGCCCTCGCCACTGTCGTGGCGACCAGCCGCATCCACGTCCGCATCCACCACGCCTCCGACGTCGCCGCCGGTGCCCTCGTGGGCCTCATCATCGGCAAGCTCGTCAAGGCCCTCTCCCCGCTGCCCGACCCGCCCGTGAAAGGAATACGGTCCCGATGAGTGTCGCCATTGTCATGGGAAGCGACTCCGACCTGCCCATCATGCGACAAGCGGCCGAAGCGTTGGAAGAGTTCGCCGTCGAGTGGGAGATGCGCGTGCTCTCTGCCCATCGAACGCCCGAGGAGACGCTCAGCTACGCCCGCTCGGCCGTTGCAGGTGGGATTCAGGTCATCATCGCCGGGGCCGGCGGTGCTGCCCACCTGCCGGGCGTGATCGCCGCCGTCACCCGTGTCCCCGTCATCGGCGTCCCGATCGCCCTCCCGAAGCTGGACGGTCTCGACTCGCTCCTCTCGATCGTGCAGATGCCGAAAGGCGTTCCGGTCGCCACCGTCGCCATCGACGGCGCCCGCAACGCCGGGCTGCTCGCCGTACGGATGCTGGCGATCGGCGATCCGGACCTCGGGGACCGGCTCGACGAGCTCGCCGTCCGCACGGCGGCGGAGGTTCGCGCCAAGGACGCCAAGTTGCAGCAGAGGCTTGCAGCCGAGCGCTCCGAAGGCCCGGCCGTCGGCTGAGCCCGTCGATTGGGAGGAGGCGCCAACCCCGCCGTCACGCGGGCAACGACGGCGCGACGGCTCTTTCCGCCGATGGCGGGGACGAGAATGCGGCCACCATGGCGGCGGCGACGATCTCCGGTCGCTCCATGGGGCCGAAGTGCCCCAGCTCGTCGAAGACCGTGAGACGGGAGGCGACGCCGGCGGATGACAGCCGTTCGTGCAGCGCCACCTGCACGTCCCTGCCAAAACTGTCGGTGAGATGTCCGCAGGCGAGATCGACCGGGCAGCCAACGGTCGGCAGCCTGGCGAAGGCGTCGTGCCCGACGGCGTTTGCGAAGATCCTCGACTCGTCGGAGGGCCGGCACCGAAGGCGCACGGTACCGTCGGCCTCGAACTCGAAGCCGTGCTCGACGTAGGCCCGCAGGACGGCGGGATCGAGGATGTCGAGGGGGGGTTTCGAGGCGTAGTTGGCGAGGGCCTCGCCCTTGGTGGCGAAGCGCTCCCGGCGGCGGGCGGCGCCAAGCGACAGCGGGTTGTCGAAGTTGGGCGGGAGCGGCTCCATCACCGGGGTGACGATCGGCTCGTAGCAGTACAGGTGCCGGAACGTGCCCGCGGCCGCCTCCTCGGCCAGCAGCAGGGCAGCTCCTCCGCAGGAGTGGCCGAAAGCGTACGGCTGCTCCAGCCCGAGCCCGTCGACGACGCTGCGCAGGTCGCTGGCGAAACCTGCCCACTTGCCGCCCCAGCTCTCGGCCGCCCGCGAGCAGCCGTGTGCCCGCAGATCGAGGCCGTAGCAGTGGAAGGATCCGAGGTGGCGGGCGAGCTCGGCAAGGACCATGGCGTGAAACCCGGTGGCGTGCGCCATGACGAGCGGCTCGCCCGACCCGCCGAGGTCGTGCACGGCGACCTCGGAGCCGTCGGGTGTCCGGAAGCGGGCGGTCGGGGGCGATTCGGGCACGTTTGGCACCCTAGTCAGGCGAGCCGGTAGTAGAAACGGTCCTCGTGGAGCACCTCCTTTCCTCGGGGGGACCGGTCGCGTCCCTGGCGCGGCGCGGCGCCGGCCGGATCCCGTCGGGATGTGAGGAGCGGGGCAGAATCTCCGCGTGACCGCCCTGTCAGCCGGCGACGTCGTCCTGCTCGTCGCCGCCGGGCTCGGCGCCGGCACGGTCAACGGTGTGGCCGGCGGCGGGACGCTCGTGTCGTTCCCTGCGCTGCTGGCCGTGGGCGTGCCGGCGCTGAAGGCGAACATCACCTCCACAATCGGCATCTGGCCGGGTTACCTCGGGGGTTTGGCGGGTTTCCGCGCCGAGGTGCACGAGCAGGCCAAGCGCCGATTGACGGTCCTGTCGTCGGCGGCGCTCGTCGGCGCAACCGCTGGGAGCATCCTCCTCCTCGCGACGCCGGGGAGCGCCTTCCGGACTCTCGCCCCCTACCTCGTCCTTGCCGCCTGCCTGCTTTTCGCCCTGCAGCCGCTCGTCCTGCGATGGCTGCGGCGCCTCGGCGCGGCGAGCGACGGCCATCTCGGCGTGGCCGCCTTCGGCACGCTGCTCGGCTCGGTCTACGGCGGCTACTTCGGCGCCGGCCTCGGCGTCATCCTCCTGGCGCTCTTCGGCCTCACCGTGCCGGACAAGCTCGTGCGGACGAACGGGCTGCGCCTCGTCGTCTCGCTCGTCGCCAACAGCGCCGCTGCCGTCGTGTTCCTTGTGGCCGCTCATGTGGCCTGGGAGGACGCCGGCTTGCTGGCGGGCTCGAGCCTGATCGGCGGGTACTTCGGGGCGCGCCTCGCCCGGCGCCTGCCGCCGGTGGTGTTTCGCATCCTTGTCTTGGGTCTCGGGCTGGCAACCGCCGGCCGCTTGCTCGCCGGCCATTAGGCGGGCCGCGCAGGCCGGGCGGCCCTCCCGGACGACGCCCGCCACCGCCGACTGCCCCGTCGTAAGATGCGGCCTCTCGGGAGACGCGACGAAGGGGGCAAGCCGTGGCCCAGCAGCCGTCTCATGGCACCGTCGGGGAGGGCGTGCTCGGGGGGATCGGGGGCACCCCGCTCATCGAGTTACGGTCCGTGGCGAAGGCTTCGCCGTCGAGGGTGCTCGCCAAGCTCGAGTGGGCCAACCCGACGGGCAGCATGAAGGACCGCATGGCCGCCGCCGTGATCACCGGGGCCGAGGCCCGGGGCGATCTCCGCGCCGGCTCGACGGTTGTCGAGTACACGGCGGGCACTACGGGCATCTCGCTCGCCATGGTGTGCGCCGCGAAGGGTTACGGCTTGCACGTGGTCTTCTCCGACGCCTTCAGCGAGGAGAAGCGCCGCACCATGGAGGCTTTCGGTGCCACGGTGGAGGACGTCGCGAGTGACGGCGGGCGCATCACCGAGCAGCTCATCAAGGCGATGATCGCCCGGGCGGGCGAGCTGCGGGACCGGCAGGGCTACTGGTGGTGCGATCAGCTCAACAACCGCGACGCCATCGCCGGCTACCTGCCCCTCGGCGAGGAGATCTGGGCGCAGTCCGGCGGTCAGGTCGACGCCTTCGTGCAGTCCGTGGGTACGGCCCACTCGATCCACGGGGCGGCACGGGCCTTGCGCGCCCACCGGGACGACGTTCAGGTCGTCGCGGTGGAGCCGGCAGAGTCGGCCGTGCTCTCGGGCGGTCCGACGGGTTCGCACCGGATCGAGGGCACCGGCATCGGCTTCATCCCGCCGCTCTGGGAGCCCGACGAGGTCGACGCCATCGAGCCGGTGACCTCGCAAGAGGCCATGGCGATGGCCCGTCGCCTCGTGCGTGAAGAGGCCATTTTCGCCGGCACCTCGTCGGGAGCGAACGTCGTGGCAGCCCTGCGCGTGGCCGAGCGTCTCCCGCCCGGCGCCACGGTTGTCACCCTCATCGTGGACTCGGGCCTGCGCTACCTCAGCACCGAGCTGTACCGCTAGCTCGCAAAGGACCGCTCAGGCGAGCAAGCCGGCGAAGAGGTCCCCGCGCTCCTGCACCCGCGCGAGCACCTCATCCGGCGGGAAACCCGCCCGCGCCGTTTCGCTCCCGCCTGCCCATTTCTCGACCTCGTCCCAGCTGAGGGGTGTCGAAACGGACGGCTCGGGCAACGCCCGCATCGAATAGGGCGAGACAGTCGTCTTCGCCGGGTTGTTCTGGCTCCAGTCGATGAGGATCTTGGCTTTGCGCAGAGCCTTCGTCATGTGGGAGACGACGAGGGAGGGCATTTCGGTCTCGACAGCCACGGCGACCTCGTGGGCGAAGGCGTTCACCTTCTCGCCGTCCCAGCCCCGCCCGCCGGTGGATCCGTACAGCTGCATGCCCTTCTTACCGCTCGTCTTCGGCAGGAGCGAGATCCCTTCGGAATCGAGCCGGCGGCGGAGGACGAGGGCGACCTCGCAGCACTGCACGATGCTGGCCGGTGCCCCGGGGTCGAGGTCGAAGACGATGAGGTCCGGTCGCTGCGGACGGGCGGAGGCATCGATCCTCCACATCGGGGTGTGGAACTCGATCGAGGCGAGGTTGGCGAACCACACGAGCGTGGCGAGATCGTCGATGACGGCGTACTCGTTCGTGTCGGCGCCCTTCGACTTGCGGCCGATCACGACGGTGCGGACCCAGTCGGGGGCATGGCGGGGGACGTTCTTCTCGATGAACGAGGGGGCATCGACGCCGTTCGGGAAGCGCTTTGTCGTGACCGGACGCCCCCGCAGATGCGGCAGCATGACCGGGGCGATCTTGGCGTAGTAGTCGATCAGCTCGCCCTTGGTGAAGCCGGTCGCCGGGTACATGGGTTTGTGCAGGTTGGAGAGGCTGAGCTGACGCCCGTCCACGGTGACAGGGACACGTTCGCTCGGCGGGCTCACACCTCCATCCTGCCGGACCCACAGGCCGAGGGGCTCAGCCCAGGCAGGCCGCCATGTTTCAGCCCTCGACCACGCCGATGCCGGCGCCCCTGTCAGCGTTCCCGGGTGACCTCAGCCGGAGCCCTGTCAGGCCGCAGGCCGCGCCAAACGGACTGCCGCAGGCGCCCGGCGTCCGTCCACTCCGTGAAGGACACCTCACCGACGAGGCTCGGTCGCAGCCATGTGGCCGCCCGGGCCTCCGCCGCCGGCACGGGGGTCGAGAAGGGGGAGCGATCGGAGACGATCTCGGCGAATCGACCCTCCAGCATCCGAAGCTCCCGCCCGTCGAAACCCGAGCCCACCTTTCCCACATACGCCAACCCCTCCGGAGCGTTGACGCCGAGGAGCAGGGCGCCGATCGTGCCCGCCCGCGCGCCCTCTCCCCTCGTCCAGCCGCCGATGACGACCTCCTGGTGCTTCTCGTGCTTGACCTTGATCCAGGAGGCGGAGCGGCGTCCCGGCGTGTAGGGCGAGTCGAGGCGCTTGGCGACCACGCCCTCGAGGCCCTGCTGTCGACTCGCTTCGAAGATGTCCTCGCCCGGCCCGGGAAAGCTCGGTGCCACGGTCCACCCGGGCGCCCGACGGAGACCGAGGCCGTCGAGCTGCCGGCGCCGCTGCTCGTACGGCTCGTCGATGAGCAGCTTGCCGTCGAGCCAGAGGACGTCGAAGACGAGGTAGCCCACGCCCGATCCGCCCGCCCGGCCGACGGGCTCACGGCCGCGGTTCTGCACACGCTGGAAGCGCGGGACGCCCTGCTCGTCAAAGGCGACGATCTCGCCGTCGACGACGACCGCGAGCTCCTCGAGCCCGCCGCCGGCTGGTTGCAGCTCCGGCACCGAGGCTGTCAGGTCGTTGCCGTTGCGGCTGGCGAAGCGGACGCGACCGCCCTCGAGGAACCCGATTGCCCGGATCCCGTCCCATTTGAACTCGAAGGCCCAGCCGGCATCGTCCCTCGGGAGTGGCCCCGCCGTCGCCAGCATGGGGGCGATCGAGCGAGGCATCGCCGCCTGCCGGGAGCCGTCCATCGAGGGATCATCCCGGCTCGGCCCTCGCCGCGCAAGGCTGCGAGCGCGATGATTTGTTGGCATCGGATGGGCGGTCGCCCAGGAGCGGCTGCTCGCAGGGGGTGATGGCATGGAGATCGAGCAGGCCCGCGAGTTCCTGCGGCACAACCACCGGGCGGTGCTCCACACCCGCCGCAAGGACGGCTCCCCCCAGCTCTCGCCGGTGTCCTGTGGCCTTGACGACTCAGGGCGGGCGGTCGTGTCCACCCGCGAGCCCGCCGCCAAGACCCGCAACGTCCGCCGGGACCCGAGGGTGTCGTTGTGCGTGTTCGGCGACGGCTTCTTCGGGCCATGGGTGCAGGTCGACGGCGTGGCCGAGGTCGTCTCCCTCCCCGAGGCCATGGACGGCCTCGTCGCCTACTACCGCGGCATCGCCGGGGAGCACCCTGACTGGGACGACTACCGCCGCGCCATGACAGAGGAACGCCGCGTGCTCCTCCTCGTGACCATCGAACGGGCCGGGCCGGACTACAGCGGCTGACGGTCGGCCCCGGCTGGAACTGAACAGCCCGACACCGTAGCGTGGAGGCCCGTGAGCACGGTTGCCGGTTCGACGGGTTTGCCGCGTTCGCCCGCAGACGTCGTCATGCGGAGGTTGCTGCGCGTCCCCGACGTGCGGCCCACGCGACAGGCGAACGAGGCGGCCCACAGGCTGTTCAGCACCTCGATCCTGCTCTCGGCCACGCGCTGCCTCCTCGGTTACGTGATCTTTCCGATCGCGGCGCCGGCGCTCGGGGCGGCGGCGGGTTTCACGCCCATCATCGGCATCCCCCTCGGCCTCGTGGCCCTCGTGTTCGACGTGCGCGGCATTCGGCGTTTCTTCGTGGCCGATCACCGCTGGCGCTGGCCGATCACCGGGCTCTACCTCGCCGTCATGGTGCTCGTCGTCATCTTGTTGGTGAGGGACTTCGCCCACGTCACCTGACGGGCACAGCCGAGCTGACTCTCAGGGGTTCGTAGAGCCTTTCACAGAATCCTCCCAGTATCGGCTGGTCTACTGTCAGTAGACAGGCTCGAGAAAAGGTACCCATGCTCTTCACTTACCTAGGGCGCGAGCTCCGACGACGGAGCAAGCAGGCCATCGTCATCGCCCTCGGCCTCGGGATCGGGGTGGCCCTCGTCGTGACGGTGAGCGCCACTTCTGCCGGCGTCAAGTCCGCCCAGGCCCAGGTGCTCCACTCCCTCTACGGCGTCGGCACCGACATCACCGTCAGCCAGACGGCAGCCGCCGGCTCGGGCGGCCCGCAGCGCTTCTTCGTCGGTGGTGGTCCCACGACCGGCACCCGACCGGCAGCGGGCACCCACTTCTCCCGTAACACGCTGTCACCCACGCCGGGCACGGCGACGATGGCGGCCACGGTCGTGGCGCAAATCGAGAAGGTGAGCGGTGTCGCCGCCGCCTCCGGGGGCCTCTCCCTCAACGACACGAGCATCTCGGGGACGATCCCGAGCTTCGGGAGCGGGGGCTTCTCCGGCGGGTCACCGTTCAGCTTCAGCTCGTTCTCGGTCGTCGGCGTGCAGCCGAACACGAACGGCGTTGGCCCGCTCACTC